>Ga0172375_10000225_pt1 | contig 88838 bp, 74 predicted proteins | sample LakKiv1m_FD_114537 | JGI IMG/M metagenome (GOLD analysis project Ga0172375, IMG submission 114537) | Freshwater microbial communities from Kabuno Bay, South-Kivu, Congo - kab_092012_11.1m | ecosystem: Environmental > Aquatic > Freshwater > Lake | place: Democratic Republic of the Congo... | reverse complement strand
ACTAGCTGAAGTACTTATTCATCTATCACTCGGAGGATTTGAGGAATATTTCAGGGAAATGAGTGAACCTGCAAAAACCTTTGCGGTTCCACCCGTCTACAGGGTCCTCCGGATGTAAAAAGAATTGTGGAAACAGCATCCAGATACGGTATTAAATCCCCTGGATTAGAATAATTCTGCTGGTTAGTTACATTCTCTGAGAGGGAAACAATTATTAATTGTAGAAATGCCTTTCTGCTTTTTGTCTTTTGTCACTCCGTCTTTTTTCAGGGTGTTTAGTAGATTTTTTTCCACGGAATTCACTTGGTCTGTCATTTTTCGCTGATTTTTCCTGAGCCTTCTGAAGAACAAGCCTGTTATCCATATATTGCTTGTTATGGAGGGCTCTGATAAGCATTTCAGCATGTTCAGATCCGACTTCAAAAAATGAAAAATCCCTCATTAGATCTATCTTTCCGATAGGTACTTGTTTCCCCTTTGTATTGTGGTTTATAAGATCTATCAGTTGCTCCGGATAAAAACCATCTGATTTTCCTCGATTTATAAATAACCTGGTATAATCGCTATCCTTATGGTCACGTGATCTTTTCCCATTTTTCCCTTCAGACCTTCCTGCTTTTTCGGGAACCGGTGGGATTATATCCTCCCCATGACGGTAATCATCCAGGAACCTTTCAAATTCGAGAGTGACAACCCTTCTGAGAAGCTCTTCCCTGTCGAGAGTTGCAAGCCTTTCCTTGATACCTGGAATGTATTTTTCTATTTCCTTATGACCAGTGGTAACATTTTCAATCTTTCCAACCCAGTTGAACAGCTGTTTTCCGCATATCTCCGTTCCTGTGGGAATCGGCAGCGATTTGAAATTCTTTTTTATAAGATGTTCAATCCTGCTGAGGTTGTTCTTTTCTTTCAGATGGACCAGGGCTATTGATATCCCTGTTTTTCCTGCCCTTCCGGTGCGGCCCGACCTGTGGGTATAGACCTCCGGGTCGTCGGGAAGACTAAAGTTTATTACATGAGTCAGATCGTCAACATCCAGTCCGCGGGCAGCCACATCGGTGGCAACAAGTATCTGAAGGTTCTTCTGACGGAATTTCTGCATCACTGCATCGCGCTGCGACTGCGACAGATCGCCATGGAGGGCGTCAGCATCGTATCCGTCATTTATCAGGTTTGATGCAACTTCCTGAGTCTCCTTACGGGTACGGCAGAAAACAATACCGTAAATATCAGGTTCAAAATCAGCAATGCGCTTCAGAACTTTATATTTGTCCCTTGCATGTACAAGGTAATAATTGTGGCTTACATTTTCTGCCGAAGAGTTTTTTGTTCCGATAGTTATCTCTGAAGGATTGTTCATGTACTTTCTTGCGATCGACCCTATCTCAGGTGACATTGTTGCTGAAAAAAGCAGTGTCCTTCTTCCTTCCGGAACCTCTTCAAGGATCTCATTTATACTGTCGAGAAAACCCATATTGAGCATTTCATCCGCTTCATCAAGTACTACCGTATGAACATTGTTCAGCCTGGCAGCCTTTCTGCCGATAAGGTCAATCAGCCGTCCAGGTGTTGCAACTATTATATGTACGCCCTTCTTTAACTCCCTTATCTGGTTCTCAATACTCGAACCTCCATATACCGCCAGTATCCTCAGATTCCCTGTATGCTTTGAGTAATCAGCGAGATCACCTGTTATCTGAATGCACAGTTCCCTTGTTGGACAAAGTATCAGTGCTTGTGTTGAATTCATTTCCGGATCAGTCGACAGTACAAGCGGAAGACCGAAAGCGGCTGTCTTTCCTGTTCCTGTCTGTGCAAGTGCTATAATATCATTTTCTGTGCCCAGCATCATAGGAATAACTTTCTCCTGTACGGGCATAGGATGTTCAAAACCAAGTTCCTTAATTGCTTTAAGTATGCCGGGAGTAAATCCCATTTCTTCAAATTGTATCATTTATTCTATTTATGGTGCGTATCCGGGAGCGATTTATTTGTTATCCCGGCTGAAATGAACTCAAATGCAGACTGGATTAAATGCGTGAAAACGCTACTTGGAAATCACCTTGTTAATAAGGTCGCAAAGATAATCAAATAATCAAGATAAAATAATCACACACAAAATATTAATTGGCAAGCCCGATTCTCCGGATGTTTCTTCCTTAAATCCATTATACATTATCTGTTAACTCATCAAAATTCATTTCCCGTTCCGGCATTTCTGCCACTCCCTGCGAAATGGAAGTGGAGGAAACATGCAGATTATTTCGTACATTGTGATGCCTATTTCATGGACTTATAATATTACTCTCAATGGATAACGAGACTAAATCAATTCACGAATTCGACTTTAATCTGATCTGCGAATATTATTCAGGTGTTGAACGTCAGGGACCGGGAAGTCCTGACGCAACTATTAAGGCTTTGAGCTTTATTGATAACCTCAACCCCGGATCGGAAATTGCAGATATAGGCTGCGGAACAGGAGGCCAGACGATGGTACTGGCACAGAATACCCCCGGTAGTATTACCGGGATCGACCTTTTCCCTGCATTCATCGACATTCTTAATTCAAATGCAGTCAAACTGGGATTGGACAACAGGGTCAAGGGTGTTGTAGGATCGATGGATAATCTGACTTTTAAGGACAGCGAGCTTGATCTTATTTGGTCGGAAGGAGCAATATATAATATAGGTTTTGAAAAGGGTCTGCGATATTGGAACAGATTTCTGAAACCAGGAGGTTTCGTAGCTGTGACTGAAGCATCATGGTTTACTGAAGAAAGGCCGGAAGAGATTGAAAAATTCTGGATGGATGCATATCCTGAGATTGATACTATTCCGGTTACAACAGCCCGGATGCAGAATGCAGGATATATTCCTGTGGCTCATTTTATTCTTCCGGAATCATGCTGGACTGATAACTTCTTTGCGCCACAAGTTAAAGTACAGGAGGACTTTCTGAGAAAACATGAGGGTAACCAGGCTGCAATCGACTTTATTGCAAGTGAACGTCATGAAGCTCAGCTATATTCAATGTACAAGAATTATTACGGTTATGTGTTCTATATAGGGAAGAAGATCTGAAAACCGACACCCGTTCCAGGTCAATAATGCCAGTTTCTGCCTTTTTGTATGTTCTGTTAATTGATTCACAATTGCTGCCTGTCATTTTTCACCTGGTGATGACTCCAAACGGTGATAAATACAGGATTCTATAAATACAACCCTGGTGTTGCCTGTTTTTTATTTAATTCGTACTGGTATATTGGCCATCTGATGAGCTTTCTTGTTACAAGCAGTGACACTAATGGATCCTTTACCCTCCTGCACGGAATAGAAATAAAAGGTCTTGAACCCCCGCCTCACATCCATACCAGGGAAGATGAATTTTTTTATCTTCTGAATGGAGAGATTAATTACACTGTTGGTGGTGAGGTTCTTAGGGCAGGAAAAGGAGATTGGATTTTCCTTCCGCGAAATATTTAGCATTCATTTCAGGTGCAGACTGACCAGGCTGAGGTACTAATTCATCTTTCACCCGGAGGCTTTGAAGAGTATTTCCGCGAGATGAGCGAGCCTGCAAGGGAATTTGCAGTTTCTCCCCGTCCACAGGGTCCCCCTGATGTAAAGAGAATTGTGGAAACGGCTTCGAAATATGGAATTAAATTTCCGGGCCTTGGCTAATCGGATTGCTTTTTTTTCTTCCTGTTAGTTTAAGCATCAGATGGACAGCCATATAGATTACTAATACCACGGTGAAAATGGCACCCATTCCCATCGCCGTCAGTAGTAAAGCATTTTTGATATCCTGATCCATTTTAATCTCCTATAAAAATCCCGGAACCAGACCTATGATAACGCCACCTGCAATAACTGAAGCTATTTGTCCGGAGACATTTGCCCCGGCAGCATGCATAAGCAAATGATTCTGAGGATCGGCTTCAAGCCCCATCCTCTGTATGACCCTGGATGACATCGGGAATGCTGATATCCCGGCAGCGCCAACCATAGGATTTATCTTTTGCTTAAGGAACAAATTAAGGAATTTTGCAAATGTTGCACCGGCAATTGTGTCAAAAATAAATGCCAGAAGGCCCAGACCCATGATAAGTATGGTTTTTACGGAAACGAATGACTCTGCTTTCATGGTGGCAGCTATTGTAATACCCAGCAGCAATGTTATAAGATTTACAAAATCACGTTGGGCAGTTTCTGACAGCGACCTTAGAACACCACATTCCCTGATAAGGTTACCGAACATCAGGAAGCCCACAAGAGCTATAGACGCCGGAGCAACAAGACCTGCAATTATCGTGACCACAACAGGGAACAGGATCCTGGTGAGCTTTGACACACTCCCGGGATTATATTTCATTCTGATTTTTCTTTCCTTTTCAGTCGTACACAGTTTTATTGCAAAAGGCTGGATTATAGGTACCAGTGCCATGTACGAATATGCTGCTATTGCAATTGGTCCTATATACTGGCTTTTTAGCACCTGGGAAACAAGTATCGATGTTGGTCCGTCGGCCGCTCCTATAATACCGATTGAGGCTGCATCTTTAAGATCGAATCCCAGAAGGGTTGCGATTATCACTGTTGCGAAAATGCCGAACTGGGCAGCAGCACCAAACAAAAACAAGCGGGGATTTGACAGGAGGGGACCAAAATCAATCATTGCCCCAATGCCTATAAACAACAGAAGCGGCATCGCTTCCGATGCCTCAATCCCTATTTTAAAAAGCCAGTCAATTATCCCGGTTACCTGCCCAATTCCCTGAACGTTCTGGTCAAGCGCTCCCGACAGCGGAAGATTTACAAGAATGGCCCCAAATCCCATGGGAAGCAGCAATGAAGGTTCAAGTTGCCTGTCAATGGCAAGATATATTAGTATGCCTCCGATGATCCACATCAAGATCTGCTTCCATGTTATGAGAATGATGCCGTCGAGTAAGAAATCCATTCAGATGATTAAGGTTAATGTACTTTAGATGGATCTAATATGAACTGTAAAGATATCCATTTAGGATGATTTTTGCTTTATTTCACAATGAATGATTTGGCAGCAGTGATTTTTTCTCCCGATAATGATATTCCATGTACAGTTATGGAGTATTCACCCGGAACATCCGGAGTCCAGAATTCAAATTCAGCCTTTCCGTTGGCATCAGTCTGTAATGACGGATTCCAGTACAGAGTATTTCTGAGGTCAGGCTTTCGTCCCGTCCTGATCTGCTCATCCTCATATGACGGAGCGACAAAATCAAATCCTGGTTCAACCACCCTGTAAGGAAAAATGGCTGCATAATCTGGAATTGTGACCTTGCTGAAATCGCCTGATATTGTTATTACATTAACAATGCCGTGAAGAATAAGATCGCCGGTAAGATATGGAGTTTTGACAACTTCTATTTTCTCGACAAGCTCCGGATCGAGATTAACCAGTACATTCAGGTCATTTAAGATAACACCGTCAATCATTACTAAAGGAGGTTCTTCATAGAAAGTACCGGTTAGCGGATTTGTGATCTTCATTTCATATCCATTCCTGCCTTCACGTAAAATTATACCCGGGACAAGTTCAAAAAAGACCTCAGTCATATCAGGAAGCTTAATATAGTCATTGAGAATTACCTCCATTTCAGGGATCCCGTAGAACCGTCTTTTTAGTATGTTTTCCGGCTCAGCCTCTTCTGACACACTTCTGGTTGTTATTCCATATATCCTGTTTACCTGATGGTTGAAACTCAGACTTTCAAAAACTACAGGTTCCTTTCCACGCAGTGTGTCTTTATAATGTCCTGATTCAGGCATCACCAATGAAAATGATGATTCAATCTCAAGTCTCATTTTATTATCGGGGATTTCCGGCTGAAGGATGAAAGTCCTTTGCCTGCTGTCGACCGGCAGGATAAAGGTATATAGCCCTGTCGAATCCATTTCAGCATACCTGAATGCCGCAACTTTTCCCTGAACTGACATGAACAGTCTGTTCTTCCTGCCGGTAGAACTGCCATCCTGGTTCCTGATTTTGAGAGAAAGGAAATGCCCCTCACTCTCTGAATTACCTGAGGATGATGATGCATAAGAGCCTTGATTTCCCGTGAATTCAAAGCTTGTATCTGCAACCGATGCAGGAACAACTGAAACACTCAAATCAATATACCGGGATGCCGGTAAGCCAGTTTTTTCTGCAAGTATTTTTACAGCAACCTTTTTACGCGGCTCATAAGCTGTGTCTGCAAGTATAATTACATCACGGTGCAGGTTACGTATATTTTTTTGTGAATTAATACGTAATAAACCAGAAGTTCTGTTTCGACGAATGTAAGTTTTTGCTCTGACGGCATTAAAAATTCCGATGTTTTTCATGGCACAACCGTCAGAAAGATTATCTCTCATCCTGTTTGTATAGGCTCTCAGGGTAAAATCCCCCGTACTTAATGTATCAGGTATCTGGAATGATCCATTCCCTCTTCCTTCTGTCAGCTTTATTCTTAGCTGGACCACTGGAACATTCCAGGGATTTAACAGCTCGACATATGCAATCAGACTTACAGGTGTCAATCGCCCGGTTTCTTCATTGATATTGTAAATGCTGAACCACAGAACCTCTCCGGCAATATAAATGTTTCTGTCGGTATGCAGCCCGATCTTTTCAATTGGCTGGCCTTTCAGTATCGTATTTGTGGCCAGCAGGATCAGGATGGTAAATATTTTTAAGGGAACTCTCATCTTTTTCTAATCTCTTTCTCAGAATTCTTCCCAGAATGGCGGCCTTACTTTTGTCCCCCTCGTCGAACAATCAGCACATTCCTTAAAAGTGGTGATGACCCAGAATGGCGGAATTTCGTCACTGAAATCTTCAATCACCCAGTAATCACTGTTCAGCCCTGTGTCAGGAAGCACGCCTTGAAGAGTATCTGTTGCACAGTATGTTACAAAAACCGGCAGTCCCAGGAAAGTGTCGTGGATGAACAGTCTCTTTTCAGCAACTGCTGAAACGCTGAAGTAACCCAGCACCGTTTCCTCCGGATCATCGCAGCATCGTATGTTCCCCTGAATTGACATCGGTGCAATATCATACAGATTACCTACATTCTGGGAAACATTCCTAATCTTTTCCCAGAAATCGTATTCCTGTTCACTTACTGAATACTGGCGGACAAGGATGCTGTATGTCTCCTTGAGTCTGTCGGATTTGTTTGAAATAAAAAGTACCGGGAATTTTGAAACCCTTGCCTGGCTGTAAAGAGAGGTGTTTTTAACAAGTATCTCATCCGAGCGCTCTGTGACCCAGCAAATCTTATTTATCACATTGTAAGGTATCTGGTATTCCCATGTTTCGACATAATCCCATCTGAAAAACAGGCATTTGCCCGACGGATCATATGAATCGACATATATTCTGGCCCCTTCATCTATATCGTTTGAATCCCTTGCAGCAGTAATCACAACCTTTTCGTAATAAAGAGAGTTTATAGGCGGGACAGGTAGCATTTCAACGAATCCGGTTTCGTAACTCCTGCCGTTTACTTTTACGTTCAAAGCATACTGTCCTCCTGTCCTTCCCCTGAAAATTGTTGAATCGGTCGAATAGGTTCCTGGAGGCGATTCCCTGAGCGTTGTTACTATTCCGTTCTCATCAGTGACTGTTACAATTGCCCCTGTGACTTTGTTTGTGCCTACCGGTTTGCCGATCTTTGTCGATTTTGACAGTTTCACCGTGTTCACCCTGTTCTGGTTTGTTATCATACCTTCCACAACAAGCAGTTCATCATTGTTCCTGATATCGGGCTCAAACTCGACAGTGCAGCCCTCTGCAAAGGTAAGGAGATAGAAAATCATTATTATTACCAGGGGTCGTATCATGGTTAAAAATCGAAGTTGAATGAAAGTGACGGTATTGGTTTTGAAAATATTGAAAGATAATATCCCCTGACAGTGTTATTCACATTTTTGAAAAAAGCTGAATAAACATTATCCCGTCCGAGAACATTGTAGACTGAGAATATCCAGTGTGGCTGAGCTATTTTTTTCGATTTAAGTGTGCCGCTTATCTTTACTGAAAGGTCAAGCCGCGAATAATATGGAATCCTGTAACTGTTTCTGTCGGAATAATGGTTAATGATTATATCGCCGATTTTATATGATGTTACAGGATAGGTAACAGGTCGTCCTGAACTGAAATCATAATTCGCCGAGAGGCTGACTCGTCTCGACCATATACAGTTAAGTGTCAGAACCAGGTCATGAGGACGGTCAAAGCTTGCAGGGAACCATTTCCCCGAATTTATTATTTCGTCACTGAATGAGCCCGTACTTTTAAGAAGTACGCGTGAATATGTATATCCGGCGCTCCAGCGTATCCTTCCCTCCGGTTTTTTAAGCAGAAATTCGATTCCGTATGCTTTTCCTCTGACATTCACCAGATCGCGTTCCACGAATTCGTTCATGACAAGGTTAGTTCCTCCCTTGAAATCAGTCATGTTCTCCATGATCTTGTAATAAATTTCGGCAGAAAACTCGATTTTGTTCCTGTTAATAATTCTGTAGTAACCGGCAGCAAACTGTTCCCCTTTCTGCGGCTTAAGGTAATAATCACTTAATTTCCAGATATCCGTTGGGGAGATGGAGGTTGTATTGGAAAGCTGATGAAGATACTGTAGTGTATTATTATAATTGAGCTTCAGCGAACTGTAATTATCCAGCCTGAAATTTGCAGATAATCTGAGTTCGGGACCTGAATATTTCTTATATAATGCCGATCTTTTAAAAGACACGGTATCCATAACTGAAGATAAGCTCCTTGAGGATTCAGGATTGTATATATATACAATTTGAGGCCCTAGGGCAAAGAATGCGGAATACCTTAGTCCGGCATTCAGAGAAAGATATTCTGTGATTATATATCTGTCCTCAAACCAGATTGCTCCTTCATAGGCTCTCTGACGCTGAATCGAATTAGGTATTACAATGGATGAATCATTATTGGGTCTGTAATTACCGGGTGCAACATTGTAACGGTTAAGTTCGCCCCCGAAATTAATTTCGCTTCTTCCCCTGAACAGGTTGAATTCCGCCTTAAGTCCTGTACTGTTAATGCTGTGAATAAGACTAAATGCCTCTTCAGGAACCCTGATACTTGAAATTTTATATTTGTAATAACTGTTATTTACTGTAAGTGAAGAGAAAAATGTGCTGTTGAAATAATGACGCCATCTCATTGACACCAGGTTGTTCAGGTATTTGTATGAAGTATCAGAGTTGAGCCTGAATGCGTCATGGCTATAATAGGCTGAAAGATCAATCTTGTTTTTCCTGTTTACATCCCAGGCTATTCTGGCATTCAGATCGTCAAATGAGGCGCTGCTGTTATTTAGCTGGGTATTATCAACCGCCCTCAATATCCAGTCGGAATAAGTTGTTCTGCCGGTGAGCAGATAAAAAAGTGTGTCTTTCTTCAATGGGCCTTCAACCGAGAAATGAGCAGTGACCGGACTAATTCCGGCATTACCTGCGAATTTATTTCTGTTGCCTTCCCGTGGAGTAATCTCAAGCACTGAGGATAATCTTCCACCAAATCTGCCCGGAATGCCGCCCTTGAACAGGGTCACATCCCTGATAATATCCGGATTTACTGCTGAAAAGAATCCAAAGAAGTGGTTTGAATTATACAGCGGGGCGCCATAAAGAAGTATCAGGTTCTGGTCGGCAGATCCGCCTCTTACATTAAAGCCAGCCGATCCTTCGCCAATGGTATTTACCCCCGGAACCAGCAAAATGCTTTTAACAATATCTGATTCGCCCATCGATGTCGGCATCAGACGGAATGATGTAATATTTACCTTTTCAACACCAACCTCAAAACGTTGCACTGTTACATCTTTCTCGGCAGTGATGACAGCTTCCTTAAGCGGAACAAGCACATTTTTCATTTCAATATTCAGTTCTCCCGGTTCATAGATGCTGAGTTCGATAATCTTTTCCTTCATCCCTACAAATGAAAAGCGAACCTGGTGAGACCCCTTTGGAATATTCATCCTGAAAAATCCGTACTGGTTGGAAATTGTACCCGACAAAAGGCCTGGAATATATACTGTTGCTCCGGCAACAGGTTCCCTCGTATCCTGATTTATAATATATCCCGACAGCATTACATCGCCTGGAAGATTTTTGTTTGCCGGGTTACCGATGACAGTCACAAGATTGCCCTGGTTCAAAGCATTCGCTTGTCCCTCTGAATAATCAGACCCGGGTATATATTTGTCGTCACCGGTCGGTTCTTCTCCTGCCAGTTTTATTGCAAATGATTTTGTCAATATTATGTTTCCCTTTCTGAATTCATACCAGTAAATTTCTTTCCCTGAAAACAAGGTGTCGAGTATCTCGTCAAGCCGGTTCTTCCCTTGATAGTTGCCGAGAACAATATCATTTATCCAGTCTTTCTCATAGAAAAACTTTATGTTATGTGTTGTTTCAGCTCTCTGAACAAACGACTCAAAGGGTTCTCCGCTGTAATCCCAGCCTATGATATAATTCTGCTGTGCAGCGGATGCGGCAGATATCAGGAAAAGTATGGCTGTTCCGGCAAATCTGAGTCGCATCTATTTGGTTTTTAGACTGTCGTAGTAATTTAACAACGGGATGACAGAATCAGGATCTTTTAAGGATAACCTGTATCCGTTGATATTCCGGATCCTTACAAACTCCTTGATTTCTTTCTTTTTATCCTTCAGTAATTTGAATAGCTCTTTTTTTGTTTCCACACGAACCATGTTTGTATCCTGTTTTAAATACATTCTGGCTTCTTGGTAAAAAAGATCGAATCTTCCGTCAACGGCAAGCGGCTGAATTCTCTTTGTATATTTTACATAAAATGCCGAAGGACCTTGGTAAAGAACATTGATATAACCTCTGTGAATAACATTTGTATCTATTCTTTCATTTATTATTTTGTAAATCCTGTTACCGTTCCGGAGAGTGAAGCTGTCAACCATCTCCTTGTTCATTATGATTACCGGATATGATTCGGATTTCATAATAAGCTCATCATTTGCAATGTCATAAAGCAGGTCGAGGCCATCGTATTTGCGTCCGTTCAGGGTGACAGATCCTTTCAGAAATGTATTTGTAAGGAAAAACTGGTCACCAAATACTTTCGGGTACTGGTTGTGCCATATCCTTCCATTAAACAGATCCTGATCTCCCGGCCGCTTCTCCTGAGGTGGGCGGAAATCAGGACAAGGTCCGGCAAAAGCCGGATAAAATGCGATGAAGAATAAAAAGAAAAGCAGTTTAAGTTTGTATACAGGCCTGATTAACATTCAACTCTTTAATTGCTTTATATATGTACATAACCGCATAAAAATAACAATTTTGTTATTACTAAGTTCGCGGACTGTCAGTTTGCTTTTTGCACCGTCCGATGGAATTTGATTTCTTCCTGAGGGAAAAAATTATATCTTATGGACGGAGGGTATTAATATTCTTTAACATTATAAATTATAACCTTTTAATTAAATTTGATAACTAAAAAACCACTGACTATGAAAACCCGTTACTCATTTTTGATCTTACTGCTTGCAGTAACATTGGCCTCATCGGCACAGGAACCCCGGTTTAAGATTTCACTTGCCGAGTGGTCCCTCAACAAAAGCCTTTTCAAGAAGACAATAACCAACATGGATTTCCCGAGAATTGCCAAGGAAACTTATGGCCTTGATGCAGTTGAATATGTTTCGACATTTTTCAGGGATAAGGCTGAAGATACACAGTATCTTACACAGTTGAAAAATGAATGTGAGAAATACGGTGTAAAGAGCCTGCTTATAATGGTCGACGGCGAAGGCAACCTCGCAGATACATCTGCAACGGCACGTAACAAAGCAGTTGAGAACCATTATAAATGGGTAAAGGCTGCAAAATTCCTCGGCTGCCATTCGATAAGGGTCAATGCAGGCGGTAGAGGTACGATGGGACAGATGCAGGCTGCAGCTATTGATGCCCTTACGAAGCTTTCTACTTACGCCGCTGACTATAGTATCAATGTAATTGTTGAAAACCACGGCGGCAACTCTTCCTATGGCAAATGGCTTGCCGAAATAATGAAATCTGTAAACAAACCTAACTGCGGTACGCTGCCTGATCTTGGAAATTACTATGAATACGACCGTTACAAGGGCGTAACTGAACTTATGCCGTATGCCAAAGGCGTCAGCGCAAAAACACATGATTTTGATGCTAACGGCAATGAGACGCAGATCGATTATGAGAAAATGATGAAGATCATTGCCGACTCAGGATTCAAGGGTTATATCGATGTCGAATATGAAGGTCTAAAACTGAATGAGGACGAGGGTATTAAGGCCACAATAGCGCTTCTGAAACGGGTTATTGAACCTTACAATAAATAGGGGATAGCTGCTTATTTTTTCACTTTATATCACAAGGCCCGGCACAATGTCGATTTCTATCGTTCCGGGCCCTTTGTATTGTTCTTCCCTTTTATCCTGTTCCCATTGCTCTCCGCCTTTTGCCATGCGCCCTGTTCCCTCTGCCATTATATAAAGCATCCGTCATAATCCATTGCCGGATCATCGAATTCAAGGTCGATGACCCTGTGAAACCCTACACTGTCGTTTTTATGTGTTGCGGAACCTGCATTATAACACCTCCTGATCCCCCATTTCCCATGATATGTCTTTCCGGGGCTTGAAGGATCGGCATGATAATGACCAAAAAGGATCATATCGATCCTGTTCTCAATTACCGGTTTCAGGTCATCGCTGTCCTTAAGACGCATGCCCGGCTTGAAATCGAATGGATGATGATGGAGGTAAACTATCTTCTGTAAATCTGCAATTGCCTCGTCCTCAAGCAGATTTTCAAGCCGTTCGAGCTGTTCCCTGCCAAGTTCCCCCTGCGAAAGTATCCTGTCGAACCAGTGAAGCTCGGCAGCCGTTGAGTCGAGCCCGATAAAGGCAACACCGTCGATTATATCAAGCTTTGGATACTCTATATAAGTCGTCCCATAAAATCTTTCCTTGAATATGTCAACGAATTTGTCATTTCCAAGAACCCCTGTACCATAGTCATGGTTGCCAGGAATTACAAGCATCTTAAAACCATTGTCTTCAAGCCTTCGGAATGCTGCCACTGCATCATCTGTAAAGTCGGAGTGGTTTGCATTTTCGACAATATCACCTGTTACGATTATGATATAGTCTTCTGCCGGCTTCATTCTCAGGATAATATTGTCGGCTATTGAATTGAATTTTGAAGTACAATCCTCGTGTCCGATATGCAGATCGGATAAATGAATTATTTTTTTCACTGTCTGCCTGGAAGTGATTCTTTTATGCAGGATTTCAGCCTAGTAATTGTTTTACTTTTGCAGAAATCTCTTTTCCGTCGGCTTTTCCGGCAAGTTCTTTCATTGCCACGCCCATAACCTTTCCCAGTTCTGCAATCGATAAGGCCCCGGTCTTTTCAATAACAGCCTTCACTACTAAGGTAAGCTCTTCATCACTTATTTTTGCAGGCAGGTATTTCTCGAGGATATCAGCTTCCGCAATTTCCTTTTCACTTAAGTCAGGCCTGTTCTGTGATTTATAAATCTCTGCCGATTCCCTTCTCTGCTTGACAAGCTTTTGTATTATTTTCAGTTCTTCTTCCTCAGTAAGAACACTACCGGGCCCTTTTTCGGAATGAGCAAGTAAAAATGCGGTCTTGGCAGCCCTTATAGCTTCAAGTGAAACCTTGTCCTTCGATTTCATGGCATTTATGAGATCGGCGGCAACTCTTTCTGTAAGTGACATGTCTTATTGTTTTTGTTTTAAGATTTAAAATTAATAAAAAGTTATTGCCTGTGTGATTCACAATTAACATTATATAACGAATTTAGTCAACAATTACTGGGTAATAATGTTATACATTGTTAATATTGTTTTTTGATTAAGATTTTATGAATCAGAATGTAAACAAAGATCAGGGGGAAGAATCAAAAGCACGAAAGATTGTAACCAGGCAATTCCCCGTTACAGGTATGTCGTGCGCTTCGTGTGCAGCAAACATTCAGACCAGGCTTAACAAACAGACTGGCATTATAAACGCTTCTGTAAACCTCGCAAATGAGAGTGTTTCAATAGAATTTGATGAGTCGGTTGTCCATCCCAGGGACCTTAAGGATGCAGTAACATCTATAGGTTATGACCTGATAATAGATGAATCTGAAAATGCAAAGGAAGAACTAGAGAATCTTCATCTGAAAAGATATATATCGATGAAACGGAGGACTACCTGGTCGTTGATACTGGCTATACCTCTGGTGTTGATTAGCATGGTATTCATGAATATCCCGTATGCTCCGTTCATAATGTGGGCTTTGGCAACTCCTCTCGTGTTCTGGTTTGGAAGGTCATTCTTCATAAATGCATGGAAGCAGGTCCTTCATGGCGCAGCATCAATGGATACACTCGTTTCCCTTAGCACAGGAATTGCTTATTTATTCAGTGTATTCAATACACTTTTCCCGGGTTTCTGGCATAGCAGGGGTCTCCATGCCCATGTCTATTTTGAAGCCTCAGGAGTCGTGATTGCACTTGTCCTGCTGGGTAAATTCCTTGAGGAGAAAGCTAAAGCCAATACTTCCTCGGCAATAAAAAAGCTGATGGGCCTTCAACCTAAAACGGTGTTTAAGGTTCTTCCTTCAGGAGAAATAAGGGAGTTTCTCATTTCAAAAGTCAGGCAGGGAGATATCGTCCTTGTAAGACCAGGTGAAAAAATTGCTGTTGACGGGCAGGTAACTTATGGAAGCAGTTATGTTGATGAAAGTATGATAACAGGCGAACCTGTGGCAGTTCTGAAAGAAAGCGGCTCAAAAGTTTTTGCTGGTACTGTCAACCAGAAAGGCACATTCCGGTTTGTTGCCGAGAAAGTTGGCAATGAAACACTGTTGAGTTTAATTATACAATATGTAAAAGAAGCACAGGGCAGCAGGGCTCCGGTTCAAAAGCTGGCGGACAGGATCGCAGGGATATTTGTACCGGTGGTTGTTACGATTTCACTCATTACACTGGCCATATGGTCGGTTTTTGGAGGAGAAAACGGATTTGTCCAGGGCCTTCTTTCCATGATCACTGTCCTGGTCATAGCCTGTCCCTGTGCCCTTGGACTGGCTACCCCGACCGCAATCATGGTCGGGATTGGCAAAGGCGCCGAAAACAACATACTCATACGAGACGCTGAATCACTTGAACTTGCCTGTAAGATGAATACTCTTATCCTCGATAAGACCGGAACTCTCACCGAGGGAAAACCTTCGGTGGAAAGAATTGAATGGAGGTCTGCCGCTGAAAAGTCTGATCTTGAAAAAATACTGGCAGGTCTTGAAAGACTCTCAGAACATCCTCTTGCCGGGGCTGTTGTCAGATATTTTAATAAGAATAATTCTGATATTCAGTTTGAGAATGTAAAGAGTATCACCGGAAAAGGCATTGAAGGGTTTTTTAACGGCAAAAAATATCTTGCCGGTGGATCAAGGCTTGTTTCGGAGAATCACATTTCCATTACTCCTGAACTAGATGCCCTGGCAAATCAATGGGAAGATGAAGCTAAGACTGTCATTTTTTTTGCTGATGAAAATGAAGTGCTGGCGGTATTATCGGTTTACGACAAACTGAGAACAACATCTTCAGATGCTGTTGATCAGATCAGGAAACTGGGAATAGATATCAGGATGATCACAGGCGACAACAGGAAAACCGCAGCAGCCATAGCAAAAAAATCAGGGATAGAAAATTTTGAAGCCCTTATGCTGCCTTCGGCCAAAGCCGCTTATGTTGAGGCATTGCAAAAAGAGAAAAAAATAGTCGGTATGGTCGGTGACGGAATTAATGACAGCCAGGCTCTTGCAAAAGCTGACATAAGCATTGCAATGGGTAAAGGTTCGGATATAGCAATTGATGCTGCGAAAATGACAATAATAAGCAATGATTTGTCAGTCATACCTGCTGCAATAAGATTAAGCAGGAACACTGTCAGAACTATCAGGCAGAATCTTTTCTGGGCTTTCATTTATAATATCATAGGGATACCTATTGCTGCAGGTGTTTTATATCCTTTAAACGGCTTCCTTCTCAATCCAATGATTGCCGGTGCAGCCATGGCCTTGAGCAGCGTAAGTGTGGTCAGCAACAGTCTAAGGCTGAAATATTCGAATTGAACCCCTTTTATTTTTTTCCCCTGTTGTCTGGTTCCACATGGATACTTACAGTGAGATTTTCATAAAGGCTTTTAAGTTCATCCTCGATTTTGTCACAATAAATGTGTGCATTACCCACTGATTCGTTTTCAGGTATCTCGATATGAATATCAATAAATCTGTAATTACCAGCCAGACGAGTTCTAAGGTCGTGATAATTAACCTTCATCCTGTCGAGATTGTCCTCAAGATCACGTATCTCCTCCTTACCCCAGGAAGTGTCAAGAAGAGGGAAAAATGCCTTGCTGAGAAGAACCATCGATTCTTTTATGATGAAAAGTGCAACAAGAATAGCAATAACAGGATCGAGCCAGCTAACCCCGGTAAGTAAAATAAGTCCGAGTCCTGCCGCAACTCCCAGCGAAGTATATACATCTGTTTTAAGATGCAGGGCATCAGCCTCAAGGGCGACTGAATTGGTTTCCCTTGCAACTTGATATAATTTCCGTGAGACTATGGCATTGACAACAGCAGAAACGAACATTACAGCTGCTCCTATACCTATCGACTCAAGTTTAAAGGATTCTCCCATCAGCTTTTTAACTGCTTCAGTAATTATAAGGGCTGCGGCGACAAGGATCAGAACACCTTCTATTACCCCGGAAATATTCTCAATTTTTCCATGACCATAAGGGTGTTTTGCATCAGGAGGTGTATCAGAGATCCTGACAGCAAAAAAAGCAATTATTGCAGCAATAAGATCCATAGAGGAATGGATCGCTTCGGATATAATACTGACCGAACCGCTTAATATCCCTACGATAACCTTCATCACTATAAGAAGGGAATTCGATGCTACCGATAGCCTGGCAATTTTAGTCTTGGAATTCATCAGGGCCTGTTAAATGAGGCAAAATTATCAAAAATATACGACAGGGCGCATAAAGTTGCAGTTATCACAAAGTAATTAGTTCGTATTCACTGCTGCCCAGACCTGTTTTTACACCATGTTCTATTCCTGACTGCCAGTAAGTATCGGGGTGCGCATGTTTAAATTTATCTTTCCCGCGCATGTCGTTATTGTTATTTTCTTCACAGATTATGCTTCCCGGAAGTGCAGGTGCCTTCATTACAAGATCGGCACAGGCCTTGTCGAGTGCAACCGGGTCGAATGAAGCTGCAAATCCTATATCAGGTACCAAAGGATAATCGTTTACATCCCAGCAGTCGCAGTTGGGCGACACATCCAGGATAAAATTGATATGAAATGAGGGCTTTTCATTAACCACGGCATAAGCATATTCTGTTATCCTTTTGCAAACAGTTTCAGAAGAATTCTGCCATGTGACCCTTGCTGAGTCATACTGGCAAACGGCGACACACTGACCGCATCCCACGCATTTTTCGTAATCGATATGTGCAATTTTGTCCCGGCCTACTTTAATGGCGTCGTGGGCACAATATTTCTCGCATATCCTGCAGCCTGTGCAGTTCTTCTCATAGATATGCGGCGATGATCCCGAATGAAGAAAAAGCTTTCCTCCGACGGAGGCGCTTCCCATCCCCAGGTTTTTCAGCGCCCCTCCGAATCCGGTAAGTTCGTGTCCCTTAAAATGATTCAATGAAATAATTACGTCAGCATCTGCAATGGCAGAACCTATTTTTGCTGACTTGCATAATTCAAGGTTGATCTCCACCTCACGATATTCGGTTCCTTTAATCCCATCCGCAATAATGACCGGACATCCTGTTACAAGAGGATTGTAGCCATTCTCATATGCTGCCTCGAGATGCGACGGAGCATTTGACCTTCTTCCGCTGTAAAGTGTGTTTGAGTCGGTAAGAAAAGGAACTGCACCCTTCGATTTAAGAAGGGATATAATCCGGGCAGCATAGTTTGGCCTCAGATAGGCAAGGTTGCCGGGCTCCCCGAAATGAATTTTGACGGCCACTAATTTCTTGTTAAAATCGATCCGGCCTATTCCGGCTTTGTTTACCAGATTTTCAAGTTTTTTAAGAAGGTTTACTGAAGGTTTCGTCCTCAGGTTTGTAAAATATACTTTTGATTTTTCCATTTTATATGTTTGAGATGTGGTCCCTTATTTTATCAAGAAGCCATTTCGGGGTCGATGTGGCTCCGCATATTCCAACAGTATTTATCCCGGAAAACCATGAATTGTCTATTTCTTCGGGTGAAGAAACAAAGTATGTTTCTGGATTGACACTTTTACAGACTCTGTAAAGCATCTTACCATTGGAACTTTCTTTGCCACTGACAAAAATAATAATCTCATGTCCGGCTGCAAACTTTCTGAGATGTGGTTCCCTGTTTGATACCTGTCCGCAAACAGTGTTGTGAGCAATAAAACTCTTTTCCGGATCCAGTTTCCCTTTCTCTTTTATTTTGTTGTATATAAGTTCTCTGACCTTTTGATAGTCTTCAAGTTCCATGGTAGTCTGTGAGTAGAGCTCCACTGGCCGTTCAGGATCAATTTTACTTATGTCGTCAGGTCCGGAGATGAGTATTGCTTCATTGCCTGTCTGCCCCATCAGACCAACTACTTCAGCATGGCCTGGTTTGCCGAAAATAACCACCTGGCCATTCTCATCCCTTAATTTCTGCCATTTATCCCTGATCCTTGCCTGGAGTTTCTTAACTATTGGGCATGTTGCTTCAATGATTGTAATGTTATTTTCCTTCGCTGTCTTATATGTTTCAGGTGGTTCGCCGTGTGCCCTGATAAGTACTTTACAGTTAGTCAGCTCCCTGAATTGCTGGTGGTTAATTGTAACAAGGCCTAATGACAAAAGGCGCCTAACTTCCATGTCGTTGTGTACAATAGAACCGAGGGAATATATTTTTTCCCCGTTCAGAAGAGCTTTTTCAGCGATTTCGACGGCATTCCTTACACCGAAGCAGAATCCTGAATTTCTGTCGACCTCAATCACCATCAAGTTTGGTTCTGATTATTTCCATTACCCAGTCCATCTGCTGTGCAACCGTCATCCTGCTGTTATCCAGGACAATGGCATCAGGTGCCTTTCTCAATGGGCTTATATCCCTGTTTTCATCTGCAATATCCCGGGCAATTATATTTTTTCTGATTTCTTCAAAATCTACATGGATATTTTTCCCTTTCAGCTCATCAAACCTTCTTCTGGCTCTTATATCGACAGATGCTGTCATAAAGATCTTCAGATCAGCATCAGGAAAAACCACAGTTCCTATGTCTCTTCCATCCATTACTATTCCCTTAAAAACGCCTATCTGCCTCTGGAGTTCCACCATCCTGTCCCGAACTCCTGGTATCTGGCTGATACGGCTTACATGAGACGAAACCTCTATTCCTCTTATTTCTTTTTCAACATTTTCCGAATTCAGATATGTTTCGTATTCGGCAATATCGGGGTTGTAAACAAAACTTATATCTATGATCTTTATGTCGTTCAGGATACTGCCTGTCATTATCTCATCTTTTCCGGCATAACCCCTTCTCAGACAGTACAGGGTGACAGCCCTGTACATAGCGCCACTGTCAATGTAAATATAGTTCATCTCCCTGGCAATTGCCTTTGCAAAAGTACTTTTGCCGCAGGAAGAATATCCATCGATGGCAATAATCAGCTTTTTGGTCATAGGTTATTTTCAATAACGGCAAAGATGAGAAAATTATCAGGTAAAATCAACATAAGTATTAGCTTCGCATCTTACTGAACACGGAACCTGGCTTTATAACAACCGAGAAATGCGTTGATGATCCTGCGAGATGATAGGATGACCTTCCAAATTCGATGCTGAGGGCTGAACTGTTTATGCCGAATCCCCAGGAGAATCCTGTCCCTGCCATTTTCGACCCGGTAGCAAGCTCACTTCTCCTCTGATGATTGTACCCTGCACTTAAATAGAAATTCTTATGGGGTATGATCTCTGCACCAACGATAAAATGCCTCATGAGATTGTCAAAAAATCCATTTTTTCTTTTTTCTTCATCTAAATAATTGTGTGTCAGATCATATTTCTCGAGATGCCGAAGGGTAAAGGAAAATCTCAGCGGTGCATGTTCAGGCTTTACTGTTATTCCTGCCAGTATTTCAAAGGGTAGTTTTCCCCTTTCCTCCCCAGCATATTTAGTTAGCTGGTAACCAACATTCCTTAATACAAAACCTGCCGACACGTGATCAGAATGATTATGCCATGAAACCCCCAGGTCGAATGCAACCCCAAAGGAATTATACCTCTCCAGACTGGAAATGACAGGCTTGAAATTAATTCCTGCCGAAAATGCCGAATCGAATAAATAAGAATACATAAAAGAAAGCGCAGATTCGGATGCCCGAAATTCACCTGTAATGACTCCCGAAGGATCGCTTCCTGTGAAAGTTCCGTAATTCAGATAAGTTATTCCGGTGGCTATACCGGCTCTGTTTTTCAATGAATGGGAATACATTGCCATTCCATAGTTTATGCCTGCAAAATAATTTACATAATTAAGAGCCAGAGTACCTCCCGTTTCAGCATTCAGAAGCGAAGGATTATGCCAGGCCGTATTAAGGTTCGTTCCGGAAATTGAAACATTTGAACCTCCCAGTGATGCTATCAGACCTGAATGAGTTAGATTCAGAAATTCATAGATGTTGTTGCCTCCGGTCTGGGAAAAAAGGGAGAAGTTGGTAATAAGAAGGAATATTATTAGTGATTTCCGTCTGAACATCTGAAATTGAAAGTGTAAATATATGATTTTTGACTACGTGGCGGAATTATACAAGACCGGTAAAACAATCAGTGTCTGTTTCCTTTTCAGGCTGTTTTGCCTGTAAGTATTGCAGCTTCATCACTTTTTACTGCCCGTCCGTTCACCTGCGACATTATCAAACCTGCAATTACAATGATCATCCCGACTATATTCTGGGCCGTAAGCTTGTCACCCAGAATGAAAAATGAAAAGACAGCAGTAAAGACAGGGATAAAGTTAGTGAATACATTTGCTTTTGTCACTCCCATGTGACGCATCGAAAATGCAAAAAGTATAAATGCTCCACATGATGCGAAAAATGCCAGTTCAATTACCGGGAGGAATGATTTAATATCAAACGAATCAAAGGGAAAATATTTAAGTTCAGATATAAGGAAAACAGGCAGGAATAATATAGCACCTATCATATTCTGAACATTTACTATAAATACAGGTCCGTAATTTCCGACAAGACGGCTCAGTGTAAGATTGTATCCGGTTGCAGAGAAAACAGCAAGTAACAGAAGGGCAAGTCCTTTTATATTAAATGTCAGCCCGCCCCCCTTGTTCAGAACAAAAACCAAAACGCCAATGAATGAAACTATTATGCCTGCATAGTTGATTATCCTTAGACGCTCCCTGAATATGAGCCAGGCCCCTATTGTGGCAATAACAGGGATGGTGGAGATTATTACAGATCCAACAGTCGCCGAAACGTATGTCAGACCAAAACTCTCACCCAGGAAGTAAAGAAATGGCTCAAATACAGCCAGCATAAGGAAAAGCCTGCGGTCTTCCTTTCTGATCTTTACAAACTTTTTCTTCACATATAAATATGTAGAGAGAATGACAATTGCTATAATGAGACGCATAAATACAATTGTAACCGGACGGAATGTCTCATTGGCAATTTTAAACCAGATGAATGAAAATGACCAGAATATCATTGCGAGAAAAATTCCTCCGAAAATTCTGATATTACTTTTCATTCCTGAGTCGTGTTTAGGGGTGCGAATTTAAACTATATAATTGAATGTTATTCTTTTGTAAATAATTTCTTTCCGGTCGGATGTTATTAAAGAATTTCGAACGACAATCGAATGATGATTTATTTTATGTATTAACAAAAAGATATTCAACAAGTTGATATCTCGTGAAGTTTCGAATACGGTAAAACAAGTGGTTTTTTCCGATTTGTTTATGATACTTAAATTATTATATTTGCCGCCTCTCATTACCTGAAAAAAGAGAATGACATCGTAATATTTTTATTCAACTTACTAACTTTCTGAAAGATGAAAATCCTGGTTTGTATCAGTAATGTCCCTGACACAACGACTAAAATCAAATTTGCTGAAGGAAATACTTCAATTGACACAACAGGCATTCAATGGGTGATAAACCCCTGGGATGAATTATCTCTTACACGTGCCCTTGAACTAAAGGATGACCAGGCAAATGGAGTCAAATCAGTTACAGTTGCACATGTCGGACCTGCTTCTTCCGAGCCGACGATCAGAAAGGCACTCGCTATAGGTGCCGACGACGCGATAAGAGTAAACACTTCAGCATCTGATGCTTTTTATACAGCTTTCCAGCTTGCCGAAGTAATCAGGAAGGAAGGTTTTGATATGATAATCTGCGGTATCGAATCAAGCGATTTTAACGGTTCGGCAGTAGGAGGGATGGTTGCTGAATTTCTCCAAATACCTTCAGTATCATCGGTCTCAGGTATAAAACTCGAAGGCGGTTCACCTCTGCTGACAAGAGAGATTGACGGAGGCAGAGAGACTGTGAAAGTTTCTGCTCCGTTCGTCGCAATTGTTCAGAAAGGTATTGCTAAGGAACCCAGAATAGCTTCAATGAGAGGTATTATGACTGCAAGAACAAAACCTGTAAAGGTTTTTGAACCTGTTCCGGCTGATACTCTTACATCTGTAGCCGGTTTCGAAAAACCGTCTCCAAGAGCTGCTTGCAGGTATATCGATCCCGAGAATCCTGCTCAGCTTATCGATATTCTTCAGAATGAAGCAAAAGTCATTTAGTAACAACCTGAAAAAAGAATAAATATGTCAGTATTAGTATATACCGAAAACTGGGACGGGAAATTCAAAAAACAATCGTTTGAACTTGTCTCATATGCATCCGCAGTTGCAGGAATGATGAATACTACTGTTACTGCTCTGACAATCGGGAAAGCCGATATGGAAGAGCTCATGAAACTTGGTAACTGGGGTGCGGATAAGATTATTAATGCAGTGAATAATGATCTTTCAGTTTTTGACAGTCAGGTTTATACAGGAATTATTGCCGATATTGCCAAAAATGAGGGATCCAGGGTCATAATTTTCTCAAATAATATTACAGGCAAGGCCCTTGCCCCAAGACTCTCTGTCAGGTTAAAAGCAGGTATCGGAGCCGGAGTAAGCAAATTACCTCTCTCGACTGAACCTTTTACAGTATACAAAAGAGCTTATTCAGGAAATGCTTTTGCACACCTGGTAATTAACTCTGATGTTAAAATCCTTACTCTTGCCCAGAACTCGTTCGATCTTACTGAAAAACCGACAGGCGCTGTTCCTGAATCTGTTCAGGTCAGCATCGACGGATCATCTGTCAGAACTGCTGTCACTGAAAGAGTTCAGCAGACCGGGAAAATATTACTTACAGACGCAGAAATAGTTGTTTCAGGCGGCAGAGGAATGAAATCTCCTGATAACTGGGGCCCACTTGTTGAACTCGCATCCTTGCTTAATGGTGCCACCGCATGTTCGAGACCTGTATCAGATGAAGGTTGGAGACCTCATGAGGAACATACGGGACAAACAGGTAAAATGATTGCGCCAAATCTTTATATAGCAATAGGTATTTCAGGAGCAACACAGCATCTTGCAGGAGTCAGCTCTTCAAAATATATAGTTGCAATAAATAATGATAAGGATGCTCCTATCTTCGAAGCAGCTCAGTACGGTATAGTCGGAGATGCAATGAAAGTATTGCCTAAACTTGTTGAGGCCGTTAAAGGACTTAAGAAATAGAAGATATCTTACCATGATCCGGCAAATTATTTTCGCGGCAGTTCTTCTGTTGACACTGGGAATATTCTCATGGACAGTGAACAGACTCATCAGGTTCTTTAAATTTACCAGACCTGCCTTCCCCGTCAGGGATTTCGGGAAACGTTTTAACCTTATGCTGAAAGTCGCATTTGGCCAGACGAAAATTTTCCGCAGGCCTGTTATCGGCTTTTTTCATGCCCTGGTTTTCTGGGGATTCTGCATAATCCTTTTCGGAAGTATTGAAATGGTGATAGATGGACTTACTGGTTCTGAAAGAGCTCTTAATGTCTTCGGGGGATTTTATAATTTCATAATGGCTTCCGGCGATATTTTTGCTGTTCTTGTCTCAATATCAATACTTATTTTTCTGTCAAGACGCCTGCTCTTACATGTAAGGAGATTCGAAGGGATTGAAATGAAGAGAAAATCACATCTTGATGCAAATACAGCTCTTACCCTTATTCTTCTTCTGATGATATCTCTTTTAGGGATTAATACTGGTTATTCGGGATACATCGACAGGGAAGGTACTGAGATCCATGGTGTTTTTCCTGTAGGTACATTTATTGCCGGATTATTTCCTTCAGCATCAGCACAGAGCTTCTTAATGGTTCATGAAATCTCATGGTGGACACATATTCTTCTGATATTCATCTTTGCCAACTATCTCCCGTATTCAAAACACTTTCATGTTTTTATGTCGGTTCCCAATGTCTTTCTGTCGAGGCTTGATCCTCTTGGAAAACTTGCAAACATGGAAAGCATAACCAGGGAGGTAAAGCTGATGATGAATCCCGAAACCGCATTTTCTGCAGCACCTTCAGATACTCCTCCTGAGAGATTTGGGGTAAAGGATGCTGAAGACGCCACCTGGAAGAATTACTTCGATTCTCTTTCATGTACTGAATGTGGAAGATGTACTTCCGTCTGCCCTGCCAATATTACCGGAAAGCTCTTGTCGCCCCGTAAGATAATGATGGATCTGAGGGCCAGAATGAAGGAAAAGGGTCCACTTATGGTAAAGAACGGGCGCGATTATGATGATAACCGCTCTCTGCTGAGGGACTATATCTCTGAAGAGGAACTATGGGCATGCACTACCTGCAATGCATGTGCAAAAGAGTGCCCTGTAAATATAAACCAGCCATCGCTGATTGTCGACATGAGACGTTACCTGGTCCTCGAGGAGGCTTCTGCTCCGGGTGAACTGAAAAGCGTATTCAACAATATCGAGAACAACGGGGCTCCATGGCAGTATCCTGCCGAAGACAGGCTTAACTGGACTAAGGATCTTCCATTTAAAGTCCCTGTCATGTCGGAGCTTGCAGCTGAAGATAATCGGCCTGAATACCTGTTCTGGGTAGGATGCGCCGGAGCATTCGACGACAGATATAAAAAGGTGGTAAAAGCCTTTGCAACAATACTTCATAAATTGAAAATAAGTTATGCTGTGCTTGGTAGCGAGGAGACCTGTACCGGCGATCCTGCACGAAGGGCCGGAAACGAAATGCTCTTCCAGATGCAGGCATTACAGGTTATTGAGATCCTTAAAGCATACGACGTAAAAAAAATAATAACTACATGCCCCCATTGCTTCAACATCCTTAAAAATGAGTATCCCGACCTGGGAGGTAATTATGAAGTTGTTAATTATCTTCAGCTGATTAAGAAATATCTGGATGAAGGAAAGATCTACCTTAAAGGAAAGGATCTCAAGGATATGAAGATCACCTTCCATGATCCCTGTTATCTTGGTAGAGCTAATGATGTTTATGCAGAACCACGGGAAATACTAAAATCTGTAACAGGAAATTTTGTGGAAATGAAACGCCACAAGAGCTTTGCTTTGTGTTGCGGTGCAGGAGGAGCCCAGATGTTCAAGGAAGCTGAAAAAGGTAATAAGGAGGTATTTATTGAAAGGACTGAAGAAGCTCTTGACACAGAAGCAAAATTAATTGCAACAGCATGCCCCTTCTGTATGACGATGATCACTGACGGTTTGAAATATAAAAACCGCGAAGACGAAATAAGAAACATTGATTTAGCTGAACTTGTCGTTCAGGCTATGGACTGAAATTTTAAAATACCACAATACTGAATTATGGAAACCAGAAAACTCTTGAAAAGCGGAGAATTCCTTGTAAGCGAAATTGATGCAAATGATACATTTATCCCCGAGGAATTCAATGAAGAACAGCGGATGATTGCCCAGACCTGCAAGGATTTTCTTGATGCTGAAGTATATCCTAATCTGCCGGCTGTCGAAAAAAGCGACAGGGAACTAATGAAATCACTGCTTAAAAAATCAGGTGAGCTTGGCCTGATGGGAATATCAGTTCCCGAAGAGTATGGCGGTTACGGGCAATCATTCGTTACTCAGATGCTGGTTGCAGAAACAACTGGAGCCGGTTATTCATTCTCAGTTGCTTATATGGCCCATTGCGGCATTGGTACTCTTCCCATAATGTATTATGGAAACGAATACCAAAGACAGAGATATGTAACAAAGCTTGCCACTGGCGAACTTATAGGGGCATACTGCCTTACAGAACCTGGCGCCGGAAGCGATGCCAATTCAGGAAAAACAAATGCCAGGCTCTCAGAAGATGGAAAGCACTATATCATTAATGGCCAGAAGATGTGGATAACAAATGCAGGTTTCGCCGACACTCTTGTGGTTTTTGCCAAGATCGATAACGACAGGGTGCTGAGCGCATTTATTGTTGAAAGCAGTTTCCCTGGCGTTGTCATTGGTCCCGATGAACACAAAATGGGTATTAAGGGATCATCCACTGCCCAAATCTATTTCAATGATGTAAAAGTTCCTGTTGAGAACCTGCTTGGGAAAAGAGGAGAAGGATTCCGTATTGCCCTCAGCATACTTCATATGGGAAGACTGAAGCTTGGAGCTAATGTACTCGGTGCAGCAAAAAAGGCAATTAACGATTCGGTCAGATATGCTAATGAAAGAAAACAATTCGGAGTTCTTATTTCAACATTCGGAGCTATAAAGTATAAGCTTGCGGAACAGGTGATACGCCTTTTTGCCTCTGAATCGGCTGTTTACAGGGTTAGCAGCGATATAGACAGAATGATGGAAAAGCTAAAATCGGACTGTGGCGATAAAGGCCGTGCAGCAATAGAAGCAATAAGCCATTATGCAGTTGAAGCAGCAATCCTAAAGGTAGTTGGTTCCGAAATGCTCGACTATATTGCCGATGAAGCTGTACAGATCCACGGAGGGATGGGATATTCAGCTGAAATGGATGTTGAAAGGGGGTACCGCGACTCAAGAATAAACAGGATCTTCGAGGGAACAAACGAAATTAACCGCCTCCTCGTTGCAGATACAGCAATGAAAAGAGCCATGAAAGGAGAATTCGATCTTTTCGGAGAAGCTGAGAAACTTTATGCTGACCTTGACGCAATTGATGATGGTAAAAAGGATGACGAGACATATTTCGGTGAGAAAAGAAGGTACCTGAGAAATTTCAAGAAGCTTATACTTATCTGTATGCATGGAGCAATGCAGGAGTTTGGAAAGAACCTTGTAAATGAACAGGAAGTGATGAACAATATCACTGAAATGATGATGGAAACATATCTTTCAGAATCACTCGCTCTCAGGATAGAAAAACTGGAGGGAATGAAAGGAACATCACAGGTATACAGGGATATTCTTGATATAAGTATTTATGATACTGCATCCATTGTCAGAAAATCAGCCGCTGATGCAATTTATTCGTTTGCACCTGATGAGATTGCTCCAAAACTGATTGCTGCCTCTGAAAAGCTTTCACGGATTAAGGGACTTAATGTCAAGGAATCGAGACGAAGAATAGCAGATAAGCTGATCAGCGACAGCGTATATAAATTCTGATATAGGTTGCCTGAACCTTTTCCATCACCTCAGCGATTTCAACAGCTTGAAGGTGGCGATTTTTTTGCCCTTAAGCATTATACGCGCTAGGTAATAACCGTCGGGCTCCTGCAGATTCACCTGAGTAATTTCATTACCGGGAATTTCAAATTGTGTATTAACCAGTCTTCCAGCAATATCAGTTATCTCCAGGTCAAATGTATATCCGTCTGGTGAGGCTATCTTTATACTGAAAATATCCCTGAAAGGATTGGGGTAAACCTTTACTTCTGAACTTGTAGTGAAGCTTGCAGTAATGACATGATTTGAGGTGATATTCGAAAATGTAAACTCAGGCTCAGGACCAATAGAAACATTGTCTACTGCAACATCGAGAATACGATACTCCGCCTCAGGTTCTATCAAATAGGAAAGATCTGATCCTTCAAAAATATTGGTTGATCCTGAAGGTGTTATTGACCCTCCTTTTCCGGCAGAAGCTGTGATCCTGTAAACAGGTATTGGTTCATATACTACCGAAATACTGTGATCATCAGTTATATCCTTAAAAATGAAAAAGGTTATCTTCCCTTTTGAAATATTGTCGACTATTACATCTTTTATTCTGAAACCGTAATCAGGTGTGAATTCAAAACTCAGGTCTGAACCGTAATTTACGGTCGTAATTCCTGAGGGGCTTATAACACCTCCTCCATTGGAAGAGGAGGAAATATCGAACGTAATAATTGAAAATGAAGCAGATATTGAATGATTGCCGGTAATATTCGTGAAATTGTATTCTTTTACCGGTCCTACTGAAACATTGTCAATGCTGACATCATAAATATAATATCCGGTTGAAGGACTGATGGTATATTTCTGATTAGTACCGTAGTTTGCAGTAGTAACACCCTGAGGAGAGATAGACCCTCCGTTTCCCGCACTGGCACTCAGACTGAAAGTAATAATCGCAAATGACGCTGAAATTGTATGGTTCGAGGTGAGATTTGAAAATGTATAGGTTGAAATTGCACCTGCAGAAACATTGTCAATCCTTACATCTGCAATCCTGTATCCTGTTGAAGGAGTTATGCTATATGTAATATTTGATCCGTAATTATATGTTGATGTACCTACAGGAGTTACAGATCCACCTGTACCTGAGGATGCAGTTATTGTGTATCTCAATATGGAAAATACCGCCGAGATTGAATGGTTGGAAGTCACATCTTCAAAAGTATATGATGTTACCCTTCCGACAGATTCGTTGTCAATCAGAACATCGCTAATGTAATAGCCCGTGGAAGGAGTGATTGAGAATATTCTGTCAGAGCCGTAATTTACAATTACGTTCCCTCCGGGTGATATTGATCCTCCGCCGCCTGAGGTGGCGCTGATGGAAAATGTAATTATCGCAAAAGAAGCTGTTATCGAATGATTTGACGTAACATTACTGAATGTATATGAGTTTACAGCACCAATCGAGACATTGTCAACCCTTACATCCGAGATCCTGTAACCTGTCGATGGAGTTATTGTATAGGTCCTGCTGCCACCATAACTTACTGTTGTTGACCCAGATGGACTTATTGATCCTCCTGATCCGGCACTTGAGGTTAATGTACAGGTTGATGATCTGAACGTTGCTGAAATAGTATGGTTTGCTGACACTGCACTGAAAGAATAGGTTGAAACTGCCCCTACTGATACATTGTCGACCGTCACATTATTTATCATATAGCCGCTGCTCGCGGCGATGGCGAATGTTATGCCTGAACCCGGAGTTAAAGTTTGCGAACCGGAAGGACTTATTGTACCTCCTGATCCTGCAGTCGCATATATGGTGTAATTTGTCGATTGTTCCAGATACCATATTGACAGGTGGTTGTAAACGACTTCCCTGACGGCATTCCTTATTATGGCTGCAGTTGATGAGCTCAGTGTGTAATTGTAAGTTATAAGTGAAGGATCCTTCCGGAAAATGGCAGTATAGAAACAACAAGCCCCTGCATAGGACCCCGCCTGGGAAGTATGACTCCCATCAGTATCATAAAGCTCAATGGCGGGATAGTTTTGTCTTATATATCTCCATACGGCACCGACGGGTGAAACAACACCATGGTAGTTCTGTGCCATCATCATATAGCGGTCACGCGTAAGGTCGTCCATTCCTTCATAGGTGCACACCTCAGGTAGCCGCGAACACCTGTCTGCATCACCGTCGCGCCTTCCCCATGTCATATAGAACATTGTTTCAACTCCTGCATTGAAGGTATTGATCTGATTGTCAAGGTACTGAACATAAGGGAAAACGTTTGCCTGAACCCATGTAAGTGGTTCGGATGGATACTGGCTGAATTCCTGAAGTACAACATAGTCCCATCCACCCTGGCGGATCATGCTGATAGTTGTGGAATTCTCGGAATGAAGCTGGAGTGTATAACTGCCATAAGCTGATGTCCCATAAATAAGATCATCACCGGCCGATGCTGCAACATCGGCTGTAATATCCGGAAGATTGTTGTTAATTGTATAACTGTTTCCGATGAACAGCACTCTTTTGGTCTGGCTCTCGACAGTAAGGCTGAGAAAACATAATACTACCAGAAACAGTTTTTTCATATTATACTAATTGGTACCAGAGAGCAATATTATTCAAATCGACGGATTATTTGCATTTCACTACCTTTAAAAATGTTGACAATTTCCTGCTTCTGTAAATTTTAATAAAATATATACCATCAGCCACATCCGGATTCAGCAGTATTTCGGTATTGGTGGGTACATTATTTTCGGAACAAACAATTCTTCCTGACGAATCTGTTATTATCATATCAAATGGATTTTCATCAGGCGATGCGATGAATATTTTCAAGGCACCGGCAAAAGGATTCGGATAAGCGCTGACCTCAGTTTTTGTTGTGAATTCAGCTTTTATAGAATGATCCGATGAGATTTCAGTAAATACATATTCAGAAAGCGAACCTGCCGGTTTATTATCAACAATAACGTTGAGTATCCTGTAACCCGGATCAGGAATAATTGTATATGCCTGTTCTGATCCCTCAGTCAGCGACATATGACCGGATGGTGTTATTGAACCCCCTTCTCCTGCGATTGCTTCAATTAAATAGGTGGGTATAGGCTCGAATGAAACGGAAAGATGGTGATCTTCAGAAATGTTTTCAAAATACCAGGACAGGATTTTTCCCTTTGAAACGCCATCAATTTTAACATCAGCAACCCTGTATCCGGGATCGGGCGTGAAAGAAACATCAATTCCGGAACCATAATTAATGTCTGAAAGATTTCCGGGCTCTACCTTACCACCCGCAGTCGACTCAATAACAATGGAATATGTCATTATTGAAAAGGCAACTTCGATTGTATGGTTACCTGTTATGTTGGTAAAAGTGTGTGATGAAACAGGTCCGTAAGATAAACCGTCAATCGTAACATCCGATATCCTGTATCCGGCCAGAGGGGTGAAGGAATATGTTATCTTAGATCCGAAATTGACAGTTGTGTTACCTGGTAGGTTTATTGACCCTCCGTTCCCTGCATGCGCATTAATTGTAAATGTGATAGGAACAAAGGATGCAGATATGGAATGATTTGATGATATATTTGCAAAAGTATAAGTTGTAAGGGCTCCTGAAGGTATGTTGTCGACCATCACCTCCGAAATTCTGTAACCTGTTGCCGGTGTGATATTTATTGTGACCTGTGATCCATAATTCACTGTTGTGTTTCCGGAAGGTGTTACAGTTCCTCCCTGACCAGAGTTTGCTGTAACGGTATAACGGTTGGCTGTGAAAGAAGCATTAATAGTGTGATTCGATGTAACATTGCTGAAAGTATAGGAACTGACAGGCCCCCTTGAAACAAAATCAACCATTACATCGGATATCGAATATCCCTGAGCGGGAACAATAGTAAACACTTGCGAAGAGCCATAAGTGACTGATGTGATACCGGAGGGAGTAATAGAACCACCTGTTCCGGCACTCGCCGCGACATCGAATGTTATTGGTGCAAACGAGGCAGTAATCACATGGTTTGTAATAACATTATTAAATGTATATGCACTGACCGGTCCAACTGATGAATTATCAACTCTTACATCACTTATCCTGTAGCCTGTCAGAGGAGTTATGGCATAAGTATGATTTGTACCATGATTCACCGTTGTTGTTGCTGAAGGGGTGATTGTCCCTCCTGTACCGGCACTTGACTCTATTGTATAAGTGGCTGTGGTAAAGGTGACTGAAATAGTATGATTACCTTTTATTTCCGTAAAAGTATAACTTGTCATTGCACCAACCGAAACGTTGTCAACTCTTACATCATTAACCTTAAAGCCGAAGTCCGGAATAAAGCTGAAAGTCCGGTCAGACCCATGAGTAACTGATATATTCCCTGAAGGATTGATATTTCCACCATTACCTGCTGAAGCGCTTATTGTATATGTGACTGGTGTGAATTCAGCTGAAATTGAATGATTTGCAGTGACATTATTGAATGTAAATGAAGTTGTTGCCCCCTGTGATACATTGTCAACTTTAATGTCGGAGATATAATGTCCCTCTCCGGCCGAAATTGCGAAAGACTGATTATCACCATAGTTTACGGCGACGTTTCCGGATGGGGAAATGCTTCCTCCTGTTTGTGCGGATGCGGCAATTGTGTTTACTATAATGGCAAATGAAACAGAAACCGTGTGATTCGAAATTATGTTATTAAAGGTATATTCCGAAGGAGTACCAACAGAGACATTGTCAACTCTCACATCGCTGATCCTGTACCCTGTCTCAGGATGGAATGTGAATAATTGTGAAGTACCGTAATTCTTTGTCAATATGCCTGAAGGAGACACCGATCCTCCGGATCCCGAACCTGAGGTTATAGTGTATGTCATTATTTCGAATGTCGCTGAAATTGTATGATTGGCAGTAATGTCAGCCAATGTGTAAGTAGTAACGGCTCCTGCGGAAATACCGTCTATCATAACATCGGAGACCCTGTAGCCCTGGTCAGGCGTTATTGAAAATGTATGGTCAGACGATTCGTTTACCACCATATTCCCCGATGGGGAAATGATTCCTCCCGGACCTGCCGATACACTGACCGTGTATGTCGGTGTTACTTCAAATGTGACGGAGATGGAATGATCCCCAGTTATATTAGTAAATGAATATGATGTTACTTTACCAACAGAAGTCCCGTCAACGAGAACATCGGAAATTTTAAAACCTGTTGCAGGATTTACTGTGAAGACTTGTGTCGTCCCTTCATAAACAGTTACATTACCGGCCGGGGATATTGATCCGCCCTCACCCGCTGTGGCAGTTACCAAATGAGGTGTCGACTGAGCAAAAGAGGCAGAAATTGAATGATTTGCTGTGACAGAGGTGAAGGTATAGCTTTTTAGCGGGCCAACAGAGCTGTTGTCGACAAGAACATCGGAGATATGATAACCGTTCGAGGGAGTTATGGTAAAGGTCCTGTTTGTAAGAATCGAAACGCTTGTGTTTCCGGAAGGTTCAATAGTTCCACCTGCCCCTGCCGATGCCGAAATAGTAAATACCATTCCGCTTGCGGCAGCGATTTCAGAGTCTGTCAAGACATGATCAATCATTCTGACATCGTTAATCTGGCCGGAAAAGTTTGTGCCTGTTTCTGTTGCCAGACCGAGGATCATCTCCGGGGTTGAATAATCTGAAATTGCACTGCCGGCTGGTACGGTCCCATTCAGTAGACCATTAATATAAAGTTTGAACTCACTGCCACTCCCTGAAATGGCAATATGGGTCCAGGCCTGCGCTGCAACAGGCTAGGAGGATGTTATTATTCTCGCGATGCCGTCGAAAATCCTTGCTGTAATATGGCCATCTTCTGTAAGGAAAATATTTCTGTCATTCCTTATTGAACCCGGGTATTCAGCCATTGAGGCAATATCCATTTCCCTTATAATATCAGGCCTGACTTTCATCATTATGGTAAATGAGCGGTTATTATTCCGTTTTAGTGTCAGATAGTCATCATTTCCGTCAAAAATATACGCTCCGGGCTCAAGCTGCGCTGGTCCGGGATATGTTATCTCATCACCTTTGAGTATATATGATTTATCACTTCCGGCATCGACTATCTTAATGAATTTGTGATTGCCGGCGGGAATAGTTGTAGCATACCAGGTCCATAAATTATTGTTTGAATATGCAGTTCTTATCCCGACAAAAAGATCAGGATCGTCAAAGCTTCCATATGCATAAGTTATGCCATTGGGAACATTGATATCTATGAAGCCTCCGTTGTCACAGCCCAGCATCCACACATCCTTTCTGTATTTTACCGCAAGCTCCCTGACAGCCTTATTAAGTCCCTTATGATGCTCGTGCCCATATTCACCCCAGTTATTATGAGTGATAACTCTTCTCATTGCAGGATCAGCAAAGAATTGTTCAAGCTTGGCTTTGATTTTGTTTATTTCAAGTCTCGACAAAGGTGTATGGTCATTATATAAACGGGATTCAAGGTGATCATTCAGCAAATAATTATATGCAGGATCAGCACCAAGATAGTACCGCGAGTATTCAGTGTTTGTGATGTCATCCCATGGAGTGTACCAGTTTGTCAGATATGGTATTTGATAATTATTATTATCCATGAATGTCTGCTGCTGGCTTATTATTGTCCGGAATGCAGGAGTTGCAGGCATTGCTCCGCAGATGAATTTTTCGGTTTTTTCCCAGAACGGGAGCATCCAGATGGCGTCATCATCCATATGGGAATTGACAAGTATGGTTCCGCTTTTGGGGATTGAATTGAAATCAACTTCTGTCCCCTGGGAATATGCGTCAAATCCTGTAAGAGTCAAAAAAATTATTACTCCGATCCATCTTATGTATAAATTCCTGCCCCTCATAATAAAACTTATTGAAATTCAGACAATCAAAAATAGACAAAAGGGATCTATTATGCAAACAGGTTGTGTTTGTAAGTAACAGAATATCAATAAAAAACACAAGCTTAATCAAAGGATTCCGGATAATGGTCAGCTCTGTAATTTCATTCACATAACAGGATCACACTTTCATCAAAATCACAAAAAAAATGAAAAAAATGACAGAATCAAATTTCATACATTTACAACTCAAGGTTAGCCGCAAAATCTTCTTATCATAATAAACACATATAACTTATATCAACAATTTGATTAATAAATATCATTCGCTCTGATGACATTGATCAATTTCCGATATGATAAACAGCATTGATATTCTGCGAAATTGTGGGGTGTAAGAAATTACTAATCAGTATTATCAGATATCTTTGTGAAATAATTAACAGAAGCTGAAAAATGAAAATGAAATTAACTCTAGTGCGGACTGTCGCGGGCAGTCTGCTTATGCTGGCAGGCCTGCTCCTGTTTTCATCATGTGAGAAATATTCTTATCAGATAGAGACAGTCGATCCCGAAGAGCCTGTTTTGTTTCAGACACAGATCCAGCCGATATTCACAAATAATTGTATTACGTGTCACCGTGGCACCCGTAATCCTGACCTAAGAAGCGGTAATTCATATAATTCGCTTACGACAGGCAATTATGTTACCCTTCCAGCCGAGAACAGCCGATTGTACAGGAAGGTGACATCGGGAAGCCATACCTCCTTTACACTGGATTCAGAAAAACAATTAATCCTTTTGTGGATCACCCAGGGTGCTCTTAACAACTGATCTTAGCTAACCTAATAAACCAGAAAATATGAAAAAGACTTTTCTATTATTCCTCGTATCTGCCCTTATGGCATCATTATCGGCTCAGGAGGAAACAAAACAGCCGGCAAACTCAAAACCCGTAAGATTTACTTTTGGAACGGGGCTTCTTATTGACAACCAGACAATCGAATCACCCTACAAGGGCGGACTGGAACTCCAGATACATCACAGGTTCAGCCTTATTGAAAATTATCATAATCTTTTCGGTATCTATGGCGCTGCCAACACAAGGCTGGGTCTGAATTACGGAATCACTGACAGGCTTATGCTGGGAGTCGGAACAACAAAGGACTATAAATTGCAGGATATCCAGTGGAAATATAATATCCTTCATCAGACTGAGGATAACAGCGTCCCTGTCTCCCTGTCATACTACGGAAACATTGTCCTGGACCTGAGGAAAGAAGATGCCTTCGGACCTGTTGAAAGATACAGGGATATCCACAGGCTTTCATATTTTACACAGCTTATTCTTGCAAGAAAATTCAGCAAATCATTTTCAGCCCAGATTGCACCTTCGGTTGTTTATTTCAATGCTGTACCCCAATTTACAAATGAATCGAAATACAAGAACCTGAACTTCGGATTGTCGGCAGGTGCAAGAGTATCTGTCACGGGAAGTCATTCACTTCTGCTTGAATACGACCAGCTTCTGACAAAACAGGATCTTGACGATGATGAACTGAAGCCAAAACCGAACCTGTCACTGGGATGGGAGATCGGAACAGCCACCCATACATTCCAGGTATTCGTGGCTAACTATTCACAAATTATAAACCAGAGGAACCTTGTTTTTAATACAAACAGTTTTTCCGACGGAGAATATCTTTTCGGTTTCAATATTACTGTCAGGTTTTAATTAACAAAGTTAAAAGTGATGACATTCTCACTGTTAAAATATTGTCTGCTTTTCCTTTTTATGATTTCCACCGGAGTTTCGGGTTCGGAACCTGGTAGTTCAGCCGGTACGGCAGCAGATTCTGCAACATTCAAATCTCCGTTTTATGACGACAATGAACTTTGCTTTAAATGTCATGGACAAAGTACCTATTCCTATACAAATGAAAACCTTGGAAGACAGGTCAAAGCCATAATGTTTTCGGAACGGATTATCAACAGGGAAAGATTCTATGGATCGAACCATAAAAGCTTTGCCTGCACAGATTGTCATTCCTCAGAGTATACAAATTTTCCTCATGCCGGTGAACTCAGGATGGAGCAGATGTATACCTGCATTGATTGCCATGGCAACGATGAAAAATTTGCACAATTCCATTTTGAGGAAATAGAAAAGGAATATCAGGAAAGTGTCCATTACCAGTATGAGGAACAAGGATTCTCATGTTGGAAATGCCATGACCCGCACAGCTATAAAATCAACATCAGGAACAGTTCGAACCTGAAAGAGACTATCCTGTACGACAATAATATCTGCCTTAACTGCCATGCGGATTATGATCATTTTCAACTGCTGTCGGATAAGAAGGAGATTAATATTATAACCCGGCATGACTGGCTGCTAAACCAGGAATCACACTTTAAAAGTGTAAGGTGCATCGAATGTCATACAAAAGTGAATGACTCCATTCTTGTTGCTCATATGGTAAGGCCTGTCGAATATGCTGTAAAAGGATGCAATGAGTGCCATTCGCAGAACTCGCTTTTAATGTCTTCGCTTTACAAATTCCAGTCAAGGGAACAAAGAGCGGATGGTTTTCTAAACGGAGTTATACTTAATCAATCATACGTGATTGGGGCTAACAGGAACGAATATCTGAACCTGATCGGGCTGTTGATATTCCTGGCAGTTGCCGGTGTTATCGTGACACATATATCTTTCAGAATCATTAAAAAACGCAAGTAAGCGATGAGTTATATATATCTCTATCCCAAATGGATAAGGTTGTGGCATCTTTTCAATGGTCTATTGTTTATCATTCTTATAATCACCGGACTCAGCATGCAGTATACCGACAAAGATGATAATATCTTTCTTGTTGGTTTTGCCCGGGCTGTAAAATGGCATAACATCGCCGCAATATTGCTGACAATAAACTACATTGTATTTGTTACCGGTAATGTTATAACGAAGAATTTCAGGTTCTATAAAATTGAAAGGAAAAACTTCCTGTCCGACCTGATTTCACAGTTTCGTTATTACTCGGGAGGAATGTTCAGGGGAGAAAAGCAACCTTTCCCTGTTACCGAGAACCGTAAATTCAATCCGCTGCAGAAATTCACGTATTTTCTTGCTATGTATATTGCAATGCCTCTGCTGATAATTTCAGGAATCGGGCTCATGTTTCCTGAGATCACTATAAACCGGTTCTTTGATATCAGTGGTCTGATCCTTACTGATCTTCTTCATGTTACCATGGGGTTCCTCCTCTCGGTTTTCATGCTGATACACATTTATACATGTACTCTTGGATCCACTCCCGGATCCCTTTTCAAAAGCATGTTGTCGGGTTATCATGAATCGGATGAGCACTAAAGAACTGGTATAAGAAAGTTTTGCACGGAAATTGATATAACCATTCTATTAATTAAAATTTAAAAAGATGATCAGAAAAACCATTATCGCGATTTCTTCTGCCGTTTTAGGCACACTGCTGATTACCTCCGGTAATCCTGTCCAGGGCCAGGAACAGCCAAAACCATGGGACGTTCCTGCTCAATACAAGACAATGAAAAATCCTGTAGCTAAAGGTGAAGCCAGTGACAATGCAGGAAAGGTATTGTATACAAAAAACTGTGCTTCCTGTCATGGTAAAACCGGGCTTGGCGACGGGGTAAAGGCGAGGGCTCTACAGACCTTCCCCGGCGACTTCAGTGGCGCTGTATACCAGAATCAGACAGATGGGGAACATTTTTACAAGACCAAGTTCGGAAGGGGAGAGATGCCAAAATACGATGGCAAGCTGACTGATGATGATATCTGGAATATCGTGAACTATATGAGATCGTTCAAGAAATAAACTTACAGATTCTTCCTGCTTCCCGGAAAATCTGAAATTCAAATTCAGTGATGGTGAAGCTCCGGCCTTTTATTCAACCCGTTGTGCGTGTGGCTATGATCACTGCTCCGGCGAGGCGGAGCTTCACCGTTTTGTTAATATCTCTTTAGAAATGCAGGCAGAGGCCCCATATCATATTATAGATCCAAATGAAACCAAGGTTCTCTGGTCTTTATGTTGTTGTACCTAAAAACCTTACTTATGAAACTACCCTCCACCAGCAAAAACTGGATTACAATTATCGGAGCAATAATTGCAGCAGTGAATCTGTTACTTATTATACTATTATTTATAGTCTCCACCATTTTTAATAACAGCGACACAAATCTCGGATTATTCATTTACATAATTCTGCCCGGTTTTTTTGTTTTCGGCTTGCTTATGATACCAGTAGGGATCATAATTGCAAGAAGAAAAGCTGCCAGCCTTCTTCCGGATGGAAAAAAGTTGCTGCCTGTTGTCGACCTGAATATCCCACGGCAAAGGAAAGCTTTTTTTCTGTTCACCATTATTACAATAATTATCCTGTTCCTGTCGACTTATGGAAGTTTTGAAGCATATCATCTGACTGAATCTGTTGAATTCTGCGGAACCCTTTGCCACAAGGTAATGGAACCGGAATACACCGCCTATCAGAACTCAGATCATGCAAATGTAGCCTGTGTGGAGTGCCATGTGGGAAACGGGGCTTCATGGTATGTAAAATCAAAACTTTCAGGATTACAACAGGTTTACGCCGTGCTTACAAAGACTTATCCTTCACCGATTGAAACGCCTCTTCATAACCTGAGGCCAGCCAGGGAGACCTGTGAGAAATGTCACTGGCCACAGAAATTCTATTCCCGGAAACTTCAGACCAACAGATATTACCTTACAGATTCGCTTAATTCTGAATATGATGTTATGCTGCAGATGAAAACCGGACCTGAACTCAGTGTCCTTGGCCTGACGGAGGGGATTCACTGGCATATAAATCCGGATGTTAAGATTGAATATATCTCGGAAAACGACAAACGGGAGGTAATAACATTTGTCAAGTACACAAATCAGGCAACAGGAGAGATTTCAGTATACAAGAGCCCTGATATCCCGGTTTCCGATAGTTCAATTGCGGTATCCAACTCAAGGTTAATGGATTGTATTGATTGTCATAACAGGCCTTCACATAACTACAGCTCACCCCCTGTATATTTTGACAAAGCGATGCTAACCAATGCTGTTTCAAAAAATATTCCATTCATTAAGAAAACCGCAATGGAGATACTCAGAAATTCTTTTACTGACAGGGATACTGCCCTGAATCAGATCAGGGACGGAATAATTAATTACTATAAGTCGGCCTTACCAGATTATTACCTTGCAAATGAGGAATTAATCGACAGATCAGTGGAAGGCCTCCAGAAAGCATTCAGCCAGAATACTTTTCCGGCGATGAAAGTGGCCTATGATGTCTATCCCGACCATATCGGTCATCTTGAAGTTGAGGGCTGTTTCAGATGTCACAATGATTCTTTTAAATCAGAAACCGGGAGAACAATCACAAAGGACTGCAATCTGTGCCATACTATTATCGGGCAGGGTAAACCGGGCCGGATGAAATATACTGGTATTAATGAAACCCTTGAATTTGAACATCCTGTGGATGTCGGTACCGCATGGAAAGAAGCCAATTGTTCTGAATGCCACAGATATCTTTATTGATTCAGGTTCAAAACAAAAAAAAGGTGCTTTCCGAAAGCACCTTTTTTTGTTTATCTAAATATTTCAAATTGCTGCAATAGTGTTTTCAAGCAGCTTTTTGGTATAAGCATAATTGTGTACGCCTTTACTGGCATCCCTTACTAGCAGCTGGAAATTGAGGATCGCTCCAAACTGTGCATTCGTGAGGGCCGGGAATGCCGGGTTCCCATTTGCAGGATTTTTCCAGTAACCTGTCGGATTTGAATTTGCATCATAGATATCAAAGTATCCATGATAAAGACCGTCTTCCGGATCTTTCTGCAGAATATCGTGTCCACCTCCGATAGCATTGATCTTGGCAGCAAGTTCTTCGAGTTTTGTTGATATCTCAGTCCTGATTGCAGTCAGGGATGCATTTGTTCCGCTCATTGAAGTATGGCAGCCTGTTGTATTGCATCCGTTGAAATTATTTGTTGCGACAAATGAATGCCCGCCTGCCAGACCTGATGGAGTTGCCATATGACAGTCAGAACATGATGCGCCTGTTGCGTGTGCAGAATTTGAATAACCTGTTCCGAATTCGATGCCTCCAGTACCGGCTGCTATTGCAGCCTGAACGCCGTAATGAACACCGGTCCTGTAAGATATGGATGACATATTATATGCCGAGGATGGCTCGGAAACGAGTTTATCATATGCGATAAGTGCACCAGAGGATGCTGTTACAGGCCTTGGCTGATGACATTTTGCACAGAGGTTTGACGTTGTTTTGGCAAAGTTTACTGTTTTTGTGCCTCCCCACATTGTCATTGGTACTGCAGCCGTGGTTGTAAGGGGTAAGAAATCGGTTTCTTCATAATTCTTATGAAGCGAACCGTGGCAGGTAAAACAGCTTAACGGCCCGGGAAGTGCAAGGACCGATGCCGACGCCACATAATTATTTACATACCTTGTGGGATCTGTCGGATTCTGTGTTATTGTTGCCGGTGTATTTTTCTTTACAACATCAATAAAACCCTGGTGTGAATGACATGGAGCACAGTTATTCCTTGTACCTTCTTCATATGCTTCACCTTTAAAATGCAAAGAATGTTCATATTCAATTGCTTTTGCATCCACTACGGCACTGTTATGGCAAAGCTTACACGTTTCGTTTGCATCCGCACCATCTTTACCATCGGCTCCATCTTTGCCGTCTGCGCCGGCAGGGCCCATCGGACCCTCACAGGCCCACATCAACATCGCAGCTGAAAAAAATAAGGGGACAATTCTGAGCAAAGTTTTCATATTTTGATTATTTCAGGTTTAGTGCAGGCAATTTAGAAAAACTTATTGTTATTTTGTTAACAGCACTTATGCTATATGCAACTTGTAAAATTGACAGATATATGCCTGTTAAATGATATATGTCAATTAAAAAAATGATATATATTATTTATACTTTTAGAAGATATTGGCATCTCTAAATTTGAATTTTATAAATAATACCATGTCAGGAAAGAATCTTATTAAAAGCTGTGAGAACTGTGAAAACTGCTGGAAGGGCTTCAAATGCCTGACCAATGCGGAGATTGAGCTGATAAATAAAAACAGGTATGAAGCTGTATTCAAGCCCGGGGAGATCATTCTGAAACAGGGTACGCCGGCTTCAAATGCTCTTTTCCTGGCCACAGGACTGGCAAAAAACTATATTGAGGGTATTGGCGGGAAAAACCTGATAACATCTATTTTTCAGCCAGGGACACTTATACTCAGCCCCGGAGCTTATGTGAATTACAGGCATACATATACAGTAACGGCCCTGGCTGCCGTAAATGCCTGCTTCATCAGTTTCGACATTTTCAGGGAGCTGGTTCGTTCCAATACTGATTTTGCCGAATTCCTGCTCGAAGATTTTAGCCGTAAATCACTTATTGCCAATCAGAAAATGATAAATCTGGCACAGAAAAAGATGCAGGGAAGGATAGCAGAAGCATTGCTTGTCTTTTCAGATGAGATATACGGATCAGATGAATTTGAAATGCCTCTTTCAAGGCAGGAACTGGGAGAAATGACTAATATGGTAAAGGAGAGTGTCGTCAGGATACTCAGGGAAGTGGAAAATGCCGGCATTATTTCAGCTTCATCTTCAGTTATAAAGATCATTGATAAAAATAAGCTAAAAGAGATATCAGAAAAAGGATAGTCAAAGTCTGGTAAAGGATTAATCAAAATAAATCATGAAAATCGTAAAATTCCTGTTCTCCCCAGTATTCATGGGAATACTGTTTATTGTATTCGCTGCCTCTATGGCCGCTGCTACATTTATTGAAAATGATTACGGTTCGGCTGCTTCCTATAACTTCGTATACGATACCCGCTGGTTTGAGCTTATTCTTCTACTTCTTGCGGCAAACATGACAGGGCAGTTGATAATATTCAAACTTTACAGGCGGTCGAAACTTACAGTGATGCTTTTTCACCTTGCATTCATTCTGATTATTGCCGGTGCCGCAATAACAAGGTATACTGGCTGGGAAGGATTTGTTAATATACGTGAGGGTGAAAATCAGGACAAATGCTATTCTGTTAACAAGTATATTGGATACAGGCTTAAGGATCATTCAGGGAATATCATTGACCAGAGATCGGTGAAATATTACCTGGGAAGTACATCGGCCGATAATTATTCCGGGAAGATTGATGGAGGTGATAAAAAATACGAACTTGTATTGTCAAAGATTCTTCCCAATGCAACGAATACGGTTTCTGCTTCTTCCGCCGGCCGGCCATTAATCTCGTTCATCGTGAGCGACAGCTCGAACCGCGAAACCATTATCATCAGGAATAACGAGACTGTAAAAACCGGAGCAATTAGCATTGGACTTAACCCGGCAGGAAAATGTGACATTGAGATTAGAACCGACTCATCATCCTTCTACATTAAGTCGGTGTTCCCTGTCAATCTTTCAGGGATGATGACTCGTGAAAGGAAAATTTTAATCCCGGGTGATTCAGCAGTACTGACACCCATGCAGCTGATTTCGGTAAACGGACAGAGGCTTGTTGTCCATGAAATGGAATTAAAAGGCGAAGTAAAAGCCGTCTCAGTCGACAGAAAAGTTCAGGATACAAGGAAAAATGTATTGATATTCAATGTTTTCGATAAATCCACGAACCTTGCAACCATCAATCTGTGGGATAATGAATCAGAACATACAGCTTCAGATTCGGCAAGGATTGACAATAAAATAATTGAGGTAACGTATGGTTCTGAAGAGCGTAAGCTTCCATTTACACTTAAACTTAGCGATTTTGTTCTCGACAGATACCCTGGATCTAATAGTCCCTCGGGATATAAAAGTGAAGTAGTCCTGACAGATACCAGGTCAAATGTTGAAAAGCCCTTTTCTATTTATATGAACAATATACTGAAATACAATGGCTACAGGTTCTACCAGTCGTCGTATGATCAGGATGAAAAGGGAACGATATTATCAGTAAACCATGACCTTGCAGGGATGATGGTAACTTACACGGGCTATGCCCTGCTATTCCTTTTTATTATACTTTCGCTTCTTAACCGAAACTCGGTATTCCACAAAGTAAATTCAGGATACTGGAACTCGGCTCTCCGCAAAAAGATGCCGGTTGTTTTTCTTTTAATTATTCTTACCGGCTCAGGTACTGCAACCGCACAGAAACTTGTTGCCGACAGGGCAGTTTCAGAAGAGTTTGGAAATATCCTTGTGCAGGATCAGAAGGGCCGTACTAAACCACTAAGCACTTTAAGCAATGATATTTTGAGGAAGGTCGCCCGCGAAAACAGATTTGATGGACTTACACCAATGCAGGTCTTCCTTGGGATATATTTCGATTTCAACAACTGGAAAAATGTTCCGATGATAAGGGTTTCAAATGCTGAAGTGCAGAAACGTCTCGGCATCAGAGGCAGCATGGCTTCATTTACAGATATTGTGGACATCGATGGCGACGGATTCTATAAACTGGCAGAGGATGTGACAAAGGCATATTCAAAATCACCCGGGTCAAGGGATAAAACCGACAAGGAGATCATGAAGGTTGATGAAAGGATCAATATTATTTACATGATCTATACTGGAAATTTTCTTAAAATTTTTCCTTTGCACGATGGATCACATAACTGGGGAACCCCGGAAGAATCATTCAAACAGGCGCTAAACAAGGAGGATTCAGTTTACCTTAAAAACATAATGTCACTGTTTGCATCATCCCTTCAAACGGGTAACAATACTCAGGCAATGCAGATAGCAGGTTCTGTAAGGGATTACCAGAAGAAATTTGCAGCCTATGAATTGCCACATGAATCGAAATTGAAAGCGGAGTCGATGTACTACAGGCTTATGATTTTCGAGAGGCTTTTCCCGTTTTATGCAACAATAGGAATATTGATGCTTGCCGGACTGATCATCATGCTGATGAAGGGCAGGAAAAACATATCCATGTTTGTCAGGATACTAAGCTGGATACTATTTGCAGGGTTTGTGCTGCACACCTTTGGTCTGGGTCTGAGATGGTATATTTCGGGCCATTCACCAATGAGCAACGGCTATGAGTCGATGATATTCATATCATGGGTGACACTTTTGGCAGGATTTATTTTCAGCAGGAAATCCCCACTTGCCCTGTCAGCAACAGCAGTACTTGCAGGACTTACACTTATGGTTGCACATCTGAGCTTCATGGATCCTGAAATAACAAATCTCGTTCCGGTGCTTAAATCATACTGGCTCACACTTCATGTTTCGGTTATTACAGGCAGTTATGCCTTTCTGGGACTTGGGGCGATACTTTCAATGATTTCGATAATACTCATTTCCCTTTCGAATAATAAGAATATAACCCGGGTATCAGCCACACTTGATGAACTTCTGGTGATCAATTACAAATCACTTACAATCGGATTATATCTTCTTACTATAGGTACCTTCCTCGGAGCCGTCTGGGCAAATGAATCGTGGGGACGCTATTGGGGCTGGGACCCGAAGGAGACATGGTCGCTGATCACAATAATAATTTACAGTCTTGTCATTCATTCCCGTTTAATACCGGGGATGAAGGATATTTACTCTTTCAACCTGCTTTCCCTGTTTGCATTTGCTTCAGTGCTTATGACATATTTCGGCGTAAACTATTACCTGTCAGGGTTGCATTCGTATGCAGGAGGTGATCCTGTTCCGGTGCCTGTGTTTGTTTATCTTGCTGTTTTTGCTGTTGCCGGGTTGTCACTTGCCGCCTATGCGAGATACAGGAAATGGGAAAAGGCAGAATGAGATTGATATTGAGAGTGAGCAGGGGAGGGATTGCCTTCTGAGGCAGCGATCCCTTCGAACTTCAGGATTGCTGCCTTCGCGATGCTTCGGCAGCGATCCCTGAGGGAGAACTTCAGACAAATTAAGCCGTTCATTCGCTTCGCTCATTGCGGGCTTTGTTTTTTCAGCCGCTTATGAAAGCAGGGCTTTCAACGCGCTGAAAAAACAAAGCCCTTCCCGCCTGGGGGCGGGAAAGGCTTAATCCGGCTGGGGTGGAAGATGGGATTCGAACCCACGACCCACGGAACCACAATCCGGTACTCTAACCAGCTGAGCTACATCCACCGTTTCGGGGTGCAAAATAAGCCCAAAATTTCTATTTAGCAAAATTTTGGTTTTAATTTATGCAGCTCTTTTTCTATTGCTATCTTTGAGCAGTGAAAAAAATGAAAATTCACGGGACTGAGCTCATTTTGCAATTAAGGTTGAGACAGGTCCCTGAATACCGGCATAGGGCTTGAAAAAGATAAAACTCATTGACAACATTTCAGGACTTCAGCTTTTCCAGCTGATGCGGTTTGTCATCTTTTTCATCATAAGCATCATTTTTACAAAAAGCCATCTTACACGTGCAGAAATAGGATCGTGGGAAATGTTCATGTTCATTTCCGGACTACTCAGCTTTTTCTGGGTAACCGGAGTAATACAATCGTTGCTCCCATTGTATCACAGGAACAGGACCTACAGGAAAACAGGGGATAACGGAGAAGGAAAATCACCCGAGATTTTCAATGCATTCATTCTTCTATGTCTTTTCAGTCTTTTATTTTTTCTGCTCGGTCATATTGTCAAATACAATTTCTCAGTCTTCAAATACACGGGAAATGTCCCTTATCTCAACCTTCTTCTTCTCTATATCCTTTTAAGCAGTCCGGTATGCCTGATTGAATATATATATCTTCTTAACAACAGGTCATACAGGATTTTTCAGTACGGGGTTTACACATTCTCACTTCAGCTCATACTGGTTCTCCTGCCTGTGGTATTTGGCAAAGGCATAATCTGGTCCATTTACGGCTTACTGGCTGTAACCGCTGTAAGATGGATATGGCTTATAGTACTTCTTGTAAGGTATACGGAGATGAAGATATCTCCCGAATTCATGAAGGAGCATCTTTATCTTGGTGCCCCCCTCATTTTAACTACACTGATAAGCGGATCAGCACAATATACAGATGGTATAATAGTATCGGCCGTTTACCGCGATCCTGCCATGTTCGCATGGTTCAGATATGGTGCAAAGGAATTTCCCCTTGTTCTCATGCTGGCAAGCGGCCTGAATGCCGCGATGCTTCCGGAATTTTCGACAAGGGGCAGAATGAAGGAATCACTTGCAAAGATTAAAGCCAAATCGAGGAGCCTTATGCATATATGCTTCCCGTCAACAATGTTGATAATGCTTTTTGCCCGGTGGCTCTATCCGCGTATGTTCACCCCTGAATTCCAGAAGAGCGCAGATATATTCCTTATTTATTCACTTCTTGTAATTCCACGACTTGTCTTCCCCCAGACAATAGTTGTGGGACGGAAAAAGACACGGATAACACTCGTTGCTTCACTTATTGAACTTGGGCTGAATATCCCCCTGAGCCTATGGATGATAAAAATGGGGTATAATATTGTTGGCGTTGCACTGGCAACTTTTATAGTTTATCTGGCAGGAAAGGTCTTCCTTGTGGCTTATTTGTGGATTAAAATGAAAATAAGGCCGGAAGAATACATTCCGGTCAGATTATATCTGTTGTATTCATCACTTCTTGCACTGTTATTTGTACTTATTGACCACAGGATAATCGATATACATTAGAACGTTGACATAAAGTCATGCTCGTCTTTAATTGAGGAGCCTGTATTTCCCAGGGATATTTCAATTATATAAATCTGATTATATTTGCTGTGAAAAGACCGGAGAACAATCCGTGACCACAAGGATTAATTGTAAAAATAACTCATTTTTGGCATAATGCAGATCATCGAAGTAAGGTCAGTAAGGGAGAAAAAGGAATTTCTGAATTTTCCAAAACGTTTGTATAGTGGTGATCCTAACTGGGTATGTATGCTTGATCAGGAAGTCGAAGCAACCTTTGATCCGCGAAAGAACCATCTCTTCCGCCAGGGAGAAGCCTGCCGCTGGATATTGAAGGATGAGAAAGGAGTTACTATTGGAAGGATTGCCGCATTTATAGACAAGGTGAGATCATCAGTTTACAGGCAGCCAACGGGTGGTATTGGGTTTTTTGAGGTGATTGACAGCAGGGAGGCAGCATATGCTCTTTTTGATACAGGCAAAAACTGGCTCGTGGCAAGGGGAATGGAAGCTATGGACGGACCCATAAATTTCGGGGAAAATGATACGAACTGGGGCCTTCTTGTGGAAGGATTTGTACAACCTGGTTTCGGTATGCCCTATCATAAGAAATATTACAGGGAGTTCTTTGAATCATACGGATTCAGGAATTATTTTGAGCAGTATTCATATCACAGGGAAGTATTCAATTCAAAGGGAGAGATTGATTTTCCTCCACGGATAATGAAAATTGCCGAGTGGCTCACCAAAAGGCCTGGTTATTCGTTCAGACATTTCGAATTTTCGAATAAGGAAAAATTTGTAAGCGATTTTGTTGATATCTATAATTCAACATGGGCTGTTTTTAAGGAAGATTTCACACCTATCGACAATGAGCTTATTGATGCCTCATTCAGAAAAGCAAGGGCTATTATGGATGAAGAACTAATCTGGTTTGCATACCATAATGAAAAACCCATTGCCTTCTTCATAATATTCCCCGACCTGAACCAGATAATAAAGCCTTTTAAAGGCTCTCTTAACCTGTGGAACAAGATCAGGTTCGTATGGGCGAAGGCCTTTCATAAAATGACAAGGATGCGTGCGATAGTGGGGGGTGTTAATCCTGCATACCAGAACTCGGGAGTGGAATCCGCAATATTCTATCACATATATAAGGTATGCCAGAAAAAACCATGGTACAAGGAGCTCGAACTTTCATGGGTAGGCGATTTCAATCCCAAGATGATGGCTATTTACGAAGCACTCGGGGCTAAAAGTGCAAAAAAACATATTACTTACAGATATCTTATGAATGATAAGGCCGAGTTCATCAGGTACAAGGATGAGATGGCTGCAAAGCATAATATAGCCAATCCTGAAAAGCACGAATGATAATATTTTTGATGATCAATTTGTTTTTCAAATATTGTTGATTAATTTTGCACTCCCTATTTGCGGGATAAATTAAGATAAAGGAAAAATATTAAGACAATGAAACAGGGTATACATCCGAATAATTACAGGCTCGTAGTTTTTCAGGACATGTCGAATGGTTATTCATTTATGACAAGATCAACAGCCCCTTCAAAAGAAACTATAAAATGGGAAGACGGCAACGAGTATCCTCTTATTAAACTTGAAATTTCAAATACCTCTCATCCTTTCTATACAGGCAAGATGAAACTTGTTGATACAGCTGGAAGGGTTGATAAGTTCATGAACCGTTATAAGGACCATGTTGGTAAAAAGAAATAAGATCCTGTGTAAAAAAATTAAGGGACCCACAAAGGTCCCTTTTTTTATCCCTTTTTACATTTGGCATAATGATTGCAAAGAGGGCTTTCTGACATCATGTCGAAAAATTATATGTAACTTTGACAGCATTTTATAAAGAATGGATAAAAAATTCCGGAAACCGGCCAGTCAGTTCTTCATCCCTGATATAATTGATGGGGAAGCGGACATAGTCCCCATCATTGCTGATGGTGAAGATGGCGATCTTGAGGATGTTGATGTTCCCGATTCCATACCTATACTTTCGCTAAGAAATACAGTACTTTTCCCGGGAGTGGTTCTTCCGATTTCGATTGGAAGGCCCCGATCGATACAACTTATTAAGGACGCATACAGGTCGGACAAAATTGTAGGAACTGTGGCCCAGAAAGATCCTGACATTGAAAATCCCGAATATGGTGATCTTCATAATGTTGGAACAATCGGACAAATAGTGAAACTGCTGGAGATGCCTGACGGATCGACTACAGCGATAATCCAGGGAAGAAAAAGAATGGTACTTAATGAACTAATTACCGACAGTCCCTATTTTATTGCCAGGGTAAGAACTATCCCGGAAATTAAACCCGATATACAGAGCAAGGATTTTGAAGCCATCGTGGGCTCGCTTAAGGACCTTTCGCTCAAAATTATTAAGATCAATCCCAATATCAGTCCCGAAGCATCATTTGCAGTAAAGAACATAGAGAATAACACATATCTGATAAACTTCATCTGTTCGAATACCGACATTAAGGTTCAGGACAAACAAAGGCTGCTTGAGGTTAACAGTCTTCGCGACAGGGGGTTCATGCTTCTTGAATTTCTTGTCCAGGAGATCCAGATGCTTGAGCTGAAAAATGAACTTCAGTCAAAGGTTAAAAGTGATCTTGATCAGCAGCAGCGTGAGTTTCTTCTGCATCAGCAGATGAAGACAATACAAAATGAACTGGGCGGTAATCCGCTTGAAAAGGAAATTGAGGAATACAGGAAAAAGGGTGAAGAGAAACTCTGGACAGCAGAAGTAAAGAAGACATTTGAAAAGGAGCTCGGCAAGCTTAGCCGCCTTAATCCTGCAGCGGCTGAATATTCAGTTCAGGTAAACTATATTCAGACACTTCTTGATCTTCCCTGGGGGTACTATTCAGATGATAATCTTGACCTGAAAAATGCAAGAAATGTTCTTGACGACGATCATTTCGGCCTTGATGAGGTAAAGGAAAGAATTCTGGAGCACCTGGCCGTCCTGAAGCTTAAAGGTGATCTTAAATCGCCTATTTTATGCCTCTACGGCCCACCGGGAGTTGGAAAAACCTCCCTTGGCAAATCGGTTGCAAAAGCCCTTGGAAGAAAGTATGTCAGAATGTCATTGGGAGGTCTTCATGACGAAGCAGAAATAAGGGGGCACAGGAAAACATATATTGGTGCGATGCCCGGACGTATTATACAAAACATCAAAAGGGCTGGATCCTCAAATCCTGTATTCATTCTTGACGAGATTGACAAAGTCGGACAGGATTTCCGCGGAGATCCTTCTTCTGCCCTGCTTGAGGTTCTTGATCCGGAACAGAACAGCACTTTCTTCGATAACTTCCTGGAAATGGAATATGATCTTTCGAAAGTTATGTTCATCGCTACTGCAAATACCCTGTCAACAATAAGTCCTGCACTCAGAGACAGGATGGAACTGATCGAGATAACAGGTTATCTTGTTGAGGAAAAGCTTGAAATTGCAGATCAGCACCTTCTTCCCAAGCAGCTTGAAAATCATGGTGTAAACAAGGATCAGCTTTCTATAGGCAAGAAGGTAATGGAAACCATTATAGATCAGTACACCAGGGAGTCAGGTGTGAGGGAGCTTGACAAAAAACTTGCAAAGATCGTCAGGGTAACGGCACGGAATATTGCTTCCGGAACTAAATATAATCCTGTATTGTCTGAAAATGATGTCGCTAAGATCCTGGGCCCTCCCAGATTTGTCAGGGATATTTATGCCGGGAATGAACAGGCAGGAGTTGTTACGGGTCTGGCATGGACCGCCGCAGGAGGTGAGATATTGTTTGTTGAAACAAGCATCAGCAGGGGATCAGGTAAACTTACACTGACAGGTAATCTTGGGGAGGTTATGAAGGAATCGGCCGTTATTGCACTCGAATACCTTAAGGCCAATGCTGAACTCCTGGGCCTTCCCGACAGCTTTGCGGAAAAATGGAATATACACATACATGTTCCCGAAGGTGCAATACCTAAAGACGGCCCGTCGGCAGGTATAACCATGGCAGCTTCAATTGCATCGGCATTCACTCAGAGAAAAGTAAAGAAATATCTCGCAATGACAGGCGAAATAACCCTTAGAGGTAAAGTACTCCCTGTGGGCGGGATCAAAGAAAAAATACTTGCTGCAAAACGTGCAAGGATCCGTGAAATAATCCTTTCAGAGGAAAACAGGAAGGACGTTGAAGATATTAACAAGATTTATATTGAAGGACTGAAATTCCATTATGTCGATACAATTATGGAAGTACTTGAACTTTCACTGCTTAAGCAGAAAGTGAAAAATCCTAAAAAAATTTCCTTTGAATGAAAAGAACAGCTGTTTTTCCGGGATCTTTTGATCCTTTTACCATAGGCCATGAGGGTATTGTAAGAAGAGCACTCAGCCTTTTTGATGAAATAATAATCGCTGTTGGAGCCAATGCACTGAAAAAGAGCTACTATTCGCTCGAGACCAGAAAAGAAATGATAAGCAAAGTATTCCTTAATGAACCGAGCATTCGTGTTGATCATTATGAAGGACTTACTGTAGATTATTGCCGCAGGATGGGAGCAGGATATCTTCTAAGGGGCTTAAGGACGGCGGCGGATTTTGAGTTTGAAAGAGCAATAGCACAGGTGAACAGGACCCTTGAACCTACAGTCGAGTCAGTCTTTCTTCTAACAATTCCCGAACATACTTCAATAAATTCAACAATTGTCCGCGACATTATCCGGAGTGGCGGTGATGCATCACGATTTGTACCGGCAGCAATTGATCTCAGGGATTATAAGGGAGAAGATCTGCAGGCAGGGTGAGCGGTGCGGAGTATAGGCCAAGAACCCGTATGCTTTGGCGGGCTACCGCGGTTATTTAAGAATTGAGGTATTGATAAGATCCATAAGTGAAAGCCAGGCAGTGCTTTTTATTTTACTCAGTTCATCAGGTGACAACCATTCAACCTTTGTTATACCTTCATTTATTTGTGGCTCTGTAATCATCGGCCCATTGTATTTCATAAGGAACCAGTTGGTCTTCTTGAGGTACGAAATACCTTCCCAGCTGTATGTATGATAGCTTGGTTCAAGGGCTTTTACAATAGTGTGACCTGAAATGCCGCACTCCTCACTAACTTCCCTTAGAGCACATGTTTCTGCATCTTCCCCCTCGTCAATATGACCTTTGGGAAGATCGAGTTTCCCTTTCTTTTCAATAAACAGGAATTTCCCTGATGAATGCCTTACAAGCCCTCCGGCTGCACCCACTTCAGTGAAGTAAATCCTGAATATTTTCCAGATATGATTTATGTGGGGACCGTAGATATTGATTGAATGTATTGACGTATCAGCCTGGAATTCAGCGATTAGTTTATAAAGTTCGCTCGTAGCGTTAAACTTATGGAATAACCCGTATTTTTGTAAACGGTCAGGCTCAGCGCTGATCATTATGAATCGGTTTTCAAAATGAACTTTATACATTGCTTGAATGGAAAATATTGCCAAAAAGACCGCCGGATATTTATTACAAATTAAAGCAATAAAATTGCAACCATCAAATCCTTTTACATGGGCCTCGGGATGGCTTTCGCCAATTTATTGCGATAACCGCAAGACACTCTCTTTTCCCGAAGTAAGATCATATATCAGGGACTCGTTTGCCAAAACGGTAAAAATGTATTATCCCGAAGCTGAACTTATTGCAGGTGTTGCAACAGGTGCGATTGCACATGGCGTACTTGCAGCTGAGAAACTGGAAATGCCGTTTATTTATGTAAGAGCAGAGGCAAAGGAACATGGCCTGGGAAATCAGATTGAAGGGTATTATACAGCCGGACAGAAAGTTGTAGTAATTGAGGACCTTATTTCGACAGGAGGGAGCAGCCTCAATGCTGTTAAGGCTTTAAGAGATGCCGGATGTGAAGTTCTCGGGATGGCTGCCATTTTTACATATGAATTTAAGAAAGCCTCTGACGGATTTTCCGCTGCAAACTGCAAACTGTATACTCTCAGCAACTACACCACACTGATTGAAGCTGCAGCGGATTCGGGATATATTACTGAACAGGATGTTGAAACACTCAGGGTATGGAGAACTGATCCTGCCAACTGGGGAAAAAACCGGTCGTAATATGGCAGCTTATTCTACTTTCGAAAGCAGAACAGGAAAACTGACATGTACACCGTCGGAAATATTTGATTTTGTAACAGATATCAGGAACCTCGAACAGTTCATTCCTGAAAATGCAGGAATAAGCACCATGAATATCGGGAAGGAATCATGCAGCTTTAAAATAGAATCGATGGGAAGGGTGAATGTCCATATCTCGGAAAAGGAACCTTTGAATAAAGTCGTTTTCAACGGTAAACTTTTTGATACAAATGATTTTTTTCTTACTGTCGGCATAAAGGAAAACCCTGAAGGCCTGGCGGATGTTGTTCTGAAGATCTCGGCAGAACTAAATCCTCTTTTGCGGATGATGGTTTCTGGTCCTGTCCAGAATTTCCTTTCGCGGATGATAGATGAAATGGAAAAATTTAAAGGGTGGAAATAGGTCAGTGAATGAACTCAATTTCTTTGAAGGCAAAATAAAGGATCTTTCCATTTTCAGTTTCCACCATAAGGCAGCCCGACTCATTTACTGAAACTATCCTGCCTGAGAATTCGCTGTGGGCTGATCTGAAACTGGTCAGCTCGTTCAACCTGTAAAGCGATGAAACATATTCCTCTTTGATTTCATCATTTTTACCTGCAATAAGTTGCTTGTACCGCTTATCAAGGCAATCTGAAAGCCCGGCCAAACATTCTGACAGATCATATTCCTTGCCGGTCAGCATACTTAGAGAAACAGCTTTGGGCACAAAATCCTTAAATTCAATCTGGTTCACATTGAGGCCTATTCCTGCTACTGAACTTACAATTGAATCTCCGGCAATTGAGTTTTCAATAAGAATCCCTGCTATTTTGTCATTCCCTGCAAAAACATCATTGGGCCATTTAATTTTAACATCATTGATTATTGTACGCAGGTAGTCATAAATCCCTAGTGAGATTGCCATTGAGATTATGAACTGATCGGCAGGGCTGACCATTGATGGATATAATATTATGCTGAATAACAGGTTTTTGCCTCTTTCGCTTTCCCATTTATTCCCTCGCTGTCCTTTCCCGGCCGACTGAAAGCCTGCAGTGATTATTGTTCCTTCGGCAACCTTCTGTTCCCGGATCAGAGTTGCAGCATCATTATTTGTAGAGGCAGTTTCTTCTTTGAAAATGAACCTCGATCCTATTATCATTGTTATTGTTGTTTTGAAAACATGTCAAATTTTCTTTGAAATCTGAATGCTGTTACGGTGGCACTTAAATTGTAAAAAGAGATTGACTGTTACAAAAGTACAGATAAAGTTTGTACTTTTGCATCTTGATATTTAACAGATAATTCTTTGATGAAGAAAAGGCAGGACGAGACTGAATTAATCCTGAAAAGTGTCTTAAAGGGTATTATTGAAAAGAAGGGACTTAATGTTCTTAAAATTGATCTGAAAAAACTTGATAACAGGGTTACTGATTATTTTGTCATCTGTCACGGTAATTCCACAACACATGTTGACGCTATTTGCGACTCTGTTGAAGATACAGTAAGGACGGAAACAGGTGAAAAGCCATGGCATGTTGAAGGTCTCGATAACTGTTTCTGGGTTCTGCTTGATTACGGAAGTGTGGTTGTTCACATATTCCTTGAGGAATACAGGAATTTTTACAGCCTCGAGTCACTCTGGGCTGATGGAAAAATTGAGTCAGTAAAAGATATTTAAAAGCTAAGCAAAGCGTCTATGGCCGATAATGATAACAAAAATCAGAGACCAGTTAAACCTCCTGATAAAAATATGAAGCCAAAATTTAATTCGAACTGGATTTTTGCCATTCTGGCTGTTTCCTTTATAGTAATTAATTTATTGTATGGAGGGAAATCAACACCCAAGGCTCAGACCAGGGATCTGAAGGATATGATAGCAAACCGCGATATTGAGCGGATAGTTATCATAAATAAAGAAGTAGCCGAGATCTATTTAAAAAAGGAGGCTGTAGAATCAGGAAGATACCCCAACCTGCCAAAAAATAACGGAGGACGTATGGGGCTTGGAGTTCCAAAGCCTAATTATACATATAACATAGGGGATATCTCAACCTTCCAGCCGTTCCTTTTGGATGAGCAGAAAGCAGCCGGGTATGAGGAAAAGGATATTGTTTATCCTGAATCTGAAACACGCCATAACTATTTAGGCGAAATCCTGGGGTGGACATTGCCGTTTTTACTCCTTATTGTCCTGTGGATGTTTATAATGAAACGGATGTCGGGCGGAGGTGCCGGGGGTGCAGGAGGAATATTCAGCGTTGGTAAATCGAGGGCCCAGATCTTCGACAAGGAGTCGAATGTGAAGATAAACTTCAGCGACGTTGCCGGTCTTGAAGAAGCAAAGACTGAGGTAATGGAAATAGTTGATTTTCTTAAGAATCCCAAGAAGTACACACAGCTCGGAGGTAAAATACCAAAGGGTGCACTTCTGATTGGTCCTCCGGGAACAGGTAAGACCCTTTTGGCGAAAGCTGTTGCCGGTGAAGCCAATGTTCCTTTCTTTTCAATTTCCGGATCCGATTTTGTTGAAATGTTTGTTGGGGTGGGAGCATCAAGGGTGAGAGATCTTTTTAAACAGGCAAAAGAAAAGGCTCCGTGTATAGTTTTTATTGATGAGATTGATGCCGTTGGCCGTGCCAGAGGCAAGAACGTGAATTTTGGGTCAAATGATGAAAGAGAGAATACTCTTAATCAGCTTCTTACCGAAATGGATGGCTTTGGGACCAATATGGGAGTAATAATACTTGCAGCCACAAACAGAGCCGACATACTCGACAGGGCTCTTTTGCGGGCCGGACGATTCGACAGGCAGATACACGTTGAGCTTCCGGATCTGAATGAACGTGAAGCGATTTTTAAAGTGCATCTCAGGCCAATAAAGCTTGAAAAAGGTTTTGATATACCGTTTCTGGCAAAACAGACACCCGGGTTTTCAGGAGCGGATATTGCAAACGTATGCAATGAAGCAGCCCTTATTGCTGCACGTAAAAACAAGACCGCTGTCGGCAAACAGGATTTCCTTGATGCTATTGACAGGATAGTTGGCGGACTTGAGAGGAAGAACAAGATTATCTCAATGGAAGAGAAGAAGACAATTGCATATCATGAAGCAGGGCACGCAACAGTAAGCTGGCTTCTTGAACATGCAAGTCCGCTTTTAAAAGTAACTATCATTCCTCGCGGGAGGGCTCTTGGTGCTGCCTGGTACCTGCCGGAGGAACGTTCGATAACAACACGTGAACAACTTCTTGATGAAATGGCCTATGCGCTGGGAGGCAGAGCAGCTGAACAGCTTGTTTTTGGCAAGATATCCACAGGCGCTCTGAGTGACCTGGAAAAAATAACAAAACAGGCTTATGCAATGGTCTCTTATTTCGGCATGAGCGAAAAAGTTGGGAATATAAGCTTTTATGATTCATCGGGACAGTCGGATTTCGGGTTCACAAAACCTTACAGTGAAAAAACAGCTGAGCTTATTGACAAGGAAGTAAAGGAGATTATCGAGGAATCATATAAGCGGGCTCAGAGAGTATTGAAGGAACATATGAATGGCCTGACCGAGCTTGCCGAACTACTTCTGGATAAGGAAGTCATCTTCAGCGAGGACCTGGAAAGGATCTTTGGCAAGCGTAAGGGAGATCGTTTGAAGGAAGAAAGAGAAGCCGCGGCCTTTCCTGCTTTGAAGGAGGACACATCTGCAAAGGAAAAATCCGCAGACAAACAGCCGGAACCTGAAAAAGCGGTTGAAGCTGAAAAAACTTCCGGCGACGTGGAAAAGAATATTCAGGAGGCAAAAGGGGAGAGCAGTGCGGAAATAACCGATAGCAAAAATCAATAGCTTTGAGTAATTTCTTAAGGCGGACACTTACAGCAGTCTGGATAGTTGTTTTTATCCTTGGAGGTTTCTGGCTCCATCCCATTACATTTTTCATAACGGGGCTTGTGCTTCTCACTGGGGCACAGTATGAATATTACCTTATAGTCAAAAGCAACGGGATACCTGTTCAGATGGTAAACGGTATAATAACCGGGATAGTTCTTTATGTTCTTTCCTCGCTTGTTGCTGCCGGTTATATAGGAGCCCGCTTCCTCCTGGTGATTTTCATTCCGGCATTTCTTATAATGACAAATGAGCTTTACAGGAAACGGGAAAAGCCATTTGATTCCCTGGCACATACATTTTTTGCCGTTATTTATATTGCGTTCCCGTTTTCATTATTCCCTTTTGCGTCATTCTCACAAACAGGAATGGATACACTTATTCCACATGGTGATATTGTCTTTTCTCCCGGCATAATCATAGGCTTCCTTCTTCTTCTGTGGGCAAACGACACTGCTGCATATATTTCCGGTGTGTCAATAGGACGTCACAGGCTTATGGAAAGGATATCTCCAAAGAAATCATGGGAGGGATTTTTTGGTGGTCTGATAATTACTGTCCTTGCCGCATGGCTGTTTTCAGGATGGTTTGGTGTAGTTAATACAACGGGTTGGATAATTATAGCACTTATTATAACTATAACCGGAACTTTTGGAGACCTCATCGAATCAATGCTAAAGCGGAGCATGGGGGTAAAGGATTCGGGAACTGTATTACCGGGGCATGGAGGATTCCTTGATAGATTTGACAGTGCAATTGTATCTTTCCCGCTGGTATATCTTTTTATTACTCTTTTTGGTTGATTGATTTGTTGTGATTAGTTTTGCGCATTATTTCATGAAATGAGTATTCATAAGGAAGGATATAAAATACTTGGCTTCGGTTTTCTGATTCTGCTGAGCCTTAATATTGCAGCACTGATAATATGGGCCGACAATTCAACTGTAAAATGGTCATTTCTGGTAATCTCACTGGGGTTGTACATTTTCATACTCTTCTTTTTCCGCTTTCCGGTAAGGGAACTGGAACCAGATCCCGGACTTATTTATGCACCAGCCGACGGAAAGGTTGTTGTAATTGAAGAGACCTTCGAAAAGGAATATTTCAAGGATAACCGTCTTCAGGTATCGATATTTATGTCACCTTTTAATATGCATAGCAACAGATATCCAGTCTCGGGGAAGGTCAAATATGTGAATTACCATCCTGGTAACTACATGGTGGCGTGGCATCCTAAATCTTCAGAGCTCAATGAAAGGAGTACAATAGTCATTGAAACTGAAAATGGAAAGGAAATCCTCGTACGCCAGATTGCAGGAGCTGTTGCCAGGCGGATTGTTACCTATGCAAAAAAAGGTCAGAAAGTAACCCAGGGTGATGAACTGGGATTTATAAAGTTCGGATCGCGGGTCGATGTCTTTCTGCCTGCCGGAACGGAAATTGAAGTTCCGATACTTCAACAGGTAAAAGCCAATAAAAGCATTCTGGCTAAAATCTGAAAAGCAAATTTCGTTACCTTTTAATAAAACACAAATGAAAAGAAACGATACCAGTATAATCGGGATAACCCCTGATGTAAAATGGACAGGGGTGCTTGATTACGATATAAGGACTTTTGATATCGTAATGACAACTGAATATGGCACTACATACAATTCTTATTATATCAATTCACAGAGGAAAGCAATAATAGAAGTAGCTAAGGAAAAATTCTTTGATATATACCTTAATAAGCTTAAGGCCCTTACAAATCCCGAAGATATCGAATATCTAATTCTTGATCATACGGAACCAGATCACTCGGGAAGCCTCGGGAAACTTCTTGAAATTAATCCATCAGCAACTGTCGTAGGCAGTGGAAATGCCATCAGGTATCTCGAGGATATTATGAACAAACCATTCAGATCACTTGTCGTGAAAGATGGAGATACTCTTGATCTTGGAAACAAAACCCTTAAATTCATTGCCGCTCCAAACCTTCACTGGCCAGACTCGATCTATACATATCTTATTGAAGACAGGGTTCTTTTCACCTGTGATTCATTCGGGGCACATTATTGCGATGAAAAGATGTATAGTGATCTCTCAGATAATTATCTGTCGGCATTCAGATATTATTTCGATGTAATCCTTAAGCCATTCAGCAAATTCATGGTAAAGGCAATTGAGAAGATAAAACCTCTGGAAATTGATGTGATATGTCCGGGTCACGGTCCTGTTCACCGTGAACACAGAAAGGCGATTATGGAGCTTACGGAAAAATATTCGAATGAATATCTTGAGCTTATTGCCCCCGGGACTGTAAAAAAAGTCCTTATTGCCTATGTTTCTGCCTATGGCTACACAAAGCAGGCAGCCGGATATATAGCAGAAGGCATAAAGGAATCTTGCAAATGCGATATTGATATGGCAGATATAGAAGAGATTTCTTCTTCAGACCTGGAAGCAAAACTGACAGTTGCAGATGCAATCCTTGCAGGTTCACCAACCATAAACCAAAATACGCTTTTACCGGTTTACAAGTTGTTTGCCCTTATCAATCCTTTACGCGACAAAGGAAAGTTGGCTGGCTCTTTCGGATCGTACGGCTGGAGCGGTGAAGCATCAAAAATAATACTTGAGAATTTCAGAAACCTGAAGTTAAAGACATTTGATGAGCCCGGTTCATTTAAGTTTGCCCCGGGCGGATCAAAAAAAGAACTCCTGAAAGAGTTCGGTAGAAAGTTCGGTGAGAAAATTCTTGAAAATGATTAGAAACAATAAATCCCGGCTATCAGCCGGGATTTATTTTGCTTATGAAATTTTGATTGTTTTTGAGATCCTGTTCTTCTCTTCCTCATGTTTTGGAAGCGAAACACTCAGGATTCCGTCCTTGTAGCTGGCTTCTATCTTATCCTTCTCGATGTTTTCAGGTAACTGGAAACTTCTGCAGAAAGATGAGTAGCTGAATTCTTTCCTTTTATATCCTTCCTTTTCCTCTTCTGATTCCTTCTTCACTTCCGAGGAAATTGTAAGGACATCCTCGTTTATGTCGATCTTGAGATCCTTTTTGTCCATTCCGGGAACTGCCAGATCAAGAACGAATTTCTTTTCGTCTTCCCTTATGTTAACTGCAGGCATTGAACCTGAATTTGATGGGAATACAGGGAAGAAATCGTCATCGAAAATGCTGTTCAGATAGAATGGTCTGAAACTTCTTCTTGCAATTGTTGGTAACATAGCTTTGTCCTCCATTATTTTAAGTTTAACATATTCATTTTTGTCTTCAATATTTCAATTTCCATTCCAATGCTATAAAGAAGACATAATGACATGCCTGGTGTCAATTAAGTAGACAAAATGACAGTTAGTCAGAAGACGGGAAATTTTATGGAATTAGGAAATTTCTGATTAGGTTTGTGTGAGAAAAACCTCATTGATGAAAACCACCCTGAGAAATTTCCTGATTATTTTAGGAACGGCGATTTTTCTTGCTGCCCTGTGGTATTTCAGGAACATTGCGATATATATTCTTGTTTCAGGGGTACTTTCAATAATGGGCCGGCCCCTTGTAGACCTTTTCTGCAGGGTAAAGATAGGGAGATGGTCATTTCCCCGGGTCCTTGCCGCACTGTTTTCCCTTTTAATAATCTGGGGTCTGATAGCCATTTTCCTCGCCATTTTTGTACCGCTTATTACAAGCCAGATAAATTATTTTTCCACAATCGACAGCGGAAAGATTGTTCAGATAATTGAAGGACCTATTGACAGGATAGAGGGATTTGTAACTTCAATAAATCCGAAGTTATCCGACCAGCTTTCGCTCAGGGAGTATGTAAGCAGCAAGATAGAGGGTGTACTTAATGTGCAGATGGTCCAGAATTTTCTGGGATCCTTTGTTAGTGTTATGGGAAGCTTTGTCATCGCTGTCTTTTCCATAACTTTCATAACCTTCTTTTTCCTTAAGGATCAGCACCTTTTCTTTGAATCGATACTTATGTGGATTCCCGACAAATATGTCGAAAATGTTACGCGGGCACTCAATTCGATAAAAAAGCTTCTGACAAGATATCTGATAGGAATTGTAATTCAGAGCACCTGTATAATGATACTTATCGATATAGGGATGATTCTTGCCGGCATTGAATTTAGACAGGCCCTTGTTATGGGGCTTATTCTGGGCGTTCTGAACGTAATACCATATGTGGGACCATGGCTGGGACTCTTTATAGCCCTTATAATGGGTATTGCTTCGCACATCAATATGGATTTCTCGACAGTGGTTCTTCCGCTCATATTTAATATGATCCTTGTTGAGGCAGTTACGCATCTGATTGATAATGTTGTATTCCAGCCGGTGATTTTTTCAAACAGTGTCAAGGCACATCCCCTTGAAATATTCATTGTTGTTCTTGCTGCAGGATTTGCAGCAGGTATACCGGGAATGCTTCTTGGAATTCCGACCTACACTGTTATAAGGGTTTTTGCAAGGGAGTTCTTTTATGGATTCAAGGCAGTACAGAGGATTACATCAAGTCTGTCGGAAGAAGCTCCTGCGGTAGTACAAACTGAATTTATACCGGCGGAGGATATAAAACCAAAAGTCATAAGAAAAAGCTCACATCACAAAACTAAAACTGTAAAACCGGAAGAATGAACAGGCTGATTTCTCCATTTTTCAGGATTTTCAGGTTTTATTATGACGGCTTCAGGAGCATGTCGTGGTGGGGAAGACGTGTATGGGGGATAATAATAATCAAACTATTTATTATAATTATAGTATTGAAACTTTTCTTTTTTCCGGACTTTCTTCACCGGAAATTTAAGACAGAAAAGCAAAAAAGCGAGTATATCCTGGAACAACTAACCAAATCAAAATAAGCCTATGTTTGAAAACGCCGATTTATCCCTGGTCGACTGGTCGAGGGCGCAGTTTGCCCTTACAGCCATTTACCACTGGCTTTTTGTACCTCTGACGCTCGGGCTTTCATTTATTGTTGCCATTATGGAGTCAATATATGTAAAGACCGGGAATGAGGAATGGAAGCGGATTACCAGATTCTGGATGACCTTGTTCGGAATCAATTTTGCAATAGGTGTCGCAACCGGAATAATTCTCGAATTTGAGTTTGGAACCAACTGGTCAAATTACTCATGGTTTGTTGGAGACATCTTCGGAGCTCCTCTAGCTATTGAAGGAATTCTTGCATTCTTCCTTGAATCAACATTTGTCGCAGTAATGTTTTTCGGTTGGAACAAGGTCAGCAAAAAATTTCACCTTCTTTCATCGTGGCTGGTTGCTGTGGGAGCTAACCTGTCAGCCCTGTGGATACTTGTTGCCAATGCCTGGATGCAAAACCCGGTTGGAATGGTATTCAATCCCGATACTGCCAGAAATGAAATGGTAAATTTCTGGGATGTTCTTTTCAATGAAGTGGCAATCAGCAAATTCCTGCATACTATTTCTTCCGGATTTCTTCTGGCTTCAATGTTTGTACTTAGCATAAGCGCCTATTACCTCATAAAACGACGTGAAATCCTGCTCGCCAGACGCAGTATTCTTATTTCGGGAGTTTTCGGCCTTTTATCGTCGCTGCTGGTTATCTATACAGGAGATTTTTCAGCAAAAGCTCTTGCAAAAGCCCAGCCTGTGAAATTTGCTGCCTTCGAAGCACTTTATGAGGGAAAGCAGAATGCGGGACTCGTTGCTGCCGGAATATTGAAAGAGTCAGATAAAAAGATCGGAAATACGGCAGTGAACGATTTTGTGTTCAGAATCCAAATCCCGGGCTTTTTATCAATACTGACAAAAGGTGAAAGGGATGCTTTTGTACCGGGTATTTATGACCTTGTAAATGGAAATCAGTCAAGAGGAATTATGTCGGTTTCGGAAAAGATCGACAGGGGTACAAAAGTACGGAACATGCTGGAAGATTACAAGACAGCAAGAAAGAACAATGATAGCGGAAAGGCTGAGATACTGGCCGGAATGTTCAGGGATAAGAAATTCAATGATGAGAATTTCAGATATTTCGGCTATTCCTTTTTTAAAAGCCCCGATGAAGCAATACCTGATGTTAAAGTTGCATTTTATACATTCCACCTGATGGTTATGCTCGGATTTCTTTTTATCCTTGAATTTTTCCTTGCAATATATTTCCTGTTCCGGGGGACCCTCGAAAAACAACGATGGTTCCTGTGGGTGGCGCTCTGCTCGATTCTACTTCCTTATGTCGCCGGAGAACTCGGATGGGTGCTTGCCGAAATGGGACGACAGCCATGGATAATACAGGACCTGATGCCGGTTTCCGCAGCAGTATCGCAGATCTCATCAGGATCGGTAATCACTACTTTTATCCTTTTTGCAATACTTTTTACTCTGCTTCTCATCGCAGAAATATCAATAATGATAAAGCAAATAAAAATCGGACCTAAACATTAGGAGGACAGGGAAATGACAATACTGATATCACATCTTTTTCTGCAACAATATTGGTGGGTAATAATATCCTTACTTGCAGGATTGCTTGTCTTCCTGATGTTTGTTCAGGGAGGCCAGTCTATGATTTTTACACTTCCACGAAATGAATCAGACAAGACTATGATGGTCAATACACTGGGTAGAAAATGGGAATTCACTTTTACCACACTTGTGACCTTCGGCGGTGCCTTCTTCGCATCGTTTCCCCTTTTCTATTCGGCAAGTTTCGGTGGGGCTTACTGGGTTTGGATCGCAATTCTGTTCAGCTTCATAATACAGGCTATTGCGTATGAATACAGGTCAAAACCCGCAAATATCTTCGGGCAGAATACCTATGACACTTTTCTGTTCCTTAACGGATCGCTCGGACCTTTTCTGATTGGAACTGCCGTAGCTACCTTTTTCACAGGTTCGCAGTTCAGCCTTAACGAGATGAACCAGGTGAAATGGCAGACCCCATGGCACGGACTTGAAGCGTTGCTTAACGGTAAAAACCTTGCACTTGGGTTGGCCGTTCTGTTCCTGGCAAGAACGAATGGCATTTTATATATAATCAATTCGGTTGATGGGGATGCCCTGATCAGGAGATCTGTCAGCAAACTTACTTTAAATGCAGTAGCGTTTCTTGCTTTTTTCCTTTTCTTCATTGCAGTTCTGCTTCTATCAAAGGGATTTGCTTATGACAGTTCGACAGGGAATGTGATCATGGAAAATCACAAATATCTTCATAACCTTATCGGGATGCCTGTTGTACTGATTCTCTTTCTTGCAGGTGTTGTCGGGGTACTTTATGGCATTGGCTCAACAATATTCACAGGAAGCAGATCAGGTATCTGGTACACGGGATCGGGAACATTGCTTGCAGTGACTTCCCTGTTTCTTATAGCCGGATTCAACGACACTGCCTTCTATCCTTCAATATATGATCTGAACAGCTCCCTTACAATAATGAACGCTTCTTCAAGTCATTTTACACTTAAGACCATGATGTTCGTCTCATTTATTGTACCGTTTGTGGCAGCTTATATCTGGTACGCATGGAAAGCCATAAACAATAAAAGGATTACTGAAGGGGAGATGAAATCGGACGGGCATGTTTATTGAGGCACAGGTCGCAAGAAGAATGGCGCAGAACGCAGAGTAAAAGTAAAAAGTAAAAAAATAAAAAATAAGAAGATGTACGTTACGGGTTTAATACAATATTTGATCTGGCCTGCATTTATTACTGCAAGCTGGTTCATAATAAAGGCAGCCTTAGTGTATTATGAGAAAAAGTTTCCTGCTTCTACGGAAGACAACTAAGATTTTTTAAAGAGCGTTGATCCGAGGGAAACCAGTATATAGGCAGGTATTATAAAAGGTGTTGAGGAGAAGCCTAAAAAGACAAATGATACCAGTACAAGTCCTATAAGTATGTATCTTGGCTCATTCCCGGCAAAACGTAGGTTTGCAAATTTCAGTGACAGGAGAGGAAGCCTTGTAACCATAAGCAGGGACAGTATTAAAGTATAGATAATAAGAGCTGCTGATGACCCCGTAAACCATTTCAGGAATGGACTATTATTCATACTGGCAGCAATAACTACTGATATCACTGCAATAGCATTTGCCGGAGTCGGAAGACCTTTAAATGAAGTTTTCTGGGTTGTGTCAAGGTTGAATATGGCAAGCCTCAAGGCAGCACAGACAGGCATAATTACAGGGAAAAATGATATAATCTCGTTAATCGCGATTGAGTTGCCCGATTCCTGACTGATGTTCAGATCCGATATTAACATTTTATATATCAGGAATGCCGGAGCAACTCCAAAGCTTACAAGATCGGCCAGGCTGTCCAGCTCCTTCCCGATATCAGAGTAAGCTTTAAGCGACCTTGCAGCAAAACCATCGAAAAAATCAAATATCATTGCGGCAAGAATTAACCATGATGCTGTAACAAGATCACCTTTCGATGCAAAAACAAGTGCAATGAAACCGGAAGTCAGATTCAGGGAGGTTATAAGGTTGGGAATATTTCTCATCGGGAGTATAATATTGAAGTATTGGAGAGCAAAATTATTATAAATTTCAGTTGAATTGCAGAAATTGTTAGATTTGCATAATTTAGAAAGTCTGCATGATCAATTTTAAAGGCATAAGGATTGCAGTCGACTTCGATGGTACGATAGTCGAACATGATTATCCCGGTATCGGGAAGGAAAAGCTTTTTGCTTTTCAAACACTTAAGGAACTTGAGAAACTGGGTGCAAGGCTTATTCTCTGGACTTTCAGGGCCGGGAAGGAGCTTGATGAAGCTGTTGAATACTGCCGCAGGAATGGTATCGAGTTCTATGCCGTGAACAGGAACTACCCCGAGGAGGTATATGATGAAACCATAAGCAGGAAAATAGATGCCGATATTTATATTGATGACAAGAATATCGGAGGATTTCCAGGCTGGAGCGAAGTATGGCAGATGCTGGTTCCCTTCGACCTCCACCAGCAGGAGATGGAGAGGCAGATAGCTGCCGCCAGAAAAAATAGTTTGCGAAGGTTGTTCGGGAAAAAGGAAAGGCAAAATGAGAATTAGATTTTCGGGTTCCTTTCTGGGTTTTACTTTACTTATACTTTTCTCCTGGATAGTATCCTGTTCGGGTAAAAGGGGCAGTTTGCATGAAAAGGGAGGTGGTGTAACAGGCAAAATAGAGAATACAGCCAGTATCCCATTAATCAAAATGGTTTCCCCTGCCGAAAATGCTGAATACAGGCTAAAGGATCAGATAAAGGTTAAGATTGATTCTCAGGACAATACTGTCAGGTTCGATTCTGTTAAAGTTTTCTTTGACGGTCGTCAGGTGGCAGTTGTCAGTACAGAGCCCTGGGAGTGCACGATAAATTCTGCTTTTAACAACCTTACAGGCAGAAGATCAGTTAAAGCCGTTGGTTACAGCAATGAAAAGACCCAGTCGGTCACAAGGTTCGTCATTGTCAATTCTGATAAAAAACCCGACAAATTTACTGTCACCGTGGTGAAGACCTATCCGCACGACAGGGAAGCTTTTACCCAGGGCCTTTTCTATGACAACGGTTTACTTTATGAAGGAACCGGACAGGAAACAGGATCGAGCCTCAGGGAAGTTGAACTTGAAACAGGAAAAGTAGTGAGGCAGCATAATCTTGATCCATCGCTTTTCGGAGAGGGGATAACTTTGTACAGGGACAGGATATATCAGGTTACATGGCGAAATAAGGTAGGCTTTATTTATAACAGGTCCGATTTCAAAGTCCTTAACAACCTTTATTATCAGACAGAAGGATGGGGTTTGACCACAATTAATGACAAGCTTGTAATGAGTGACGGTTCAAATATTCTGTATTTTTATGATCCTGAATCATTTACCGTAGTGTCGAGGCTTGAGGTGTATGATGATGAAAAGAAGGTTGATCAGCTTAATGAGCTGGAATACATAAATGGTGAGATTTGGGCCAATATCTGGATGACTGACATCATTGCCCGGATCGACCCCTCCTCGGGAAGGGTAAATGCCTATATTGATCTTTCGAAGTTATTCCCGGAGGCAAAAAGAAGAGAAGTAAATACCGATGTCCTTAACGGAATAGCCTGGGATAGTCGCGGAAGTCGTATTTTCGTTACCGGAAAGCGGTGGCCTCAATTGTATGAGATCAGGCTTGCTAAATGACCTTTGCGGCATAAACAATATTTAAAGCTGCTGGTATTATCCCGAATTCTGCCGGTGTATGTCCCAGTGATTCTCCATCAGCCTCAACATAAAGAGGCAACTCCGATTCAACACTTACATTGTTGCATCTGTAACCATCGATCCTGGGATGGCTCAGAAGAGTTCCATCGTAAAGAAGTTTCAGGTTCCTGATTATTTCAATCCTGCCCATTTCCCTTATTACTGTAACATCAAGCAATCCGTCGTCGGGTAATGCTTCAGGGGTTTGCCTCATACCTCCGCCGCAGTATCTGCCATTTCCGACATTAAGCGAAAATATCTTTGCACTGACCAGCTTGCCATCGATGGTAATATCAGCCTGAATGTTCCTGTAAGAAATCAGACTCGACAAAAGATTCCAGAAATATATGGCTTTGTTACTTTTCCCTTTTTCTTTCTGTGAATTGGTTTTTTTAACAACTATTGATTCGAATCCAAGGCCTGCAATGTTGATGAAGTATCTTTTTTTCTTCAGGTTTCCATCAAAATAGTTTATAAATCCGATATCATGTTTCATCTGCCTTGCTTCCCTGATCACATTTACTGCTCCTTCATATACAAGCGGAATCCCAAACATCCGCCCCCAGTCGTTGCCGGTTCCCACTGGTATTTTACTTATAGTGCAGTCGGTTGTCGGGCAGTAGTCCTGGGTGAAAATGCCGTTTACAATTTCATTGAGAGTGCCATCGCCTCCTACTGATATGAATTTTCTGTATCCAGAGCTGATGAGGTCTTTTGTCATTATGGTTGCATGTCCTCTTTTTTCAGTAAGTTTCATATTATACTTTATTCCGTTTTTATCCAGAAGGCCTGCAATACGTTTCCAGTCTTTTTTCCCTTTGCCGTTTCCTGCGTTCGGATTCACTACGGCAAACCATATATCAGATAAAAGCTTGTCTTCCATAACCTCAATTGTTTGTATCAAATATCTGAATTATCATGTTAATAAACTGTTGAAAAGCGTAAAAAAAATGTTTACAATTACGTTATTGCCTGTCCGGAGCTCAAATTCATAAATCGTAAATTTGAAGCTCATAATTTAACCAGGGAAAACAAATAAAAAGAGATGAGAAGGATAATAGCCATTGCAAATCAAAAAGGCGGAGTGGGGAAGACGACGACAGCAATCAATCTTGCAGCCAGTCTGGCAGCTCTTGAAAAGAAAGTAATAATAATTGATGCCGATCCCCAGGCGAATGCAACATCAGGGATTGGTCTGGATACCCGCCAGATAAAGAGTACTGTATATGATTGTTTGATTGACGGGAAGGAGCCATCAGAAGCTGTACACCAGACCGGAGTTGAGAATCTGTCGGTAATGCCTTCAAATATCGACCTTGTGGGAGCGGAGATCGAAATGCTCGAAAGGCCTGAAAGGGAAAAGATCATGAAGGGAATGCTCGGGAAGATATCAGGGAATTATGATTATGTGATCATCGACTGCTCTCCATCGCTCGGGCTTCTTACTGTTAATGCATTAACAGCAGCAAACTCGGTAATAATACCTGTTCAGTGCGAATATTTCGCTCTTGAAGGACTTGGCAAGCTTCTTAATACTATTAAAATAATTCAGAATAATCTGAATCCTGATCTTGAGATAGAGGGGTTCCTTCTTACTATGTACGATTCAAGGTTAAGATTATCAAATCAGGTTGCCGAAGAAGTTAACAAGCATTTCCAGCAGATGGTTTTCAGAACCATTATTCAGAGAAATGTCAAGCTTTCAGAAGCTCCGAGTTTCGGCCAGCCTGCAATACTTTATGATGCTGATTCGAGAGGGACAGTCAACTATCTGAACCTGGCTAAAGAGCTTATCGAGAAGACTGTCCCGGTTAACCAGGGCTGATTGTTTATAAATCCGGCAAAACAAAACAGATCTTGTAATGACAAAAAAGAATGCATTGGGAAGAGGATTGGGGGCTTTGATTGAAGGCGTTGAAAAAGAGGTCCTTGAGAAGAAGGTAGAGCCCAATATGGATATAGCTGTTGATTCCATCGACGGGAACCCTTTTCAGCCCCGGACACATTTTGATGACCAGGCTCTTGAAGAGCTTGCAGCATCAATAAAAAAGCTTGGGATTGTTCAGCCGCTTACTGTCAGGGAGGCGGAAGGGGGCAGATATCAGCTTATTGCAGGGGAAAGAAGGTTAAGGGCGGCACGTCTGGCAGGGCTTACACATGTACCTGCCTATATTCGCACGGCAGATGATCAGGCAATGCTTGAGCTCGCTCTCGTCGAGAACATTCAGCGTGAAGACCTTGACGCAATTGAAGTGGCAATAAGCTTTCAGAGGCTTATTGAAGAGTGCAGGCTTACACAGGAGCAGCTAAGTGAAAGGGTTGGAAAACAACGTTCCACTGTTGCCAACTATCTCCGGCTGCTTCGTCTTCCTGCCGAGATTCAGCTCGGAATAAGGAACAAGCATCTTATGATGGGACATGCAAGAACCCTTGTTAATATTGAGAACCCAAAAACACAGATGGAGGTCTATTACCATATCATAGATGAAGATCTTTCAGTCCGCCAGGCTGAAGAACTTGTGAGGGTTCTGCAGACAGAAAAGATAAAGGATCCGTCGAAAAGGCAGAGGAAACAGAAACTCAATGAAGATTTCAGGAAGCTTTCAGATCATCTCAACAGGATTTTTTCAACCCGGGTCAGCTTCAGGATTAATGAACAGGGAAAGGGAAAAATAGTGATCCCCTTCGAGGATCCTGAAGAAATGGAGCGCATTTTGGGCGTCTTTGACCGCCTTAACAATTGAAATTAATTATATTTGTCGCGCCGGTCCAGCCTATGGCTGGATAAAGTCCGGTGTTTACTGGGTTTGAGAACAGTTCGAAAAATAATAATTTTTCTCATTACGTTATTATTTTGTCTGCCGCACAATAGTACGGCACAGGATACTGTTGCAGTTGTCACACCGGAAAGAAAAATCTTCAGGCCTGTACCTGTGAAGGCCACGATGCTTGCCGTTGTCCTTCCTGGAATGGGCCAGGTTTACAACAGAAAATACTGGAAGGTACCTTTTGTCTATGCAGGCTTTGGAGGACTCGCATACACAGCAGGATTCAATTCATCAAAATATAATGAGATGATGAAGGCTTATCAGGATTTTACGGATAAAATCCCGGAAACAGACAGTTACATTAAGCTGATCAAGGGGAGCACCCCATCAGAATATGATCCTGTACTTTTCCCCGGCAGTTATAAACCTTCAAATGAATCGTGGGTGAAAGAAAATTTACTTAATGCCGTGGATTATTATAAAAAATACCGCGATCTTTCCTATATTGGGATCGCAGCCTGGTACCTGATAAGCATCCTCGATGCAAATGTTGATGCCAGCCTTGCAAACTATGATATAACCCATAACCTCGACCTTGAACTTTCTCCCTCGAGGATCACTGTTCCTGGTGGAGTGGGTGCAGGATTGAATATAAGTTTGATTTATACATTTTAAATGAAACCCTGAACAATGAAGTTAAAGACAATACTGGTAACGCTTTTTTTAATATTACTTATTGCCAATACTTATGGTATAAATGATACAATAATACTTAAGTCGGAACTATATACCGAGAAAATCTCCGAGGATCTTGACAGCCTGGTGAACAGCTGGTATGTAAAAATTGCCATGCAGAACAGGCAGTATGATTATGATTATGATTCAACCGGCATTGAATATTCCGATTCTGTTTATAAGCAGAGGCTGAGCAGAATAAATTCAATAATTAAACTTCCATATAACAGTATCATAAGGAATCATATCCATGTTTACACCATCCGCCAGAGGGAGAAATTCTGTGCGGTGCTCGGGCTGAAGGATTATTATTTCCCGATGATAGAGGATATTTTCGACCAGTACGGATTGCCATCAGAACTTAAATACATGGCAGTTATCGAATCAGCCCTGAATCCAAACGCTTTCAACAGACGTTCAGGTGCTACAGGTATGTGGCAGTTCATGTACAGTACCGGCCGTCTTTACGGGCTTACTATAAATTCGCTTGTCGACGAAAGACGCGATCCTGTCAAAGCCACTCACGCAGCAGCAAAATTCATGAAGGACCTGTATAATATCTATAATGACTGGATCCTTGTGATCGCTGCCTATAACTGTGGCCCCGGAAATGTGAACAAAGCAATAAAAAGATCAGGTAACAAGAAGGATTACTGGGATATTTATTACCGGCTGCCAAGGGAAACCAGGGGATATATTCCAATGTATGTTGCAGCAACCTATGCTGTTAGTTTTTCTGCAGATCATAAGCTGAAACCACTGCCTCTAAATATTCCTGTTTCTACCGATACGATAATGATTAACAAGGATATTCATCTGAACCAGATATCGGAGGTTATGGGAATTCCCCTGGGAGAGCTGAAAGCACTGAATCCTCAATATAAGACCGGACTTGTTCCGGGTTCTTCAAAACCGCTTTCTCTAACGCTTCCGATGAGCCACCTTGGTGATTTCATCGACCTCTCCGATACAATCAGGAACTATAAGCCTGACGTTTATCTTACGAGAATCAATATTACTGCTGATCCGACACATTCAACCTATGTTCCGGTTGATGTAAAGGGTAAAACCAAAATTATTTACACAGTAAAAGAAGGGGATAATCTTGGATTCATATCCGAATGGTATAAAGTATCGCTTTCAGATCTCCGGTACTGGAACAACATCTACAGAAATACAATCAGGGTAGGACAGAAACTGGCAATTTATGTGGATCCGTCAAGAGCGGACTATTATTCTAAAATTAACGAAATGTCTTTTGCCGAAAAACAACAGATTACAGGAAAACCGGTCCAGTCTCCTGAAAGCGTATCCTTTGCTTCCCTGCCGGTACAGGAACAATCGGGTGATTTTATCACATATACTGTAAAATATGGTGATACAATATGGGATATTGTTAAGAGGTTTGAAAATGTAAGTACTGCTGATGTACTTAATTTAAACAATATTAGCGATCCTGGTAAAATTAGGGTAGGTCAGGTACTAAAAATAAAGAAAAAGAGCTGAGCCTCTTTGTCAGAATGCGCCCATTCAGGTCATTTCTATTACTGCTTATAATCCTGGTCTGTTTTGCAGGTCTTTCTTATGTTTTACCATGGGATCTTAATCTGCCGACAGCGGAAACCCTTATACCTGAAAAGCTTTTGAGGAAAATAATCCCGGAGCGCTTTCTGAGTGCCGTTCACGATTCCTCTGTTTCCTCATCCATACCTGAATATAAACCTGAACCCGCAGATACCCTGGCATATAATGGAGTACTTGAAAGGACAATGCAGGTACCCGACACCATTGCTCCTGATACAACCCGGCATAACCCTGTCCAAAGGTTCCTCGATTCCCTGAAATATTCCAGTGGCAAGGTAAGGATAATGTATTTTGGAGATTCACAGATTGAGGGAGACAGGATAACTTCATTTCTCAGGCACTCCCTTCGTTCCATAAAAGGAGGTACCGGTCCGGGACTTTTCCTGCCTGTCATGCCGGTTACCTATACAAAATCTTTCTATGTAAGGGCATCAACAAACTGGCGAAGGTACAACTACCTTTCATTTAAGAACGGTGAGATAAAGCACAACGAACTGGGCCCTTTTATGGCTTTCTGCAGGTATCTGCCCGAAGGACGTATATCGCCCGGAAAAGTAAAATCATGGGTAAGAATTACTGAATCAGTTTTTGCTGACAGCTTCGCTTCAGATTTTGAATACCTGAGGATTATTTACAGGAACAAACAGGATAATGTCGTGATTACAATTAAAGCGGATGATAATCCGCTGATCACTGATACTCTGAAAAAGAGCAATGAAATTGCTGAATATAAGTGTCGGCTTTACAGCTCGAAAAATGTTCTGATTGAATTTTCAGGAAATACAAGTCCGGATATTTACGGAATAAGCATAGAAGGGGAAGATGGATTGGTAGTGGATAACATTCCGCAGAGGGGAAGTGCAGGCCTTGAATTTACAATGATTGACAGTGAAAACCTTAAGGAATCTTTCAGGATTCTGAACCCTGACCTGATAATATTGCATTATGGGCTGAATCTTGCAACCAACATACGGAATGATTATTCATATTATGAGAAGGGTCTGGTAAGGCAGATTTCACTGATCCGGGAAGTATCGCCCGGAACGGCCGTCGTAGTAGTCGGTCTTACAGATATAGCTTACCAGGAAGGTGACAAGGTAGTGCCTTATCCGAATATAGGCAAGATAATCAGGGCCCAGAAAAAGGCTGCAGTGGAAGCCGGTGCCGTTTTCTGGGATGCCAGGCAGGCAATGGGAGGCAGCTCATCGATCATAAGGTGGTTTGGCATGGACCCTCCGCTTGCAAAAAAAGACTATGTTCATTTTACAGACCAGGGAGCAGATACTCTGGCAGCCCTGATGCTGGCCGACCTGTTCACCCTGAAACAGGTGCCTTTGCCTGATTCCGTGACGGCGACAGAACCTTCGAACCGGGAAACAGACACTCTCTTTGCTGCTGTCGTACCAACTGCCCTGACACGACAGAATCACGATGAGAACATTATGTCCATTCTGCTTCAGACATTATTAAAATATGATCCTTCCAGTCCTTTAATTTTTACCTCTCCTTCATTCTGGGTGTTCTTCCTATTCGTTATTGGAGGCTTTCTTTTTGTGTACAGGAGGATGTTCCTGAGAAATCTGTATCTGTTTTTAGTAAGTCTTTTCTTTTATTTTAAGTCAGGCGGATTCTTCCTTATCCTCCTTATTGTTGTCACCATAATTGATTATTCATGCGGGCTCCTTATTAACCGTTCGGGGAAGAAGGCCGGAAGAAGGTTTTTCCTGTTTTTGAGCATAATTTCGAATATAGGTCTGCTGGCATATTTTAAGTATACCGGATTACTGATTGGGACATTCAATGATCTTTTTGGTACTGCATTTGTCGCAAAGGATTATCTTCAGGCATTTTCGAATCAGTATTTCGGGACTCATTTCAATGTCAGCAGCATAATACTCCCGGTCGGTATTTCTTTCTTCACCTTTCAGTCATTAAGTTATACAATTGATGTTTACAGGAGGAAGCTGGAGCCGGTGAAGAACATTATTGATTTTGGCTTTTATGTCTCTTTCTTTCCCCAGCTTGTAGCCGGACCGATCGTAAGGGCTTCGGAATTCATTCCACAGCTTTATAAACCTTACAATGTTACACAAAGGGAAATGAGCCATGCCATTTTCCTAATATTGAAAGGATTAATTAAGAAAATTATTATTTCCGATTTCATCGCGGTAAGTTTTGTCGACAGGATATTTGACCTTCCTACGGCTCATTCAGGATTTGAGAACCTTATGGCTGTATATGGCTATGGTTTGCAGATTTATTGTGATTTTTCGGGATATACGGATATAGCCATCGGACTTGGTCTTATTCTGGGATTCAGACTGCCTCTGAACTTTAACTCTCCGTATAAGGCGGCAAATGTTTCTGATTTCTGGAAAAGATGGCATATTTCCCTTTCGAGATGGTTGAAAGACTATCTTTATATTCCAATTGGAGGGAACAGAAAAGGGAAATTCAGGACGATAATCAATGTGATGATCACTATGCTGCTTGGAGGTCTGTGGCATGGGGCAAGCCTGAGATTTGTCATCTGGGGAGGTCTTCATGGCATTGCCCTTGCATTTAATAAAATAGTAAGTTTTCTTTTTGGAGAAAGAACGCCACAGGGCAGATTCCGATCAGCAGTTTCGGTTTTCCTTACATTTCAGTTTGTAAGTTTTTGCTGGATATTTTTCAGGGCACAGGACATGCAAAGCGTTACTCTTATTCTGAGGCAGATTATTCACGATTTCCTGCCCTCATCTTTCGAATCGGTATTTGCATTGTTCGGAGGTGCATTAGCGCTCATTGCAGCAGGTTATCTTATACACTTTCTTCCTGAAAAAATGAAGGAATCATATCGCGGACTGTTTATAAGGATACCGGTTCCGGCGCAGATTGTAATTATCCTGATGATAGCATTTCTTCTTTACCAGATGCGGACGACAGAGATAATGCCCTTTATTTACTTCAGGTTCTGATCAGTACATTAAAGGATATTTGATCCGGAGACCGGTCGCGCATATGCAACCACATCAGCTGCCGTGATTTCATCCCTGCAAAGAATAATAAGCCTTTCAAGGACATTTCGGAACTCACGGATATTTCCAGTCCACTCTATTTTCTGAAGCTCCTTTATTGCATCTTTTTTAATTATCTTTCTGCTCATCCCATATTCGGTGCAGATCAGTGAGTTGAAATGCTCCGCCAGAAGAGGAATGTCCTCTTCACGTTCATTTAGGGTAGGAACATGGATCAGTATCACGCTAAGCCGGTGATACAGGTCCTCCCTGAAAGTATTATTTTCTATCTCTTTTCTGATATTCTTGTTTGTAGCAGCAATTACCCTTACGTTGACATGGATATCCTTGTCCGAACCTACGCGGCTTATCTTATTCTCCTGGAGGGCCCTCAGTACTTTTGACTGTGCTGAAAGGCTCATATCTCCAATCTCATCAAGAAAGAGAGTTCCTCCGTTAGCCTGTTCAAATTTTCCGATCCTTTGTTTTATTGCCGATGTGAATGATCCTTTTTCGTGACCGAACAATTCACTTTCAATAAGTTCTGAAGGTATTGCAGCACAATTAACCTCTACAAAAGGTCCTTTTGCCCTGTTGCTTTTCTCATGGATCTGATGTGCCACAAGTTCTTTGCCTGTCCCGTTTGATCCTGTTATCAGTACCCTGGCTTCTGTAGGAGCAACCCTGTCGATCATTTCCTTGACCTTTTTAATGGCTTCAGATTCACCGACAATTTCATACATCCTGCTTACTTTATTTTTAAGAGCCTGAGTCTGAGTAATAAGTGTTGATTTATCGGTTGCGTTACGAATTGTAATGAGAAGTCTGTTAAGGTCGAGAGGTTTTTCGAGAAAATCGTAAGCCCCCTTTTTTATTGCCTCAACTGCCGTATCGATATTGCCATGTCCTGATATCATTATAACAGGCACGTCGGATGAGATCTCACAGATTTTCTGAAGAACCTCAATCCCATCCATTTTTGCCATTTTGATATCGCACAGGACAATATCGTATGCGTTTGAACCAAACATTTCGAGGCCCGACGGGCCATCTTCTGCAAGGTCGACCTCGTGCTTCTCATATTCCAGAACTTCCTTCAGAGTGTTCCGAATGGCTCTTTCATCGTCAATAACCAGTATTTTGGACATTATGGTTCACTGTTATATTAACCGCTGTTATATTAACCGCTGTATCTCAGCCATTTCCACATTTCCTGCCATGAACTCTTTTTGCCATACATAAGTATGCCTGTCCGGTAGATTTTTGCAGCCATCCACACAAATGCCATAAATGTGACAATCATCAGGGCCATAGACAGCAGGAGTTGCCAGTAAGGGACACCGAACGGGATTCGTGCCATCATTACCACCGGTGATGTAAGAGGTATCAGAGAACACCAGAAGGATAGTGAGCTTTCGGGGTTCTGCATTGTACCCATTGCGACCATCAGGCCAAGTATTATGGGTATTGTAACAGGAAGCATGAACTGTTGTGTTTCTGTTTCATTATCCACAGCTGAGCCTATTGCCGCGAATATTGATGCATAAAGAAGATAGCCAGTCACAAAATAGAATATGAATGAAATAATTATAAGACCCCATGGCTGGTTGAGTGCGCTTGTGAATAACTGTCTGAATTCTGCCATGTCGGGATTAACAGCTGCCTGTTGTTCCTGAGCCATCTGCTGCTGTTCCTCCGACAGTATGCTCTTTGTCATATTTTGCGAAACTTCGGTCAGATTTTCAGTCTTGAGAAGAGTCGATTTAAGGACAGTGAAGATTCCCATGGTGAGGAATATCCATATCAGGAACTGAGTCAGACCGACCAGGGCGATACCCACGATTTTCCCCATCATCAGATGAACAGGTTTAACAGATGAAACGATAACCTCAACAACCCTGCTTGTTTTTTCCTCAATGACACCCCTCATAACTTGTGAACCGAAAATGAAAACGAGCATGTACATAAGTAATCCGCCGATATATGCAAGGGCCATTGAAATACCTGTGCTTGTGTCTTTTACTTCACCCGAATCTCCGATCTTCTTGGTCTGTACCGAAACTTTTGTCTCAACATTTTTCATTATCTTATCGAGATTCTCGATATTATAAGTCATCAGTTTCTGCCTTTCGATTTCCTTTTCAAGTGAATTCTCAATATGTTGCAGAAGGCCTATGGGAGGTTGTTTTTTAGAGATCAGCTGAACAGCATTGGGAATGTTGACAATCTCGGGTGATATATAAAGTATCCCATAATAGCCGGCTTGTTCGAAGGTGGCCTTCAGGTCATCGACCTTTACATTGTCAAGATAGACAAATTCAAGATTTTCAGTATTTTTTATAACCCCTTTGAAAAGATCGGAATTGTCTTCAATAACGGCGATTTTTTTAAAATCCTGTTGCTGGTTCATCATAACAAGGGTGGGTATTATGATCAGAGCGGCCATAAGGATAGGGGCGAGGATTGTCATAATTATGAATGACTTCTTCCTTACCCTTGTCAGGTATTCTCTTCTAATAATAACAGGTATCTTGCTCATAGCGGAAGTTAATTTCAGTATTTATCTCAGATTCAGTTTCGTGATTCGACGACTCTTATAAAGATTTCGTTCATTGATGGAAGTGAAGGATTGAATGAGATGACTTTTCCAAGGCCGACAGCCATCTGAAGGATCTCGTTCGTATCGGCGTCGCCTTTAGCCTTGAAGCGTATTGTACTTTTGCCATTCTCTTCCTGCCTGCTGATTATATTGAACCTGCCGTTCTCAGGGATGCTTATATCCCCTTCAAAAACAATATCATATTCATTGGCAGCCCATTGCTTTCGAATGTCATAGACATTTCCCTCAAGAATGGTCTTTGCCTTGTTGATAAGTGTTATGTTATCGCAAAGCTCCTCAACTGATTCCATATTATGGGTTGAGAATATTATTGTAGCGCCTCGTTCCCTGAGGAAAAGTATCTCGTTTTTGATAAGATTTGCATTTACGGGGTCAAATCCGGTAAATGGCTCATCAAATATCAGAAGTTTGGGTTCATGTAGAACGGTTGTGACAAACTGGACTTTCTGCTGCATTCCCTTTGAAAGTTCCTCCACCTTCTTCCCCCACCAGTCGACTATTTCAAGTTTTTTGAACCAGTATTTGAGTCTTCTCATGGCCTCGGCTTTTGAAAGGCCTTTGAGCTGGGCGAAATATAATGCTTGTTCGCCGACTTTCATCTTTTTGTAGAGGCCTCTTTCTTCGGGAAGGTAACCTATTGACATTACATCTTCTGGAGTAAGCTTCCTCCCGTTCAGAAAGAGTTCACCGGAGTCAGGGCCGGTGATCTGGTTTATTACCCTTATTAGTGTTGTTTTTCCCGCCCCGTTTGGTCCGAGAAGGCCAAAAATGCATTTTTCCGGTACAGAGATGCTTACATTATCGAGCGCCAGCTGAGTCCCGTACTTTTTTGTCACGTTCTTTGCTTCGAAGAGTGCCATGGAGGTAGATAATTTTTAAAAGTGACGTAAATATATAAAACTCTCCGGAACTCATGAAGCGGGAATGAAATATGTAATTTTTTGCTTATTGCTGGAAATATCCTCTCATTCTTTCGAAGAAACCTTTATCGTTACTGTCTGGTTTTGGTTCGAAGGATGGGCTGTCCTTCAGCTTTTCGATGAGTTTCATCTCTTCCCTTGAAAGGCTTTTAGGGATCCAGACATTAACATTAACAAGGAGATCGCCCCTTCCGTACCCATGAAGTCCAGGCAGACCTTTGCCCCTGAGGCGTAATATCTTTCCCGGCTGAGTTCCGGGCTCTATTTTGATCTTTACATTATTTTCGACAGTAGGAACTTCAGCCTGGGTTCCAAGAACAGCGTCGGGAATGCTGATAAACAGATTATATATCAGGTCATTGCCTTCTCTGATAAGATCAGGATGTTCCTCCTCGTCAATGACAACCAGAAGATCGCCGTTTATACCACCACGCCTTGGAGCATTTCCTTTTCCCTCGACATTCATCTGCATTCCTTTGCTGACGCCGGCAGGTATGTTTATTTTTATTATTTCTTTTTTCTGTACTATTCCTTCACCATAACATATATTACATTTCCTGGTTATTGTTTTTCCCTCCCCGTTACACGATGGGCAAACTGAGGTTGTTTGCATCTGGCCAAGTATGGTGTTTGTGACACGTGTGACATGGCCTGAGCCACGACAGGTTGTACATGTACTTATACTGTTATTATCAGCTGCGCCTGTTCCGCCGCAGGACGTACATGGAACGTATTTATTGACCTTTATTTTCTTTTCTGTTCCCATGGCAATATCCTGCAGGGTCAGTTTTACTTTTACCCTGAGGTTGCTGCCCTTGTTCATTCTTTTTCCACTGCTTCGTCTTGAGCCGCCGAATCCGGCAAAACTCCCGAATGCATCGCCGAAGATATCACCAAAAGATGAGAAGATATCTTCCATTGACATTCCACCACCGTTGAATCCACCGCCAGCACCGCTCATGCCTTCATGTCCGTAGCGGTCGTACCTGGCACGTTTTTCATCATTACTTAATACTTCATAAGCCGCAGCAGCTTCCTTGAAATTCTCCTCAGCTTTTTTGTCGCCTGGATTCTTGTCGGGATGATATTTCAATGCCTGTTTCCTGTAAGCCTTTTTGATCTCCTCCTTCGTAGCCCCCTTCGAAACGCCAAGCACCTCGTAATAATCTCTTTTTTCCATCCCTTTTCAGTTTTCTTATCTTGTCTGTTGTAATTCAGAAAGACATGTTATTCCCCTATAACAACTTTTGAATGCCTGATAACCTTGTCTTTCAGATAATATCCTTTTAAAATCACTTCAACTATTTTGCCTTTCAGACTTTCGTCTTCTACCTTTATTTTTGTTATGGCATCATGAAGATCCACGTTAAAATCACACTTCAAAGAATCTATTTCCTTAATTCCCTGTTGTTTCAGGAACTCCGAAAATTTATTATATATCAGATCGATCCCTTCCTTCATTCCTGAGCAGTTCTCCGATACTTCCATGTGTTTCAAAGCCCTTTCGAAATCATCCATTACCGGCAGGATCTGTAAAAGGAGATCTTCAGTGGCAAATTTTGTTATTTCAATTTTCTCTTTCAGCGTCCTTCTGCGGTAATTGTCAAACTCAGCTGAGAGACGAAGATATTTATCCTGGATTTCTGCCAGTTTTGCCAGAAGCTCTGTTTCTTTTTGTATTATTTTGTCAGACTCCGGAACTCCATTATTGTCTGATTCAGCAGAAGCATCCTGCTTTTTTTCGGATTCCGGTAATTTTGCCCCGGTATCGGTTATTATCTGATCAGTTGATGTATTGCTTTTATTTTCAGATGTTTCTGTCGTTTGTTGATCTTTTTTCCCCTCAGTTTCCTGGATCTTCTTTTTTACCATCATAACACAATTTTCGGTTTAGTATATCTGATTTTGCAAAAAGCCTGCCAACCCTGATTAATTGACAAATTGACATAGTAATTCATTAACTAAGGTTTACAGCCGATACCAGAGGTTATCAAACCCTTATTATCTCTGCTCCAAGAGCATTGAGACGCTGATCGATATTCTGATAACCCCTGTCTATCTGCTCGATATTGTGGATTAAACTTTTACCTTCAGCCGACAGGGCGGCAATAAGCAGGGCAACACCTGCACGGATATCAGGTGATGACATTGTAGTACCTCTGAGCCTTATCATTTTGTCGAGGCCTATTACAGTTGCCCTGTGGGGGTCACAAAGTATTATCTGGGCTCCCATGTCGATAAGTTTGTCGACAAAGAAAAGGCGGCTTTCGAACATCTTCTGATGAATAAGAACGGCACCTTTTGCCTGTGTCGCCGTAACAAGGAAAACGCTGAGCAGATCGGGAGTAAGGCCAGGCCAGATCGCATCGGCAATAGTCATTATCGATCCGTCGATGAATGTCTCTATTTCATAATGCTCCTGGGCTGGTATGTAAATATCATCGGCTCTTCTTTCGAATTCAATTCCAAGTCTTCTGAAGGAATCGGGAATTATTCCCAGGTTTTCATATGAGACATTTTTTATGGTGATTTCTGAGCCTGTCATGGCAGCGAGACCGATGAACGATCCTATTTCGATCATATCGGGAAGGATTGTATGGCTGCAGCCCCCAAGTTTTTCAACCCCATCGATATGCAGGAGGTTGGAACCAACACCATCAATCCTTGCACCCATTGATACCAGCATTCTGCAGAGCTGCTGGATATAAGGTTCGCATGCAGCGTTATAAATTGTAGTTCTTCCTTTCGCAAGGACTGCAGCCATTATTATATTGGCAGTTCCGGTTACAGAAGCTTCATCAAGATGTATATAAGCACCTGCCAGGGAAGGAGCCTCGACTTTATAGAATGGATCAGAAGTGTCAAATTCAAATTTTGCTCCAAGTTTCTGGAAGCCTGTAAAATGTGTATCGACCCTTCGACGGCCAATTTTGTCGCCACCGGGTTTTGGTATGAAGGCTTTTCCAAATCTTGCAAGCAGGGGGCCCACAATCATTATAGATCCTCTCAGACTGGCGCTCTGCAAACGGAATTCCTGGGTTAGCAGATAATTCAGATCGATATTTATAGCTTCGAAACTTATTGCCGAATCGGCTTCTCTGGATATTTTTACTCCCAGGCAGCCAATAAGTTCTATCAGCTTGTTTACATCGCTGATATCGGGAATATTTCTTATTGTGACTTTATCTGAGGTAAGGAGAGTGGCACATATTATCTGAAGAGCTTCATTTTTTGCTCCCTGGGGAATTATTTCGCCTTTCAGGGGTCTGCCGCCCTGAACAATAAAGCTGGCCATTAATGACGGATATGTCCTTTTTTCTTGTTGAACTGCTTGTTCATCTGTTTACCATGCGGCTTGCCCATCTGGGGCTTTTTCTTCACAGGAGGCACAAGTTCCCTGACTTCAAGGATCTTAACTCCGTCAGTCATTTTAAGCTTACCGCCTGATAATAATTTCATATCGCCTATTATGACATCATCACTCACCTGACTCCTGTTCCATGTTACGTATGATTTTTTCATCTGATTCAGGATCAGGCTTGTAAGATATTCTTTTTCTTCGCCATCCTTCATCTCTGATGCGGCATCGATCATAATCTCAATGATCCTGCCATAGTGAAGAAATCTGATATCACCCTGCTTGTAAGGGATCTGGTTTGGTCTCTCCACAAGTTTGTCGGGTTCAGGCGGCGGGAAAGGAGAATCAATGTCAAGATTGAAATCAGCAATTATTGAAAGGTGATCCCAGAGTTTATGTTTAAAGTCTCCAATATCTCTTATTTGAGGATTGAGATTTCCCATAATCTGTATTATGGTCTTTGCAGCACGGTTTCTTTCATCCCTGTCTTCGATGGTTCTGATATGATCCACCATCTTCTGGACATTCCTTCCGTATTCCGGCAATGCCATTCTTTTTCTCTGGGTATTGTAGTCGTAACTCATCAGATGACAATTATTTCTGCAAAGCTAATAATTAAAAGCCAATAAACTATTGTATAAAAACAGGGAGTGGGTAAATATCAAAGTCCAAGGAACTGAATCGCAATTCCTGATAAAAGTATCATGCCTCCTGCAATAACATTGCTGTACTTTTCGACATGCTTTAGGTTGATTTTGCTCAGGCCCAGCTTGAAAGCAAGTACGATACTCATCATTGTTGCAATTGTTACAATTGAAAAGAGTACTGATACGATGACTGATCCGGCAATATTGTTTTCTGCCGCCGGGTACATCAGGATTGGAATGAGGGGTTCGCAGGGGCCAAAAACAAATATGAGAAACAAGATCCATGGAGTCGTTTTAACAGGATCAGGTTCATGAACATGTGTATGTTCTTCAAAATGATTGTGTTCATGTGAGTGTTTTTGCCCGCCCAGATGATAATGCTGGTGGCTGTGCATTTTTTTCCTGTAAAGATTCCTCAGGCTGATTATAGTATATACAAGGCCGAAAGCTATAAATAGCCATCCGGCGACGTTTCCCCTGAATGATTCAACATCAACAAGTTTATTGACTGAAATGCCGACAAGGATACCAACTATTCCAAGAATTACTGAGCTGCCCACATGACCAAGACCGCAAATAAAAGTGATTAGCATTGTCTTTTTAACCGACCATTTCCTGGCTTCGCTGAGTACAATGAAAGGCAGATAATGGTCTGGTCCCAGCAATGTATGGAAAAAGCCTAGTGAGACTGCAGTGACAGACAATAATATCATAGAATTATCCATGGATGTTCGGCGGAATTATGTTTGACGGCCTGTTCTTTCTGCAAGTATAAGACATATTTTTATTAGAGCAAATTTCCTTCCTGAAAAATAAGCTCATTTATGTTGATATTCTGATTGTAAAGTAAGTCTCTTGAGTTTTTTATGAACAGTCTCATCTTTTCATAATCTGAAGGTCTGGTAAAGAATTCAGGCTTTGTTTCGAACTCCTGGCATGGCAGGATAAAGAATTTCTTTCTGTAATTTTCGATGGGAGTATATACCCAGGTAAGGTAATATCCTGCATTGGAAATACTTACTTTGTCCCCATTTCTTGTAAGTTCAATCCTTACCATGGTGCCTCCGTCGGTATGCAGGCGTCTCTGGTTCGAGACAAAATTGCCAAGAGAATAGACAACCAGACCGTCTTTTATGTTATTCTCGTTTCTTCTCCATTCCATCCTTTGTATTACATGCGGGTGAGATCCGATTATAATGTCGACACCCAGACTGAAGAAATAATCAGCAAGATCTGTTTGTGTTTTTCCGGGGATAGTGTCATACTCTGTGCCCCAGTGGAGGAAAAGAATAATGACATCGGGTTTAATCTGCTTTGCTTTTTCAATATCGGCAGTTACACTATTCTTCTCAAGCATATTCACTACAGCCGGAGGTTGAACGATTATACCATTGGTTCCGTATGTGTAATTAAGTAATACAAGTCTGAATCCGTTCATTTCAATAACCGGTGGATATAGCGAGTCCCGTGCAACCTTATCCTTAAAAGTTCCGGTATGGGGTATTCCAAGGCTGTCGAGTCTGTCAATAGTAGACAATATCCCTTTTTTTCCCCTGTCGGCTGAATGGTTGTTAGCTGTTACCAGAAAGTCAATTCCCGAATTTTTGCAGGCAGCGGCCAGAGCAGCAGGAGAGCTGAATGCCGGGTAACCTCTGTAAGGAGTACCAGCAAGAGTGACTTCAAAATTGGCGAATGCTATATCGGCTTCCGATATTTCATTTCTGACATACTGAAACACGTCATCATAGCTGTAGGTATGTGTAATTCTGTCTTCTGCCGACCAGATTTGTTCATCATGGCCCATAATGTCGCCTATAAAAAGTAGGGATAATTTCATTGCTGAAGATCCGCTGTCCTGAGCACCTGAAGTCCATGCAAAAGCTGCAAGAAGGATCAATATGTATATCTTTCTGAACATAAAATATTTCCATTTGAAGAATTAGCAAAATTAATAATTATTAAATTTGCCGGCCTGGACCTGGACCGACTTATTGAAAAGTCATCTTATGGGAGAATCGCGGAATTACCGGGATATTAAAAATCTGTCACTTGCAGGCGTAATCGTTACAATGGGAATTGTATTCGGGGATCTTGGAACAAGTCCTCTTTATACGATGCGCGCTATCCTTATCGCAGGAGGAGAATATTACAATGAACTTCTGATTTACGGAGGCCTTTCATGCATATTCTGGACTCTTACCTTATCGACAACCATAAAGTATATAACAATTGTACTTAAAGCCGACAATAATGGGGAAGGCGGAATTTTTGCCCTTTTTGCCCTGATGAAGCGGAAATCAACATGGGCAGCGGTGCTTACAATGATAGGCGGAGCTGCACTTCTTGCCGACGGCGTCATAACACCTTCGATAACAGTTACATCTGCTATTGAGGGACTAAAGCTCTTTAATTCGAATATTCCTGTAGTACCTATAGTATTGTTCATAATTGCTGTTCTTTTCTTCATACAACAATTCGGGACAAACTTTATAGGGAGCTCATTTGGACCAATAATGCTGATTTGGTTCACCACTCTCGGTACGCTGGGGATTTCACAGATTCTTGCTCATCCCTTTATCCTGGAAGCTGTTAATCCGGTTTATGCATTTGAATTTCTGACTGAATACCCCGGAGGATTTATCCTTCTGGGAGCTGTTTTCCTATGTACAACAGGCGCCGAGGCACTTTATGCTGATCTCGGTCATTGTGGCAGGGCAAACATAAGGGTTTCGTGGATTTATGTGAAGTTATGCCTTCTCCTTAATTACTTTGGACAGGGAGCATGGCTGATTCTGCATTACAGCAAGGGGACCGATGTTAATCCCTTTTTTGAGATCATGCCGGGATGGTTTCTTCTACCCGGGATAATTCTTGCCACAGCAGCTGCAATAATAGCAAGCCAGGCGATCATCAGCGGATCTTTTACACTGATAAGCGAAGCAATTTCCCTGAATTTCTGGCCAAGGGTGAGGGTATTGCATCCAACCTGGGTAAGAGGGCAGGTTTATATTCCCTTCGTTAACTGGGTGCTCTGGGTCGCATGCACCATAGTCGTTGCTTCATTCCAGAAATCTGATAATATGGGAGCTGCTTATGGTCTGGCTATTACCATAACGGAAATAATGACGACATTGCTTCTTTCATATTATCTTTTCCAGAAAGGGGTGAACCACAGGATAATAATAATTATGTTCCTTGTTTACCTGACAATTGAAGGAAGCTTTCTTACGGCTAACCTGCATAAATTCCAAAACGGTGGATGGGTAACACTTCTGCTTGCTTCAATATATTTCCTTGTTATGTTCGGCTGGTACTTCGGAAGGAAGATCAAGAACAGATATATCACATTTGCAAATCTTAACAAGTACACTGATCTTTTCAGGGATCTGGCAAAAGATGAATCGGTCCCAAAAACGGCAACCAACCTCGTTTATATAATCAGGGCAAACAGAAAAGATCAGGTTGAATCGAAAGTAATTTATTCAATCTTCCAGAAACAACCTAAGCGGGCCGATAAATACTGGCTGATCCACGTCGACAGGGTAAATGATCCTAATCAGTTTAATTATCAGGTAACACAGATCATTCCTGATATTCTCATCAGAATAGATTTTCATATTGGGTTCAAGGTTGAACCTAAGATAAACCTTTATTTCAGGGAAGTTATTGAGGATCTTACAGAATCGGGAGAAATTAGGCTTGAGAGCGGTTATGATTCTCTGAAAAAGCATAATGTCCCCGGCGATTTCAAATTTATTCTTATTGAAAGGATAATGCCCCGTGATTTTAAGCTGAGCAATATCGAGAATTTTATTCTTACCCTGCATAACCTGGCAGGTAAGCTTAATATTACAGATATTGTTTCATTTCAGCTTGATGCAACGAATACTGTTATTGAACAGGTTCCGATCCTGATCGACCAGCCTGCCCATCAAAGGATAAAACGGATGGATATGACCCGCAACAGCATGTTATGAAAGATGAAAAGCACCATCCTGATTTAAGCAGGCTTTCTCTGGCGGGATTGGTCGTAACCCTCGGAATCGTATATGGAGATCTGGGGACAAGTCCTCTGTATACGATGAAAGCCATTGCATTAGGAGGTTCTGCCAGTTTCAATGATCTTCTTGTTTATGGTTCTCTGTCATGTGTTTTCTGGACGCTTACACTTCAGACGACAATAAAATATGTTCTGATAACACTGAAAGCCGACAATAAAGGGGAAGGAGGAATATATGCTCTTTTTGCCCTGATGAAGAAAAAATCATCATGGGCGGCAATACTCACAATGATAGGGGGATCTGCACTTCTGGCCGATGGAGTGATAACTCCATCCATTACAGTAACATCATCGATTGAGGGCTTAAAACTATTAAATCCGGGGATCCCTGTTATTCCGATTGTGCTGCTTATTTTTGCAGGATTGTTTTTCATACAGCAATTCGGAACCAATGTTGTAGGTGGTTCATTCGGGCCTGTTATGGTAATTTGGTTTCTCATGCTTGGAGTAACAGGAGGTGTACAGGTTGCCCGGCATCCCGGAATTCTTGCTGCGGTAAATCCTTTATATGCATTCCGGTTCCTTTCGGAATTTCCCGGAGGATTCATTCTTCTCGGGGCGGTATTCCTTTGTACAACGGGTGCAGAGGCACTATATTCCGATCTTGGACATTGCGGAAGAAAGAACATCAGGATATCCTGGATCTTTGTCAAGAGTACTTTGTTGTTAAACTATTTCGGACAGGGAGCATGGTTGATGGAGAACAAGATCAGCGGAGACCATTTCAATCCTTTTTTCTCGATAATGCCCGGATGGTTTCTCCTGCCAGGTATCCTTATATCAACTGCTGCAGCCATTATTGCCAGTCAGGCCCTTATAACCGGGTCATTTACACTTATTAGTGAGGCAGTATCCCTCAATTTCTGGCCAAAGATAAGGATATTATATCCGACCAATGTCAAGGGACAGGTATATATTCCATTTGTAAACTGGTTTCTCTGGATAACATGCAGTCTTGTAGTGATCGCCTTTAAAAGCTCCTCGAACATGGAAGCTGCCTATGGACTGGCAATCACAATAACAATGATAATGACAACTCTTCTTTTGTCCTATTATCTTTTCCAGAAAGCTCCCGGTCAAATTTATTCTTTTATAATACTAGTGGTTTTTCTGACTATTGAAGGTGCATTTCTGGTAGCGAACCTTCACAAATTCATGTATGGGGGATGGTTTACCCTGCTTCTCGCATCTCTGTATTTTCTGGTAATGATGAGCTGGTATTTTGCAAGGAAGATCAGGAACCGTCATATCACATTCTCGAAAATCGCCGATTATCTTCCTCTTATAAAGGATCTTAGTGAAGACAGGTCTGTCCCTCTCACAGCTACAAACCTTGTATATATAATAAAAGCCAACAACAGGGAGGAGGTGGAGTCGAAGGTGCTTTATTCAATTTTCCAGAAGCAGCCCAAAAGAGCTAAGACATACTGGCTAGTTCACGTTGACAGGGTT
>Ga0172375_10000223_pt1 | contig 89443 bp, 86 predicted proteins | sample LakKiv1m_FD_114537 | JGI IMG/M metagenome (GOLD analysis project Ga0172375, IMG submission 114537) | Freshwater microbial communities from Kabuno Bay, South-Kivu, Congo - kab_092012_11.1m | ecosystem: Environmental > Aquatic > Freshwater > Lake | place: Democratic Republic of the Congo... | reverse complement strand
TAAAGAAAGTTTTTCTGCGAGGCAGGCCGCCGCTTTGCGGCGGCTGGCGGCGGAGCGGAGCGAGTCTTCCATTTTTTAGAAATTTTTGGTAAAATAAGTTCGAGCTTGGTTGAATAAACGCACATGACAAGGACAACAAAATATAGGCAATTTAAATTTTCGGACAGGAAAATCATTGCTCGGCTTATGAGGGATTTTTACGAGGAAGTTCCCGGGATAAGAGGAATCTCTGATCAGAAGATCAAAAAAACATTTTCGGCGCTGACCGCCGATCCGGGCAAGGGAGAAATTATTGTTATTGAAAAATCAAAAATAATTGCCGGGTACGCGCTGCTGGTTAATTTCTGGAGCAATGAATGGGGCGGCAATGTCCTTTTTTTGGATGAAATCTATTTAAAGCCGGAATTCAGGGGGCAAGGAATAGGTCGAAATTTTATCGGTTATTTAATCGAAAAAAAATATAATCGTTCAACCGCTATTCAGCTTGAGGTGGCGCCGACCAATAAAAAAGCCAGGGCGCTTTACGTGGACATCGGTTTTAAGCCTTACCAGAACGAATATCTTCTATATAATCTCTAGCAAAAAGCAAAAGTCGTTTGGAGCAGTTCTCGTTTAAGACCGGGATTAGGCTTTGCCGGGCGGCGTGTAAATTTGACATAATAATCTAATAGTGCTATATTTAGTCCACTATTAGATTATAGATTCGAATCTCGTGTGTCATTGACGTAGGTGGCCTGCAGAAACGGGTCACTTATTTTTTTACTTTGGTTACGGAAGACGACGCGCCAGCGGGCCTATCGTTTAAATGAGACCAAAATACAAGTTATATGTCTGAACAAACAAAACAAATTGAATCGGGCTTTGCGGGGCTTGGCATTAACGCCTCGATTTTAAGCGTGCTGGAAATTTTAAAATTGGAAACGCCGACTCCGATTCAAACAAAATCAATTCCGGTCGTTCTGTCGGGTCAGGATTTAATCGGGGTAGCCCAAACCGGTACGGGTAAGACTTTTGCTTTCGGCATCCCGATAATCGAGCGGCTAATGCTAGCCGGTGGCCGGGGGTTAGTCCTGCTTCCTACTCGGGAGTTGGCTTCGCAGGTAGATGAAAACTTGAGGAAAATAGGCAGTCGATTGGGTCTGCGCACCGCTGCCCTGATTGGCGGCGAATCTATGGGCCATCAAATACAGAATTTAAAAAGAAACCCGCATATTTTAGTTGCGACACCGGGCCGCCTGATCGACCATCTAAAGAGGGGCTGGGTAAAATTAAATGACGTTAAGGTTTTAGTTTTGGATGAGGCCGACCGGATGCTAGATATGGGTTTTGCGCCGCAGTTGGAAGAAATTATAAAGCGTTTGCCCAAAGACCGACAAACTATTTTATTTTCAGCCACGATGCCCAGGGAAATTTTGAAACTGGCTTCTTCTCATATGACTTCGCCGACGCACATTGAAATCGCGCCATCCGGCACGACCGTTGATTTAGTCGATCAGGAAATGCACGTGGTAAAAAAAGAAAATAAGCATAGCCACCTGGAAAAAATTCTTAATCAATATACGGGATCGGTTTTAGTCTTTACCAGAACTAAGCATGGAGCGAGATCTCTGGCCAGAAATCTGGGACAAGGCGGGCACAAGGTTGCCGAAATTCATTCCAATCTTTCTTTCAACCAGCGCCGCGAATCAATGGCCGGTTTTAAAAGTAAAAAATACCGAATTCTAATCGCGACCGATATTGCTGCTCGCGGCATCGACGTTGTTGGCATAGAGTTAGTAGTCAATTACGACTTGCCGGACAATTCGGAAGATTATGTCCATCGCATTGGCCGAACGGCTCGAGCCGGTAATATAGGTAAGGCAATTTCTTTTGCCCTGCCCAGCCAACGGAGCGACATTTATAGCATTGAACGAATAATCAATAAAAAATTAAATTTGACGGAATTTGCCCAGCTGGATCAGCCTAATCTGCGCCCGACTTTTTCAAGGCGCGGCCGGGTTTCGAGTTTTGGAACTTCCAGTGCTCCACGTTCGCGCTTTAACCGATTTAATAGACGCGGACGAAGATAAATTCTTGCCTTATAAAACAACCTAAAAACATCCCGGCATTATGCCGGGATGTTTTTAGGTTGTTAATCATTTAAAAATGTCGGGATAGCTTGCTTCTCCTAATCGCTGGATTGTGACTCCCCTATCTCTTAGCTGCCGGATGACTTCGTTGTAGGCCGCGGTTTTTATTTTTATTAATTGCTCTTCCGGTTTAGTCGTGACATTCATGACGCAAAAATAATAAACTAAGCCGGCGCTAAGAAAAGCCAAAAAAATTAAACACAAAAAACAACCCGGATAATATTTTTTGAGAAAACTCGCCAGGGAATCAATATAAGGAGCGGCTTTTTTAAAAGAGATATTTAATTTAATCATTGATAGTAAACATTTAGGTCGACAACGCTGTTGATTTTTCCTGTTTTCTGTTCCGGTCTTTCTTTGTCTGACGGCTGGGTAATGTTTAAAGCTTCGACGTCATTAAAATACGGAGCATTCTCCATTAGGATCAGAAACTTGATTAAGCCGGGGAAATCGCCAAGCAGAGACATTCGCAATCCCAAGGCTGGGTCTTTTTGCGCGGCTTCTTCGCTATTGATAGATATTTCTTGCTGGTTACCGGTGGCACTGGCTATATTCTCCATCGACATAATAAAATTAAGTGCATCATTTTTAGCCAAGAAGGTCGACTGGGAAGACAGCTCTCTTTGGATTTGCTGAGCAGCCTTTTTCGATGATTCTAGATTTTTCCAATTTTGAAAAAAATCGTCAGAAATACTTTTCTGCTCCGCCAAGGTGGTATTGCTAGTTTTTATCTTGCTAATTAACGGCAGGGCAACGGCAACAAAAATTAAAACAATGGCGACAACAAAAGCTGCGCCGGTTAAATAGATTTTTTGTTTGGGAGAAAAGACGGTCATAGTTTGCTTGTTTATTTAGCCTGGATGGTCATGGTGAAAGAAAAATTAATGTTAGTTTGTTTCGTTAGGTTGGACAAAGGGCCGGAAACGTCGGTAAAAATAGCGGAATTTTTAAGAGATTTTTGTAGCGCTAGAACCCCCTCTCTTCTTTGAGCGAAGCCATTTATGGACATTTTGTTCTGTTTGTTAATTGTTAGGCCAATAATTTTTACGTCGCTGGGCAACATATTCGCCAAGGAAATTAAAATCGCGGAGTAAGTTTTATGGGTTTTTTGAAACCGAGAAATTCTTTCTATCTGAGCGTTTAGCTCTTCGACAAGTCCTTGCTGCGCTTTTAGGTCTTGTCCTTGGGAACTTTGTTTGGCAATGCTAAGGCTGGCATCCAAGCTTTTCAGCTCAATGAAGAGAGAAAACCAGATAACCGATAGCAAAAAAATGAAGATTAGCGAAGAAAGCAAGATGGCGCTCCCATACAAAATTATCCAGCGTTGGATTTGAGCCAGCCTCAGAAGTTCTTTCTCTTGCGGCGGCAGGAGGTTTAATTTAATCATTGTTGTTTCTGATCGCCAAGCCGATGGCCGTGGCGAAAGATAAGGATTCATTTTGCGGAAACGTTGAAAATTCGCTGGTAAAATCATCACAAATATTTACCCATGGATTACCAAGCTCGACAGACAGTTTCAACTCATCAGCTAAAAACTCAGGCAAGCCGCTCATCATCGCTCCACCACCGCACAGAATTATTTTTTTAATGTTGCGGCCGTCGCCAAAAGGAATCATGATGTGTTCGTTGTAAAAATCAATGTAGTCAGTAATTTTTTTGGTCATTTCTAGCAAGGGAAGACGGAGCTCCTGGTAAATGCGGCTTTGCGGATGTCTAATGTTAAGTCCGACTTTGAGTTTAATTTTTAACGCTTTTTCGCGGCTGATGCCCAATTTTTGGCTGAGTGTTTCCACTAAAAGAGTGTTGTAAACAGGCAGCTCGGTCGTGAAATAGATGGTTTGGCCATAAAAAATAAGCAGGCTGGTTCTCCTGGCTCCAAAATCGATAATAATAAGCGGCTCTGGCGAATAATTATTTTTTATCAGGGCGCGAGCCGTAGCGACTGGTTCGATATCAAAAGCGATCGGTTTAAGTTCGGCTTTTTTAAGTATCGCAAGGTACGGATCCACGGTTTTTTTAGGCAGGACTCCCAGCAACACGCCCAGATGGTCTTTCGGCGCCTTGTCATCATTGTTTATGATTTGGTAGTCATAATAAATTTCTTCTTTCGGCATGGGAACATGGGCTTCCAGCTCCCACTTCATTGCTTCAGCAAGCTCTTCTCTTTCCATCAGAGGCATCTTGATAACCTGAACGAAAGAAAACGTCTCGGGTAGAGAAACGACGCAGTATTTTGTATCAATCGGTTTCCCGATTGTATTTTTAATGGTTTTTTTAATGACCTCAATCAATTCTTCTTCTTTTTTTATCTCGCCATTTTCAATCAAGCCTTCCTTGACTTCTTGCCGGTTAAAACTGGATAAATAAAAATGATTGCCACGTTTTTTAAAGTGCGCAATCTTGACGGAAAGATCGCTAAGATCAATGCCGAAGCTAGATATTCTGGGCGATAAAAAATTAAGCATAATTTATTTTATTTTACCACGAAATCAATTTGTCGCCAGAGCCGGTTATTATGGCACCTCCTGCCAATCATGAACCGCCCAGCCGGCTCCCGATCCCGAAGAAAATTTTGCCGAAGCCAGTCCCGATTCGTAAACAACTTGAGCGTTGTTGGCGAGGTCAATCTGATAGGCCGTTACTTCTTTTAGAACGGCGTTATTGGAAATTGTTACCGTTCCGGACGAGGCGTAAAAAATTACGGTATTAGAATTATTGGCGAGATTAATGGCGTTGCCTGATTTGGTGGAAAGCATCATTAAGTAGGCCCCGGCTTCATTGGTGGAAAAAACGGTATTATTGCTGATAGAAATGGTTCCGTCGGTTAAAATAAGGCCGCTTAAATTACCGTAGTTGGCGCCAAGTCGTATTTTTGCATTATTAGAAACATTGATATTTCCGGTAACGTAAATAGTGCCGGTGATAATCAATTCGGCGCCGTTAGCAACGTTCAAATCTCCTTTTATTTTCTTGGGACCGAGAGACGCGGTCTCGCTGGCGCTGTAAGAACCGTCGATCATTCCTCCGGCCGTTGCTTCGGTTTTCCAGTCGGCAATATTACTGTCAGAAATTGGCATATTCTCCATAGTCGGATCCGGGCTGTTTGGATAAGATGTGCCGCTAACGGCACTGCTGGTAATAGTCTGATAGTAAGCGTCGCCGGCAACAGAACAATTATTAATGGTATTTGCGTGAGCGTTGCCGCCAATGGCCAAAGAATCTAAAGAATTCGGTGTGTTTCCCAGCCAGGCCTTAAAAGCTAAATCGCCGCCAATATTGGTCCAGGTTGGAGAGGAGGCATTCCAGTTCGGGCTATATTTTCCTGTGCCCTGGCCGTAGGCATCGGCGGTGTCATCGCCCCAGGCTAAATAATTGTCGCTGTCGGCAGCGGTGTCGATGACTACCCAGTATTTAGTGCCGTTGATTAAACTGGGCGGCGTCGTCATGATAACGTCTATCCAGTCAAAATTATTTTGACTAATTTGAGTTGTGTCCAGCGTTCCATAGGCGCCGGAGCTTGCCAGATTTTTTGAGGGCTTATTGTTGTTGTCGGTCAGAATTCGGACAGTTTTATTGGGCGGGTTGCCGATTTTTTTTAAATAAAGACTAATTTTTATCATTGAATCGCTAGCGGAAGGAATAAATGATTGAGCTGCGTCAATTTGACCGCCTTCTTTGCCAAAAACAAAATCAGCGCTAACAACGGTCGACTGTTGGTTGATAGAACCGGGGAGGTTCGCTACCCAGGCGTCGCCGGTGACAGAAGAAATATTCGCGCCGCGAATCGGGCCGTTAGAATATATATTACCGGTTATTTTGCTGCCGTTGCTCATGGTCAATCCCCCTTCTCCGACTTGAACCCCATAATAAAAAGAAATGATAGCGGTGCTAACTTTGACATTGACTTGAGTATCTCTAAAGCGATTATTTTCTTCGCCGTTAACTCGGATTACTTTATCGTTGCCGCCTGAAATGCTGATTAAAGCGGTACTGGAGCCGATGCTTAGGGAGTTGGTGGCCTGATAATTTTTTCCCTTTAAAACACGGTAAAGGCTGTCTTCGATTCCGGATTCCGATGCGTAATAAGCCTGAATCGAATGGGCGGAATTCTTGGTGATTTTTTGTTCAGCCAGCGTAGTCAGGGTTAGGGTTCCGGCAACCGCTGAAGCAATACCCAAAATTAACAGCGTAGCCAAAACGGCGGCAAAGCCTTTTTGATTGTTTTTAATAATGATTTTTGATTTTGCCAGCATAATATTAAAATGGTCGCAACGTGGCTGTGCTGATTAATTCAAGGGAGTCATTGCCGGCCGGTTGCGCGGAAACCGAAGCCGGTTCTAGGCGTAAATTAATTTGGACCGAAGGCGTGGAAGAAGAATTTAAAAGCTGCGTAAACATTAGATTTGTTATTTTGATCTGGTCATTGGTCAAAGCTACCGGCGCCTCTCCCTCTCTCTTTTCGCAGAGACTGTTGCCGCATTGAAAAAAATCAAGAAAAACCGTTGTCTCTTTCGCGGTCGAGGTGGCGGTTTGTTCTAGACTTATCTGTCCTCGGCTTGTGCCAAAGGAAGAAGCGGGCCCATAGATTGATCGGGATTTTTTTATTTCATAAGTCATAACTTCCATGGCTCGGCGGGCATTATTGGTTAGCGCATAGCTGAGTTTGACTTTGGCGGCGGCCTGAATCGCCCAGATGGCAAAAAAAACAATGGCCGAAATTAAAATTACAACCAAGCCGGAATAAACAACCAGTTCGATTAACGTGAAGCCCGTTAAGATTTTTTGATTCTTCCGTCCAGATTCAGCTGGACGGTGCTTATTTCTGTTATTTATTGTCATGGTTTCCAATTGGCTAAGTATGAAGAAATGGCGGTTTGGTAATCTCTGCCTTGGTATGACCAGGCAACGATGGCGGTAATCTTTTTAGTATTCGGATCTAGCGTTCCGCCGGCCAAGGTGATGTCGTCGTTAGTATCGCGATAAACGTTCTCAATAATTACTCGGCGGGAAAAACCGTTGATATCTTCGTTCCCGGGAACCAATGACCAAATCAAGGGATTGCCAGTTTTGGCTGGGTGGTAGACGGTGTTAACGGAGTAGGCAGCCAAGGTTGGCCAGCTCCCCTCTTTTATGGCTCGCGTTGCTTCCAGCGCTTCGTTTGTTAAGCCGGTGGCAATAAGGTCTTTTTTTAGCTGGCTGCTTATTTTCAAGGAAAAGTTGCCAACACCCGCAATCGCCACCAGGGAGATGCTAATAATTGCCGCCATGATTAAAATTTCTACGATGCCAAAACCATTTTTATTTTTAATAAGAAATTTTTGAAAGCGATGAGCGGTCATTGAATTTCGGGCGCCCCGACCCAGACAGACGTGCCGGGTGTTGTCGTGCCGGTGGCGGAGTAGCTAATTATATTTTGACCGTCCAAAGAAAGACTAATTGCTTTGGAATTATAGCGACGGTCGCGATGGATGCAAAATAAAGTGGCGCTGCTGTCCAGACTCAAGCTATGAATCCTAATGGCTTGGTCCGCACCGTTGACGGCAATCGTTCCCGACCAATCAAAACTGTCTTGGGTCGCGTTTAAAAAAGACGGATAATTAATATTTTGGCTGACGCCATCGGCGAAAAAGTCCAGGGTTAGCGTTATGGCATTTTTGGTATTTTGCGAATAAAGCACTCGAACGCGCCGAGAATCTCTCAGGCGCATTGAGTCATTTGGCACGTTGTCCTCTAGACTAATCACGCCTTGGCTGCTGGCGTAAATAGTTCTAGTCTCCGAAGAATCGTCGCGGAAACGAAGATTCAGCGATCCGAAGCTTAAAGCTTTGCCGGTTAATCTTTCAAAAATAATTTCCGCCGAATTATTTTCCAGATCCAGATTATCAATAATTAAAGACGGGGCCAACGCATAAGCTTTATTATCCGAGGCGGCAGAGTCGTAAATCGTCCCCTTAAAAAGAATAAATTTATCGGTTTCAAAATGAACGCCGAAAGAGCTGGCTCCTTCCGAGGCGACGGTTTTATTTTGCGCAAGGCGCAAAGCACTGATAATTTCTTGCGCCGTTGAATCAAGTATATTTCGGCTTTTGAAAAGGTTTAATTGGGGAAAAAGAAAAGAAGCCAGAATTAAAATAATTCCGATGACGGTCAAGAGCTCGATCAGGGCAAAGCCGCCAAGAATCTGGCGTTTGGCAAATAGAATCAGCATATTACATTCCTTCCATTAATGAATACATCGGTTGAAGCATGGCGATAGCAAAAAACCCCACGACAGTTCCAAGGGTGACCATTAAAATCGGCTCAATAATTGATGCCATATTTTTAGTGACGTCATTCACCTCTTCTTCGTAAAAATCGGCCAGACGAAGTAAAATTTCTCCCATTGTTCCAGTCTCCTCGCCGACTTCAATCATTTGCGGAACCATCGACGGATAAAGATAGGAGAAGGTTTTAATGGCCTGGCTAAGCTTTTCTCCCTTTTGCACCGTTAAAGAGGACTTTTGGAGCGAATCTTGGAATAAATAATTACTCATCGTATTGGCTACAATTTGCAGTCCCTGAACGATGGGGATCCCGCCTTCAATTAAAGAGCCAAGGGTTCTGGCTAATTGTGCGGAATTAATTTTACGGCTAATCTCGCCGAAAATCGGTAGACGCAGAATAAGCCCGTCCATGGCAATTTTCCCTTTCGCGGTTTTTAAAATAAAACGGATAACAATAATTAACGCAATCAGAACGAATGCCCCTAGAAGCAGGTGCTGGTTAAGAAAGTCGCTGGTGGCGATTATTACGCGGGTGCTTAAGGGCAGATCGGTTTGCATTTCTTTAAAAATCTGAGTAAGTTTTGGCACGACCATCACCATCATTAAAATGCCGATGCCGAGCATGGCGGTAATAATAACCGCCGGATAAATCATGGCATTCTTTACTTTAGATTTAAGTTCGTATTGTTTTTCCATCTGGTGGGCTAATATTTTAAGAGAGCTTTCAAGTCCGCCGCTTGTCTCCCCTACTTTGATCATATTAATAAAAAGCTCGGAAAAATATCTTGGATGGTGAGACAGGCTGTCGGCCAGCGGAATGCCAGCGCGCACGCTCTCGTTCACATTGATAATCACTTTCGCAAATCCTTTATTTTTTGTCTGCTGGGCCAAAACTTCTAGCGCTCTGTTTAAAGAGAGGCCGGCGCCGATCATCACGGCCAGATGCCTGGTAAACATCATTTTCTCGGCCAGTGAAGCGCCGGCAAAACTCGGTAAAAAACTTAAAAAACGGCTGGACGCTTTTGCCGATTGGCCAGCCGCCTTAATTGAGGTTAAAATAAAACCCTGCTCCCGGAGGGTTTCGGCCAGCTCTGCTTCAGAGTTAGCCTCTTGAGTGCCGGTTTTAATTTCGCCGGAATTTGATTTGGCGGTATAAAAAAAAGTAAGCAAATGAGCGCGATTACCAGCTTGTCGATGTACCGGTTTAGATTCTAAACTGGTTTTTCGGCAAACTGATTGATTATTCTTTAGTTACACGCAAAACTTCTTCGATTGAGGTGAGGCCTCGGGCAGCTTTGATTAGCCCGTCTTCGCTCATTGTCAGCATCCCCTCTTCTCTAGCTTGTTTCTCTATCGCGTCCGAATCGGCGCGCTTAATGATAAGTTCTTTAATCGTTTCGGATATTTCTAATACTTCGTGAATACCAATGCGGCTGCTGTATCCATCGGGATGATCCGGAGTTGGCTTGGGCCGGGAAAAAGTAATATCTTCAAATTTGCTGCCGGCGGGAATAATTTTTTCTTTGTAAAGCTCTTCTAAAACTTTTTTTGTATTTATCTGTCCTTCCAGCTCTTTTACCTCTTCTCCGGTCAGCTTATATTTTTCGGAGCTATCCGGAAGGAGCCGCCTGACCAGCCGTTGAGCTTCAATGCAATTAATCGTTGAGGAAATTAAAAACGGTTCGATATCCATATCAATAAGTCTCGGCAGGGAGCCGGCGGCGGAATTGGTGTGCAGCGTTGAGAGAACCAGATGTCCGGTTAGCGAAGCATTGATAGCCAGGGAGGCAGTCTCGTTGTCGCGGATTTCTCCAACCATCAAGACGTCGGGATCTTGCCGCAAAAGAGAGCGTAGTCCGTTGGCAAAAGTTAAGCCGATTTTAGTGTTGACTTGAGTTTGATTAGTCCGGGGCATTCGATATTCGATTGGATCTTCAACCGTCGAAATATTAACTTCGGAAGTATTAATGATATCCATGATCGTATACAGAGTGGTTGTTTTTCCGCAGCCGGTCGGACCGGTAACCAAAATTAAACCAGTCGGTTTTTTGATAGCGTGGTGAATAATCTCCAGGCTTCTTCCCCAAAAACCCAGGTCTTCTAAGGTAAATCCCTTGGCGTTCTCTGGCAGAAGGCGCATTACGATTTTTTCTCCGTCGTAGACTGGAAGAATGGAAACACGAAATGAAATTTTATAATCTTCGTCCTCGATCTTAAACCGGCCGTCCTGAGGCAAACGATGTTCATCCAGTTTTAGATTGGATAAAACCTTGATTCGGGCCACAATTCCGGTGGCAATTTGCTTAGGCAGGGTCATTGTTTCGTGCAATATTCCGTCAATGCGATAGCGGATAATCAATTCTTTCTCCATCGGTTCAATATGAATATCGGAGGCTTTCTGCAGGATAGCATGCTTTATCAACGTATCGACAATTTTAATGATGGGCAGATCCTGGGCCGCTTTTTCCAGCTCTTCTTTTTGCGGTTCGCTGTCGGCCGCCGGATGAGCTTCTTTGACCGAAGAAGTCAGGGGAGGAGCTTCTTGGCCAATCATTTCTCCGAACTCCACCTGCAGGCTTTTTTGATATTGCCGGATAACATTTTTAATACTCTGGGCAGAGGTTAGTCGGGGCAGGATTCTTAGATTGACTTTCTTTTTTATAAATTCAATAGTTTGCAGGTCATCCGGGTCAAGCATAGCTACTTCAAGATCTCGGCCCGACTTGCGGAAAGCCACGATATTTTGTTTTCGGGCAATCGGTTCGGGGATAATGCGGAGAATCTCAGGCGGAATTTTTTCCTCTTCTAAATTAACAAAAGGAACGCCTAAAATGTAAGCTTTAAGTTTGGTTAGCTCCTCGTCTTTTATTTGGCCAGACTCGATTAAAATGTCTTCCAGCTTTTTGCCTTTTTCTTCGGCTTCTTTCTCGGCTTTTCCCAGCTGTTTTTTATTCACAAGACCGCTATCAAGCAAAAAAGCCGTGAGCTGTGAAGGGTCAATTTTCATTGAGGTTATTTAATAGTCTCTTTAATTTTTTGCACAATGTCTTTAAGATCGTAGTTCGCCTTAACAAGATAAGTGCTTGCTCCCATAGCCAGAGCCCTTTCGATTTCTTGGGTGCTTTCAAGGTTGGTCAGAACGATAATTGGAGTGTCTTTGGTCAGACTGCTCTCTTTCAGTTCTTTTAACGCCTCAAAACCGTCAACTTTAGGCAGGATCAAATCAAGCAAAATTAAATCCGGCTTGATTTCTTTGGCCAATTTTAAACCGATTTCTCCGTCCAGCGCGTTTTTAACTTCGTATCCTTCCTGGGCTAGAGCTAGGCTTAGCATTTTTTGAAGGATCGGTTCATCCTCAATGATTAAAATGGTTTTCATATTTTTACTTGCCGTCTACGGCGGGCTGTTAATTGCCAAATTTTTATGGCAATAGTCAGTTATCGGTAGCTGGCGAATTATTTATAAATCGGTAGTGTTAAATAAAAAGTTGTTCCCTCCCCTTCTTTCGACTCAAACCAAATTTTCCCTTTATGCCCCTCGACAATTGAACGGGCAATAAATAATCCAAGCCCAGTTCCCATGGTTTGATTCTTCATAACGTTGTCGGACCGGAAGAATTTTTTAAAAATATATTTTTGTTGCGATTCGGGAATTCCGACGCCCTTGTCTTTAATGGCGATTTTAACAAACTTGCTGGCGGTTTCCATCGAAACTTTCACCTCGCTCTTTTCTTTGGTATATTTTATAGCGTTGTCAATCAAATTTTGGATGGCGATGGAAATCTTTTCCGGATCAGTTAAAACGTTGGGCAGCGTTTCCGGTGCTTCCATTTTTAAGGTAACATTATTCGCTTGGGCTAAGGGGCTGGAAGCCTTAACTATTTTTTCAACCAAAACGTAAATGTTGGTTTGTTTGGGAAAGAAAGCCAATCGACCCATCTCTATTCTGGAAACATCTAGTAAATCATTGACTAATCTAATCATTCTTTCGTTATTCTCCTTAACAATAGCCAGATAGGTTGATATGTCAGTCGGGTTTTTGAGATAGCCGTCATTGATAAGATTCAAAGTCCAGCGGATAGCCGAGAGAGGCGTCCTTAGCTGGTGTGAAGCGATGCTGACAAACTCGGTTTTCATCTTATTGGCTTGAGCCAGCTTGTCAAAGCCCTGGGTAACCGATTGAGAAATGATGAAAATAAAAGTAGAAACGGCGATAACAATCAAAGCCACGATCTCCGGTTGGTCGGTATAGCGATTAGCAACAAAATAAGTGCTAATCATGGCTACAATATTTACGATGCCTAAAACCAAAAAGATAAAACCGGGGCATCCCCATAAGCTAAGATTGTAATCTTGACAATCTTTGAAGAGACGAAATTTATATAAAAGATTGTTGTTTTTTTCTGTTGGCAAAATTATCTTTTGTAAAATTAGATTATAAGCAAAGCTAAAAATAATATTTTTAGCCAGCTAACTCGACTAATTATAACACAAAAAATGCCGGTCAACAATTTTAGGCCGATCAGATGCGGTTTCTTAGATGGTCAGGCATTGCTTGCTTGAAGATTGGTTTTTTTTAAGATACAATGGCAATGTGTTTTGTGGCGGGCCGTAGTGTAATGGTAGCACGAGTGCTTTGGGAGCATTTAGTCGGGGTTCAAATCCCCGCGGCCCGACCAGCTTTTGCCAAAGTGTAAGCGGGTATCGTATAGAGGCTATTACCTCAGGTTTCCAACCTGATGACAGGGGTTCGATTCCCCTTACCCGCTCATAAACAAAAATGCCCCTTTTAGGGGTATTTTTGCTGGACCGAGGGGAATCGAACGTCGGAGCGATGTTGAACCAACAGGCGAGACCGCGAGACGGTGGCTAGGCCGAGGAGCGCGACGGCGCGACGAGAGCCAAGGCCGATTCCCCTTACCCGCTCATAAATAAAACAACCCCGCTGGGGCTGTTTTATTTTAGGTTGCGTCTATTTACGTCTTTTTTGATCCAAAATCTCCCGATAAAACTTAAAAGCCGAATCCTTGACACCTTGGGTTAAGATATGCTAATATATTCGTGTCCCTGAAAAGGGATTTTTTGTTTGCCAGATTAGCTTATATTAAGGCAAAATCCAAGGAAAAGATCCTTATTTTGGCTCAAATATGATAAAATCAATCTCAAAATTGAATAAACGAGAAAGTCGGATTATTTTTGCGGTTTTTATGCTGGCCGCCTTGCTTAATCAGCTCCCGTCGATGGTCCTCTCTCAGGCCATGGCTCAAGACAGCAATCTAACCGATGCGGCTGACGTCTATGTTGCTTCCACTGCCAATCCAGACCTGGCGATCGTTTCTGAATCAGAAAACGAAAATAATCCAATCATTCAAAATAATGTTTTTCTTCAACCGTCTTGTCTCTCGGCTAATGGCTGCAGCGATGAAGATAAGGTGCAAGTTAGAGAGGTCCTAATACAGAAAAAAATAAGCAGAGTAACCGTTACGGCTTATTCAAGTACGCCCGATCAAACCGACAGTACTCCTTTTATCACGGCCAACGGAACCCATGTTTATGACGGGATCGTGGCTTGTAATTTCTTGCCCTTTGACACAAAAGTTAAATTTCCGGAAATGTACGGTGATAAAATTTTTATCGTCGAGGACCGGATGGCTTTAAAAAACAGCCATAAAATGGATATCTGGATGCCGTCGCGAAACTTAGCTTTAGAATTTGGTGTTAGAAACTTAGCTTTTGAAATCGTGGAATAAGCGGGGGTCTCGTTATGTTATGGGAATATAAAAAACAGCCAATAAATAATATGGCTGTTTTTTATTGGCTCCGCGGCATAAAAAAATAACCCTAACGGGTTACTCTTTCTTAGTGCCGCGGGAGAGAATCGAACTCTCATGACCTTTCGGTCGAGGGATTTTAAGTCCCTTGTGTCTGCCTGTTCCACCACCGCGGCATGCAAAATTTATTTTGGTATTCCGCCTGCAAAGCGAGATTTTTTGATTTTAGCTTTCAATTTTTATGAGGCCTGGGTGGGAATTGAACCCACGTATAAGAGTTTTGCAGACTCTCGCCTTACCACTTGGCTACCAGGCCCGGCATTTGTTTCTTTTTTAACATAAAAAAATCAAGTGTTCAACTTTGGGCTATTTTTTTATCAGTTCTTTTATTTCTTTGATTATTTCCTCTTTGCTCAGCTGGCTTCTAAATCCGGCCGCCAGTTTATGTCCGCCGCCGTTAAAATGCTGAGCGATTTTAGCCACGTTGACACCTCGGTCTTCCTGGGAGCGCAAGGAAACATCAATTATTCCCGGGGTTTTTTCAATTAAAGAGAGAGCGATCCTGGCTTCGGGAATATTGCCGAGCAATCCGGCAATCTTTAATTCTTTGAAGCCGTCGATTGACTTAGAAAGAAGCTGGTGATTTATAAAAGAAAAAACCAATCCGCTGGCTTTGTCGATTTCCATATTGGCAAAAGCCTGATTGATGGCAAAAGCTTTCTCTTTCGGCAACTCTTGTTTTCGAGTTTCCAGTATTTTTTGCCAGCGGGCTCCCCTGGTCATCAGCTGGCTGGCTATTTTCAAAGTGTCGGCCGTTGTATTCTGATGGCAAAACCCGCCCGTATCGTCAATTATTCCGGCTAGAAGGCAGGTGGCTATTTCCTTTTCGATGGGAACCTTTAAAAAATTGATAAAACAATAAATTATCTCGGCGGTTGAGGAGCAATCGGCATCAACAACCCTTAATCCGCTATCGCCCGAATTATTGTCGGGCAGATGGTGGTCAAAGGTCAGCAATTCACATCTTAAGGCCGGATAACTTTTTCTTATCTCAAGCCTTTTAATGCTTCCGTAGTCCAGGCCGATAACCAGATCGGCTTTAAGATCCCGAGAGGACAGGTTTTGTTTTATCCGTTCTCTTCCCGGCAGAAAATTTAGAGTTTTTGATAGGGCCAGCGGGCTGAAAGAAAAAGCTTGCTTGTCTAATTTTAACAAGGCACTCTCCAGGGCGAGCATTGAGGCAATTCCGTCGGCATCCGGTTCTTCGTGAGTAGAGAGAAGAATATAACGCGCGTTCAGAATCATTTCTTGAGCAGCGGGAAAATTAGTCTGCATAGGTTTTGATTACTCTTGGCTTAGCTTTTTTATCATCGCGTCAATCTTCTGCCCCTCGACTTCTTCGGTGTTTAGTACGAATTTAATTCTTGGTACGGGATGAAATTTAACCCGCTTATTCAGCAAGCTTTGCAGCCAGCCGGCTTGAATTTTTAGCTTGGCGTTTATTTTCTCGGCTTTTTCATTTGGCCAAACGCTAAACAAGATATCGGCATTTTTCAGATCGTCGGTGGCTGTCACTTTTAAAATGGTAACCAAAACGCCGGGCTCTATATCCCCTTCTTTCAGCAGGATATTTCCCATCTCTTGCCTGATTAGCTCATTTATTTTGGCTAGACGGTAAGCCATAGATCAGAGATTCCTTTTTTTCTTTTCTTCTTTATAGAGATTCAAAATATCGCCCTCTTCAACCGGATCTTCGCTTTCAAACAGCAAGCCGCATTCAAAATCTTTGGCGACTTCATTAGCGCTTTTTTTATTTTGTTGCAGTTGGATAATTCGGCCGTAGCCGACAATTTCTTTTTCTTTCTTTCTCAGAATTTCGGCTAGGCTGCCCTTTTCAGCTTTACCGCTGACTACCCGGCCGCCGATTATCTGTTGGCTTCCCTTGTTTTTAAAAACAGCCAGAATTTTTATTTGGCCGATATTTTGGCGGTTTATTTCCGGCGTCAATAACGAAGAGGCGTCATGCCGAATGGTTTGAATCAACTCGTAGATTATGTTAGAAAAAACCGTTTTAACCTGCCGTCGTTGAGCCAATTCCGCTAGCTGGGAGGAAGTTTTAATTCTAAAGCCATAAATTCTGGCCTTGCCTGATTCAGCCAGCGTAATGTCGTTTTCGGATATTTCGCCGATTTCCGATTTGATGATCCTTAAAACCACTTCTTCCTGGGGAACGGCCTTAATCATTTCGCGGATAGCTTCCAATGATCCGGAAACATCAGCTTTCAAAATTAAATTAAAAACTTTTTGATTTTCGCCTATCTCTAAAAATTCAACCGGGTCTCGGCGATTCTTTTCTTGTTGTAATTTTATTGCCACTTTTTGTTTCGCCTCTTCCATTGACGGCATAACTTCCCAGGGCTCCCCTACCGGTGGGAGTTGATTGAACCCAGTGACTAGAACCGGTGTCGCCGGCGGCGCTTCTTTCAGCGTTTCTCCCAAGAAATTCTCCATTGTTTTTATTTGTCCGTAAGCCGATTCGGCCGCAATAATATCTTTATTCGAAAGTGTGCCATTGCGAACCAGCAGAGTAGAGGCAATACCTCTTTTAGAATCGGTTTTTGATTCAATGACCAAGCCGCTGGCCGGAGCTGAATAATCAGCTTGAATATTCTCCATTTCGGCAATAAGCAAAATCATATCGAGCAGATCGTTAATCCCCAGGCCGGTTTTAGCCGAGGTAAAAATAGAAGGAATTTGGCCGCCCAGCGACTCCACCAGAACATCGTTGCCGGCTAATTCTTTCTTTACCTTGTCCGGCAAGGCGGTCGGTTTGTCCATTTTATTAATAGCGACAATCATTGGCAGGTCTAAGCGAAGAATATGGCCGATGGCTTCTTTGGTCTGGGGTTTGAGCCCTTCTTCGGCCGCGACAACCAGAATAGCAATGTCGGCTACCTTGGCACCGCGTGAGCGCATAGCGGAAAAGGCTTCATGCCCCGGCGTATCGATGAACGTGATTTTTTTTATAATCTGCCCGGTGGGACTGGAAGAATTTTTTACGGGATGCTCTATTTGATAGGCGCCAATATGTTGAGTGATTCCGCCGGCTTCTTTTTCGGCTACCTTGCTTTTTCTAATGTAGTCCAGGATGCTAGTCTTGCCATGGTCGACGTGGCCTAAAATAACCACGATGGGCGGCCGTGTTTTTTGATTGAGGCTGGTAATTTTTTTATTCTGATCCGTCATTTTTTCTTTTTAGCTAGAATCTTAGTTTTGGCTTGTTTAATTTTTGCCATCATCGTTCCCTTAACTTGGGCTAGCTCGATAGCTTCTTTCTCTTCGCTGGTTAGCGGATAAGTCGATTCGCCTTTTTCGATGGGCTTGCTATAGATTCTTGTCCCCTCTCGAGTAAATAGGCTGGTTAACGTAAAACCGTCATTTTCGGCATCCAGACAAGCAATCGCGAAGCTCTGATCGCCCCCAGTATCATTAAAGGGATTAAACCGGACTACGCTTATTTTTTGCAGGCTCTTTAAAGACATCTTCTCCAAGTATCGGCAAAAATTATTTAATTCTTCCAGACTTTTTTCGGTCTGGCGCAAGCGCTTTATCTGCTCAAAAATAATGCCTTCCAAATCGGCTACTTTTGTTCCTTTGAATAATAATTTTATCTTTTTGCTGGTTTGGTAAAGCTGCCAATGCAGAGTCAGATTCCAGGCTAAAAAAACAAAAGACACCAAAACAATCAGGCCAAGCAAAGGATTTAACGCAATAGCGGTAAAAATTGATGCGAGCATAATTAAGATTATTTACAGCGATGCTTACAATAGAATAAAGTTTACGATAGAAATTGAAAAATGTCCAATTAAAATTTTTTCTGCGGAGAAAAGCCCGGTTGACACATCGTATTAAAGGGTGTATACTTATAGACAGTAAGTATTTCTCAATAAGTTTTCTCTTTCCTTGTACTAAAAGTATAAGTAAAGTGGACCAAAAGTCCCGAAAGCAGAAGTTAAAGAGAAGAGGTCGTCTTACAATAATTAATAAATTATTTTAAGTATAAAGAAAGAGAAAAAATGGCTAAGAAATTATACGTAGGCGGTTTGCCATACAGCACCAATGACGAGGCGTTGAAAGACGCTTTCGCACAGGTGGGCACCGTTGAGTCAGCGACTATTATCGTTGACAAAATGTCTGGTCGTTCCAAGGGTTTTGGTTTCGTTGAGATGTCTTCTGATGAAGAGGCTCAAGCAGGAATCGAAATGTGGAATGGCAAAGAATTTGAAGGCCGGACCATTACGGTAAATGAAGCTCGTCCGATGGAAGCTCGTCCTCCTCGCAGAGAAGGCGGTTTTAATCGTGGCGGTGGAAACCGTGGCGGTTTTGGTGGCGGACAGCGCCGCAACAATTGGTAATTTTTACTAAATTGTAATAAAAACACCCCCGTTTTAACGGGGGTGTTTTTTGCTTTGCCGATAAGTTGCCGATAGAGTTTACGCTTTACCGATTTAATTCTTTATCGGAATTTGATTGTTGGGCGCGTAAAGTGCCGGGTCAATGGTTCTCGTGAAACATGTTCGTCCGGCCTTGTGCTGCCAGGAAGAATTCTCGAGGCTCATCGGTCCGATTGCCGAGGAAAACCGTGTCTGATCGGCGGGACTGACAGCGGAAAAAGTTGTGCAAAGTTCAAAGACCAAATTGCTAAGACCTCGGTATTCATAGGCTACGCCAGTTTCCGGATCGGTCGGCGCTTTGTAGCCGGAAATAGAATCGGTAAGCTCGTTTAAGGAAGCGGGTATCGTTCCTTTCTTCTGCCAATAATAAACAATCTGCGATTGAACATTTTGAAGGTCATTGACGCGTTGATTATCCAGCTTTTCTAAGCGCGCTCTAAAAGGCGACCCGCTAATAAAAAAGGCGCCAATGATAGTAGCAACTATTATCATTAAGGCTCCTATTCTTGCCAGTCGAAATTTTTTGGGAATTTCTGGAGTGGTGCGTCTTAACTCGGCAAGGTAATACCAGAAAACTCCCCCGGCCACGATTGCCACGGCCAACACCTTGAGGACAAATCTGATAGAAATTTCTCCGTTGAGGAAGAAAAAAATCAGAGTCGCAAAGTCGACAACGCAAGTAATAGCCGTTACAAAAAGAGTTAAGTATAATAGCCATTTACGCAATCGGCCTTCTCGCTTAGCGGGGGCTTGAAGATAGTCTTTTTCGCGCAGGCGCAAAACAAAAATATGAGTCGGTAAGATGGCAACTAAAGTTGCCACTAACCAGCGAACAGTTGATTGCGAAAACGAATAAGGATTAGCCGCATCGACAAAAAAATAATTTATATATTGAAAAAGAAGGGTAACAATAAAAGAAGCGCTTAAATAAAGTGTTCCCACGATCCAAAGCTCTAAAAAAACGTCTTTAGGACCGGTTGTCTTGATTGGTGTCGATATATTCTCCATATGATTTACAGTCGCCTAATTTGCCCAAGCAAATTTTACGCGATAGCTATTAACTTATTATGCCGATATTATAACACGTTAATTACCGATAATCGATCCTGTGCAAAGCGGAAGAGGTGGGAGTCGAACCCACGAAGGAATTGCTTCCTTACCGCATTTCGAGTGCGGCGCCTTCGGCCACTCAGCCACTCTTCCGTTTTAAACAGGATACTGTCTTTCTTATTGTTTCACGTGGCGCCTATTTTTTTAAAAAATAATAATTCACGTGAAACTTATATAAATAAAATATATCAGAAATTTACTTTTAGTTCAATAAAAAAATAGAACCGCCTGGTTCTATTTTTTTATTAGTGGACCCGGGGGGAATCGGTCGCGACTCTCGTCGCGCCGTCGCGCTCCTCGGTCTGACCACCGCCTCATGATTCTGTCTGGTGACAAAATCATTCCGGCGTTCGATTTCTTGTGCAAGCCAATCTGTTGGCTTGCACGTCTCTACAAATAAATTAGTGGACCCGGGGGGAATCGAACCCCCTAATCTTCCATGCCATGGAAGCGTGTTACCGGTATACCACGGGCCCTTTATACAGATGCATTCTATAAAATTTTTTTGATTCGGTCAAATTGAAAAGTTCCACGCGAAACATTTTAGAATATTTTTTTAAAAGTTTCACGTGACGTGTAATTTTTTAAAATATTTTGTTTCACGTGAATACTTTTTAAATTACACGTGAAACTCGGGGTTTTAAAAATCCCGCCAGAGGGTCTGTTTGACCATGGCGGGAAGCGAGGTTCACTAAGCGGCTTGCCGGCTTCTTGGCCGGAGAAAAATCAAGAGTACGATAATTCCGCTGCCCAAAAACATATAGATTGGATAGGCAGCGATTGAGAATGACCAGCACTCAACAGCAAAGAGATTGAGCACATTTCCCAGAAAGAATAATGTCCATGCTAGGCGGTCTTCGCTTTCCGGAGCGTAATATGATTTTCGAATTGTTGGAAGGGCGCCGAAGGCATCGATAAGCAGGTTGATAACGAGAGCAATAAGAGGCGATTTAAAAATCAGCCAGAGAATAAGGCTTCCACCGGTCCCGGCCAGACACCAGCTATCAAGCCTGGTCCATCCTTTTTCTCCGTATTTAAGCGAGAAGAGGAAGATGGCGAATGGTCCGATGATGTAGCTTACAGGAACCCAGATAGTATGGCTGGCGCCGGAAGAATAGTAGCTGCTTCCAAGCATCAGTCCAACAATCATCCAGATAAACCAGGTTGCTCGATTGGGTACGGTTTCTCTTCTCCTGATTGCTAGAATGTATGGAATAAAAGCCACGAGCGATAAAGCTCCTGCCAGCATTCCGGCTACCGTTACGATTTCGAACATGGTCCACCTCCATAATCGCAGATTTATTTTATTGGAAAATAACCAATTTTAACTAAAAATATTATAATAAAATTAAAGATAAAAGTCAAGGAAAAATATTCTCTGAATAAAATAAAACTCCCTTAAGGGTTCTCAAGGGAGTTCGTTTTTTTATTTACTAAATAATTTTAAGCTTTTTCTCTTGGGAGATTAGCTCCATAACAGTTATCTCTAATTCAGAAAAATGCTAGGTCGGTGGTAATCGGGTTTCGCTACTGCCAATTCAGGTAAAGGGTCATACCGTTGGGGAGTTTGACCTCCTTCAGACTTGAGCCTTCCAAGATTAGGGCTAAATATTTCTCAGTCGTTTCTTTGAGGCCAGAAATTCCAAACAGATAAGCCTCTCCTTCGGCGTGATTTTTGATCAGCAAATCGGGGAAACCGAACCAAGCCTTAATTTGTCGGCCATCAGCCGAGACGGTCAAGCCAACATTTTGTCTTGGCCCCAAGAAACTGTCGACAGATTCGTTATCGAGACAAGAGATAATCTGGCAGAACTTGACCATCTTTTCTTCCTCATCCATCGACCGGAGGGCCAGGTTCACCTGGGCAAATCCGTCTCGATGCGACTCATTAAATTCAATGATTACCTTTGATTTTCCGGAATAGGTTTTACTTTTTTCGGCATAATAAGCTAACTGGTCTTTCAGCGGGAGGCTTTTTATCCTTTCGCTTTCGTCATCGGTTGACCAAAAGCGAGCTTCTCTTGCTTGCCAGCCGGCACGTTTTTCGATTAAGCCGGAAAGACGCACGATTTCCCCCTGTTGAGGCCGTTTAAGCTCTCTCCAGGTATCACTTTCCAGCGAGAAAGTCAGCTTGGCAATCGGGCCGGGATCCTTGGGCAGGGCCAGGGCATAATCGCCGTGCGGTCCGCCAGGATAAATCCGGTGCACAACTGCTTTTAGATTTTCGGGGGTAGTAGTTCTGTTTGTGGAAGTACTCGTTTCCATAAAATTCCTCCTTGGGGTTTATGGCTGTTTGGGGGGTAGTTGATAGTTAACCTTTTCCGATACCCTTTCCGATAAAATTGTCTCATCGCCTCGCTTTCTTAAATTATTTAGATGTGAAGAACTATAAGAATAATCTATCGTTAAGGATGCTTATTGTCAATTAAAAAATCCTGCAGAATACAGGATTTTTTAATATGTTCTCGGCGTGAACCGCTCGGTACCAGTAATTGGCATTGGGTATTCCGAGCATCTTGGTGGTTCGGATGTGCTTTTTAAAACTATAGAGTGCAGAATACTTGAATTAGTCCGAACCGCTTTCGCCGCCTGCGGCGGCGAGGAAGTCCCCCCGCGAAAATCCGGAAAGGCGGCGGAGCCGCACGAATGACAATTTCAAGTTTTTCTAATGAGTTAATTCTAACTCATTTAAGTAAATTTTTCAATCTAAAATTATTGAAAAATTTACTGATTTGGCGGCAAATTCTAGTTCTTTGAATTTACAAAAAGAAAACGCGCCAGAGGTCCGAAGACATGGCGCGTTGGGTTGGCGGGAGCGAGTAGGAGTTGCTGTTCAGGAGGCGAGCTCGCTGATCAGCCGAGCGCAGGTCTCGCGACCTCCGCACTCCGACTCGATCCACGGGACCGAGAGGTTGTTGGCGAACTGTCGCTTGGTCGCGCCGTCGCAGTCGCAGGCCACCATGTGGACCTTCTTCCCGACCTTCAGCAGGTCGCGAATGAGCTCCATGGCGCCATGCATTGCGGCGGAACCGACGTAGATGTAGGCCTCGTCGATGTTCTGTGTGTCCACCGCGAGATCCTGCTTCAGTTCGGCCATCTTCCTCTCGGCGTCGGTTTTCTGGTCGGAGCCGACGAACGGGATGCCCGTGTACTTGGCCCGGCCGTAGTCGCCGGAGTACACGATCACCTTGCCGTTCTCGTGGCGACCCACCGGAACACCCTGCATCGCGTTGTAGGTAACGATCATGATCTTTGCCATTGTGTAATCCTCCATTCGGTTTGAGTTTGTTTGATCTCGTCCACTCGGCATGAGTAGCGCACTAGATACCTAAACTAGATGTCCAATGCGCTACTCACAGAGTAAACAATGAGGATTTCCCACTTTTTTCTCCCGTCTTATCAAAGAGCTATCGGTAATTTGAGAGGCAATTTACCAGCTCAAATTATGCATTGAGTATAGCATATTAGGTCTATCCTGTCAAGTCTAGGAGCTATGATAAACACAATGCCCAAAAAACCAACAAAAAAGCCCTATTTCAGGCCATTTTTCACTCCTAATCTTATGATTAAAATTTTTCTTTTCTGCTTCTACGAAATATGGTTCGAGACGATGTTTTTAACGGGTTCTTTTGCGGTTTTGATTCGTGCGGCTCCGCCGCCTTTCCGGATTTTCGCGGGGGGACTTCCTCGCCGCCGCAGGCGGCGAAAGCGGTTCGGACTAATTCAAGTATTCTGCACCACGTTGGAAAAGTCAATGCCTCGCCCCGCCCGTGGCGGGGCTCGGCGACCAAATCATATGGATTTTTCGGGGCAAAAAGAAATTCCCGATTCCGTTAGAAGCAGAAAAGAAAAATTTTAATCATTAACCAACAAAAACTATGAAATACATCATCTACGCAAGAAAAAGCACAGAAGAAGATGACCGCCAAGTATTGAGTATTGAAGCTCAACTTGTTGAGCTAAAAGAATTTGCCGCCAAAGAAAAACTTGAAATTGTCGCTTCTTTTCAAGAGGCCAAAACCGCAAAAGAACCCGGGCGAATTAAATTCGCAGAAATGTTGTCATTTTTGGAACAAGGGAAAGCCGACGGGATAATTTCTTGGCACCCGGATCGTCTTGCTAGAAATTCCGTTGATGGAGGAAAGATTATCCATTTTGTAGATCGCGGCTTGATTCGTTCCCTTAAATTTCCCTGTTTCTGGTTTGAACCAACACCACAAGGATTATTCATGCTGAACATTGCTTTTGGGCAAAGTAAATACTTCGTGGACAATTTGCGAGAAAACGTAAAAAGAGGTTTGCGGCAGAAAATCAGAAATGGTGTATGGCCGTCATGGGCTCCGGTGGGATACTCCAATAATCCAAAAACTAGAGGCATAGATGTAGACAAAGAAAAAGCTTTTTTAGTGAAAAAGATTTTTGAGATGTATTCCACCGGAGAATATCCCCTCAATTCTCTCGCAAATTGGTGTGAGAAAAAGAAATTGAACACCCCCAAAGGAAACAAGATATCGCTGAGCAATGTTCAGCATATTCTTCAAAACCCTTTTTACATTGGTTTAATGAGATACAAAGGGGAAATTTTTGAGGGAACTCACGAGCCGTTAATCTCAAAGAAACTTTTTGATAAATGCCAGGAAGTTATGGCGAAACGCGGCAAAGTGAGGCCAGATCGAAAACATAACTTTGCTTTTCTTGGCCTTATGAAATGCGCCTCGTGCGGTTGTTCAATCACAGCACAATACGCAAAAGGAAATGGTGGCACTTACACCTACTATCGTTGTACAAAAAAACGAGGCGCGTGCCAAGAAAAATATATGAGTGAAAATATGTTAGTTGAACAAATCAAAAACTTCCTTCAAAAAGTTTCTTTGTCGAGCCAAGACACTGAAAAAGTTTTGGCGGCGTTGAGCACAGAAGAAGCGCAAGCAAAAGAACAAGCACAAAGTGAGGCGGTAAATCTCAAAACACAGTTATCGCAAATTGAGGCGAAATTACAAAAATTACTCGACGTATATCTGGAAGACGCACTTACACAAAAAGAATACGCCGCCAAAAAAGACATCCTCATTTCCCAAAAGGTCGAGCTAAACGAAAAAATCACCGGCTTTGAACAAAAAGGGTTGTCTTGGCTCGAACCGGCTCGTGAGTTCGTAAAATCCTTAAATCAAGCCGCTAAATTGATTGAATCAGAAAATCTTTCCGGAATGACAACATTTCTGAAAAACATCGGCTCGAACCATATTTTGAGGAATCGGGAATTTCTTTTTGCCCCGAAAAATCCATATGATTTGGTCGCCGAGCCCCGCCACGGGCGGGGCGAGGCATTGACTTTTCCAACGTGGTGCCCCCAGTAGGAATCGAACTTACATCTTATCCTTAGGACGGATCTGCTCTATCCATTGAGCTATGGGGGCCGAGACAGCAAATCGCTTATGGCAAATCGCATCATCTAATAACGATCAGCGACTAGCAATAAGCGACTAGCGTTTGGGGTGACCAAAGGGAATCGAACCCTTATTAGCGGGACCACAACCCGCTGTCCTGCCGTTGAACGATGGCCACCATAACGGATTTATTCTAGCATCTTTTTTAAAAAAATCAAATGGGACGGTTTAGGGTCTATCGGTAATTTTTAACTCGAGGTAGCCGGTTTTGGTATCGTAAACTGCGAAAGTCGATTGATAGATTTCTCCGGCTAGGTTGCCGGGATTTATCAAGCGGCAGAAGCCGACTTTCTCTTCCCAGGGCTGATGGGTATGGCCAAAAAATACCAGATTAAAGCGGCCGGTTGCGGCTAATTTTCGAGCGTCATCCGGCTTGTGGGTGAAGGCAATTTTTTTATGATCGATTTCCATCTCTCCGGTTTTTCCGTAAAAGCTGGTGTTTGGTGATTGACCCGGGGCAACCATTTTTTCAATTGAATCCTTGTCGTTATCCAGGTTGCCGATAACCAGGCTAAAGTGGGCCTCCGGTAAAAGTTCGGTCATTTCTTTAGCAAAATAGGCAAAGCCGATATCGCCGCAATGAATGACTTCTCTAACTTTGTTCTGTTTAGCCCAAGCGGCAAACTTGGCAAAAGTCGCGTTGTTGCCGTGGGTATCGGAAATAATGGCGATTAACATATTTTTTATTAGTTTAACATCTTTTAACCTTTCTCCAAAATAAGGCAAGCTAAACGCTGTTTGACATAAGAAGTGTCTTTGTTATACTGAAACATCGTAGTTCGTTAAAAAAATAAACTAGCCGAAACGGCGTTTTGATTTCTCAAGAAAAGGAGGTGGAAAAAGTGGCAAAAGAAGAGAAGAAAAAAGCGGAAAGTGAGAAAGCGATGAGGCTCACTTATAAAAATGTTTTATTCCCGATTGATTCTGTCGGCGTGATCTCGCAGCATCGCCAAACCTTTCTTGACGAGCAAATCAGTGCTATTGCCGATAGCGTCTGCAAGTACGGTCTTCTGGAGCCGATAGTCGTTGTCGCTTTTCGGAAGGAATCGGCACAGGATTATCTCGACTTGATGAACGAGCGATATAAAACCAAGCACTGCTTGGCGGAATTGCCTCGGCTTCCGGATGGAACTTTTCCGATACTCCTTTCGGGCGAGATTCGGTTGAGGGCACACAAGTCGGCTTGGGAAAAAAGTTGTTCCGCTTGTCGAGAGCATTTTGGAGAAGAGGGGCCTGGTACTTGTTATTGCCGCCATTTTTCTCCGGAGAAAGCCGAAAAAATGATCGAGGTGAAACTGTATGACGATATGCCGGCCATTGTGGCCGTGGACATTCAACTGTCCGGAAACAGTTACACTCCGCCGCCGGAAAACGAGATGGTCGAAGCTATTTCGTTTCAATTTCTGGTCAGAAAGAGACTGGATTCGAGTTTGACCATCGCCAGATTTGCCCGTTCTGTCGGCAAGAGCCCGGGAACCATTAGCGGTTATCTGAAGGTCTTTGATTTGCCGAAAGAAATCTACGAATTTTATCGGAAGGGATACATATCTTACGGCATCGCCCTGGAACTGGCCTTTTTGAAAAACCACGGCGAGAGCAATCGCAGCCTGAACTGGTGGGCCATGAGAGCCATTACCGGAAAAATTAAAGCTGATGTTTTTCGTGGCAAGGTCAGAGAGCACATCAAAAATCAGGGTCAGGCCTTACTGGAAATTTTTCACGATGCTTCGGAAAAGGAAGCCAGGAAGAGGGCGATCAGGGAAACCGTGGCCAAAGAAATGGTGGACGATATTTATCGCGGGACGGCCTATTGGCAAAAAGTGCTCAGGCTGTTCAGGGATGGGAAGCTGGGGAAAAACGATTCTCCGTTTTCCGAAGGAAGTCCGGTCGCCATTTACCGCAAACAGGTAGAGCTTATGGAGTCTCAGGTTTTGGCTCACCTGGAGAAGTTTTTGCCCAAGCGCGCATTGGCCAATATCAAAAAAACCATTGCCTTGGTCCGGACGGAATTGGAAAAGCTGGAGGAGCAACAAAAAGAGAAATAAGGAAAACAAAATAAGGGAAATAAAAATGGGTGGTCGTCGTGATGACGAACCGCCCATTATTTTTTTGTCCTCCTTCTTAGTTTTTTCAGCTTGCAAATCGCTTCCGCTTCTTCCATTCCGGGAAGAATCGTCTGCCCCGGATAAGGAACTCGTTCCATCCTCATCAAGAGCCCCCAAATATAATACGGGGCTGCCGGGACAACTCCGGAACAGAGCTGCTCTATCGGACAGATAGAACAGGGGTCTTTATACTTTTTCGACCAGGCCAGCTGGCCGGAACGAATTTGCTCCGGTTCTCTTAAAATTGTTCCCTCGGCTAGCGTGCCATTTTGAAAATGATTGGCGCACAGATCGCGCGACAGAACCCAGAGCGCCGGATTAATGACCAGGTGGCTAATCTGGCTTTTGAACAGAAAAACTTGAGACCATTTGGTCACGGTATCAATTAGCGGTTCCCTGGTCTGGATGGCAGTCTTCCCTTCATAGGACTTCGGGTGCCGGCCGTTAATTTTAAACGGCGTCAAATCTGGCAGATGGAAAATTCTGGTTCCCCAAAGAACTCGCAAGGCGTGAAAATCAACCGGAATCGGAGTCGGGAAACGGGGAATCAAATTTTTCTCTTGGAGCCAGATGGTGAAGAGCGAAAATATTTTTCGGCGCATGCCCATGATGCCCTGGCCGTCGTATTTCCAGCGGTCTTTTCGGTTGACCCTGGCGAAGGCTTCTTCAAAATCCTCGACGTCTTTAAAAATATTCAGGATATCGCCGCCAAAATCCTTGACGAAAAACTTGGAATTGGCGATCCACGCCTTGGTGTGCTGCTCGATTTTATAAGCGAAAGGATTGCCGCTGCCGTTTTCTTTCCGTCCTTTAACGGAGCTGTTTTGTGCCAGAATCTTCGAGGTAATGGACAGAAAAGCGTCTCTAATGTCATCTGGCGCCAGGCTGTGTTCGACGATGAAGTTTGGATCGTAGTATTCCGGCCGTTCGTCAAACAGGGCGACTACCCAGCGGAACGGATCTTCGCTGATAATTCCGCCTCTCATGAATAGGGCCGAGTAAAAAAGAAAGTTAACCATTTGGCGCTTGTCACCGGGCAGCTTTAGCCGGTCTTGCGGCAGAACGATATTTTCAAAAACGCCGCGTTCGGCTTGCCACTCTCTGTTCAGAATCCGGAACACCGATAACGCCTGTTTTTCGTCGAAGACGATATTCACTTTTTTCACCTCCTCTCTGTTTCGGATTGGAATTGATATTGATAAAGAACCAATAGGAAATGCTAGCAAGGAATTAATTTTTTAGCAAGATAATTCTTGCCGGCTGTTTTCAAAGCCGGAAAAATAAGATATTATCAAAGCAGAAATAATTTTTAAATAAGCGCCCGTAGCTCAATGGATAGAGTACTTGGCTTCGAACCAAGGGGTTGCAAGTTCGACTCTTGCCGGGCGCACAACAGTGACACGAAGATTGGCCTCAAATAAATTGAGCAAACCACTAAAGCCGATTTGAAAACAGTCTCTCCTGTCATGATTGGAATCACGACGCAGGTCGGGCGTTTCTGTGGGGTAGTAAAATTGGCGCCTGTTTGCACAACGGAGACGTTAAAAAAGAGAATCTAAAAATGTTCTAGCGTCAAAGATAAATGGCAAGAACGATACTCTATATCGCGAATACGCAGAAAAACTTAAATATCTGAAAGCAAAATATTTACTAACTCTGGTCGTAAAATAGCGCGGGAGTGCACAGTTTTTATGGCCGATCTTATCAATCGCTTAGATTGAAAAGTTAAAGGAAAATTATGAAAATTCCCAGCGAAGTAAAAAATATCTTGATTAAATTGCAGGAAGCAAAGTTTGAAGCGTACACGGTTGGTGGCTGCGTGCGGGATTTGTTGCTGGGGCGAGAGCCTAAAGACTGGGACGTTTGCACGAGCGCTTTGCCGGAACAAATTCAGAAAATTTTTCCCGATAATTTTTGTGAAAATAAATTCGGAACGGTTAGCATCAAAACTGATTCCGGAAAAGAAAATTTAAAAATTGTGGAAGCGACTACCTTTCGGATTGATGCCCCCTATTCGGACAAGCGCCACCCCGATGCCGTAAGTTTCACGCGGAACTTAACGGAAGACCTGGCTCGGCGGGATTTTACTATTAATGCCCTAGCTCTCCAGCTTAGCCTAAAGCAATCTTCTAAAATAATCGATCCGTTTGGCGGACAAGCAGATCTTAAAAACGGATTGATCAAGGCAGTTGGCGAGGCTGACAAGCGTTTTAGCGAAGATGCTTTGCGGATGCTCCGGGCCGTCAGATTTTCGGTTGAGTTGAACTCTGTGGAACAGGTTTCACAGAATAACGTGAAACAGAGTTTCACTATTGAATCAAAAACTAAAGAAGCCATCAAAAAAAATGCGGCCTGGCTTCAGGCTATTGCCAAGGAAAGAGTGCGGGATGAACTGGTAAAAATAATTATGAGCGACAGGCCGGAAGAAGGAATCTTGTTATTACACGAGCTCGGCTTGCTGCAATATATTATTCCGGAATTCGTAAAAGGTTTCGGTGTGGCGCAAAACAGGCATCACATTTATTCGATTTTTGAACACGGAATTTTTTCTTTAAAATTTGCCGCGCAAAAAAAATATAATTTGGTTGTCCGCTTGGCCGCGCTGCTTCACGACGTCGCCAAGACTCAGGCCAAGAGGGGAGAGGGACCGGACGCGACTTTCTATAATCATGATATTCTGGGCGCGCGGGCGGCCGCGCGAATTTTGGAATACTTGCGTTTTGACAATGGGACAATCGAGCGAATCGTTAATTTAATCCGTCATCATATGTTTGTTTATGACGTCGGATCGGTATCGGAAGCCGGTATCCGGCGGCTGCTGGTTCGCGTGGGGCCGGACAATATGAAGGATCTTCTGGCTTTGCGGGTGGCTGATCGTCTGGGCTCCGGCGTGCCCAAGGCTCAACCTTATCGTTTGCGGCATTTTCAATATATGGTAGAAAAAGTTCAACATGATGCCATCTCCGTTAAGATGCTCAAAATTAACGGTCATGATTTAATTAAAATTTTGAAGATTAAGCCTGGACCAAAAATCGGCGCAATTTTAGATGTCCTCTTGGCCGAAGTAATTGAAGATCCGGCTAAAAACAATAAGGAGCTGCTGGAAGAGCGCGCTAGGCAACTGAGTAAAGTTGACTTAACACAATTGCGCCAGATGGCGAAGGAGCGGATCGAGGAAGAGAAGGAAGAAGAGGATCGATTGATAAAAGAGAGGCACTGGGTAAAATGACGATTTGATTTCAGCTGAACGTTAATTTTAAAATTTATAGTTTAGAGTTAATCGGTGATTAACGATACTTAAAAAGTAGGCTATAATTGATCTATGGAACTAGACGATCTAAAAAAACAGCTTTATAAAAAAGACGGCGTGCCCGATAATCGGCCAAAGCCGCCGGCGGATTTTGATTTGGGCCGCGCTTCTCTGCAGCAGGCACCCGGCGAACCCCAGCCAACTTGGGAGGGCGGAGAAAAAGATAAGCCATTTTTTTTAACCGTCAAACAAAAAAGATGGATGACATTTGGCGTTGTTGTTTTTTTGGTAATGCTTGGAGCTATCGGAGGCGGAATTTATTGGCGCTGGCTCAATTCTTTTGATAAAAATGAAATAGCGCTGGATATTTTTGGGGCCGAGAGAATCGTTAGCGGCGAAGAAGTTAATTACGTCGTTAGAATAAAAAACAATACTAAGACTGCTCTGCAGAATGCCAAACTGGAATTTCTGTTCCCGTCCGATTCGATTTTTTCTGATGGCGGCGGAACTTCAAGGCAGGGGGATTTCAATCTGGCGGCTAAAAGCATCGGCAACATCGCCGCCGGTCAAGAATTGCAGGAGACCTTTAAAATTAGAGTCTTGGGCGACAAGGATGCCCAGCAAAAGTTTTCGGCCAAGTTCAGCTATAAGCCCTCTAACTCCAGTCTGGAATTTTTGAATGAAAAAGATTTTTTAAGCACAATCATTTCGGTTCCTTTGGTTTTGGGATTTAACTTGCCCGAAAAAATAGTTTCTGAACAAACTCTTAATTTTTCTTTAAAATACGTGAATACGTCAGACGCAACGTTTAACAATTCCAGATTAAAGATTGAATATCCGGCTGGTTTCATTTTTGACAGCGCCTTGCCATCGCCCAGTGAAGAAAATAATGTTTGGGATCTATCGGAGATTGGCAGCGGCCAAGAGGGGACAATAATTATAAAAGGAACAATCAGCGGCAACGAGGGAGAGAACAAAGTTTTTAAGGCTCAAATTGGAATGATGCAGGGCGAGGAATTTGTCGCCTTCGCTCAGACCCTAAACTCTCCGCAGGTTTCCGTTTCTCCGCTGGCGATTGAGCAAGAAATAACCGATCCAGCCGACAGCCAGGTTGGCTTGGGCCAGATGGTCGGTTATAAATTAAAATATCGAAACACGACTGACGTGGCAATCGGCCCGGTAGTTATCACTTTAAAAATTGATAGCCGGGCAGTCGATTTTAGCAGCCTGAATGTCATAAAGGGATTTTTCAGCAGTTCGGAAAACACCATTATCTGGAATTCTTCTTCTTTGCCGGGATTGGAGAATCTGGCGGCTGGCGCTGCCGGCGAGCTGATTTTTTCTTTGAGAACAAAGGAAAAGCTGGTAATCGTTAATTCGTCTGATAAAAATTTTACGATTACGACTTCGGCTCAAATCGACTCGCCTAACGTCCCGCTGGCCTTGACCGGAACAAGTTTAACGGGAAAAAATCAGTTGACTCTTAAAGTCAATTCTCGTTTGGTTTTAGGCATGAAGGGTTTTTATAATGACCGCCTGCTGCCAAACAGCGGGCCTCTGCCGCCTCGAGTGGGACAGGAAACAACTTACACCATCTATTGGCAGCTGCTAAATATTTCTAACGATTTGAAGGACGTGACGGTTGAAGCTTATCTGCTGCCTTATATGCGCTGGAAAGGAAAATTTTATCTTAATAACGAAGACATAAAATACGATGAAGCGACCGGCAAGATAACTTGGAAAATTAGTCGCTTGGCGGCGGGAACCGGGCTTTTGTTGCCGGTTAAACAAGTCGCTTTTCAAATCGGCTTCGTGCCTTCTTTGAGCCAGGTCGGCAATCTGGCGGTTATCGTTAAAGAAGTCAAAGCCAGCGGCAACGACAGCTTTACGGAAAATAATATTTCTGTTTCCGTGCCAGAATTAAAATCCGATATGCCCGATGATTCGGCGGTTGGTTTTGAAAACGGCCGGGTGCAAAATTAAAAATAGTTTAAATTGAAAAACTCCGTCTTTGTTGTTAATATTCAGTTATTAGCTACTTGGCGGAGTTTTTAAATTATGTTCGAACGAACGCGCAGTCTGCAGCTATCAGTTATAAAGCAAATGGAGATTCGGGCGGCTAAATACCCGGATGTCATTTCTTTGGCCCAGGGAATTCCCAGTTTTGACACGCCTCTGGGTATTAAACGCCGAGTAGAAAAAGCGCTCGAAAGAGGCGTCGTGGCCAAATACTCTTTAGTTCCCGGCCTGCCGGAGCTGAGAGAATTAATCGAGATTTCTCTTGCGCAAGAGAAAATATTTTATGACTGGCAAAAAGAAATTTTGGTGACGGCGGGTTCGATTGAGGGAATCACCGCGACGATTTTAGCGGTTACCAGTCCCGGCGACGAGGTCATTTTACTTGATCCGACTTACGCTAGCTACCGGGAACTTATTTTGCTGGCTGGCTGCAAGCCAGTTTTTGTTTCTTTGGACGAATCAAAAAATTGGAGTTTGGACGTGAAAAAATTAGAAGCGGCGATTACGCCAAAAACCCGGGCTATCTTGTTCTGCAATCCGAATAATCCGACGGGCACAATTTTGGATAAACAGCAGTTGCTGGCGATTGGCAATCTGGCCAAGCAGTATAAATTTTTTCTTTTATCGGACGAGGTTTATAAAGATTTCTTATATAATCACGATAATCAAGAACCGTTTTTTTCTTTGGCCGAAGAGCCGTCTTTGCGTCAGTGGGTGATTCGATTTTTTTCCTTTTCCAAGTCTTACGCGATGACCGGTTGGCGAATCGGTTATTTGCATAGCGACGAAAAAATTACAGCCGAAATTTTAAAAGTGCACGATTCTTTAATAACTTGCGCGCCGGTTATTTCGCAGTACGCGGCCATGGGGGTGCTGGAGATGGGGGAGGGAGATCGGGAAGACTTTAGGAAAGAATATCTAAAAAGAAGAGATTTAATGTGTTCACGGTTAGACAAATTAAAAAATATTTTTGAATATATAAAACCGACAAGTTCTTATTTCGTTTTTCCCCGTCTTCGTTTCGCCCTGCCAAACTCGGGCGGGCAGGATTTTTTTGGCCGCTCGAGCAGTTGGAATTTCGCGTTAGAGCTGCTAGACAAAGCGGGGGTGGCCGCCGTGCCGGGCCTTGCTTTCGGCCCGAGCGGTGAGGAACATATTCGCTTAAGTTTCGGCCGGAGCCAATCGGACATTGAAAAAGCGTTTGACAGAATGGATAAATTTTTTAATGCAATATGAAAATAATTTGTCGAAAATTGTTGCAGTGCTATCTGAAGCTTCTAGTCGTCGTAGCCGTCTTTTTTTACCGGCCAATTATTATCGCGATTGCCGGCAGTACTAATAAGCATTTTTTCAAGGAGCAAATTAAGGATCGTCTGGTCTTGGCCGGTTTTGCGGTTCGTTCCAATCCAAAGGATTTCAATACGGAGATTGGATTGCCTTTGGCTATTTTAAATTTGCCGAGCGGTTATCATTCTTATAAAAAATGGTGGCCGATTATTTGGCGAGCGCCGGCGGCTCTTTTCAAAAAACTTCCTCGGATTTTAGTTTTGGAGCTGGGCGTCTCCGATCGGGGCAATATGAAATATCTGCTTTCACTGGTTGAGCCGAGGATGGTTATAATCACCGACATCACCCAGCGATATCTAGAAGGTTTTGACGACATAGAAGAATTGATGGACGAATACGAATACTTGGTTGGCCGCGTAAATCATCGCAACGGCCTGGTCGTTTTAAATTATGATAATTTAAAAGTCAGAGAGTTAGCCGAGAAGACTAAGGCGGAAGTTTGTTTTTTCAGTTTAAATGATGATATAGTCGTTAAGAACAGCCGGCCGGGTTTCTGGTCAGCTAGCATTATCAAAAAAGAAGAAGGAGCGCAGCAAATAATTATTCGGCACGAAACGAAACAGCAAGAGCATCGGATAAATCGTCCGGGCGACCATCATATTTATGCTTTGCTGGCCGGTTTGATTGCGGAGGAAAAAATAGGCGGATTAGACCATGATTAAAATTTTAAAAAAAGATAAAAAGACTAAACACCGAATAGGTTTTCTGGAAACAAGAAGAGGGGTCGTTCAGACGCCGTTTTTTATGCCGATCGCCACTAAGGGCGCAGTTAAAAGTTTGGCGCCGGAAGACTTGCAGGCCTTGGGCGCGCAAATAATTTTGGGCAATACTTATCACTTATGGTTGCGGCCGGGAGTGGAAATCATAAAAAAATCCGGCGATTTGCATCGGTTCATGAATTGGCCGGGACCGATTTTGACGGATTCGGGCGGGTATCAAGCTTTTTCGTTGGGCGGTAAAATTGCAGCGCGGCAAGATGCAAAAACGGGTTTTGTTAAAATTTCGGATGCCGGGGTAGAATTTCGCGATCCGATAGACGGTAAAAAATATTGGCTGACGCCGGAAAAGTCAATTGAGATTCAACTGTCTATAGGCAGCGATATTATTATGGTGCTGGATGAATGTCCGCCATATCCGGCAAGTCATGAAGCCGTGGCGAAAGCGGTGACGAGAACTACGGCTTGGGCAGCTCGTTGCAAAAAATATTTTGATAAAAAAACAAAAAATATAAAAAAAGAAAAAAGGCCTTTGCTTTTTGGCATCGTTCAGGGCGGAATTCATAAAGACCTGCGCGAACGCAGCGCGCGGGAACTTTTGGAAATTGGTTTTGACGGTTACGCCATCGGCGGGGTGGCGGTAGGGGAGCCAAGAAAATATTTGGCAACCGTCTTGGAAGCGGTTCTGCCGCTTCTGCCGGAAGATCGGCCGCGGTATTTAATGGGACTAGGCAAGCCGGAAGAAATGACGGCCGCGGTCAAGGCCGGCATTGATATGTTTGATTGCGTTATCCCGACGCGGGAAGCCAGACACGGGAAGTTATATAAACTAAAGGCTCAAAACCGAAAACTATTTTATGAAGCTATAAATATTTTTAATTATAAATTTGCCAAAGACTTCCAGCCGATAGACGAAAAATGCGATTGTTACGCCTGTCGGAATTATACGCGGGCTTATTTGCACCATTTATTTAAGGTCGGCGAACCGCTTTCGCTGAGGCTAGCCACAATTCATAATTTGAAATTTTATCTGGGACTGATGGAATCATTGAGAAAAATTTAAAATCAAAAAATCAAAGTGTAAAATTTTTTATATCCCGCTTCGCTCGCCTCGTCTTTAATTCGTCGAATCGAGCGGGAGTCCTACCTTCTAAATTTTTATTATGCCTAGCAAAAAACGACAATTTGGCGATAAGGGAGAGGCGGCAGCGGCCAGTTATTTAAAAGAAGAGGGTTATAAAATCATTGACCGTAATTATGTCTGTCAAAAATACGGCGAGATTGATATTGTGGCGGCTAAAATCGAGGGTCGGTTTTTTGCCAAGACGGCGGTGCTGGTTTTTGTGGAAGTTAAAACTATTAAGGGCGACGGTTCCAGCCTGTCGGCAACGCTGGCGGCTCAGAACGTACATTACTACAAACAGCAGCGCTTAATTCGCGCGGCTAAAATTTATTTGATGGAGAAAAAAATTCCGCCGTCAACTCTTTGGCGGATCGACGTAGTTTTGGTAATTTTAGGCGAGGCCGATAATCTGGTAAAAATTGAACACTTGGAAAGCGCCGTTTGGGGAAGATAAGATTTTTTAAGAAACTTGATTCTAACTTTTCTCAAAAAAGAAAAACCGCCATCTGACGGTTTTTTTGATTTGACTGCCAGCGGCATCCTTTCTTTTTTACCCCAGGCAGATGGGGCTAAAGGGGGGAAGGACGCCGCCGGCAGGGTATTTTATTTAAATTAAAGAACGAGACGAAACAAGGAAACGGTAAATCCGGAGAAGTTTCAGTTCTTCTTGTCTGCTCCGAAGATTAATTTGGGACGGTTCGCACGGTCTTTCCAAAATGGAACGTCAGATCGACCCTTATCGGCCATTGATCTCAAGGCTTGTCTTCCGGCGCCCTAGGCGGCGGTTTCGAGCATAGGTCCAAGCGCTAACCCTGCTCTGTCGGCGAAGAAGCTGGGCTTCTTTTTCCATTGGGGTGCCCGACACCCTGCGAACCGTCTTTGTAAAGAAGTATAAAGATTATAGCAATGAAATTCGGCTTGTCAAGGAAGGGGGAGAATGATATGCTGAAGGAAGAAAAATAAAATATTTAAAAAAGTTTTTGGAAGGAAAACCAAAATAATTTTATGACTCAGCAACAGATTTTAGAACTGGCTATCAAGATGGGGGCGCAAGCTGATCTAAGGGGAGCGGAGGCAGTGGCCAAATATTTGGCAAGGCAAAAAAAGAAATTTGCCGACTTACCGGCTAAAAAACAAGCGGATTTTGATAAAGACCGTCTGGTTAATCCTTATCTGGATTCTGGCGTTTGGGTTGATAGCGGCAATTCGGTAAAAAGGGCGATGGCGGGAATTGATATAACTCCGGGCGAAACGGTGATCGCCAAAAGCTTGGGATTAGACGCGATTATCAGCCACCATCCGGTTGGCAAAGGGCTAGCTATGTTGGACGAGGTGATGAGCCTGCAGGCGGACGTCTTAGCTTTATGCGGCGTGCCAATAAATATTGCCGAGTCTTTGTTAAGTATTCGGATTTCCGAAGTTGCTCGCGGAACGCACTCGGCTAACCATTATGATGTAGTCGACGCGGCTCGTTTGATGGGTATTAATTTAATGAATGTTCATACGCCAGCCGATAACCTGGTCGCCAGTTTTTTGGATAAAGAAATAAAAAATAAAAAGATTGAATACGTCGGTGAATTGATCGACCTGATTGCCGGTATTGAAGAATATAAAGAATCGGCTAAGCGCGGCGTGCCGGTAAAATTATTTTCTGGTTCGGAAGAAAATCATGCCGGTAAAATTGTGCTGACTGAAATTACCGGCGGAACAAGCGGCTCTAAAGATATGTATCGCGAGATGGCCAATGTCGGCATCGGGACGATTGTATCGATGCATATGTCGGAGGGGCACCGTAAAAATGCCAAAGATGCGCATATTAATGTTGTCGTAGCTCCGCACATTGCTTCGGATTCTTTGGGTATGAATTTATTTTTGGACGAGCTGGAAAAGAAGGGGATTGAGATTGTTCCATGCGGAGGACTAATCAGAATAAAAAGATTTAAAAAATAATTTATAATTTTAAATATATGGCGATTGTCAAAATCCGCGAATTGATTGGCACTTCGGAGAAGAGCTTTGAAGATGCCTTGCAGAATATTGTTAGCCACGAAGCGGCGGCCGGTAAAAACGTGACCGGCATTCACGTGGTCAATCAAACCGCTGAAGTAAAAGACGGTAAGATTCTGGAATTTAAGGTGAATGCCAAAGTGGCATATAAGTGGGAGAAGTAGATTTTAAAAACACGCTAAGATAAAATGGCCGGTCATCTATTGACAGGCTATTTTATTTATGATATAATACAGGCATAATAAGGGTCGTTCTTTTCGCCAGAAATAATGTCTTAGTGCTTCGACTGTAGGGGATCTGAGTTATCTCAGGTCTTCTGCACCCGAGGCATTAAGGACTTGAGCCTGAGCCGGCGGGGAGGGTCAGATGAAGACCATCACAATTCATTGGAGCATCGCCTTTGCCCTGCCGCTGGTCGGCGCTTTTATCGCCAGATTACGCTACGCAAACTGGCAAGCTTGGGTGGCCGCGGCAGCGATGAGTTTAATCAGTTTTTTGATGATTATATTCATCGGCCGCGAAACATTCCAGTATGCCATGATCGTCATTATCGCGATGTGGTTAATCGGTGCTTTTTTGCCGGACATCTGGCAGGGAGCAACCGCAGCCGTTCGAGCCTGGCTGAGCCGGCCGCGAAACGTCTTTATTCTAGCCGGCATAATTCTCGGAGCTTTGTTATTCCATTACAATCCGAGAATGCTGGAAGCGATTGTTTGTTCCGCTGCCATTCTGTGGCTTTTCTACCGGATCATCCGGTCGATGCTCAAGTTCTAGCCCCTATCTTTGGCTCCCTTGCCCTTGCCGAAACCTCAGCGGGGCTTTTTTATTGTAAAAAAACGAGCGACCGTGATAAGATAGGAAGGCATAAATTATCAATAATCGATTTTCTTCGTATGCATAAAAAAATTATCTTACCTAACGGCTTGCGACTAATTTTGGCGCCGATGAAAGAAAGCCCGTCAACGGCAGTTCTGGTTTTGGTGGGCACGGGTTCAAAATATGAAACAAAAGAAATTAGCGGCCTCTCGCATTTTTTGGAACATATGTTTTTTAAGGGAACAAAAAAACGGCCAAGCCCTTTGGCCATTTCGGAAGCCTTGGATAGGGTAGGGGGCCAGTATAACGCTTTTACGAGTCAGGAGATGACCGGTTATTGGGCCAAAGTCGCATCGGATAAATGGGAGATAGCACTGGATTGGGTATCGGACATTTTGTTGAATTCAAAATTTGAAGCGGCGGAAATTGAAAAAGAAAAAGGCGTAATCATCGAAGAGATTAATATGTACTATGATATGCCGATGAGGTATGTCGGCAATTTGTGGGAACAGCTTTTGTATGGCGATCAGCCAGCCGGCTGGGATATCGCCGGGACCAAAGAAACCGTAGCGAAATTTAATCGGCCGCAATTTGTCGATTATTTAAAAAATCAGTACCGGGCAGAGAATACAATTATTTGCTTGTCGGGTAAGTTGCCGAGCTTGAATATTCTTGAGAAAAAAATCGGACAATATTTTAACAAAATAAATAGAGGCCAGGGTAATAAAAAGTTGGCGGTGGTTGAGAAACAAGACAAGCCGCAAAGCCTGGTGCACTTTAAAAAAACCGATCAGACACATTTATGCCTTGGCGTGCGGGCTTATGATTTGCAGCATCCGGACCGTTTCGCTCTGTCGGTTCTGGCGATAATTTTGGGCGGGATGATGAGCTCTCGGCTTTTTATCTCGGTGCGCGAGAAAAAAGGCCTGGCTTATTATGTCCGGACCGTGGCTGAAAAATATACGGACTCTGGATACCTGGTCACGCAGGCGGGCGTTACCAACGATAAGGCCGAAGAAGCAATCGAAGCGATTTTGATTGAGTACCGGAAAATCCGCGACCAAAAAATTAGCCAGACAGAAATTCAAAAGGCGAAAGATTATTTGATCGGTAATACGCTGCTAGGGCTGGAAACGGCAGACGAGCTGGCTTCGTGGTTTGGCACCCAGGAAATATTACAGGGAAAAATATTGAACTTAAAACAGGTCTCTGATAGGATAAAGGCAGTTAGTGTCGCTGATCTTCAACGCGTCGCGTGTGATATCTTTCAGCCAGCCAAGTTGAATTTAGCCCTAATTGGGCCGTTTGAAGAGCCGGCGAAGTTTAATAAGCTGTTGAAAATATGACCCAAAAAATTGATATTTCTACCTCCACGATTTTTCGTTTTATCCTGATAATTTTAGGGTTTATTTTTGTATATTTGATTCGCGATATTTTGTTGAATATTTTTATTGCCTTAATTATCGCGGCGGCGATTGATGCTCCGGTTGATTGGATGGCCAAGCATAAAGTTTGGCGGCCGCTGGGAACGGCGATTATCTATCTTTCGGTTTTTGGTTTATTGGCTCTATTTCTCTATGTTGTTATGCCGCCATTGTCCGGACAGCTAGGCGTGCTTGTTTCTAATTTGCCCGAACATCTAAATAAGTTGGGAACAAGTTTTGAAGTCTTGGAACAGAAAATCGGCCTGGGAAGCTTGCAGGGTATTCTGACCCAAATTAACGACCGGCTCTCTTGGGCTGGCTCTAATGTTATGGAGGCGGTGGTTAATATTTTTGGCGGCCTTTTCTCGGCGTGTATGATTCTGGTCATTTCGGTCTATCTGGTAATCCAAGATAAGGGAATAAAAGAGTTTGTCTCTTCTATGACGCCGCAAAGTTCTCAGGCCTATGTAATCGATCTGACCGAGAGGGTTCAGCTAAAATTAGGCAGCTGGCTGAGAGGGCAGCTGATTCTGATGTTCATTATGGGGGTTTTGGCTTTCATTGGTTTGTCTTTGCTTGGCGTAAAATTCGCTTTGATTTTGGCGCTTTTGGCCGGTCTTTTTGAAATCGTCCCTTACATCGGGCCGATTCTGGGATCGGGTCCGGCGGTGGCCCTGGCTTTTTTGCAGTCACCGATTTTGGCGCTCTTTGTGGTCATCCTGTTTATTGTCGCTCATCAATTTGAAAATTATTTGATCGCTCCCTTAGTTTTGAGGCGGGCGGTTGGCCTGAATCCGTTAGTCATTATTATTTCAATGATTATTGGTGCAAAGCTGGGTGGTATTTTGGGCGTGGTGGTTGCCGTGCCGATTGTGGCGACACTTTCGGTTTTTCTGAATGATGTTTTTTATCGGCGAGAAAAAAAGGCAGTATAATTTTTTTATAATTTAAAAACCCCGGATTATGTCCGGGGTTTTTAAATTAGTCTTTTTATTTATTTCAGCGGAAAACGATAACGCAGAGAGCCGCCAAGACAACCAGTCCTTCGCAAAAAAGCGAAAGAGACAATTCGTCGGAAGCTTTATTGGCCGGATTCTTTTCCCGATGAACTCGATGATGGAAGTTGTAGTATTTTTTTAATATTTCTGTCTTCGGGAAGAGGCGGTAAACGAAAACCAGAAAGTCCGGCAAGACAGCCGACAGGGCACCGACGGCAACGTACGGCCAAGCCGGCGATTGCCAGAAAAAATAAAAAATAACAATCAGGCCAAGGCCAAAATCTAAAGCGACTCTTGATAAAAAAGTCAGCCATTGTTTTTTCAGCTTGATGTCAGTGATCTCGCCGCTAAAGTATTCCCAATGGGGAAGCGTATCGGCGACAAAATGAAGAACAATGTTCAAAATAAAAACAGCGGCAAAGTTGTGGACCTTGGCGCCGATAGCTGCTCCGACTAGCAGGTGGGGGAGAAGGATCATAATAAATTTGAAAACAATAAATTTTTAAGATAGAATCAACGTATGGGTATATTATATATTATTGCGACGCCACTTGGCAACCTGGAAGATATTACGCTTCGCGCTTTAAGCGTCTTGAAGGAGGTTGACCTAATTGCCTGCGAAGATACGCGCCAGAGTTTAAAATTATTGAATCATTTTAACATTGCGAAGCCCTTGATCAGCTATTTCCAGCACAGCAAATTATCAAAAATCGAATATATTGCCGAACAGCTAGTTCGGGGAAAGAACATCGCTCTGATTACCGATGCCGGCACGCCGGGCATTTCGGATCCGGGTGGCCTGCTGGTCAGCCGGTTAACCAGCGAATGGGCGGGCGAGGGGAAAATAAAAATCGTGCCGATTCCCGGCCCCTGCGCGGCCATCGCGGCTCTTAGCGTCTGCGGCTTTCCGACAGACAAATTTAATTTTATGGGATTTCCCCCGCATAAGAAGGGGCGGGAGACTTATTTTAAAAAAGTGGCCTCGGCTGACGAAACGGTAGTCTTTTATGAGTCGACCCACCGGATTTTAAAAGCAATCGAGCAATTAAGACTTTTAATACCCGATCGGCAAATTATGGTGGCGCGTGAAATTACCAAGATGTTTGAAAGTCTCTACCGCGGGACGGCGGAGAAAATTCTGGATATATTAAACAGCGATAAGAATAATCTGAAGGGTGAGTTCGTGGTGATTGTTAAAAAACATGAGTAAAAAATATATAACAACAACCTTGCCTTACGTAAACGCGGAACCGCATATCGGTTTTGCCTGGGAGATTGTGCGGGCGGATATTTGGGCCAGATTTCAGCGCCAACAGGGGAATGAAGTTTTTTTTAATACCGGCACAGACGAGCATGGTCTAAAAATCTTTCAGCAGGCCCAGGCACTGGGTTTGGACGTACAGGCGTATTGCGATCAACAAGTGGAAAAATTTAAGAATTTGAAAGAGTCCCTAAATTTAAGTTTTGATAATTTTATTCGAACGACAGACGCCTATCATATTAAGGCCGTCCAGGAATTTTGGCGCCAAGCCAAGAACAACGGATACATCTATAAAAAACACTATAAAATTAAATATTGTGTCGGATGCGAATTGGAGAAAACCGATTCGGAATTAGTTGACGGCTGTTGTCCTTTGCACCCTAATCGAAAAATAGATATTGTCGAGGAAGAAAATTACTTTTTTAAATTTTCCGCTTTTCAGCGGCCATTGCTGGATTTGTATAAAAATAATTCCGAATTTGTGGTGCCGGCCAAACGGTTTAACGAAATTAAAAAATTCATTGAAATGGGGCCGGAAGATTTTAGCATTTCGCGGCTTAAAAGCAAAATGCCCTGGGGCATTGCAGCGCCGGATGACGATGAACACGTGATGTACGTTTGGTTCGACGCTTTGACTAACTATATATCCGCGATTGGCTGGCCGGATAATCCGGATAAATTTAAGGATTGGTGGCCGGGGATCCAGGTAGCCGGCAAAGATAATCTGCGACAGCAATCGGCAATGTGGCAAGCGATGTTGCTATCGGTTAATTTGCCGCCGTCCAAACAGATTTTTATTAATAGTTTTCTGACCAGCGGCGGCCAGAAAATGTCAAAATCATTGGGTAACGTGATTTCGCCGGACGAGATGATTAAAAAGTTCGGCGCGGATGGCGCCCGGTATATTTTGGCAAGCTGGAATAGTTTTGGAGAAGACATTGATATCACCTGGGCGGGACTGACAGAAAAATATAACGCAGAGTTGGCTAATGGGCTGGGAAATTTAGTCAGCCGGGTTTTTAATATTATTGAAAAAAGTTTTGACGGTCAGATTGAGATTAAAAAAACGGAGATGGAGATTATGAGCGAAATGGAAGAGCTAAAATTTTCTGAGGCGATTGAAAAGATTAAAGAAAAAATTGATTGGGCTAATAAATATATTGACGAAGTAAAACTTTGGGACTTGGTAAAATCGGACAAAAAAGAGGCTGAGAAAATTCTGGGCGATCTTTTAGGGGCAATCGTTGCGGTGGGGGAGGCCTTGAAACCGATTATGCCGGAATCATCGAGAAAAATCTTGGAGTCGGCACGGGCGGAAAAGATTCGAAAAGGCGAAGCGCTATGGCCGAGAATTAAATAATTAAACGGAGACTATGTTAATTGATACTCACGCGCATGTTAATTTTTTGCAGTTTAGAGACGACGGCGACGAAACGGTAAAGCGCTCTTTGGCGGAAGGGACTTGGTTGATAAATGTCGGTTCGGAAAAGGACACTTCGCGCCGCGCCGTTGAATACGCCACCCGTTATAAAGCGGGTGTTTTTGCCGCCATCGGCTTGCACCCCGGTTCTTTATGTACGCAGGAGTTTGAAGAAAAAATTGATGAGAAGGAGATTATAAAAATCAAAACCGAGGCGCAGGAATTTAATTATGATTACTATAAAAAATTAGGGCAAAAGCCGGAGGTCGTGGCAATTGGGGAGATTGGCTTGGACTACTACAGAAACGCGGCTAAACCGGAGCTGCAAAAAGAAGTTTTGCTGGAGCAACTGGGGCTGGCGGAAAATCTGGGCAAACCGGTAATGTTGCATTGCCGCGAGGCGCACGAGGATTTGCTGAAAATTTTAAAAACCTGGACACTGGTTGGCAACAAGTCTTTAAGCGGCGTCATCCATAGTTTTTCCGGGCGCTGGAGCCAGGCTGAACAATATTTAGCGATGGGATTTTATTTAAGCTTTAACGGGATTATCACTTTTGCCCGGGATTATGATCGAGTCGTTCGAGAGATGCCGCTAGAGAGGCTACTGCTAGAAACGGACTGCCCCTATTTGACGCCGATACCGTTTCGCGGTAAAAGAAATGAACCGGCTTACGTTAAATACGTGGCGCAAAAAGTAGCGGAATTGAGAGGCCTTAGTCTTGAAGAGGTCTCCGACGCAACGACAAAAAACGCCAAAAGACTGTTTAAAATATGATATTAGAAATTAAAACCTATCCGAATAAAGTTTTAACCAGAAAGACCAAGCTCGTTGGCGAGATTAACGCTGAGATAAAAGAATTGGTTGATAGTATGGTGGAAACGCTCTACGCCAAAAGGGGCGCGGGATTGGCGGCCAATCAAATTGGCGTGTCAAAACAAATTATAGTTGTTGACGATAGCCGCGGCGGGGGCAATGTGAGAGTGCTAATTAATCCTAAAATCACCAGAAAAAAGGGGAGCGTTGCTATGGTTGAGGGCTGTTTAAGTCTGCCCGGACTAGAATTGGAAATTAAGCGGCCGGAAAAAATAGAAGTGAAATACTTGGACAAGCGCGGTCAGGCGCAAAAAATAAAAGCCAGCGATTTGCTGGCCCGAATAATCTGCCATGAAGTAGACCACCTAGAAGGTAAGACCATGCTGGACAGACTGCCTCTGTTGAAGCGGTTTAAACTCAAAAGGCAATTGGGGAAAAAATAGAAGACTTGGCGAATTTAAAACTAGCTATCGATATTACGATTTCTAAGACAAAAATAACTCCGGCGGCAAAATGCGGCAACCGGAGTTTTTGTTTGAATCCAGTTTCAAAAATAGATTGACAGCCGATGGTCTTTTATTTTAAAATAGCGCCGCAGTGACTCTGTTGATCAGGGTCGCAAGTTCTTAAAACTCTTCTGTTGATCAGAAGAAAAAGGAGGAACTATGAATGAGAAAAGGGAAGAATCTTTGACGGTGCGGGAGTTGATTGCTAAATCGGGGACGGTTTTTGATACTTATTTTTTGGCGAGGATAGTCGAAGCAGCGCCTTCACCAACCGCGGCCGACCGGTACGTTTCCCAGGAACTTGGTTGGTCTTGCGGGGTTGGCCAGGCGGTCAGAACGGCGGTTCGTCTCAGAGATAAGTACAAGGATAAGCCGGAGGAATGGCAACGGCTCAAGCAGACAACTCTTCGGCCGATTGAAATGTTCGGTTTTAAAGAGGCGCCGTTTTTTCCGCCGGAATCCCAAATCACGATGGTGGAAAATCTAGGCCTGGTCTGTCTTCGGGTGCCGTATAGAAACTGGCCCTGGCTTCTTCGGGAATTGGCGGGCAAGAACAAGGAAGGCGAGATCATCTCCACTTTTGATTTTGCCGGCCGGGCTTTTCCCAAAAAGATAGAGAGTCTGGCTGACGCGCGACATCACGATTTTTACGCTTTCTTTGGGTCGTCGGAGAACGAGGAGCGCGACCTGGGAAAAGATTATGGCCGGCTGACTTTCTTCAGCGAGGGTGGTAGTCGGATAGTCAAAGATCGGTTGAGCATTTATGCCCGGTCTTGCGAGCTGGCTCCCGGCTCCGGAAAGGTTTTTCCTCGCTTCTATAAAATAGTGGAAATTAGCCAATTCTTGCCGGGTTCAGCCGTTGAACGGGTTTTGATTTTTATCAGGCAGGAAATTGCTAAGGGATTGAAAGAGAGCCATTTCTATCTGCCTAAAGATAATCTGGGGGAGGTGATTTACGAGAGGGATATTTCGGTTAGTCTGGAAATAGACAGAGTCGTGGCTCGCTTGTCGGTTTCGTATAAGATCAACTTTGATCTGACCTGCGAACAGGTGCCGGCTCAATTTCATTCGGCGCCAATCAGCATTCAGTACTGTTATCCTGGATGCTGTCCGGGCAATAACACCTGGATAAATTCTCCGGGCCAGCCGCATCCTGATTTTCGTCTCGAAAAAATCTCGGAAGCCATGAAAGAGCTATCCGAACTAGCCGGTTGTTTTTTTGGCCGGGAGGGCCAAGAGCCATTTCCTTTGGAGAGGGTCGCGGGCGATAATTTGTTGGTGTCGCCGCCCGAGCATCTGGCCAGCCGTTTTGTCCTATGAGTTACCGCGGGATCGTTAAGATCCCGCTTTTATTTTGCGCTTTTATTTTAGAGCCAGCCGCTAAGAATAACGACGCCTAACGCTATTAAAATAATTCCGGCGATCAGGTGCAGCAGCCGGAGCCTTTCTTTTCGCCAAGCCTCGGCTTTTTCCGGCGGCAGGCCAAAATACATAGCCAGAACGACAATCGTCATTGGCAGGATAAAAATAATATTATAGAGAACCATATAAACCAGCGATTGGAGCAGGTCTTTTTTAGCGGCGAGCATGGCTAAAATTACGGCGTAAGGACCGGAGAGGCAAGGGAGCAAAAAGAGACTGATTAAAAGGCCGACTAAAAAAGCGCCTTTGGGGCTAGTCACGCCAAAAATTAATTTTTTCATTTTTGGCCGCCAGGTTAGCGGCACTTCCATTAAAAAAACTTTGCCGTACCAGAAATAATCCTTAATGTTGAAGAGACCAAAGAGAACGGCCATGAGCCCAACCACCTGATAGAACAAAGGTGAAAAGCTGACCGTGTAAGTTCGAATGGCGGCCAGGACGCCGATGCCCAGTAGGAAATAAGTAAAATAGACAGCGCCGATAAAACTAAAGCCTGCCTTGAGGGCCTTTTTTCTTTCCCCGTTAATTAGCGAAGAAGCCATAAGCAGGATCAAGATGGAAAGAGAGCAGGGGTTGATAGCGTCAACCGCTGCGCCGCAAGCGACCACGAAAGGAGTCAGATTTGAGGATTTTATAGAGAGCAACGTGTTAGTTTTGCAGGCCACTTCGGCCGTAATTGCCTGGGCCGGCGCAAGGGCTAAAGAGGCCAAAGATAAAAACAAGACAGCAAAAAATATTTTTTTCATGGCAATATATTAGCATATTTGATGATAATAAAAAAGGCGCCGGAGGGCGCCTGTGATATTCGAGGGAGGATTGAAAGTCAAGCCGATTTATTGTCTTTTTGTTTCCTCATTTTTTCGAGGATTTTTTCGATTTTCTTTTTCTCTTTTGAAAGAATGATGCCGTAGGCTTCGGTGACTATCGCGATGGTCGCCAAGGGCAGCGTCAGCCGGTCTATAAAAATGACGGCATCTTTATCGTCCAGCTTTTCTTTCTTGAGAATCTCGCCGGCTAGGTTAATGTTTTTCCGGGAGTCTTTCAGCAAGGACTGAATGGCTTTTTTGATTTCCTGCACCTGGTTGTAGGTGCCGGCTTGACCCAGCAAGGACATCATATATTCCAGTTGCCCGGAGAGGTGTTCGTTCTGATCGACTACGAACTTATGGATTTCCAAAAAGGTCGGCTTAAGGTCGTAATCCTTGGCCGCGTATCCAGGAGCAGAAAAAGCGACAAATAATACGACTAATGCGGTAAAAAGAGCTGTTTTCTTCATGGCTTGCCTCCAATCAATTCAGGATTTGGGAACAACTGCTACAATGTGTATATTATGCTCAACGAAAGCAGTTTTGTCAATAATGGGTAAAATGAAGCATTTTTTATTGAAAAAAAAGCAAAAAAGCGGTAGAGTGAATCGTATGAAATACGATCATAAAAAAATCGAGAAAAAGTGGCAGAAATATTGGTCAGAAAATTCCCAACTCTACTCGGCCGACAATAACAGCGCTAAGCCCAAACAATATATTTTGGATATGTTTCCATATCCGTCCGGCGACGGGCTGCATACCGGACACGTGGAAAGCTACACGGCGACGGATATAGTTTCTCGTTATTTTCGAATGCGCGGTTTTAACGTACTGCATCCGCAGGGCTTTGATGCTTTTGGTTTGCCCGCGGAAAATTTTGCGATTAAAACTAAAATCCATCCGGCCGAAACCACTAAAAAATCCATTGCGAATTTTAAAAAACAGATGAATATGATGGGTTTATCGTATGACTGGTCGCGCGAAGTGGTTTCTTCGGAGCCGGGATACTATAAATGGACGCAGTGGTTTTTTTTGTTGCTTTATAAAAACGGCTTAGCCTATAAAAAGAAAGGAAAAGTAAACTGGTGCGAATCTTGTCAAACAGTGTTGGCCAACGAACAGGCCGAGGGGGGAGTGTGTGACCGTTGCGGTAACTCCGTGACGCAAAAAGATCTGGAGCAATGGTATTTTAAAATCACGGATTTTGTTGAGGATAACGGTAAAACTTCCGGCTTGCTGGCGGGTTTGGATAAAATTGACTGGCCCGAATCAACCAAAGCCGGCCAGCGCAACTGGATCAGTCGTTCGGAAGGCGCGCAGTTTGAAATGGCGATTGAGGGCTGTGACCTGACGATGGAGGTTTTTACGACTCGTTTGGACACGGTCTTTGGCATGACCTTTGCGCTGATTGCGCCCGAACACACGCTTGTGCAAAAGCTGAAACCGCAAATCACGAATTGGGGCGAGGCGGAAAAATATATCGTTGAAACCAAAAAGAAATCCGAATTGCAGCGCATTTCCGAAGTGAAAGATAAGACGGGCGTGGAATTAAAGGGTGTAAAAATTATTAATCCTTTCACTAAAAAAGCCATTCCGCTTTTTGCTTCGGATTTTGTCTTGGCGCATTATGGCACAGGCGCGGTCATGGCTGTTCCGGCGCACGACGAGCGCGATTTTGACTTTGCCAAGAAGTTTAATCTACTGATTGACGAAGTTATTAAGAGCAACGATGGCCAATCGTCTATTGATAAAGAAGCCTATACGGAAGATGGCGTTTTAATAAACTCCGGCGAATTTAATGGTTTAGCTTCCGCCGCAGCGAGAAAAAAATTAACTCAATGGCTGGAAAAAGAAAAAATTGGGAAGGGCACGATTAACTACAAACTTCGTGATTGGTTGGTTTCTCGCCAGCGATATTGGGGCGCGCCAATTCCGATTATTTATTGCGATAAATGCGGCCAGGTTCCGGTACCGGAAAGAGATTTGCCGGTTTTACTGCCTGGCGATGTTGATTTTATGCCCACGGGTGAATCGCCTCTGGCTATTTCTAAAAAATTCCACGACGTAAAATGTCCCAAATGCGGCGGCGTGGCGCGGCGGGAATCGGATACGATGGATACCTTTGTTTGCTCTTCCTGGTATTATTTGCGTTACGCGGATAATAAAAATGACGAAGAATTTGCCAGCAAGGAGATGCTTAAAAAATGGTTGCCGGTGGATTTGTATTTGGGTGGGGCCGAGCACGTAGTTTTACATTTACTCTACGCGCGGTTTTTCACTAAAGTTTTACATAAATTTGGCTATATCAATTTTGACGAGCCGTTCTTAAAACTGCGCCACCAGGGAATGATCCTGGCGCCAGATGGTCGGAAGATGTCCAAATCTTGGGGCAACGTGATAAATCCCGATGACGTAGTAGCCGAGTATGGCGCGGACGCGTTGAGGCTATACGAAATGTTTATGGGTCCGCTGGAGGAAGCTAAACCCTGGAACACCAAGGGCATTGTTGGCGTCGCTAGATTTTTGGAGAGGATTTGGAAATTAAAACCGGCGGCCGAAGACGGAAAAAATTTAGAAAGTTTATTTCACAAAACCATTAAAAAAGTTTCTGAAGATATTGAAAATTTAAAATTCAATACGGCCATTTCTGCGATGATGATTCTGGTGAACGAATCAAATGGGGGAGAGGCGATGACCAAGCAGCAATACGAAATATTTTTGAAATTATTTGCCCCCTTTGCTCCGCACATGGCCGAAGAGCTTTGGAATATTCTGGGCCATAAGGAATCTGTCTTTGCTGAAGCCTGGCCAAGATATGACGAAGCTTTGGCCAAAGACGAAGTCATCCAATTGCCCGTGCAGATAAACGGCAAAGTCCGCGCTATCTTAACTGTCCCGGCCAGCGTTTCCGAAGAAGAGGTGACTAAACTATCGATGTCCGACAGCAATATTATTAAATGGCTGGAGGGCAGAGAGCCCAGAAAGGTGATTTTTGCGAAAGGGCGATTGGTGAATATTGTAGTTTAGAAATTATAATGAAAGACAATATAGATAAGCTTAAGGAAGAGCTGTTGAGGCCGATTTCGGAAGAGAGCCAAATTTTTTGTATTTTTATTAGAATAAGGAAGGCTTTAGAGCTCGCAAAATGCAAAGAAAAATATAACCTACTTAATTTTTACTGTAATTGGTTGTTGCATATAGAAATTGAAAAAGTTCCTAAAAAATACAAGGAAAAAATTATAAAACAAGATAGCTTAGGAATAATAAGTTTTATTCATTTGTCAGATCTGAGAAAAGAATTAAGGGATTTTTTTAAAGAATTTAATCTGTCCTGGAGCGTCATAAGCAACGAAAAAGAATGGTTATCTTTCAAGAAAAAAATTTTAGGTATTTATAAAGATACTCCACTTATAATAGTGACTGTAAAAAAATATATTTTTGTCATTGACTCTCAAGAAATAGATATGGGCGTGGGCGACAAAGTCCACATAGTCAGCTTTGGAGTAAAAAAATCAATTTAAATGCAGCTATTAAAGACCATAGAATTTGAAAAAGTGGCGCCGGAAGAATTAGAAAAATTTGATTTCCGGCAGGCAGCGCGGGCGGTAGTGTTTGATAAAGAGGGCAAGATCGCCCTGCTTTTCGTATCTAAAAAAAATTATCACAAATTGCCCGGCGGAGGAGTTGAAAAAGGGGAGGGCCTGGAAGAAGCGTTAAAAAGAGAATGTCGCGAGGAAATTGGGTGCGATGTCAGAATCACGGGCGAAATAGGAACAACAATCGAACATCGCAAATTGTTCAACATAAAACAAGAGTCGTTTTGCTACGCGGCAGAGGTGATTGGCGAGAAAGGCGAGCCGGCGTTTATGGCGGATGAAATCGAAGAGGGCTTTTCGGTCAAATGGGTCGGCTTTGATGAGGCGATAAAGATATTGGAAAGCGACAGGTCCAGCGATTATCAGGGTAAGTTTATTAAAATAAGAGAATTAGTTTTTTTGCAAAAAGCAGAACGGCCATAATATGAAAATTATTTCCTGGAACGTTAATGGTTTGCGGGCGGTGCATAAAAAGGGGTTTTTAGAGTGGCTAAAAAAGAGCGGGGCAGATATGATTTGTCTGCAGGAAATAAAAGCAGAGATGAATAAGGTGCCAGCGGAATTGATTAATCCGGCTGGCTATTTTTCTTTTTATAACCCGGCGCAAAAGAAGGGCTATAGCGGAACGGCGATTTTTACCAAACAAAAGCCTCTAAAGATCTTAACGAAAATCGGTTTTGAGCAATTTGATAACGAAGGCCGGATTTTACGGTTGGACTACGCCGATTTTACTTTGATTGATTTTTATTTGCCCCACGGCGGACGGAGTAAGGAAAATTTAGGATATAAGCTGGAAGCGTATAAACATTTATTTGATTATCTCGGTAAAATAAAGAATAAGTCCGTCGTCCTGGTGGGGGATTTTAATATCGCGCACGAAGAAATTGATTTGGCGCGGCCAAAACAAAATAAAAATAATATTATGTTTACGCCCGAGGAGCGGGCAAAAATTGATGAGCTGGTAAAAATGGGATTTGCGGATACTTTCCGGCGGTTGCATTCGAACGAGAAAAAATATACCTGGTGGCCATATTTTGCCAACGCCCGCGCCAGAGATCTCGGCTGGCGCATAGATTATATTTTCTTTTCTAAAAAATTGGCTCCTAGATTAAACCGGGCGGAAATTTTGACAAATATTCCAGGGTCGGATCATTGCCCGGTTAAGGTTGACTTTTAAATTAATTTATAATATTCTCTGAACAGTTATTTTCAAGTGAATTCTGAGAGCAAAAATCGGAATGTCTGGGACCAGCGGGGTCGCCAGCATTGAAGGGCACGTGAGTCCAATAAAATAAGCGGGGGAGGCAGTTGTTTTGCCGTAGAAGCTGCTTATGTGAGGATTCATAATCTGCCGGAGTCCAAAGCGATCTTTGGCTAAGGGCGCCTTAGGCCTAAGAAGACTTGGACGATAAAAAGGGGTTGTCGGATTTACCGATTATCCAACCCTCTCTCAGAATTTATTTTCCATTTAGCCCCTCGCGCAAGCCCGGGGCTTTTTCTTCATTTGATTTTTTAGTAAAAATATGATGAAATAGGAAGAGCCCTTTGATTGTGAATTAAGGGTAATATTCGGGCCGTAGTGTAATGGTAGCACGAGTCCTTCGGGAGGATTTAGTCGGGGTTCAAATCCCCGCGGCCCGACCAATTGGAAAAATAAGAATATGAATAAAGACAATTTAATTCATTTATTTCATCACATTCATCATGAATCGGGAGAGCATAAGGTTCATCATTGCGGCGGACAGCACCAAACTGTTGATCCTAAATTGGATTATGAAATTTGGCATTGCGCCTGCGGCCAGCATCGGATAAACAAAAAAGTGGCGATCGGTCATGGAACAAACCGGGAAGAAATAGAAGTGGAATTTGCGGAGCTCTGTCCCGAGGGCGGCTGGCACATTGAAAGCGGACAGCCTAGGCAGAAAATAAAATGAAATTAATTTTGGATAAAATAAAAGATTCGGTGGTTAACGTTCTTCGCCGGCTGGGCTATAGTTTTCAGCGGCGCGACGAAGAGGCGGGCGAAATGTCTTTTATAAAATTAATGGGCGGCGGGGATTATCCGCGGTTTCATATTTATGTTAAGCAGCCTGGCTTTGGCAAGGCGGAAATTAATTTGCATATAGATCAGAAAAAAACTTCATACGAAGGAACCAGCGCGCATAGCGGGGAATATGAAACGGGGGATAACGAGTGGCTGCAAAAAGAGGCGGAGTTGATTAAAAAAGAGTTCGAAAGGTAATATTCAATATCTCATAGGGCATTAAATTAGGGGTCTGTAGTATAGTGGTCCGCCCGCAACGCCTGAGCTTGCGATGGCGGGCGCGGTAATACGTGGCGCTTAATCTTGTCTAAAATTTTATTGGGCCTGTAGTATAGTGGTAATACGCGGCATTCGCATTGCTGAGACGGGAGTTCGATTCTCCCCAGGTCCACACAGAAACTTAATGGAGCGGGATCGCTAAAGCGGAAGTTCGACTCTCTCCAAATCCATTGCTAAAAATTATTAAATATTTATGCAGGCAGTAATTTTGGCGGCTGGCAAGGGCACTCGAATGGGCGGCTTGACCCACGAGACCCCGAAGCCTTTATTAAAAATAAAAGGCCGAACGATTTTAGAATACACCTTAGCTAATTTACCGAAAGAAATTGACGAAGTGATTTTTGTGATTGGCTACCATGGCCATAAAATCAGGGAGCATTTTGGTGACAAACATCAGGGTAAAAAATTATATTATCTCTGGCAATTGCGGATGGACGGAACGGCGGGCGCCGTTTACCTGGCCAGGAATTTGATTCGGGGCAAATTCATAGTTTTGAACGGTGACGATCTTTATCACCACGATGATTTAAAGAAGATGATTAAACACGAAATGGCCGTGCTGGTTAAGGAAGTTGATGATCCGGGGCGTTTCGGCGTGATGGAGATTGACAGCAACGACTATCTGATTCAAATTGTTGAAAAACCGAGCCAGCCGACCAGCAACTTGGTCAATGCCGGGGTTTATGTCTTAGATAAGAGAATTTTTTTCTCGCCAATGGTTAAAATCTCCGAGAGAGAGTATGGCTTGCCGCAAACCTTGGCGAAAATGGCGCAAGATAATAATTGTAAGGTTAAAATTGAGCGGGCAAAATTTTGGCATGCCAATACTCAAGCGAGCGACTTAGAAAGAGCGGAGGAAATTATTGAAAATTTTTACAACAAAAAATTTATCTAATAATATGGACAAACAACCAAAAAAGAAAATAGTGGTCGCCGTTAGCGGGGGATTCGACCCGATTCACATCGGACACGTCGAAATGTTCTACGAGGCCAAGGCCCTGGGAGACGAACTGGTGGTAATTTTAAATAACGATAACTGGCTGCAGCGCAAGAAGGGGCATGTTTTTATGCCGGAGGCGGAGCGCAAAGAGATTCTCGAAGCGTTAAAGCCGGTGGACCGCGTTGTCTTGACCAAGCACAAACCCAATGACGAAGACGTGAGCGTTTGCTCCGCGCTGGAAGAAATCAGGCCGGATATTTTTGCCAACGGCGGTGATAGGCACGAACACAATGTTCCGGAAGTCGCCACTTGTCAAAAAATCGGTTGCCGAATGGTCTTTAATGTAGGCAAAAGGGGAAAAATCCAGTCTAGTTCTTGGTTGGTGGGGAAGTATTTAAAAAAGAGCGAAAAAACGGATTGACTTAACTTGCTGTTTGTACTTCAATATGCTAAGTAGGAAGCAGCTCTTTCCCGAACACAAAAGACATCTTTTCTTAATAAAGGGGGTGCAATATGTCCACGACGGATCAGCGGGTAGATATTTGTCCTAACTGCAAGAAGTCTACAATCTTGCGACAGAAGGGAGACGACTTTGGCCATGATGAAAACTGCAAGGTTTGTGGTGCTCTTATCAGGGTACCGGCTAACTACGACCAGTCCGTAACGATGTACACGGTGCAGGTGGGCGATGGGCCGAAAGAACCGAGCTTTTCGAAGCTGCCCTCCATAAGGACAGGGTTGGTTTCCTGACATCAAGTCTGGTTAGCAGTATTTTTTAAGAATAGATAGGTTCTACCGGTTAGCGAATGCTGGCCGGTTTTTTAATTTTATAGGGTTGACACTTTTGGCTGCCTGGTGCTACTCTATAAATAGATTGTGGATAAGTGATGCTTTTATGGTCCGTGGAAACGGACCGTTTTTAATAAATTTTTTAACCACTAATATTATGGATCAGTCATCATTCGCTTCGGCGATAGACCAGATTTGCGAAGAGAAGGGGATCTCAAAAGAGAAGGTCATTGAGACGATTGAGGTCGCCATTGCCGCTGCTTATAAAAAAGACTTTGGACATAAAGGCCAGAATATTCGGGCAATTTTTGATTTGGTCTCTGGCGGAGTAAGAATTTTTCAAATTAAGCAGGTTTTGGATGAAACAATGATTAAGACCGAAGAAGAAATCGAGGCCGAGAAAAACGAGCCGAAAGACGAACGGGACGCTAGGCCGGAGGGGGAAGAAGGGGAGAAAAAAGTCCGATTTAACCCGGAAAAACACATCTTGATTGAAGACGCGAAAAAAGAAAAGCCGGAGATTAATGTCGGCGAAGAATTTTTGATTGAGCTTGAATCAAAGACCGATTTTGGCCGGATTGCCGCTCAAACGGCGAAACAGGTAATTATTCAGCGAATTCGCGAGGCCGAGCGGGAAACGGTTTTTGAAGAATACAAAGACAAAGAAGGGGAAGTCCTGTCGGGTATTGTGCAGCGCCTTGACCGGGGAGTCGTATTCATTGACATTGGAAAGACATCAGGCGTTCTTTTCCCGGAAGAGCAGATTCAGGATGAACGATACCGCCTGGGTCAAAGAATCCGGGTTCTTCTGCTTGAGGTTCAAAAAGAAGTGCGCGGACCGAGTATTATCTTATCGAGGGCTCACCCGAAAATGCTGGCCAAACTTTTCGAGTTGGAAGTGCCGGAAATTTCGGCTGGCTCGGTTCAGATAAAGTCGATTGCCCGCGAAGCCGGTTCCCGCTCCAAAATCGCGGTGACTTCATCAGAAGAAGGAGTTGATCCAATCGGCAGCTGCGTCGGACAGAAGGGGACGAGAGTCCAGGCGGTCATCAATGAGCTTGGCGGCGAAAAAATCGATATTATTGAATGGTCAGAGGACGCGCAAAAATTTATTGCTAATGCTTTGGCGCCGGCCAAAGTTTTGAAAGTGGAGATTAATAAAGAACAAAGAATCGCTAAAGTAGCGGTGCCGGAAGACCAGCTCTCTCTGGCAATCGGCAAACGGGGCCAGAATGTCCGCTTGGCAGCCAAGCTAACCGAATGGAAGATCGATGTGGCGGGAGCGGAAGTTGTCGGACAGCCGGAAGAAAAAGAGGGAGAAGCGCCGGAAGCGCAAACGGAAGTTAAAAAAGACGACGGCATCAGCGACACGGAAGAAGTTAAGCCCAAGAGCACCAGGGGGCGGAAGAAGAAAGAAGTGGCGTTATAAAAATTATTTAATTATCAATGAATTTTCGGTGGCTTAATTTCCAATTTTTTGAAAAATTGAGAATTAAGAGTTGAAAATTTTATTATATGTCCATTCAACTATTTTCAGTGCTTGCCAGTTTCGCTTCGGTCGCTTTTGCGCTATATCTGGGCTGGAAGATAATGGAATATCCGGCCGGGGAAGGGAAGATGGCAGAGATCTCCCAGGCAATCAGGGAGGGGGCCAAGGCTTATTTAACTCGGCAATATAAAACTGTAGCGGTGGTAGCCTTAATTATTTCGGTCGCTTTATTTTTTGGTTTTAATTATAACTGGAAAATGGTGATGGGTTTTCTAACCGGAGCAATCGCTTCAGCTCTAGCCGGTTTTATTGGAATGAACGTGGCGGTTCGGGCTAATGTCCGGACGACCGAAGCGGCTAAAACCGGCCTTAAAAAAGCTCTCGGAGTTGCTTTTGAAGGCGGAATGGTCACCGGCTTACTGGTAGTCGGACTGGGTTTGCTGTCGGTTTCTTCTTTTTATTGGTTTACGTCAGATTTAAAAGCTTTGGTCGCCTTGGGTTTTGGAGGCAGCTTAATCTCGGTTTTTGCTAGGCTTGGCGGTGGAATTTTTACTAAAGGAGCAGACGTCGGGGCTGATTTGGTGGGCAAGGTAGAGGTCGGTATTCCGGAAGACGATCCGCGGAATCCCGCGGTGATTGCTGATAACGTCGGTGACAATGTCGGCGATTGCGCCGGTATGGCAGCTGATTTATTTGAAACTTACGCGGTGACGGCGATTGCGGTCATGATTTTGGGCAATTTACTTTTTCCGGGATTCTCCAACGCGATTTTATTGCCGTTGGCCTTAGGGTCGGTTTCGATTATCGCTTCAATCTTGGGTTTCTTTTTTGTCAGGCTGGGTAAAAAGGAAAATATTATGGGTGCGCTTTATAAGGGATTGGCCGCTTCGGCTGTTTTGGCGGCGGTTGGTTTTTATCCGGTTATCCAGGGATTAACCAAATACGTGACCAATGCTTCTTTTAGCTTTTGGCCATTTTATCTTTCGGCGCTTGTCGGCTTGGTCGTTACTGCCGGCATGGTTATAATCACCGAATTTTATACTTCAAAAAGTTTTGCGCCGGTTAAATCAATTGCCCAGGCTTCAACCACGGGCCATGGGACAAATATTATTACCGGACTTGCTGTTTCAATGCAATCAACCGTTTTGCCGGTGATTTTAATTTGTGCCGGTATCTGGGCTTCTTATTGGTTGGCCGGAATTTACGGCGTGGCGCTGGCGGCGATGAGCATGCTTTCTATGGCGGGTATAATTGTGGCAATCGATTCGTTCGGCCCGATTACCGATAACGCCGGCGGAATTGCTGAAATGTCTAATCTGGCGCCGGAGGTTCGCCAAGTGACCGATGCTTTGGACGCGGTTGGCAATACGACTAAAGCGGTGACGAAGGGCTATGCTATTGCTTCCGCCGGACTCGCGGCTTTGGTTCTCTTCGCTTCTTATTCTCAAGAGCTTATTGATATCGGGGGCAAGGTGATCTCTTTCGATTTAAGCGACTCTAACGTTATTATCGGTCTATTCTTGGGAGGCCTTTTGCCTTATTGGTTTGGCTCTTTGGCTATGCAGGCGGTTGGAAAAGCCGGAGCGGCGGTTGTTAACGAAGTCCGCCGGCAGTTCAAAGAAATCAAGGGCATTATGGAAGGCACAGCTAAACCGCAATATGGTGTTTGCGTTGATATCGTAACTAAGTCGGCGATTCGTCAGATGATTTTGCCTGCCCTGATTCCGGTGGTCGCACCGGTTGTGGTCGGATTCTTGCTCGGGCCAAAGGCGCTGGGTGGTCTATTGGTGGGGACAATCGTTACCGGTATTTTTGTCGCAATTTCTATGACGAGCGGCGGCGGTGCCTGGGATAACGCGAAAAAATATATTGAAGAAGGAAATTTTGGCGGCAAGGGTTCGCCGGCGCATCAGGCCGCGGTAACGGGGGATACGGTGGGCGATCCCTATAAAGATACGGCCGGTCCAGCGATTAACCCGATGATAAAAATAATAAATATAGTCGCGCTGTTATTGGTCAGCTTTTTGGTCTAATTCTCCGCGCTTAAAATTTGCTTTAATTCCATGAAAGTAGAAATTAAAAAACTTCCTAAATCAACGGTAGAGATGTTAATTGAATTCGATCCTCAGGAATGGGGTAATTTTGTCGACGGAGCAGTCCGGGAGCTATCCAAGAGCGTTAAGGTTGAGGGCTTCCGACCGGGGAATGCTCCGCGTCAGCTGCTGGAACAAAAAATTGGACAAGGAAAAATTTTGGAACAAGCGGCGGACTTGGCGGTTCGGCAGGGATATGTAAAAGCGGTAAAAGATAACCAGGTTGAAGTCATCGGCCAACCGGAAATTCATGTTTTAAAAGTGGCCCAAGGCAATCCATTCGAATTTAAGGTAAAAGTCGCAACCTTGCCGGAAATAACGCTGGCCAATTACCAAGAAATCGCTAAGGCGGATAAGCCGAAAAAGAAAACTGAAATAAAAATTACCGAAAAAGAAACCGAAGAATCATTAAACTGGCTGCAAAAATCGCGGACTAATTATGTAACCGTTCTGCGTCCAATTCAAAAAGGGGATCGGGTGGAAGTGGATTTCTCGGCCAAGAAAGACGGGCAAATAATTGAGGGCGGCAAAAGCGAGAATCATCCGGTGCTGATTGGCGAAGGTAAATTTGTGCCGGGCTTTGAGGACCAATTAATCGGCCTCAAGGAAAACGAAGAGAAAAAATTTAGTTTAGTTTTCCCCGAAGACTTTAAGCCGGCCGAATTAGCCGGTCAATTAATTAACTTTGAGGTTAAAGTTAGACTGGTTCAAGAGCCGCAGGTTCCAGAGCTTAACGATGAGTTTGCCAAAAAAGTCGGTAATTTTGAGAATCTAGCCAAGTTGAAAGAAACCCTGGCTGATAATCTGGCCTTAGAAAAAGAACATAAAGAAAAAGATGTTTGGCGTGCTAAGATTCTGGAAAGTATCGCCAAAAAATCAACCATGGAGCTGCCTGAAGTTTTAGTTAAAACCGAACTTGACCGGATGATCGAGGAATTTAAGAGTAATGTATCGCAGATGGGCTTGGATTTTGGCGAATATCTGAAAAAATTGAAAAAGACAGAAGATGAATTAAAGAAAGAATGGGAGACAAAAGCGGAAGAACGATCTCGCGCCGGTTTAGTTTTAAGTGAAATTGCCAAGCGGGAGAAAATCGCCGTAGCCGATGAAGAGATTGAAGGTGAAATAACTAAAATGATTAAGCATTATCCGGACTGGGAAACGGTCAAGGCGCAAATTGACATGGAACAACTCAAAGAATATGCTAAGGGCAGGTTAAAAAACGAGAAGGTTTTTGAATGGCTGGAGAAAATATAAACTATATTTTCTGCCTTTTTCTGTGTTTCTGGTGAATCAGGGACGCAGAAAATAGCATAGAATATAAATTATTTAATTTAAGAAGTTTAGGTTAGATTATCTATGAATTTGATTCCGACAGTCATCGAAAAGTCACCCCAAGGAGAACGCGCTTATGATATTTATTCGCGGCTTTTAAAAGAGCGGATAATTTTTCTGGGCGGCGAAATTGACGACGAAGTCGCCAATGCCGTTATTGCGCAACTTCTATTTTTGGATTCGCAAGATCCCAAAAAAGACATTCAGCTTTACATAAATAGCCCGGGCGGCTCAGTCACGGCCGGCATGGCGATTTATGACACGATGCAATATGTGAAATCTGACGTTTCAACTATTTGCATTGGAATTGCGGCTTCGATGGGGGCGGTTTTGTTGTCTGCCGGAAGCAAGGGGAAACGTTATATCTTGCCAAACTCTGAGGTCATGCTTCATCAGGTGATGGGCGGAGCCAGAGGACAGGCGGTAGACATTGCAATCGCCGCCAAACAAATTATCAAGACGAAAGATCGTTTAAACCAGATCTTGGCTAAGCATACGGGTCAGGAAATGAAACAGATTGAAAAAGATGCCGATCGGGATTTTTTCATGTCGGCGGAAGAAGCCAGGGCGTACGGCGTGGTTGATAAGATCTTGAAGAAGGCAATTTAGGCGCAAGGCAACGAGATTCAAATTCTTAGATGGTTGAGACCTGGATGTCACAACCATATGGAAACAAGTACTCTATTCATAATAATCGGGGTCGTCGCTTTAGCGGTGGGCTCTTTTTTCGGTTATGTCATTCGCCAGGGGATAGCCAAAAAACAAGCGGGTAGTCTTGAGGCGCGAATGGAAAAAATGACCGAAGAGGCCAAGCGTGAAGCCAAGGACGTTGTTATCGAAGCAAAAGACAAGGCAATAAAAATTCAAGAAGAAGCGAAACGCGAACAGAAAGAAAGAGAGCAGCAAATTATGCGCCTGGAAGACCGGCTGGAAAGAAAGGAACAGGCGCTGGACAATAAAACGCAAGAACTAGAAAAGCAGCGCGCTGAAATTTTAGAAAAAGCGGAAAAAATTAAAGAAATAAAGGAGCAGATATCTCACGTCCAGGAACAAAAACTAGCCGAGTTGGGAAAAATAGCTAAATTAAGCCAAGGCGAAGCAAAAGAAGAATTGCTCAAGCAAGTCGAAAAAGAATTTGGCAACGACTTGATGGAAAGAATTGATCACTTAGAAAAAGAAGGGAAAGAAGAGCTAGAGAAAAAAGCCAAGAATATTTTAACTTACGCAATGCAGCGGTATTCGGCTTCGCAGTCAGCCGAGGTGACTACCAGTTCCATCGCTTTGCCGTCCGACGAGTTGAAGGGGAGAATTATCGGCAAAGAAGGCCGAAATATTAAAACGCTAGAAAAGCTAACCGGAGTAGAGGTCATCGTGGATGATACGCCCGGAGCGATTATTATTTCGGCTTTTGATCCGATCAGGCGGCAAATCGCCAAGATGGCGCTGGAAAAATTAATGTCCGACGGTCGAATTCAGCCGGCTAGAATTGAAGAGGCGGTCGAAAAGGCCAAAGAAGAAATCAATGAAAAAGTTTTCGAAGCCGGCAAAGCGGCTGCTTTTGATACCGGCGTCGCCGGGCTTGATCCTAAGTTGGTTAGAATTCTGGGCCGTTTAAGCTTTCGAACCAGTTACGGGCAAAATGTTTTATTGCATTCGCTGGAAGTTGCTCATTTAGCCGCTTCAATCGCGGCCGAAGTTGGCGCCGACGTTGCCTTGGTTAAAAAAGCTGGCTTGTTGCATGATATCGGTAAAGCGGTTACCCATGAAGTCCAAGGATCGCATGTCGAGATAGGCAAAATGATTTTGCAGAAATTCAATATCAGCGAAGACATTATTAAGGCGATTCAATCGCATCACGAAGAATATCCTTACGAGTCGATTGAGGCGGTTATCGTTCAAGTGGCGGATCAGATCTCCGGGGCTCGGCCGGGAGCGAGAAAAGATACCTTGGAAGCTTACCTAAAGCGCCTGGAGGAGTTAGAAAAAGTCGCTAACTCTTTCGAGGGGGTAGAGAAATCTTACGCCATTCAGGCGGGCCGGGAGATCAGGGTTTTCGTGCAGCCGGAAAGAATGGATGATATGCAGGCCAAGCGCATGGCCAAGCAAATCGCGGAAAAGATTCATCAAGAGCTGCAATATCCCGGTGAAATTAAAGTTACGGTGATCCGAGAAATGCGGGCGATTGAATACGCCAGATAAAGGCCATTCAAATTTAATCATATGAAAATATTATTTTTTGGCGATATTGTCGGCCAGCCAGCCAGGCAAGCTTTAAAGAAAATCATGCCGGAACTCAAAAAAGAGCTGCTGCCGGATTTGGTTTTGGCTAACGCGGAAAACGTGGCTCACGGGCAGGGTCTGTCTCAAAAATCACTGGAAGAAATATCCTCGGTTGGTTTTGACTATCTAACCACCGGCGACCATGCTTATGTCTTGAAAGAAAGCGAGCAAATTTTATCGGACAAAAAACAGAAAATTTTACGGCCGTTAAATTGGCCGGGAAGCGTGGCTGGCCGCGGCTTTGAGCTTTTGACCGTGGGAACACGGCGCCTACTGCTTGTAAATTTAATCGGCCGGGTTTTTATGAAGCATGATTTTGACGATCCTTTCAAAAAAATAGAAGAATTGCTAGACGACTACTCCCTGAAAGGCAAAGAGCAGGGGAGCGAAGCGGTGGACGCAATTTTAATCGATCTTCACGCCGAGGCAACTTCAGAAAAAGCGGGATTAGCCTGGTTTCTGGATGGCCGAGTTTCGGCTGTTTTGGGTACCCACACACATGTGCCGACCGCCGACGAAAAGATTCTGCCTGCCGGCACTGGCTTTATTTCTGACGTTGGCATGGTTGGGACGCGGGATTCCGTTTTGGGGGCCAATAAAGATATTGTGATTAAGAGATTCTTAACCCAGCGGAGTTTAAAAATGGAAACAGCGCAGGGTTCCGTTGTCGAGGTTAACGGTGTTTGGATTGAGACGGATGATAAAACTGGTTTAACAAAAAAGATAGAGAGAATCAGGCGGCTGGTTGACTCGGAGTGAGCAACCACTAATTTTGCTTAAATAAGGGATTTGGCAGTTGCCAAGATTTTGGTGAAGAGTTAAAATGGGGTAAAAGGAGGGAAAACGAAAGGTCGGCTTAGAACATAAAACATTTTAACATCCTAACATTTTAACAGACAGAATATATTAGCGAAATTTTTTAAGACTAATATGTTTAAATGTTAATATGTTATTTTGAACAATGAATAAAGATCAATTGATTGACGCAGTTGCCACTAAATGTGGTTTGTCAAAAAAACAGACCGATGAGTGTCTGGAAGCGATTTTAGCGACTGTTACCAAGGCAATGCAGAAAGGCGATAAAGTTGTTTTCACCGGTTTTGGCGCTTTCGTTGCGGCCAAAAGAAAAGCCCGACAGGGAGTTAATCCTAAGACTGGCGCCAAAATTCAAATTCCTGCCATGACGGTTCCTAAGTTTCGAGCCGGCAAAGCCCTGAAGGATGCGGTTCGATAGACTTTCTTAGAAGATAGAGACAAACAAAAAAACCCTTCCTCGGGTTTTTTTGTTTGTCTCTTGGAGCGGGCGAGCAGAATCGAACTGCCGTCTCAGCCTTGGCAAGGCCGCATAATAGCCGCTATACGACGCCCGCTTAATTTTTCAGGGTGCCGGGGGTCGGAATTGAACCGACATTAAAGGTTTTTCAGACCTCCGCCGTGACCAACTTGGCTACCCCGGCATTAGCTTATTAATGTTTCGGTGTGGTAGTGCGTGGGCGATGTAGGGATTGAACCTACGGCCTACTCGGTGTAAACGAGTCGCTCTACCATTGAGCTAATCGCCCGAAGTTCAGATGCTTGGTGCCCAGGGGGGGACTCGAACCCCCACGGGTTGCCCCACTACCACCTCAAAGTAGCGTGTCTGCCAAATTCCACCACCTGGGCAAGTCTAAGACTAAACTGCCTGATCCTCAACTTTTTCAGAGACGGTAGCCGGAACGATATAGTCTTTGCTTTTCATTCGAGCTTTTTTACCGGACCGTTTGCGCATGTAGTAAAGTTTAGCCTTGCTAACTTTGGAATCTTTCAGAATCTCAATTTTTTCGATGGTCGGGCTGTGTAGCGGATAAACTCTTTCGACGCCTACGCCTTCGGCGATTTTTCGGACGGTAAAAGTCCCGTCAAGTCCGCGGCCGTGTTTGGTGGCCAGTACCAGCCCTTCAAACGGCTGAACTCTTTCTTTGGCGCCTTCTTTGATGCGTTGATAAACTTTGACAGTCTGTCCTGGTCTGATATCCGGCAGGGTTTTGATTTGTTCTTGGATGATTTTCATGGCTTTTTTATACCTCTGTTAAGAATTTTTGCACAAATAGATATTAGCATTAATTGGATATTTTTTCAAGGGCAGAGAATCTAAGAGTTTTTATTGACAGGATAACGGTATCTTGCTAGGAATTAAGACAAAATTAGGAGCGGTTCCTAAACAATCAAATATGATAAGGGGGAGTAATCATGCAGATTAAATTTTACGGTACGCGCGGATCTTTGCCGGCCGGTCTTACGGCCGCTGACGTGGAGGACAAGATTGTCCGAGCCATCATGGTAACCCAAAAGCTGGTCTCTGATCCCGAGGACGAAGAAAGAATTCGGGATCTGGTAAGAAATCTGGCTTTTCCGCTTCGCGGCACATATGGTGGGGACACTACCTGTTGTGTCGTCCGCTGTGGTGAAATCGTTATCGTCCTTGATATGGGGTCGGGAATCAGGCGATTCGGAAAAGAGATTATGCCGGAGATGTTTTCCAAGAAAGGCATAAAAATTAATTTTCTGATGTCCCATATTCACTGGGATCACATCCAGGGCTTTCCGTTTTTCGCTCCGCTCTTTGTCCCGGGCGAGTTCTTGCCCAACAACAAATTCGTTTTCTATGGCGGTACTTGCTGGCAAGGGACGCTGGAAACTGTGCTGCGCGGGCAAATGGATCCGCCGGTCTTTCCTGTGGAATGGACAAAGGTAAGCGCCGAAGGGCCGGCGATGGATTTCGTTACGATCCGAGACCGCTTTAAGGCCGAGTTTCTCTCTGAAGTGCCCGGGTCTTCTGATCTCGTAAGGGTGACGGCTCGACGCCTCAATCACCCCAACGAAACCTACGGTTGGCGAATCGAGTTCCAGGGCAAGACATTCGTCTTCGCCAGCGACACCGAGCCGTATGACGGTGGGCCGGATCCGACGCTTCTGGAATTAGTCCGAGGCGCAGACCTGCTATATCTGGATAGCCAATTCACGCGGAGCCAGTACCTGGGGAGTGACGGCTCTCCATCTCGCCGAGGGTGGGGCCACGGGTATCTGGAATGGTGTGTTCGAGTGGCTCAAGAGGCGAATGTTGAACACTTGCTGCTCGGTCATCATGATCCGGCTTCCAGCGACGAGCAAATTTTTGCGATGGAACAGGAGACGCACAAACTCGTCACCGAGAAACCCTGCCAAGTCCGGGCGGCGTATGACGGTCTGGAAGTAAATCTTGAATAGTTGCGCGAACAGCCAAGTTCTGAAATAACAAAAAAGGCTTATCCGATTTATCGGTAAGCCTTTTATTTTTTTAATTAAATTTTTTGGAGACCGGCAATAATCTTTTTCAGGTCCGATGGCAGAGGAGACAAGAAGATCCGTTTTTGATTATTGGGCAAGATAATTTCCAGCTCTGTCGCATGCAAGAATTGGCGCTTTAAGTCCGGCAAGATAGGCAGCCGTTTATCGCCGTATTTGGCGTCGCCAGCTACCGAGTGTCCCAAATGCGCCAAGTGGACGCGGATTTGATGCAGTCGGCCTGTTTTGGGGCTGGCCTCAATCAGGGTGTATCGATTAAATTCCTCGATGACTTTATAGAGAGTAACCGATTCCTTCCCTTCGCCGACCGATACTTTTTGCCGGGTCGGATCGGAACTGGCTCTTTGCAACAGAGTCTTTATCGTTCCTTGTTTTTCTTTGGGGTGGCCATGAACTAGAGCCAGATATTTTTTGATAACTTGCCGGTCCTTAAATTGTTTTTTTAACCAGTCAAAACTAGCTTGGTTTTTGGCGACGATTATTACGCCGGAAGTATCCTTATCCAGGCGATGAACAATGCCGGGGCGAATAGCTGGAATATCGCCGACATTTGTTAACGGGGGATAGTAAGCTAAAAGTCCGCTGATTAAAGTATTTTTTGTTTCTTGGGCCAAGGGCAGGTCATTTTTATCCTGTCGCGGATGAACAGATAGCCCTGCCGGCTTATCGATCACAATGACGTCTTCGTTTTCGAAAATAATTTTTAATTTTATCTCGGGATTAGGCAAAATTTGCGCGGTGTCCGGCAAGGCGAATCCTGGCGCGAAGGCTACCTGGTCGTTTTCGTTTAGCGCGTAAGACGGTTTGACTTGCTTCCCATTAATCAAAAAATTACCAAGCTTAATCTGGCTTTTAATGTAAACGCGGGAAAGATTAGGGTATTTTGTTATAAGATATTTGTCTAGTCTCATTTTTTTAAAAAACCCTCTTCGGTTGGTCGAAGAGGGACATGTTTATCGTTTTTTTGTGGGTCTGACAGGATTCGAACCTGTCACCTTTCCCATGTCAAGGGAACGCTCTAGCCAAATGAGCTACAGACCCAGAGTCTTTTTATCTTAAAACGGCTAATCCAAATAAAATAATCATTGCAATAATGACCAGCCAGGCGATGGTATAGGACAGCATTTTTATCGCTTCAACCTTTTGATTTTCGAGGTAAAGAAGGAGCGGTCTTCCCAGGACAAGCGTTCCGGTAATAGTAGCGGAAATAACGAGTAAAATCAACATGACGGCCGGAGCCAAGAAGCTGTCCGCCTTGCCTGTTTTATTAAATATTTTTTCGCCGTTGGACAGGAACCAAGAAATCGCCAAAACATAAAACAGAACGCCGAGAGAATGAAATAGGGAATATAATAATAATTTGGATTTTTTCATCTTTTTAGTTTTTAATCTTTTTTAGCTTTTAGTGGGCGTGGAAGGGATCGAACCTTCGGCCACGGTCTTATAAGGGCCGCGCTCTACCACTGAGCTACACGCCCGAGAGTCAATTTAGCGCTGCTTAGCAGTCTGATGAATTCGGGCAGCGGAAAAAATTTAACTCTTCATCAACTCTTCAAATTCTTCCTTTTCAATTGTCTCTTTCTCGATTAAGCGATTGGTTATTTTATCAAGCAGGGCTCTTTTGCTGGTCAGGATCTTTGTGGCCAATGAAGCGGCGTTATCGATAAAAGCATGAACTTCGTTATCGATCTCAGTGGCAACCTTTTCGGAATAATTTTTTTCGGTCGAAATTTCCCGGCCTAAAAAAATTAAATCCTCGGTTTCGCCAAAAGTTCTCGGTCCGAGATTCTCGGACATGCCGTATCTCATCACCAGTCGCCGAGCCAAATCGGTTGCTTTTTCGAGGTCATTACCGGCTCCGGTAGTAATTTCGTCAAAGACTAATTTCTCGGCGAAATAGCCAGCGAGTAAAACGGAAAGTTCTTCCTTAAACTCGGTTTTACTGTGCAGGTGCTTATCGACCTCTGGCAGTTTTAAAGTATAGCCGGCTGCTTGTCCTCGGGCGATGATGGAAACTTTGCGGACGGCATCGGTGTGGGGGAGAGAAGCGGCGACCAGCGCGTGTCCGGCTTCGTGGTAGGCCGCGATTTTTTTCTCCTCGGTGGAAAGAATATGGCTTTTTCTTTCTGGTCCCAGTAAAACTTTTTCAATGGAAGAAATCAGGTCGTTCATCGAGACTTCAGTTTTGTTTTGCCTGGCGGCGAAGATAGCTGCTTCGTTAACTAGATTAGCTAAATCGGCGCCGGAAAATCCCGGGGTTCGTTCGGCAATTTGCCGTAGATTAACGTCGGGCGTGATTGGTTTATTTTTAGCGTGAATTTGCAGGACTTCTTCTCGGTCGTTAATGTCTGGTAAATCCAGAATAACACGCCGATCAAAGCGACCGGGGCGCAGCAGGGCGGAGTCTAAGATATCCGGACGATTGGTCGCCGCCAGAACGACTACGCCGCTATTTGGTTCAAAGCCGTCCATCTCTACTAGAATTTGATTCAAGGTTTGCTCTCGTTCGTCGTGACCGCCACCTAATCCTGCGCCGCGTTGTCGGCCAATCGCGTCTAGTTCATCAATAAAGATTATACAGGGGCTGGTCTTCTTGGCGGTTTGGAACAGGTCCCGGACTCGGGCGCTGCCAACACCGACAAAGAGTTCAACAAATTCCGAACCGGAGATATGGTAGAAAGGAACATTCGCTTCGCCTGAAACCGCTCTGGCCAGAAGCGTTTTACCGCAGCCCGGAGGGCCGATCAAAAGTACCCCCTTGGGAATTTTAGCGCCAATGTCAATAAATTTTTTGGGTTGACGCAAAAAATCAACGACTTCATTTAACTCCTCTTTCGCTTCCTTCAGACCAGCTACATTAGCGAAGGTGGTTTGCTGTTTTTTATCTTCTGGCATGATGATCTTGGCCAAAGACTTGGTGAAGCTAAAAGCCTGTCCGGCGCCGCGTTGAGTCTGGCGCATCATAAACCATAAAAATAGGCCCATTAAAACCAGCGGTAAAAGGAAGGGCAGAATAATATTGCTGAACCAAAATTTCCAGCCGCTTTCTTGTTTCACTTCAATCTGCACCTTTTGCAGCATTACAGCATCAACGCCGTAATTTTTTAGAGATTCGCTTAAGCTGCTTTCTATTTCTTTCTGGGCGGTGGCGGCGGAGCCGTCTTTGAGTTCGATAGCCAGGTCTTGATTGCTGACGGCAATTTTGGCGACTTTTTCTTGGTTAATCTGCTGGGTCAGTTCCGTCAGAGTCATCTCTTTAGGCGCTTCTTTCTTGCCGGCTAACATCGAAAAAACACTGGAAACTAATAAAAAAATTATTAGAATAATGAGAAAGTTTTTTAAGAGAGGCTTCATTAGTTTTTAATTTTTCCCGTCTACCAAGGCCAATCGTTATCGGCGGTTATAATAGAGGGAGCGGATTAATGCGTCTTATTTATTGCTCTTGGAGAGTTCTGGCGCATCGGTTTTGGGGGCGGCGTCAACTCCTTCGTTCTTTGGGGCAGTTTCCGGCCGCACCAAAGATAAGGCCATTTTATGAACTTGTGGTTCAATGGAAACTATTCTGAATTGATATTTTTTGCCGGCTGCTATTTCCGAGTTCATTTTATCCAGCGAGCCAAAATCAGAAATATGAACCAGGCCGTGAATATCTTTATCCAGCTGAATGAAGGCGCCGAAAGGATTTATTTTGGTTACTTCGCCTTCAATGATTTGATCTTTATGATATTTTTGATCAATGCTCTGCCAGGGATCCTGTTTTAGAGCTTTCAATGAAAGAGACAGGCGGTCTTTTTCAATGCCGATTATTTTGGCGGTGACACTTTGACCAACTTGTAAGACTTGGCGCGGATCTTCGATCAGCTGCCAGTCAATTTCGGAAATATGAATCAATCCTTCGATCATCTCCGTTTTGTCTTGACCCTCTTTTTCTTTAAGAGGGAAGCGGACGAAAGCACCGAAGTCAACAACGCCGGAAATTGTTCCGGAAACTAAGTCGCCCAGCTGGTATCGAGAAAGCGCTTCTTTAATCTTGTCTTCGCCAACGGCTTTTTCGGAAACGATTAATTTCTGCTGGCTGGGATCGATATCCAGAACGCGGATATCCAGGTCGCGGTTAACGAATTTATTTAATTCTTGCAGAATCTTATTTTTGTCGCCGTCTTCCACCCGGGGATAATGTTCGTAATTTAACTGAGAAACGGGTAAAAAACCAACGATGCCGTTCAGCTCAATCATCAGTCCGCCACGATTAGCGGCCGTTACTCTGGCTTTGATGGTTTCTTGTGTCTCTACCAGGCGTTTTAGGCTATCCCAAGATTGTTCCTGGTGGGCGGCTTGAAGAGACAGCTCAACGAAGCCGTCGTCATTTTCTTGCTCTAGCACCATGGCGGAAATTTCTTCTCCGACACGGAGGCTTTTTATTAGGTTGCGGTTAGCTTTGATTTCTCGGCCAAGCAAAACGCCCGTACCGGCAACACCCAAATCAACAAAGATGGTATTGCGGCCAATCTCGACAATTTTACCGCTGGCAATTTCGCCAGCCTTGGGGGTTTTTGGCGATTGATTAAGCAGGTTATTCATTAGAGGTTTTTGGGCCTCGGTTGTTTTTGCGGTCATATAAAACTATTCGCGCCGTTTTTTAATAATTATTTTACCCCGTTAATAATCGGCAAGGTAAATTAAAATCTGCTGATTTTAATTATCAGGGTGAATTTTTCGGCGTCTAAATACGGTGTTAGTATATTATATAAAATGAGATTTGGCAAGGCGGAGAAAGCTATTGGCAGGCGGAATTTTTTATGATAAAATGAAGATAGAAAAATTAAATTATCAATGCTCAATTGTCAATAAATTTTCAATGATTTAGTTTTGCCGGTCTCCATTGAAGATTAAAAATTGGTGGTTGAAAATCCTTTGTTATGGTTATCACTTGGTACGGACAATCTTGTTTCAAGATTCAAAGTGGCGAAACCGTTCTGTTCACTGATCCTTTCTGTAAGGAAGTCGGCCTGACTCCGCCTCGTGGCCAGGCTAATGTTGTCACTATTTCTCACCAGCACCGAGATCATAATAATTATGACGCGCTAACCGGTGAGCCGCTAGTCATCAAGGGGCCAGGTGAATATGAAATTAAAGGCATAAACATCAGGGGCATTTTTTCGTATCATGATAATAAGGAAGGCAAAGATCGGGGGACCAATACGATCTATGTGATAGAGGTTGAGGGAATAAAAATTTGTCACTTAGGCGATTTGGGCGAAGAAAAATTAAACGATACCCAAGTTGAAGAGATTAACGGTGTTGATATTTTAATGATACCGGTTGGCGGCACGGTGACGATCAACGGGGAGGACGCGGTGGAAGTTATTAATCAGATTGAACCAAGAATCGTTATCCCTATGCACTATAAAATTCCGGGGTTGGACGCCAAACTTGACGGTGTCGACGTTTTTTTGAAAGAAATGGGCGCCGGCAAGAAAGAAGCCGTGGATAAGTTAACGCTGAAGAAAAAAGATTTGCCGCAGGAGGAAACAGAAATAGTGATAATGAAGATTTAAAAAATTTATTATGTCGGTTGCTGACTTTATCGGAAAATTGCAGCAAAAACCTCGTTATGTCCGTCTTCAGATTATGTGGGGCGGAGTAATTTTTTGTATGATTTTCGTTTTGTCTTTTTGGTTCTGGTCGCTGAATGATTTGCTGGTGGCTAAAAAAGACCAGTCAAGCGATGATAAAAAAATTATGGAAGGCCTGGACCAGGTCAAGAAAGACGTCCCGACTCTCTGGGGAAGCCTGGGAGCGGGGATTGGCAATATTGTCGAATCAATAAATTCTCCGGCTAGCGAAAGCGGTAATCCGACTTCTAGTGAAGAGCCGGGAATTAACGACCGGCTGCCGATAGAATAAATATTGTCCGCCTGGAATTTTAATAATTTTTTTTAATTTGTAATTAATTCATAAGAATACTATGGATATAGGAAACGTTAAATCTCAAGAAATTGTAAAAGAGATGCAGGATTGCTATCTGGACTACGCGATGTCGGTTATCGTCGGCCGGGCTTTGCCGGACGTTCGAGACGGCTTAAAACCGGTGCACCGGCGGATTCTCTACGCGATGTGGGATATGGGATTGCGGGCAAACGTCAAATTCAGAAAATCGGCGACAGTCGTCGGCGAAGTGCTCGGAAAATATCATCCGCATGGCGATGTCGCGGTTTATGACACCATGGTCCGCTTGGCGCAGGATTTTTCGTTACGTTATCCGTTGATTCATGGCCAGGGAAACTTTGGCTCGCTGGACGGCGACGGAGCGGCGGCAATGCGTTATACGGAATGCCGCTTAACGGCTTTGGCCGAGGAAATGATGCAGGACATTGATAAAGACACGGTTGGCTGGACCGATAATTACGATGGAACGCGGCAGGAACCGATGGTCTTGCCGTCTAAGTTGCCGCAATTGTTGTTGAACGGTCAAATGGGCATCGCGGTCGGTATGGCAACAAGCATTCCGCCGCATAATCTGGGCGAATTGGTTGATGGAATCAATTATCTAATTGAGAATCCCAAGGCGAGCAATGAAGACCTCTTAAAGATTATTAAAGGGCCGGATTTTCCGACTGGCGGAGCGATCTATGACCGGCAGGCGATCGCACAGGCTTACTCAACTGGTAAGGGGGCAATCATCAATCGGGGGATTGCCGAAATCACGGAAGATAAAAAAGGCTTGCGCCAGATTATCGTTTCGGAAATTCCTTATCAGGTCAACAAGGCGTCGTTGCTGGAAACTATCGCGGATTTAGTTAAAGATAAAAAAGTTGACGGGATAAAAGATATTCGCGACGAGTCTGACAAAGACGGCGTGCGGATCGTAATCGATCTAAAAAGCGAGGCTTATCCGCAGAAAGTTTTAAATCGGTTATACAAACTAACTGATTTGCAAAAAACTTTTCACTTAAATATGCTGGCGCTGGTTGACGGTTTGCAGCCGCAAGTTTTGCCGTTAAAAAACTTTCTGGAGCAATATGTTGAGCATCGTTACAAGGTAATAACGCGCCGAACCCAATTTGATTTGGCCCGGGCGAAAGAACGGGCGCATATTTTAGAGGGATTAAAAAAAGCGCTGGATCAAATTGACGCGGTTATTTCGACAATCAGGAAATCGCCAACCAAAGAAGAGGCGCACGTGGCTTTGTGCAAAAAATTTAAACTAACCGATGTCCAGGCTTCGGCCATTTTAGAAATGAAATTGCAGACGCTAGCCGGATTAGAGCGGAAAAAAATCGAAGACGAACTGAAAGAGAAAAAAAGCTTGATTGCTAGTCTTGAAGATCTGTTGAAGTCGCCTAAGAAAATTTTAGGAACAATCAAAGAGGAGCTGACTCATCTCAAGGAAAAATATGACGATGGTCGTCGAACCAAAGTTTTTGTCTCGCCGGTCGGCGAATTTAAGGAGGAGGATTTAATTCCGGAAGAAGAATGCATCATTACGCTGACGCAGGGCGGTTATATCAAGCGGATGAATCCAAAAAATTATCGGCCTCAGCACCGAGGCGGCAAAGGGATTTCCGGCATCACGACGCGCGAAGAGGATATGGTCAAGTATCTAGCCTGTGTCAATTCGCATGATAATTTGCTCTTCTTTACCACTAACGGCCGCGTTTTTCAGACAAAAGCTTATGAAATTCCCGAGGCAAGCCGTGTTGCTCGAGGGCAGGCAATTGTTAATTTTTTAGAACTAGCACCCAAAGAAGAAGTTTCGGCGCTGGTTGCCCTGAAAGAGAATCTAAAAAATAAGAAAAAAGGCGAAAAAGAAAAATCGGCCAGCGATGAGGAAAACTTTCTGGTGATGACGACAAAAAGTGGTATAATAAAAAAGACAGCGATGGAAGACTTTTCTAACGTGCGCCGTTCGGGTTTAATCGCCATGAAACTGGACAAAGACGATCAGCTACGCTGGGTTAAAGTTTCTTCGGGGCAAGATGAAATAATTTTAGTAACTGCCAAAGGCCAGAGTATTCGTTTTAAAGAGAAAGACGCTCGGTCAATGGGGCGGGCCGCCAGCGGTGTTTGGGGAATCCGTTTGAAAAAAGGAGACGAGGTAGTCGGTATGGATGTCATAAAAACTTCTGCTTCCGCTAAAGCTTCGGCGGACAAGCAAAATTTAAAGAAAGAGCTTTTGGTGGTGATGGAAAATGGCTACGGCAAGAAAACAGATATTAAGCAATTTAAAATTCAAAAACGCGGTGGTTCGGGAATTAAGGCTGCTCAAGTAACGCCAAAGACGGGCGCAATTGTAATGGCGGAGATTTTAGCCGGCGACGAAGAGGACATAATCGCTATTTCTCAGCAAGGGCAAGTAATCAGAACCTCGCTGGGTTCAATTTCTTCGCTGGGCCGGGCGACACAAGGAGTCCGTATTATGAAACTGGATACAGGCGACAAAATCGCTTCGGTAACATCATTATAATTAAAAATTTTATGTTGCAAGGTGCCGGTAGTCTTGCCAGCCCGGAAAAAATGTTATCGCAAATCGGTCTCAAGGAGGGGATTACGGTAGCTGATTTTGGTTGCGGCCATGGTTTTTTTACAATCCCCGCCGGTAAAATTATTGGCAAGGAAGGCAAGATCTACGCTATTGATGTTTTGGCCGAATGCTTAGAAGCGGTTCACTCCAGGGCGCGGCTTGAAGGTATCGTTAATATTTTAACGACGAGAGGAAACCTGGAGGTTCCGGGCGGTTCCGGTATTAAGGACGGAGTGGCTGACCTGGTTTTACTTCATAACGTTCTTTTCCAGTCTCAAAAAAAGGCTGATATCTTAAAAGAGGTCGTTCGAGTTTTAAAATTAAACGGAAGTTTGGTGGTAATCGATTGGCTGCCGGCTCCTGACGCGACCTCTGCTTTCGGTCCGCAAGGCGGCTGGCGTCTTTCAGTTGAAGAAGCGAAAAAAATCGCCCAAGAAGAAGGATTGGCGTTCAATCGAAGTTTGGATGCCGGAGAATATCAGTACGGCCTGGTTTTTATTAAATCATAAAATTTTAAGCGTTAAGATTCAGGATTCTGTTTGTTGTCGGGGATTAGGACCTCGTCAAAATTAAAAAATGGGCAAGAAAAACAAAAAAACAACCCTTTTTTCTCTGATGCTTCTGCCCGTCTTTTTTTCCGGTCTTTTTGCCGGCATTTCGCCTTGTAAGGAGCCAGCTCCGCCTCCGGCAACGCTGGAATTTTGGAGTGTCTTTGACGACTCCGATGTTTTTGACGCCTTGATTTTGCAATATAAGAAAGTGGCGCCAAATATAACCATAAACTATAGCAAAAAAAATATTGTTTCCTATGAGCAGGATCTGGTTAATGCGCTGGCAACTGGCCGCGGTCCGGATATTTTCTCTATTCATAATACTTGGCTGCCAAAACACAAAAACAAATTAGCCCCGGTGCCAGAAGCTATAATCTCGGCTAAGCGTTTTGGCGAGCTCTTTGTTGATGTAGCCTCGCAAGACTTTATCGATAGTGGAAAGGTTTACGCTTTGCCCCTAACAGTTGATACTTTGGCGCTTTTCTATAATAAAGATTTGTTCAATTCGGCGGGCATTGCCACGGCGCCGAGAACGTGGACCGAGTTTAACAGCGCCGTCGAAAGGCTAACTCGCCGGGACAGTAAAAATAATATTTTACAAAGCGGAGCATCTTTGGGCACGGCCAAGAACATTAATCGCTCAACCGATATCTTGATGGCCCTAATGCTGCAAAGCGGCGCCAAGATGGTTAACGATAGCCGGAGCCTGGCGGTTTTTGATCAGGCGATAGTCTCGGCCCAGGGGACAGATTTTAATCCGGGCCGGCAAGCCTTGATTTTTTATACTAATTTTGCCAGTCCGGGGCTGAAGGTCTATACCTGGAATCAAAATCAAAACTATTCAATAGACGCTTTCATTGAGGGGAAGACGGCGATGACGCTGAATTATAATTATCAATTGCCCGTGATCAAGGCTCGGGCAGCGCACCTGGAAATGGGCGTAGCGCCTTTGCCGCAAATCTCCAACACCAGCAAGAAAGTAACCTTTGCCAATTATTGGGCGCCAACGGTTGGCTTGGGATCAAAAAATCAAATTGAAGCCTGGAAATTTTTGGCTTGGTTGGCCTCGCCGGAGATTAGTCGTCAATATTTAGAGCTAACCAAAAAACCAGCAGCTAGGCGCGATTTGATTGAAGAACAGAAAAAAGACGCGGATTTAGGCGTTTTTGCCGAACAAGCGCTGTACGCTAAATCTTGGTGGGAGAAAGATAATTTAGCGATTGAAGGAATCTTTGCTGATATGATCGAAGCTGTTAACACGGGAAAAGTAAGCGCTGTTAACGCCTTAAGTCAGGCGGTGGCGCGAATAAATTTACTTTTACGATAATATATTTTTTAATCTTTGATAAAAAAATGAAAATTTTTTTGAAAAGCTCTGTTTGTTTTTTATTTCTGGCTTCTTTGTTTCTGGCTATTCCGGTTGCGCAGGCAGCCGGACTCGTGCCCTGCAGCGGTCCCGATTGCCGGCCTTGCCATCTTTTTAAATTGATTGTTAATATTACCGAATTTTTATTTAAACAGATTGCTTTGCCACTGGCTGGACTCATGTTTTTGGTTGGTGGTATAATGATGATGTTATCGGGCGGAAATGAAGCTCGTTTTAAAAAAGGAAAAGAAATACTGATTAATACTTTATTTGGCTTAGTCATTGTTTTGGCCGCCTTTGCGATTGTTAATAGTCTGATTACTTTTTTTGCTTCCGGGACAATTGCCAATGGTTGGTGGCAAGTGTGTGAATAATTAAACGAATCTAATGTCCTCAAAAATTTATAAAATATTTTTTGTTACGCTTTTAATAATCAGCGGGCTTTCGTTTTTGATAACACCGAGGGAGAGCTTGGCGGAAATAAGCGGTTTTTGTTGTTGTAATAATGGAACGACTCAAACTTATGCTATCGGCCCGACGAATCCGTGCGACGCTTTCTGTTCCGAGGCGGGCGTTCAAGCGAATGTTTCTTATGATCCAACCTCGTACACTCCTAACTGTACGGACATAACAACTCCGGCCGGAGAAGCGACGGATGCTGATGCTTGCGGCGGAATGTGCGTAGGCACCGATGTTTGTAATCCGGTTACGGGCGCGTGCGAAGGACCCGATGCCACAACCGACGATACAACCGGTGATGATGCCACGACCGACGATACAACCGACGCGACTGGTGATGCCGCTGGTGGCCCTGGCGGTGCGCCTGGCGCGGCTGACCCCGGTCCGGCTGTTAGCATGATAAATTTTTCCGGCTTAAACAGTATTCAAGATCTTTTTGCCAGGATAGTCGCCTTTATAATGCCTTTGGCTCTTTTGTTTGCGGGCGTCATGATCATTTGGTCCGGTTTTTTGTTTGTAACAGCGCAGGGTGATCCGACAAAAATAACTACTGCCAAAAAGAATTTTGTCTGGACGGTTTCCGGCGTAGCAATCATTCTAGCCAGTAGCGCTATTGTCGATTATATATCAGGGCTGATAGGCGGCACCTCTACCGGCGCCGGTGAGGCTTTGAAGACTCGCATCGAAAACGCCCTGATGAACCAAATCATTCCTTTGTTATTTGTTTTGGTAACCGTTTATTTCTTTTGGGGCATCATTACTTACGTCCGGGCGGCCGGAGACCAGAAAGCAATTGATACCGGTAAGCAACACATGATCTGGGGCATCATTGGCATGGCCGTAATGGCCAGCGCCTGGGGAATTGTCGCTGTAATTAAGAGTATGGTACAATAAAGTCGATATTTGATTAATTTCGCGCTTCTTGGCCGAAAGCCTGGAGGGGCAAGTGAAAGGGGGTGAGAGGAATGAAAAAAAATAATTTGAAAGAAATCATTTTAAGTTCAGTCGCGACTTTAACCTTTCCAGTGTTGGCTATGGCAGCCTCGGATTTTAATACGGTTTTGGGAAACATCAAGACCTGGCTGACCACCATTATCTCTATCTTCTTCGTTTTGGTAACCCTTTATTTTATTTGGGGGGTAATCGAATACGTGAAAGCGGGCGGCGATGACTCGGCCGTTAAAAAAGGTAAAACGCATATGATCTATGGAATTATCGGTATGGCAGTAATGGCAGCAGCCTGGGGAATTGTCGGGGTTTTGGTTCAATCATTCGGTGTCGGTGGCGGAACAATCCCAACTACGGGACTTTAAACGATTAGCAAAAATAAAAAAGCCCTTCACTTTCTGTGTCGGGCTTTTTGTTTTGTTTTTGGCCATGTTTGGCCGCGGTTTCAGTTAAAGGGACAGTCTTCTTTCTTGTCCGGCGCTACTTCGGATGTCTGTTGTCTGGCAGGCGAGGGACGGTAAGTCGCTGGCGTGGCGCGAGAATCAGCGGGAGGCATTTTTTCGAATTGATATTTTCCTTTCTCTCCTCTGTAGAAGACTTCGATTGGCCTCTGAGCCAGCTGACCGATATGAGAGAAAAGCAAACGATCTTTTTTCCAAAAACTGGCAGCCAGATTTCTTTTTTCGCCATCAGGAAACTGGATAACCAGCGCCACGGGCGGGGAAGAAGTTTCTTTGGTCGCGAGCAGTTTTTCTCCCGGTTGTAGCGTGATGCCGGTTGGCTCGAGGTTCGGCTTCTGTCGCTCTGGCTGGGTGGCCGCGCTTTTCTCGGCTGGTTTATCGGACGCAGTAGTTTTGGCCGGAGGAGTTTCGCCCTTTTGCCAGGTTGACCAAAGGCCGAAACCGACTATGCTTGCGAAAATAACAAAAATTGAAACGAGGTAAGTTTTCCAACTCCAACGGGGAGCGCTTTCGCTCGGATCCGTTTTTTCGGTTTTGCCTTTCTTCTCGGCCATTAGACACCTCCTTATCCTAAGCGGTTTTGGCGAGGATCTTATCTATTATGCTTGAACCAACTCTCTCAATCATCTCTCTTGTTTCTTGAGAAAGGTTCCCCTTGAATTCGGAAATTTCTTTTTTGACTTGTCCTTTTGAGGTCTGGATGATCTCCAGCGCTTGCTCCCGGGAAAAATCAAGAGCTACAAGCTCTTTGATTCGAGCGATAAGATTACCTATCTTTACCTTGTCTCCTTCCATCTCTCGCTGTTCGGTAACCTTTTTTTCGGCTGCTTTTGCTAGCTCCCCCCGCGGCTTTATCTCGTCGATATTCAATCGGTCAAGGCGGATGCCAAGTTGCGGCAAAAGCTGGCCGCCATTTCCTTGTCGCATTTTGGCGATGGCAATTTTTCTTCGCTCTGTCTGTCTTCTTAGGGTTTCTTCCTCTTCTTGGCCGAGGCGTCTTCTGTAGTTATCCAGCATCGCCCAATCTTTTTCGTCTCTTTCTTCCTGGATCGTTTTTTTCCGGAAGGTTTTGCTGGGAAGATGATAGAATCGCAGGAGAATAGAGGTCGGAATATCCGCCTCAATCGCTTCAAGTCTTTCCCCAACGATTGATTTCATTAAAACGTTAATAGCATCTTCTCGGGCATTTAATGCTTCAATCCAGGTCAAGGGTCCTTCGGTGTCAGACATTGCCCACTCGCGCAAGCGTTCGCGAACGATGTCGTCGAGAATCTCTTTTACTCCTTTTTCACCGCCGGCGTTGAGAAAATTTGTTAATCCGTCCTTAAGCTCAAACACAACTTGGCCGTTTTCATCTTTTGCGACTGCGTTATTGATCGGCGTCCAGGTCAGGCTGATTGGTATCTCGAGCTCAGCCATGTCCGGCGTTCGAACGAGTTGGGGCGGTAAATCATGATTCACCTTGGTCACGTTGACCAAGATGTAGCCGTGCCAGTAGGGGTAGAAAGGGAAAAAGTTCCATCCTTCGTCTTTCACTTCGGCCGTCCTTTTCCCGAACCTGGTGACGATTGCTTTATGGGGCGGGTTGGCAGGAATCTTTCTTAGCCCCTGCAAAACAAAAGCGCCAAAAATAGCAAACAAAAGCGAACAAATCGCAGCAACCAAAAAATAGTAAGTCATGATATCTCCTCCTTTTTTATCTATAAAAGCTAGTCCTGTTATCTTTTAGGTAAAATACCCATAGGTTTTTGCCTAACCATTGTCGGCTATATATATTAAGAAAGAGGCAATATCTGCTGCTTTCCGTTTTTTAAAATTTTTAAAGTTCTTTCCAGAAACCCGAATTTTCGGGTATCGCGATTTTAGCTTTAGATAAGCTGAATTCGCAATACTATATTATACGGTAACTAGATATTAATGTCAAGAGATGAGGGTGTTGCTTTTTTGGTCCAAAAAGGGTTAAATAAAAAGAGGCCGAGGTGGTGAAATTGGCAAACACGCTAGCCTTAGGAGCTAGTGGGGCAACCCTTGGGAGTTCAAGTCTCCCCCTCGGCACAAAACAAATTATTTTGCGGAAATAAAAAATACCTTGCATTACGCGGGGTATTTTTTATTATAAACTTTTATTGTCGGTTAAGGAGTTGGCGTCGGGGAAGCAGGCGGAGTTGGCGATGGGGAAGCGGTAACAACTGGATAAAGATCGGCTGATTTATAATTTGAGCGAAAATCATTTTTTTCAATCATCTGTCCGTCCCGCCAGATCTCCTGAGTCAGAATAGTCTTTGTCGCCCCGTTAGGGCTTTTAGACAGCACGGTTGGGCCTATCACCTTAACTTCGCGGCCGTCATTTGAGCCATAGATTTCGAAAATTAATTTTGTCCCTTCAATTCTATTTTGTAACAACAAGTGTCCTGCGGTATTATTCAAAATCTTTAGATCTGGTTTGGGCGCGTAAATTGTGGCGTCAAAGCCGGGGGCGCCATAGTATTTTACCGGATAGGCATGTGCTTGGCGTTCGGTAATTTTAAGGCCAGCCTTTATCGCGGCGCGAAAAAGTGTTGTTGAAACTTGGCAAATGCCGCCGCCGTATTCAGGAATAGTTTGGTTGTTTTTTATAACGTAACCCTCCGCCCAGCCGTTTAGGGCATCAATTTCGCCAACAGCCTGGATAAAAGAAAATTCTTCGCCGGGCTTGATTAGCCAGCCGTTAAGCTTAGCCGTGCCGACTTTAATATTGAACTGGCGGTTTTTATCCGATCCGGCAAAATTCGACTCTCCTTTGCCAAGGAGTGAAACGAGCCCGAGCTCTTTAATGTTTTGATCGCTGATGCCGGGTTTGGTTTCGTCGATAACAAGTTGAATATTTTTTTGACCGGCTAAAATGCTATCGGTTACTTTTTGGACGCTTTTTTCCAGGTTAAGTTTTTGTCCTGGTTGGGCCAGCATGACGAATTTTATTTCATTATTTTCCCAAGTTAATTTAGCATTGGTCGCTTCGCGGTCTATACTTTTGGCGAGAGAGGCGAGAAAGACGCCGATTTTTTCTTGATTCAGCGAGAGCCGCAGCGCGTCTTGTTCGTCAGTTTTATTCTCTATTTCTAGCCATTCCCCAAGAGTATTTTTTTCGATTTTCCAGCTCCGAGAATTATCGGCGGCGAGAAAATAAGGCGCGTTATCGATTAAAAGTTGGGCGGTTTCCTTCGTCTTTGCCAGCTCTTCTTCCTTGATTTGCGGTTTTTGCTCAATCAGCGCTAAAGAAATATTCTGGTCTTCCTGATTAAAGCTTTGAGCGACGCTATTGGCCAGTCGCAACCGATTTATAACTTGACCCGTTTGGGCAGGCGTGATTTCAATCTTTTTTTCTGGGGGGTTATATTTTAGCCCGGCGTTAACGGGCGGTTTCTCTATTTCCGAGAGTGAAGATGACGAAATGGTTTCTTTCAATTGGCGGCTGTCTATTGAATAAATGGGCGGCAAATTTTGCTTAAAAAATAAAGCGGTGGATTGTTCGGCCGTGGCTGCCAGCAAATTTGAACCGTGGCCAAAGTTGGTCGCGGCGGCCAGAGTTTTTTCTCCGTCAATAACAACGCCAAGCTCTCTTGGCGAAAAAGCCCAGTTTTTATCGCCAAAAACTAAATTTAATTTTTGGAAACTAAATTTAATTATTTGTTGATTTAAAATTTCTTCAGCCTGGCTGAAATCTTTGCCGCCAATTTTTAGGCTGTTAATGGTGACGCCGTGGGGGAGCCGGTTAAAATTTAAAAGATTAAGGGTTAGAAAAAAGCCAATTACCAAAAAAAGCAGCGTTAGGCTGATTAGATAGGGCGGTCTTTTGATCTGTTGCCAGAAATTAATTTTCATTCTTTATATTTTAAGCTCGGACAAACAAAAAAGCAACTGATTTCGAGCTTATTTCAACGGGCGCTGAGCTCATCAGTTGCTTCTTTGGAATTTGTTAGCTGGTCATTACTCGAATTTTTCTGGTTTTTATTTTTTCTATCTTGGGTAAGCGGAGAGTCAGGATGCCGTTTTTCATTCCGGCTTCAGCTTTTTCGGCCTCGACGTCAACGGGCAGGATTACCGAACGAGAAAAGGCTCCCCAATAGCACTCTTGATAGTAGTAGTCGCCTTCAGAAATAACTTCGTCTTTCTCTCTTTTTCCCTTAATCGTCACCATGTCGTTGGTAATGGTAATATCGAGGTCTTCCGGATTGACTCCGGCGATAGTTGATTTTATGACAATTTCTGACGGCGTCTGATAGACATCAATAGTCAGCTGGCCTTCAGAATCCGGCAGCCAATCATCATTCGGCCGGCTAGCTTCTTCCGCCGGGACGGATATTTTTTTAGTTTTTTTTGTTTTGGCTTTTTCGTTCTCGGCTGCTATTTTCTCTTTCTCTCTTTCTCTCTCTTCTTCTTCGTTTTTGGCCTCATCATCCTCTTCAATTTTATCTGTTTTGTTATTGATCGAAACCGTTTTTTCGTTTTCCTCTTCTTCCAAAACTCCGGTAAGTCTTTCAAGAAATGAAGGTTTTTTATTCATAGTTTTTTTCATCAGCCCTGCGAGCGCCCCTCATCTGTTTCTTTTTTTACGAAATAGATGCAAAACTCGCAATGTTGAATTTTTTATTTACTTTTTGCCTTGTCCTTGCCGACGTTAATTTTTAACACGAAAACTAACGCTTCACAATAATCCAATTAATAGTTTATTTTTGGAGAAAGTGAGTGAGCGAGTCCGGATTTCTAGAGGAAGTTTTAACCTTTTCATTTTAACCGATTGGAAGAAAGCAGGCAAGGGAAACTATTTGGGGATAAATTTTATCGAATTTTACAAATAGCCGCCTGTTTTTTAATTTGGCGGAATTGCCAGCCAACGATCGCTGCCATAAAGACCAAAAGTAAAGCCAGCGCCAAAACAAATATCTTGTCAAAATCAATCAACCAGACAAGATAATTGTATAGGCTGTGAAAAAATGTTGCCATGGCGAGCCCGCCTAAAAAGAACAATCTCCTTTTTTTGAAATTTAGCAGCGATAGAGCCAGAAAATATCCAAACATACCCGAGGCCAGGGCGTGCAGCAGGGTGGCGCTTAAAAACCGGGCAACTGATTGAGAAAAAGCCAGCTGGGTGGTGACATTGGGAATCAAGAAAATATTAAGCATATTTTCGATGGCCGCAAAACCAAGAGCGCTAACGATAAGATAGATCATGGCGTCAATCGGTTCGTCAAAAGCCGGGTTTCTTAATACCTGCCATTTCACCACCAGATATTTTAACAATTCTTCGCTTAGGGGAGCAAAAATAATTATATTAAGCAGAAGAAGAAGGGTGGTCTGGGGAATAAAATGATTAGTATTAATAAGATAAAAAAACGGTTCAAAGATCTTAGCTGCTAAAAATTGAACTAGAACGGCAACTGGGCCGACAACCCCGCCAAGCAGGAAGATTAAAAAAAGCATATTTTTGGGTTCGGGATGGGTGTCTTTATGCAAATAAAAAAATAGCCAAGCCAGGCTGGGTAGCATACCTAAAATAGCAAAAAGAAGATATCTCATTGATTTTATTATAACAGAGATAAGTGGCAAATGACAAAAGTCATTTTTTTGTTGTTACGAAATCCTAAGGTTGGATTCCGCCTTAAGATCTTGCCAGGATATTTTTTTAGCGCGATCTTGTTTAAGTTGGTAAAAAGCGGCTAAAGCGATCATTGCCGCATTGTCAGCACAATAAATACCTGGCGGTGTCATAAAACTAAAATTATTTTTTTGAGCTGCTCTTTCTAAATTTTGGCGCAGGGCTTGATTTGCGGCAACACCACCCGAAAGCCAGATGCTTTTACCCCCGTGTTTTTTAGCCGAATTAATGGTTTTTTGGACCAAGACGTCAACGACTGCTTTTTGAAATTCAGCGGCAATAGCTGGTGCCGCTTTTTTAATTTGAGTTTTAGTCATTTTTTGAAGAGTGTATAAAACAGCGGTTTTGAGTCCCGAAAAAGAAAGGTCAAAATCACCGGAATTTATCATCGGGCGAGGAAAGGAAAATTGATTAAGAGATTCGGTTTTCAGATTGCCGGCTCGTTTCTCCCATTGCGAGGCAAGTTTCGCGATGATTGGCCCGCCCGGATAACCAAGTCCGAGCATTTTCGCTACTTTGTCAAAGGCTTCGCCGGCGGCGTCATCGCGTGTTTCGCCGATGATTGCGTATTCGCCGATTTTTTTTATCAAAATAAGCTGCGTGTGCCCGCCGGAAACGACTAAGCAAATAGCCGGCAAGACGGACTCGTTCAGTTTTTCATCAGAGATCCCGCCGTTTTCATTGATGGCAAAGGCCGCGGTTAAATGTCCTTCGATGTGATTAACCGGTAAAATTGGTATGTCCCAAACAGAAGATAGCGCTTTGGCCAGATTAACTCCAACCCAAAGCGCCGGTTCCAGTCCCGGTCCTTGCGTGACGGCGATTAATCCGATATCCGGCTTCTGGTATTTTTTCAGAAGAGGTAAAAGTTTTTTTAAAAGTTCTGGTTCTCTTTCAAGAATTGAACTCAGAGATTGTAGTCTAGGATTTGCGGTCTTGTCAGAAATCTTAAGGAGATTACTTTCTCTTAGAGCTTTTTTTAAGAGGGGGGGTAGATTGCGTTGATGCTCGCGCTTGGCTAGCATTGGCACAACTCCGCCCCACTTAGCATGAATTTTGATTTGGGAAGAAATTAAATTAGCCAGGATTCCGGGCTGGCTATCTTTAGCGTTGTCTTCAAGAATCGCTATTCCTGAATCATCGCAGGAGCTTTCAATGGCGAGAATTTTCATAATTAAAATTAATGGTATATTATTTCCTTGCTTTTTTCAAATTTTTTGCTATGGTTAGCCCGTTGCCAATTTTGCTTTTTTCTGCTAAGATTTATTAGAAATTTGTTAGGAAGATTTTTTAGTTCGGCCCTATCGTCTAGTGGTTAGGACTCCAGGTTTTCATCCTGGCAACGCGGGTTCGATTCCCGCTAGGGCTACCGCTTTAGTTTTCGATGCTTTCCGGTATCGTAAAATATGGAAAAAAGTGATTATATAAAAATTGGGAACGCGCAGGATCTGAAAGGAAAAGACGGCTATCGATTATATCGTTTTTTTGAAATCCTGCCCGGTCTCCTGTCTTGGGGGACGCTGATCGGCGTCGTTTTTTTGTCTTGGGCTGCCCCGGTGTTTATTGCTTTTTTTATTATTGCATTCGATATTTATTGGCTGTTAAAAACGGTTTTTTTGTCAATGCATTTGCGTTCCAGCTTTGCGATCATCAAGCAGATAAGAAAAAAAAATTGGCTGGATGAGCTCAAGAAAAAAAACGGAGATCAGAATTCAAGCCAATCCGGTCCTATCAAGGCGACGCTGGGCTGGCAAGAAGTCTATCACCTGGTAATTTTGCCGATGTACAAAGAATCTTATGAGGTAGTGGCGGAGACTTTCGATTCTCTTTTGAACACCAATTACCCAAAAGATAAAATTATTGTGGTTTTGGCAACGGAAGAACGAGGCGGAGATATCGCTGCTCAAGTAGCGGATAAAATTGTTTCGCAATATGGCCAGAAATTTTTTAAATTTTTGAAAACGATTCATCCGGCTGATTTGGCTGGCGAATTGCCCGGGAAGGGTTCAAATGAAACCTGGGCCGCCAAAGAAGTGAAAAACAAAATTATCGATCAGATTAATATTCCTTACGAAAATATTTTAGTTTCAGTTTTCGATGTTGACACGGTGGTTTACGGAGAGTATTTTTCCCGCTTGACTTATGTTTTTTTAGAAAATGAAGATCGAGTTTGGTGCAGTTTTCAGCCGGTTCCCATTTTCAACAATAACATCTGGGATGCGCCGTCTTTTTCCCGGGTTTCGGCGCAAAGCGGCACTTTTTGGCATATGATGCAGCAGGAACGCCCGGAAAGATTGGCTACCTTCTCTTCGCACGCAATGAATTTCAAGACACTAGTTGAAATGAATTGGTGGTCGGTTAAAAATGTTTCCGAAGACTCTCGAATTTTTTGGCAGGCGCTACTTTTTTATGACGCTAAATACAGGGTCGTACCGCTTTATTATCCAGTTTCAATGGATGCTAATTTGGCCGAGAATTGGTTTAAGACGGCAATCAATGTTTGCAAACAACAGCGGCGCTGGGGTTGGGGCGTGGAAAATGTTCCTTACGTTCTGTTCGGTTTTTGGCATAATAAAAAAATTGCTATTAAAACTAAGTTTTTTTGGGCTTTTAATCACATTGAGGGATTCTGGTCTTGGGGCACTAACGCGCTAATTATTTTTTTATTAGGCTGGACGCCACTTTATTTGGGTGGACAGACATTTAATGTGACGTTGCTTTCTTACAATTTGCCGCAAATCACGAGAATTATCATGACGTTAGCCATGATTGGCCTGGTTTCATCCGCTATTTACGGAACAATGATTTTGCCGCCCTTACCCAAAAATCACCAGCGTTATAAGTACTCTTTAATGATTTTGCAATGGGCTCTAATGCCCGTTACAATTATTATTTTCGGCTCGATTCCCGGTCTTGAAGCGCAGACGCGTTTAATGTTTGGCCGGTATATGGGATTTTGGGTAACGCCAAAAGTGCGTCAGCTCAAATAATTTTTATTATTTTAGAAATAAAAAAGCCTCCATCTGCTCTTGCGGGCCAGGAGGCTTTGTTTCTGTTTAGCCGACTGTAAATACTGCGGTGGTATGTCGGCCAGGGGATTCCCGGGACGCCTTGAAGCCGGTAACACGTTTTTTTTTGGCATCTTTTTCTTCTTTGCAGCGCATGCATAATTCGACAAAGGGGGACGATTTTAATCGACCAATGTCGATTGGCTTATTGCAGCGCGGATTCAGGCAGATGCCGAAAGTTCCTTCATCAAGACGCTTAAGCGCCGCATAAATTTTAGGAAGTATTTTTATGCGATTTTTTAGAAGGGATTGAGAGATTACCGATCCTTCTGCATTTATGTCGGCGATATGATTGCCCGATCTATTGGGCTCCAGCTCGTCGCATAATTCCGTTCTAAATTCTTCAGACAATACGTCTTGTTCTTTGAGCAGCCTGGCTCTTTCCGAATCTAGTAATCTTTTAAAATCTGCCAGTTGCTCTCCCGTAAATGCCATTCGAGATTTTACGCGGCGCACTTTTATAAAAAAACTTTCTTTCTTTTTCTCTTCTCCGGTCATCTTTCTCCCTCTTCTCTCTGTCTAGATTGGAACGTTAGCTTTCTCTGTCAGGTCGTCCTGACCCCTAACATAACAAGAACTGGCTTTTTTATAGCACGAACATTAAAAGTTAACAAGAACAGAAGATGCTACTCAAAATGAATTTTTTCTTTGAATTGTCGCAGGTTTTCTTTTATCAAGGGATAATTTTTTAACGCGGGATCTTTTTGCAAAAGACTTGATGCTTCAAGCCGGACTTCTTTAATTAATTGCATATCTGCGAGGGAGGCCATTGAGAGGTCGGGCAACCCCCATTGTTTGGTGCCGTAAAATTGCCCCGGTCCGCGTAATCGTAAGTCGTGCTCGGCTAATTCAAAACCATTTTTAGCGGTTAAAATCGCCTTGAGACGCTGATTGTTTTCCTGGCCAGCAGAAGTGGTCAAAAGAAAGCAGAATGACTGATGCTCGCCCCGTCCAACTCGGCCGCGAAATTGATGAATTTGGGCCAGGCCAAAACGCTCCGCTCCCTCAATCATCATAACGGTGGCGTTGGGAATATCAACGCCAACTTCGACAACCGAGGTTGAAACCAGGATATCAATTTTCCCAACTCGGAAGTCGGCCATAATTTTATTTTTTTCGGTCGATTTTAATTTGCTGTGCAAAGCGGCAATTTTAAATTCAGAAAAAATTTCTTTTGTCAGCTTTTCGACTTCTTGCTTAACGGTCTTTATCTCGTCAACGTTGGCTTCTTCAAAAAGCGGTAAGCCATTTATGTCTGATCGATCCGGTTTTATCAGGCGATCCTCCTCGTTTCCGTTAACGTCTATCCGTGGGCAGATAACGAAAACCTGCCGACCTTGTTTGACCTGATGTCGGATAAATTCATAGGCGGCCAGACGGTCTTTTGATTTAATAATTTTCGTAATAATCTGTCGACGACCAACAGGCATCTCTTTCAACAAAGACAAGTCGAGGTCGCCGTAAAGAGTCAACGCCAGCGTCCGAGGAATCGGCGTAGCGGTCATCGAAAGAAGATGGGGAATAGAGCTTGGCAGTCCATCGCAAAGACTGGCGGTGCTTTTTTGTAGGGCAGCTCGCTGCTGAACGCCAAAACGATGCTGCTCATCGACGATGACGAGCGCCAAGTTTTTAAAGCAGATTTTTTTCTGAATTAAAGAATGTGTTCCAATGACGATTTTTAATTCGCCATTTTTAATTTGTTCCAGCAGCCGCTTCTTGTCCGATTTCGGGTTTTCTAGCGGAAAGCTGGTTTGGCTTTCGGAGTTTGTTAAGAGGGAGACAGACAAATCATACTTGGTAAAGAGGGCAGAGAGGCTCTTAAAGTGTTGCGCCGCCAAGACTTCGGTTGGGGCCATAAAAGCGACCTGAAAGCCCTCTGTGGCTACCTGGAGGGCCGCCAGGGCTGCGACAATGGTTTTACCCGATCCGACATCTCCTTCAAGCAATCGGTTCATGGGGCAGTCTTTATTAAGGTCCTGGAATATCTCCCAGGCAGATTGGCGCTGGCTGTCCGTTAGCGTAAATGGCAGTTCTTTAACGAATTTTTTTATCAGGCTCTCGTTGAATGTTATTTTTATAGATTTTTCATTTTGCCATTTTGTCTTCTGCCAAAGAGCGTAAAGCTGAATTATAAAGAGCTCATCAAAGGCTAAGCGTCGCTTGGCTTGGCTGATTGCTTTCACTGAAGAGGGGAAATGGATCTGATTTAGCGCTTGATTTAAGCTTATTAGGTGTTGGGAGTCTTTGATCTCCTTGGGCAGCCAGTCGGATATTTGTTTCAGGGCAGGCGAGAAGAGCCGTAATAAATAACGGAGATAGCGAGACGACAGGCCGGTAGTTTCTGGGTAAACTGGAACGAGACGACCAGTGTGAATTTTTACATAAGAAATATTTTTATCAATCTTTTCATAGGAAGGATTAGAGAAATATAAACCTTTATCAATGTTCACTCTTCCTGACAGGCTGACCAGAGTTCCTTCCGGTAGGGACTTGGCAATATACGGTTGATTAAACCAAACCGCCCTAACCAAGCCAGTCCCGTCCTGGACGCAGATTTCCGTTATGGCCATTTTCCTTTTCCAGGTACGTATATTTTTTATTTTAGTAACCTCTCCTTGAATGGTCGCGATTTCTTTTTCTTTCAGTTCGCCGATTGATTTTATCTGGGAAAAATCATCATAACGGTGGGGAAAATGATAAAATAAATCCCGGAGTGTTTTTACTCCGAGTCTTGTTAGCCTCTTTTGGTAAATAGGGGAAATGCGGGGGATATTAGAGATCTGGGCCGAGAGAAGCAAATTCAAAGTGTAAAAAATTAAAATGAAAAATAATGACGCAAGATTTGACGTTCTGCAGATTCGTCCTGCCGGGCAAGATATTTGACGAGATGTTTGAATCCTGAAGTTTTTGGCTTCTGCTTAAGCTATAATGCGGTGCGATTATTTGACGAAATCCGAACCTTTTTTGAACGAAACTGACGGCGCGCTTCGCGCGCCAAACTGAACGCTCGGGCGGGCAAAAAGAAAGGGGGTTGGGGGGAATGAATTTTTGCCCG
>Ga0172375_10000222_pt1 | contig 89445 bp, 95 predicted proteins | sample LakKiv1m_FD_114537 | JGI IMG/M metagenome (GOLD analysis project Ga0172375, IMG submission 114537) | Freshwater microbial communities from Kabuno Bay, South-Kivu, Congo - kab_092012_11.1m | ecosystem: Environmental > Aquatic > Freshwater > Lake | place: Democratic Republic of the Congo... | reverse complement strand
CCTTACTTGAAAAAGGATACTTAATTAAATAATTATATATAAGCATAACTAAAATATATATGTGAAAGTTATTAAATTAGTTTGCTTATACTAAAAAACAATAGTTGGGGTAATTAATAAGATATAGATTGATTCATCATAGAAAATAAGTTGCTTCAATGATTGCACCAATTGCTAACAACAATAATGCTAATAAAAACATCTTTAAAAAATCTACAAAAGCAACCCACTTGAAATCTGTTGAAAATAAGCCTCTAAACAAATCCCTTGCTAATATTGCACCAGTCACACTTACTATCAAATATGCCAAAATTTCAGGAAGTCCATGAGGAAGATAACTTAAAAAATTAAGAAACATATTCCAGATTCCATTAAGAATCGAAAGTAATCCTCCTGAAAAACCAGAAAAGGATATAGAGATGTCTTGAACAATCACTGCTGCAAGAATGGACGAATTCCAAGCCACCAAAAACAGTCCGCCTGCACCATAAAAAAAAGATAAGAGGGTCGCAGAGAGAACAACCAGCAGATTATTTATAAGAATAAGAAAAAACACGTATTTAAAAACAGCATAATGATTTGAACCACCAATAAAATTGCCAGTGGATATTGATTGCTGTATATTTTCTATCCCATTAATCTCTCCAAACTGCACAGAAAATATATTTGCACTTGTTGCTTGAGGAATAACAAAATATGCAACAACATAAGTTGCAAAAATACCTAAAAAGAACCATAAAAGAAGATATATTGTTTTTTTATGTCTTTTAAAGAATGGTTTGTCATAATTAAGTAAATAAGAGTCACGAGAATAAAGCTTGTTAAATAATGGCACCGCACCAATAGTGATAAAAGCAAGAACAGCTATACTTGTGTTTGTATTAGGAAATAAAAAAACAGCAAAGAAAATAGAAATCGCTGTAAGTATAACTGCATCAATAAACATTAAACCAGGTATTCTTCTTAACTTGTCTGAATTTATCAGTAGTTCTAGTACCATTTTATCAAGTATTTATATAATGTAATATTATATAAACATTTCTTATATATTATTATATATAAAAGGTACTAATTTTAACAACAAATATCAATAATGAATGATGTGATATCCTTGAAAAATGAACATGAAGAAAAAAAAATATTACAAAAAATATTTAGTAAAATAAAACAAAAAGAATGTATTGAAGTAGGGGATACTGTTTTTGGAAAGGTCGCATCTGTAACTGATAAAATGGCATTTGTTGATGTGGATTCTGTTGAAGGAGAAAAAACGCTTTGCCCATCAAACACAGGAATCTTGTTTGTTAATGCTATCGAGAATGGATATTTAGATAAGGCAAGCGATTTAATCAAAAAAGGAGATTATTTAAAAGCAAAAGTGATAGATGTTAATAAGTTTGGATTAAAATTAACAACAGCTGATAGAAACTTTGGAGTGATTAGGGCAATTTGCACAAGTTGTAAAGAACCTCTAAAACTTAATCTCGCAGCACAAGAACTTAAATGTTTAAAATGTAGATCAATTCAGACAAGAAAAATTGCAAAGATGTGAATAAAATATGGATATAGAATTTATTAAAAAAAATAAGGATGAAATAGAAATTAAAATTAAGAATGAGGATACTGCTTTTTTTGATCTTATTGCAAACATTGCAAGTTCAAAAAGAGAAGTGAACTTTGTTTCTTTAAAGAAAGCAGATAATTTAATTGAAGAATTTACTTTTTATCTTAAAACAAAAGGTGAATCTGCAAAAGATCTACTTCTTACTTGCATTGAAGAAGCAGAAGAAAATCTAGGACAAATAACAAATTATCTAGAAAAAAGCATACCTGATAAAAAAAATTAAATACAAATAATATATGGGGAATAAAAGAAAATCACAAGAAAAAGTAACTGTTAAAAAAAAATGGTATTCTTTTCTTGATTATATAGATCCTTTTAATTACCTTGATATGCTTCTTTATAATACGATTGGAGAACCAAAAAGCACATTGAAAAAGGTATTGTTTTGGATTATCTATATTGCATTTGCTTTCCTTCTTGCATACATACTTTATACTCTTCTTGGGATTTTATTTGGGTCAACAATGCCACTTGCAACTGTTGTCTCTGGATCAATGGAACCAACTTTCCAAAGAGGAGATGTGGTTATTTTAGGAGGAGCAAAAAACATAAAAGCACAAACTATTACAACCACAGAGAATATAGCTCAGAAAGATCTATCCTGGTTTAGTGAGATGACGTACAAAATAAACGAGTATGGTTTAGAAGAAGTAGATACAATCACTATAAATCACCAAACAATAAATTTGAATGATATAGTAAAAACCAATAATTCTGTTATAGTGTATGTTTCAAACATACAAGGAATACCAATCATACATCGTGTTGTTGCAATTATTGATGCAGGAGATGGCACCTTCTTAATCACTAAAGGAGACAATAGCAAAACAAATAGATACATAGATCAAGATTGTGAAGTATCACCAATTACTGGATATTTAACAAGAGGCTGTTTAAATTTATACCCTGTTAAAAAAGAAATGGTAATAGGAAAAAAGATTGGATTAATTCCATATATCGGATATGCAAAATTATTTTTATTTGGATGATTTTAATGGTAATTGATTTTAATAAACTAACTCAAGAAGAACAAATGAAATATCTTATTAAAAACAGAAATCTGCATATTTTGCTTAATGAGTATGGGCAAGGTCAGAGAATAATTACAAAACTTAAAGAAATAGGAAAAACAACTTCTGATTTTTATCTAGCAACTAAGCTTTATCAATATCTACCAGATAACATGCATTCAGGAGACAAACTAGAAGCAGTAAAATTTAATTTAAGGTTAAGAAAACAATTGAGACTACCACAGATACACGAAGATTATGCTATTGAATTTGCAAAACCAAGATTTAATCAAGACGGAATTGCAATTAACATACCTGTTGAATCAGGAATGCAAATTGATTTAATAAGATTAGGAGGTACAAGAAAAATCGCTGCATTTAATGCGTTTTTTATTACTGAAGGAAGAAAAAAAATACTTAGAATAAATAACATACAAGGTGAAAGAAATTCAGCTAATTATTTAAAAGAACTTACAAATGAGCTCAAAGAAAACTGGAGAGTGTGGGTTGTTAAAAATTTAAATCGGATATGTGTCTCAAAAAAAATCAGATTAATTGGAGAATTACCTAAGTTATTTAATAGTGGAAAGCCAGATAGTGAATATATAAGAATTATAAGACAATATATTCAAACATATCTTAAAGCAGGATTGAAACCCCAAAACATAGATGTAAGAAATATAAGGGAATACAAGATCAGAAAGAAATTTGAAGAAATAATATTTAACAAAGAAATAAACAAAGAGATTCAGGAGAAAAGAAAAGTAAAAAAAGAGAACAAACCAAAAAAACCAAGATTATTTAAAAATATTATGCACTAAATTCATCCTGTAATAATTCTTGAATCTGCTTTGGATCAACTCCTAATCTAATTAAGGTTGTACTTCCTCTTATTCCTTTTCCTGATTCTGTTGTTGAGATAAATCCATAGGTTTCAAGTTCGTTTATATATTCTCTAAACCAACGCATAGAAACAGGTTTTTCTCCAAATTTCTTAGTAAGTAGCATATATTTTTCATAGATCTCTCCAGAATATAATACATTTTCTTCTAGTGAACCATCTATTTTTAATATTCCTTTTGGTTTTTCTGATTTCTCAGAAATTGCAAGAAGGACAAGCTGTAATTGAGCAGGTAACGTTAATACCATACTCTTCATTATTTCTTGTTCAACCTTCTCCTTTGCTAAATATACTTCCTTATCAGTTACTTCTTTCTTTTGATGCAGATCAGCAAGCTCGCCTGCTCTTAATAATAACATTACTGCAGTTCTTGCATCTCCTGATTCTTTTGCAGCAATTGCAGCAGCAACAGCAATTGCAGAATCAGTAACTACTCCTAATCTAAATGCCAAACCAATTCTTTGACTTAATATTTCTTTTAGTTCTTCTGCATTGTAAGGAGGATAAACCGCTTCCTGCTCACACAAAGTACTTTTTGTTCTTTGATCTAATCTTGATTTAAAGAAAAGATTGTTTGAGATCCCTATTATTGAAACACTCCCAAGATCGAGTTCATCGTTTGCTCTTGTTAACGTATACACTAAATCATCTATTTCTTTATCTTTTATTTTATCAATTTCATCTAAAATAACCACAAAATTTATTTTTGTGTCTTTGATATATGATATAAATTTATCATAAATAAAAGATCTGGAATAACCAATGAAATTTTTATCAGGATAGAATAATTGAACACAATAAAAAAGAACAGCGTATTTTGTTTGATAGTTTCTACAATTTAAATAAATTGATTGAAAAGGCAAGTTGTTTTCTTTTGAAACATCAATCAATTGATCAACAACATGTCTTACTACTGTTGTTTTTCCAGTTCCAACTTTGCCATAAATAAACACATTGTGTGGTTTTTCCTTCTTTAAAGCAGGAGATAACCAAATAGAAAGAGTTTTAATTTCTTTATCCCTAAATGGGAGTTTTTCTGGTGCATAATGTGGAGAGATTTTATTTTTATCACTAAAAACAGATTCTTGGTTTAGGAATCCATAAAATATATTCTCTGACATTTTACAAGCACCTTCAATTAGATATAATATATAAGATTCAAATACTTTTTATATGTTTGTTCTTGTTAGCTTGTTGAATTATATTGATTACGATTGATTTATAAATTATTAACACAATATATATTTATTAAATTAAATGGAGATAGATAAAAATGGATAAAAACAAAATAGGAATATTTCTTCTTATTATAGGATTAATTATTGGATTTATTGTTGGATGGCTTGTATTTAGCGGAGCAATAAATAGCACAGGAAATGCAAAAGCAATAATAAATGATACGACTAATGTAGGTGATGCTGCAGGAAATGGAAGTAAGTGTGGAGCAAAAGGAACATGCCTTGCAGAAAACACTTGTTCAGAAGGTATAAACACAACACCTTGTGAAACATATGCTTGTACTTGTACCTTGCGTACAAAATAATTGTAATTGAACAATCATTTACTTTGTAGGAAAAGCAAACTCTAATATTTCTGCTTTTTCTATTGCTTCTTTTATTAGATTCTCTTCTTTTTGGTTTATTTCTTGCTCAAATCTTAGGATATCATCATACCAACCTTTTGTTACAGGATGATCAGAATTCATGAATGAACAACAATCTGGATAAGGAATAATAGATGTTTCATAAGTTTCTATTTTTTTTGCAATCTCAATGATTTCGTCTTTATTCATTCCTATTAATGGAGGAAGAAGTGGTAACAAACTTGCTTTGTAGATGCAATTAATATTATCAAGTGTTTGAGATGCAACCTGGCCTAGTGAATCACCAGTAACTATTCCTTTTGCTTTTTCAATTACTGCGATTTGATTTATGATCTTAAGCATATATCTTCTATATACAATCATACGATGAGTAGACGGAACATTTGCAATTATTTCTTTTTGAATATCAGAAAAGGGAACAATATACAGTTTGGATTTTCCTTGAAATTTGGTTAATTGATTAACAAGTAACTTAATTTTGTTTTTCACATCTTCCTTAACAAGTGAGTTATTATAAATGTGTACAAAAATAACATCACATCCTCTTTTCATCATTAGGTATCCAGCAACAGGAGAATCTAGCCCTCCAGAAAGCGAACAGATTACTTTAGAGGTTGAACCAACTGGAAGTCCACCTATCCCTTTTACTTTATTTATATAAATTATTGTTTCTCTCTCTCCTACCTCAACATACACATTTATATCAGGAGTGTGCACATCTACTTTTTTATTTAAGGTTTCAAGAATACATTCACCTAATTGTTCATTTATTTCTTTTGAATTCATAAAAAACTTCTTGTTTGATCTTCTTGCAATTACTTTGAAGGAATTAAATTTTTTTGTTTTTAAAAGAGCAATAGTTTTTTCTTTAATATCCATAAAATTATTATCTGTTTTTTTTGAAAAAGAAAAATAAGCAATACCAGGTATTCTTAACAATATTTGTTCAATCTTTGTTTCTTCTTTTTCTGGAATAAAAGAATGATCAATTAGAATAGAACCAAATCTTTTTTTAATACCTCCATTAAGGATAGATAACATTGATGAAATGTTAGATACAAGTTTATCTTCAAAGAGATATCTATTATTACCTTTAATTGCTATTTCATTATAATGGATTATTATAAAATCATACATTTCAATCACGCAACTTGATTTAAGTGAATATATATAATTTGGAACTCAAACTATTTAAAACATATTGGATAACTAAAAGTGTACTATAATTAATTGTACTGGGTTTATTAATTATTCATAAGCAATCGCTAATAGTAGACTAATTTGGTTTAATTTTTTGATTTAACTTAATAAATTAGATATAAAAACACTCGTTTCTTTATGAATAAAATCGAATAGTTTAAATATCATTTCATATATAATATTAGCAGAAAACCAAGAAAAACTGGTTTTTGATAAGAAAAAGGATACAAATTTCTTTTTATATATTTTGGTATATAACATATATACTAATTTATTATAATTTCAAGAAAAGAGGAACTAAAACTTTGAGGTGAACTAGCATGGCGTTTTTAGATAAAATGTTTAATAAAAGAGAAGATGTAGATATTGAAGATGTTCTTAATAACATGGATGTCGAAGTAATTGAAGAAGATATTGATTTTTATGTAAAACCAATCATTCTACAAGCAAACACAGATATTGAAGCAACAATTAAAGAATTAAAGAACAGAAATCTAGTTCTTTTAGATATAGAAAACATATCCAAGAGAAATGCACAAAGAGCTAAACAATTTGTTGGGCAATTAAAAATGTTTGTTGCTGATAATGGTGGAGACATGGCAATGGTATCAAAGAGTAAACTATTACTTGTTCCATCAAAGGTAAAGATTATTAAAAAGGTTTAAATTAAAAAAGTAATCAAAAATGGAAATAAATAAGAAACGTTTTCCTATAAATATCAAAGAATCTAAACAAGCTGCAAAAATTTTTCAAGAGGCTCTCAAAAAAAGAGGGCACAATCATGAAATAAAGAAGGAAGACGTTTATCTCACCATTACTCCCTATTGGATCGCGTTCTATGATGTTGGATATAACAATGGCAAGTACACGCATGGGTCTGGACAGATTGCATTGAATGCAGTCACAAATAACATTAACGAATATATAATTAAATTGTTTGATATTGAAAAACCAGGAATTTTTAAAAATGTGAATATTCAAAAAACAGAAAACAATAAGGTTATTTTAAAAGAACCAATTATTAGTGAAGAAGAAGCAAGAAAAACATTAACCAAAGAACTTATTCAAAGATTTAATATTGATGAAAAGAATGTTTCTCTTTCTGGGGTTGAAGAAATATATGTGCCTTATTGGAAACTAAAAACAAAAGAACATAATAAATTAAAGTTTGATGCAATTGATGGCAGTGTAAACAATTTCAAAACAATTAATGAAAAAGAATCAACATACACAGATGTATATAAAGAAATGATTAGTGATTTGAAATCCCCAAATAAATTTGCAGGATATGTTGGAAATATCTTAAAAGCAATAGGTAAAGGAATTGCATTTATGCTCAAAGAGGCTTGGAAACATTTCAAGCTACTCATTATTATACTAGGTATTGCATTAATTATTTATTTCTTATTCTTTTGGTAAGATATCTCTTATTTCTGATATTGTTTTTGCTTTAGATATTTTATCTCTTAAAACACTGCTTTTTGGTGTACCCTTAATAAATGGAAGGATGGAGATTTTTAATTTTTGAAAAGATATTGGATGTTTTTCCAAAAGCTCTAAAAATTCAAATAATGCTAATTGCTTGTCTTCTTTTGTAATAGTGCCTTTATTCCTGTTTATTAAATCGAATATTCCTGGATTTCCAAGTGCAGATCTTGCAACCATGATTCCATCAAAATCAAGAAAATATTTATAATTTGCTTCATTAACATCACCATTGTATATGATTGGAATTGTAGTTTCTTTTTTGATTTTTCTTACTTGGTCTGGTTTTGCTGGAACTGCATAACTATCTTTTGCACAACGTGCATGAATTGCAAGTGCATCAATTCCTGTTTTAATAAATTCTTTTGAAATAAATTCGATTTCGTTTTTTGTGAATCCAAGCCTAGTTTTTATAGTCACTGGCTTTGTCGTTATTTCACATATCTCTTTAATGACTGGAATAACCCTTGGTATATCTTTTAATAACCCAGAGCCACTTTTTCCTGAAATTATTCTTTGAGAGGGGCATCCAAAATTCAAATCTATTATATCAAAATACTTGTGATTGTCTATAATGGATACTGCATCAATAGTTGTTTTCTTATTAGTAAAATCACCAATTAACTGACAAGAGGTATGTGTGTCCTCTTTTGTGGACTTTAATAGTTCCTCTTGGAAAAGTTCATCCTCTGATATGTTTACTAAATGATTTGTATGTATCATTTCTGTATAGCAGAGACCACAATTGTGTATTCTTGAAAGCTCTCTGTAGGGGAGAGTTGAAAACTCAAGAATGGGGGCAAGAACGCCTTGCTTTCTAATTGGTACCTTTCCTATCTTAAATTTAATCATATATAATTCTGACACAAACCTAATAAAAAGAAAATGCTTATAAAAAGATTCACTCATAAATATATACTAATTATAAAATTAGACCTAATAGTATATATTTTAAAAAAAGCGTGGCAGTTATGAAATGGAGTAAAGAAACTATAATATCTATAATAATCGTTCTATTATTTGTTGGATCAATCTTTGGAATGGCAATAGGAAGTGGAAGTAGAAAGGATCTTCAAAACAATGAAGGTGATACAAATGCTACTTCAACTAATCCGGATGAAAACCTACCAACTGAGCTATTTAGCACATTTGTTGATGCAAATGTTCTAGAAGTCTATCCACAATTTGTTGTTGTAAGTAATACAAATATATATGATCAAACAACGTTAGATAATAAGCTAAGAGAAATAGATGGGATTAAGAAAAACACAATAAGCTTTAATAAAGGAGAAGATCAAAATATAACCACATTAATAAAAATTGTTTTTGATTTAACAAAAAGAGAAACAATTTTAGAGGATCTTCAAAAAACAGATTATCTACTAAATCCTCAAATTTTCGAAAGTGCATCATTAACAATGCCAACAGAAAAAATCACATTAAACGGGGATAACAATAAAACAAGGGAATATCAATTTGCTGAAGATCATATAGATGGGGTTATTGGAATTGATACTAAAAAAGGAGATGAGCTTACTGCTGAGATTCAAGTTGTATTTAAAGGAAATACGCCTATTAAATTTCTTGCAATCGAATACCAAAACAAATCAACAAATCCTCAATTAATGGCAACAACCAAAACGATCACAATTAAAGAATGGATGCCTGCTATAAGAGTTTATGCTACATCACCAATCACAAAAGAATTTGATGTTAATGAGATTAATGATATACTTGGAGATGAAAATTTAACTATTGGAAGAAGTGTTGAAGGGTCTCTAACCATAAATCTTGAAAATAATGAAGACGAAAATAGTATTAATTCATACTTAGAAGAAATTAAAGACGAAAATGATACAGTAATTAAAAATATTGCATATGATGGTAATCTTACAAATATTGAATTTGAAATGAATCTACAAACTGAAAAGTATGAGTCTATAAAGAACAAACTACTGGAATATGGAATTGGTGCTACTCTGATTAATAGTGAACCAAACAATATATACAGAATAGAGTATAATATTGATGAAATAAATCTAGATATAATTAAGAAAAAACTAGTAGCTAATGGACTTGAATTAAAATATGCAGAAAAGAACGCAAGCTTCGATGTCCCAACAATTGAATATCAAGGAAAAACACTTGAATATGATGCAAATACCTCAAATGCATGGTTATTATATCCAGATGATTTAAACAAAACAGAAGCAAACTTGATTGTTCAAGGATATTATTCAAGAAATAAACTTTGGTTTATTGAATTAAAAGAAAATAGAGAATAAACTATTTTCTTATTTCTTATTTGCTAGTTCTATTGCTTGTGCAATATCCCCATCAGTTTCAAGAAGTAATTTCTTTGCTTTTTCTTTAGATATGTTTGTGCCTTCTGAGACCATGATTATATCTTCTTCTGGGATTTCATTCTCACCTTCAGAAATGTCTCCTGTTATTTGAAAGCTTTTGTTTCCTTGCATATTGATCTCAGTAACTGATGGATTAGTAATTATTATCTTTCCATTGTTTGTTTCAATAATCACTTTTTTTGCATCAATCTCCTTGTTCTCAATACCCATTTGCTTCATCATTGCATTTATTTTTCTTGGATCAAGTCCATTCATTCCAGGAAACATAGTTATTTCTCCTTTAAATAATTGTTTTGTATAAATATTATGTGTGGAAAGTTATAAAAAGGATTTATACTACTTAAAATAAGGATTTAAAACCCTTAGTATACAATATATTTTAATTAAAAGAAGAAAATGATTAAACATGCAAAACGGACTTCCAAGCAATTACGAATCAATTGAAAAACAGCTAAACATTAAGATTCCTGATAATGATAAAGAATATTTAAATGCTTTTTTAAAAAAGAAATCAATTCATATTGTTGATAAAAAGATAATTTATCCAAAGATAGATGATGTTAAGTATATCATTGAGAAACTTAGTGCAGAACTTAAAGAACTAAAATCAAATAATGATTTCTGGAAAAAAGAAAAGAACACAGCAGAAAGATATCACAAATTATTACCAATAAATATGGTATTTAAAAGAAACTATTGGAGACACAATGTGAAAAAACTAATTAATAAAAAGTATAAACAGGACATAGTTGATGCAAAGCTAAATGATAAAATATTACTTGATCCTGAGTACAAAAATCTTTTTGAAACCTTCTTGGTTGATCCAGATTATAGAAGAAAACTAAAGGACACAATAAACAACTCAATCATATACAAAAACAACAATATTGGGAATTATAGTATAAGAAAACAAGAATTTAAAAAAACAAGTGCGGAGTTAAAAATTAAGCAAGTAGAAGAACAAATAAAAGACACAAGTTATAAACTAGTTATTTATGAAAAAGTACTAGAATATCTTAAAAGATATGGTTGATTAAAAACAATAATTCACGTATGTCTTTTTATTATACATCGTATCTTTAACCAATTTTCAAGTTTTAAAAATATTTATATTATCTTCTGTTTCTAATATATTATATTAACCAATCGGATTGATACAATATATGATACAAGATAAATGGACAAAAGATCTTGAAAAAGAAATAATTAATGAATTTATTGATAAGAAGATATTCGAATTTTCTGTGTCTGAAAATAAACCAGTGTATAGTATAGACACCCCTCCCCCATATTTAAACAGGCCAGTTCATATTGGTCAAGCAACAACGTATGCGATCATGGATATGATTGCAAGATATAAAAGAATGAAGGGCTTTAAGATAATATTCCCGCTTGGACTTGATAGAAACGGACTCCCAATAGAAATGGAAGCAGAAAAAAAGTTTAATATTTCTGTTCTAAGAACATCAAGAGAAGAATATCTAAAAAAATGTAAAGAACTATTACAAGAATATTCTGGGGAAACTCAAAAAAGTTTTAGAGAAATTGGAATCTCTTTTAGCTCATGGGATAATTATGAAATAATTGGAGGGATATATGAAACTGATTCTCCAAAATACAGACAATTAACTCAAAAAACATTTATTGATCTTTATAAAAGAGGATTAATCTATGAAGATGAAAAGATAGCAAATTATTGTCCAGGATGTCAAACAACGATCGCAGACTCAGAAATAGAATACAAAGAAATTGAATCATTATTTAATACAGTTTTGTTTACTGTTAAAGAAACAGGAGAAAAAATACCTATTGCAACCACAAGACCAGAGCTTATTTGCTCAATAGGGATGATAATATTTAATCCAGAAGATGAAAGATGGAAAAGATTGGAAGGAAAAACAGCAATAACTCCATTATTTAATATTGAGGTTCCTATCAAAGCACACCCTCAAGCAAAAATGGATAAAGGAACAGGACTAGTTATGATGTGTTCTGCAGGAGATTATTCAGATATAAGATTCTTTAGGGAACAAGGACTTAAACCGATCATCTCAATTGACATCACTGGAAAAATGAATAGTAATGCATGTGAATTTGAAGGATTAACTGTTAAAAAAGCAAGAGAAGCAATTATTGCTAGGTTGTTAAAAGATAAATTAATAACTGAACAAAAAAAAATACAACATGAAGTGCCAATCTGTGAAAGATCAAAACATGAAATTGAGTTTATTGCTCAAAAAGAATTTTATTTAAAGCAACTAGACTATATAGAAGAAATTAGAAAGATAGCAAATCAAATAAATTTTACAAATCCATTAAGTAAAAAAATATTAGAAGATTGGCTGGATACAATTTCAACTGATTGGCCAATTTCAAGAAGAAGATTCTATGCAACAGAAGTACCAATCTGGTACTGTAAAAATTGTAGTGAGGTTATACTTGGAGACGATACCAAATACCAAAGACCATGGTGTGAAGAACCATCAATAAAAGTTTGTCCAAAATGTGGAGGGAATGAGTTTATTGGTGAAACCAGAGTATTAGATACTTGGTTTGATTCCTCAAATTCTGCGTTCTTTATTCAAGGGTACGGAACATCATTTTTTGATAAATATTCTGTTTGCTCATTAAGACCGCAAGGGAAAGAAATCGTTAGAACATGGTTATACTACACTCTTTTGAAAGGGTATTTAATTAATAAAAAACCAATATTTGAAAATGTATATGTTCACCAACACATTCTTGATGGAGAAGGATATAAAATGTCTAAATCCAAGGGAAACATAATAAACCCACAAGATGCAACTGGAAAATATGGAGCAGAGAGCTTTAGATTATGGGCGGTTTCTGAAGGAAATCTTGATCAAAAGGATTTCAAATGTTCATTAGATAAAATTGCTAGTGAACAAAAAACATTAAACAAACTATGGAACATAGCAAGATTTATTTCTCAATTTAAAAAAATTGCAGGAGTACAATCAAAATACACAGAGACGGATAAATGGATATTAAATGAAATTAATCAATTAACCAAAGAAGCAGAAGAAAGTTATGAAAGATATGATTTTCACAATCCAATAATTAAAATCAAACACTTTATTTGGGATACTTTTTCAAGTCATTATCTTGAACTCGTAAAAACAAGGTGCTATAATCCAGAAAATAAATTTAAAAAAGAAGAAGAGAATGGAGCAATAGATACATTAAACCTAGTTTTAACAAAACTTCTTTATCTTATTTATCCAATTACTCCATTTATTAGTAAAAGAATATTAGAGGAAAACTATAATATAAACATTTATAATGAAAATTTCCCAAAAGCAGAAGAATACAAATCAAAAATCACAACAGAAGATATTGAAAAGATTAACAATATTATATGGAAAGCAAAGAAAGATGCATCAATTTCATTAAAAGAAAAGATAAATAAAGTAATGCTACCAGATATATATAAAGATATTGAGATGGATTTAATTAAAACACACAATGTAGAAAATATAGAATACATCAAAGATAAAGAGATCGAGGTAATTGTAAATGCATAAAGAACGAAGAACCACCTTTTTGGGGGATATGATTTTTATTATCATCCTTGTTCTTGCAATTTATTTTGCTATGACTCTTTTGTCTGGAAACCAGATAACAAAGATAAGTAAGGTTAATGATTCTTTTGAGGTAACAAAAGATAGCCTGATTCCTTCAAATCAAAACGCATACATTTCAGATCTATCATTGTTAAGTGATAAAACACACACACAACCAATAATTGATTATATTAACTTAAATAAAGATTCAATTAAGATAAATAGGCTAGTTAATTATAATGTGCTAAATAATCAAGGGTGTATTTCAAGAACATTATATCTTGAAGTTAATTCGTTTGTTCAAAAACAAGATACATTACAAGATACTTTTGAGAAGCTTAGGTCACCTAAATTGAATAAAATACATTGGGATCAATATCTTGAAAATCTAAGTAATTATAATGAATATAGAGAGCTAAGAACCGAATGTCTAAAACTTGATATTTGCAGCTAATTTTTGAGAATGTATGTTTAATGAGATTGCAACAGGAGCAGAAGCAAAGATATTTATTCACAAACTATTTGATAAGGACGTAGTAACTAAGCAAAGAATATCAAAAGATTACAGAAATAAACAACTTGATAATAAAATTATTAAACAAAGAACAAAAAGCGAGGCCCTTCTTTTAAAAAAAGTGAAAGATATTGGATTATCGTCTCCAAATATATATTATGTGGGTAAAAACAAATTAGTTATGGAATATTTAGTAAATACAAATAACCACGATAAATGCCTTATTGAAATTGGAAAACAGATTGCAACACTTCATAAAAGCAATATTATTCATGGGGATCTCAATCTAATCAATATAATTACAACAAAAGAGAAAAAAGATATCAAAATATATTTCATTGATTTTGGATTGGGCTTTATCTCTAATAAGGTTGAGGATAAAGCAACGGACCTTCTTGTTCTTAAGAAAACCTTGTTATCTCTTAAAAAAACAGAAGGGTTGTGGGAAGAAATATTGGCAGGTTATGAGAAGGAAACAGAAAATAAAGAAATTATAAATAAAATAAAGGAAATAGAATCTAGAGGGAGATACCTATAAACACACTGAATATTACAAAAGATAATATATAAAAAGAAATCGACATATTAAATATATATTAATATCATCTATTTATAGATTAAATATTATACTTAAAAGGATAAAAATTAATGTGAATAAAAAAGAGTATGATTAAATATGGAAGAAAAAACAGAACCAAAAATTGAAAAATTAGATAAAAAAGAAATTTTTGACAAGATTACTGAGCTTACTAGAAAGGGAGAACCAAAAGCAAAAATTGGTCTGGAACTTAAAAAAATCAAGATTCGCTCAATTAAAAAAGCAACAGGAAAAAGATTATCTAAAATCCAAGAAGAACTAAAGCTTTTATCAAAGGATGAAATCCCTGATGATCTAATGGCATTAATTAAAAAAGCAGTAAAACTAATCAAACATAAGGAAATAAATAAGAAAGATATGACTTCAAAGAGAGGATATCAATTAACAGTTTCAAAAATAAATAGATTAAGAAATTATTATATAAAGCAAGGTAAGCTACCTAAAACATGGATATATTCTGATGATAGTGCAAAGCTACTTGTAAAGTAAAGGGTTGATAATAAATGGTTGAAAAGAAAAGGACAGTTGATAATTGGAAAAAGAAAAAATGGTTTGTAATAACAGCAGACCCTATTTTTGATGGAAAAGAGATCGCAAAGACTATCGCTATTGAAAATAAAAGTTTAACAGGGAGAACAGTTAAAAAAACATTAGATGCTTTAACTGGGAATATTAGAGATTCCGCTTCTGTTATTACTTTCAAAGTTGACAAGGTTACTGGAGGAAAAGCAGAAACCAGTATAGCAAGTATGGATACTAAACCAGGCCATTTAAAAAGAATGATAAGAAGAATGAAATCAAAGATAGAAGATACAATTTATGTTACAACAAAGGATGCACACAAATTAAAAATTAAGCTCCTTTTCATTACAGGTGCAAAATATAGTACTCAAACAAGAACAGAAGCAAGAAATAGAATGAAAGCGATATTTGTAGATGAACTTAAAGAAAAGGTACTTAAAGAAGCGTGGAGTGAAATCATTTTCCAGAAGATATCTGAAAAATGTAAGAAAAAGCTTTCTAATCTTGGATTTGTAAACAAAATAATCATCTCCAAAGCAAAATTGATTGAGTGAAGGTACAAACCTGATAAAAAATGATCTCAACGATTTTGATTTATTTCCTTGTTTTTATTTTCCTTGGATTATTACTTAATTTCATAGGGAAATATGACTTAATTACAATTTCTGTAGTATATGTTATTGCTAGTCTATTCATGTACTTTGTAGATATATATGCAGTCATATACCTTGTACTATTTTTTGGGATATCAGAAAGCGTAACGTCCTTATTTAATAAAAAACACACACAAAGAACTTATAAAAACCTATTAGGAAACTGCCTTGCAAGCATCATATTTCTTGTTGTCGGAGCTATAACTGAATATTTTTCACCAGGCACCTTCCTTTATTTTGGAGTAGGAGCACTTGTTGGGATTTCTGCGGCCTTTTCGGATACTCTTTCATCAGAAATTGGAAATCTTTCAAGTAAAAAGCCAAGATTAATAACCACTTTTAGAGAGGTTGAAAAGGGGGTTGATGGGGGGATCACGTTACTTGGAACAGCAGCTGCTGCATTAGGAGCATTGATTACAGCAATGTTCTTTTGGTTTGTAAGTACAATTGGAGTAAATCTTGTTTACACTAACAAAATAATAATTATTATTGCTATTTTTGGATTAATTGGATCATTAATTGATAGTGTAATAGGAGCATTGTTTGAAACAAAGGGGTATCTAAATAATGCTCAAACAAACTTTCTTGCAACCTTTATAACTGGAATCATTGCAATCGGTATAATGACAATTTAAAACATCTTTTTTTATATTGTTTAGAATATATTTCTTAATTATGAAAACTAGATTAGAAAAGATTAACTTTATTGCTTGGTTTGTTGCAATTTATTCTGTTCTTCTAATTATTGGACTTAACTTATTTGGGAAGGCACTTGTTGGAATAGATGTTTGGATAATAAAAAAGATCTTTGGGAATATAATTAATTATAATACAATAATGTTTGTTCCTGAATGCAGTGGGGTTGTTGCAGTTTCTGCTTATCTTGCAATTGTACTTTCGTTAATCATCTTAAAATATAAACTTAAATGGAAATGTATTGTTGGGTTTGTTCTTTTGCTTGAATTTTGGAACTTAGTTAGGATTGTTATTGTTATTTATTCTGAGAAAGTTAGCTTTTTATTAGCACAAGTTACCCATGTCATATTTTGGTTCATAACAGGGATAATCATAATACTACTTACAATAAAAAGCATTAAAAAGAATAAGAAAAAATAAGTCAAAACCTAACTTATTTATTCTTTATGTGTTGCATGTTGTTCATCAGCTAATAATATTCTTCTTGCAATTTGTGAATAAACTGGTCTTGCAATTAATATACCTATTAGGGTTCCAAGGAGAATAGTAACAGCAAATCCAATTAATTTACTTATTCCTCCCCCCATAATCACTATAGGAAGCATTGTTGCAATTACAGTTGAAGCTGATGCAAATACAATAAAAAAAGCATGCTTTATTTTTGATTTCAAGCTTTCTTGAGTGTGCCCCTCTATAATTTCTTTGTGATGTGCCTTACCTTTTAATAGTTCATCAACAATAATTATTGATGAATCAGCACAAGTACCGATTGTTGCTAATATTCCAGCAACTGCTGCAAGATCTAGCCTAAAATTAATAAAAGCTAGTAACCCAAGAAGAATAATAATCTCTGATGATGCTGTTAATATGATCGGAAGTGCAAGTTTTAAATATCTATATCTAATGAATAGAACTATTGAAACAAGAAGGATAGCAACTATACCAATAAGTAAAGAATAATTTAAGAAATCCTTACCAAGATAAGGAGAAATTGATTCTGTGCTTATACTTTCTATTGGAATCGGGAGTGATCCAGATTCTAAGATTACTAAGAGATCATCTAATCTTTTTTTACTATTTTCTTCTCCATTTGCATTTCCTGTTATTGTTAATTGAGAGAATGTAGCAAACCTTGGAGAATCAATAGTAGGAACATCCATATTTGCAATTCCTGGAGTTATTGATACAATGGATTTTAGTCCAGTTGCATCCCAAATCCATGGTTGAGTATCTGATTTTTCTTTAACAACTACTCTATACCCAATTTCTTCTAATTTATCTTTTACGCTATCAGATATTGCAGGAGAAACAATTGCTTTTTTATAAGTATTATAATCCTCTTTTAAACTTGTGATTTCTTCATTACTTAGACTATTTGCATCAATTGTATAGTAGTTTGTGTTTAATTGATTAAGAATATCTTCAATTGGTATGAATTGACTTGCTAATTCAGGAACAATCGGAACATCTTGCTCTTCAAAATACAATTCATTATCCATTATAATTATTGAATCTATTGGTCTATCAATAAAGAAATATGTTCTCGAACAATCATAATCACTATCGCTTGTTCCTGAACCAGTTGGGATACATTTATGAAAAGTCATTTTTGCAAATTTCTGTGCTCCTTCTGGAGACAAAAGGAATGGTAATGTCCATTGGAAAACATCATTTTGCTTATCAATCTCTTGGAGCCCATATCCCCTTGATGGATCTTTAAAAATTGATTTTATATCTTCTCCAGAAAAAAGAATTTCTCCGTCAAGAACTGCTTCAAACTTACCTTGCTTTAATAAAGTTTCTTTTATTTTATTTATTTCTGCTGGATCAGACTCAGCTAATTGGGCTGAAATGTATTGATTCCCTGACGGAGTCACCTTTGCATCTTTTGAACCAGACCAATCAAGCCTTCTAGAAATTACTGATGCGGTTTGATTAATTTCATCTGAAGAGACAGGTTTTTCAAGTGCAATTTGAAATGCTGTTCCTCCAGAAAAATCAACTCCATACTTTAATCCTTTTCCAGCAATCAAGATAAGAGCGATTAGGATTAATACAATCCACAAAACAATTATTGGCTTTTTAAGTAATGTTCTCATATTTTTTCACGTTTTTATAATTATAATTAATTTGTTCCTTGTTTTCTTTTTTCCTTAGCTAACACGTAGTTAAGTAATGTTGGTGCATTAAAGAACCACGTTGCAATGATATCTCCAATTAATCCAAATGCTAAAATGATTGCGATCTCATAAACTACAAGCATTTGAGCAGCATAAGATATAACAAGCATAGCAAGAACAGTTACAATCGTTGCAAAAGTCATAGTTAAACCCGTCTTGATTGATTCATTTGCTGCATTTATAGGATCTCCAGTTCTATCTTTTAATACTCTTGTGGTTAAGAGAATATCTGTATCTACAGAATATCCAATTAACATAAGCAGAGCTGGTATTGTCACTAAACTTAATGGCAAGCCAAATATCGCCATACCAACAAGACCTGCTCCCATATCAAATAGAGCAGAGAATATTATTAATGCTGATGGCATGATTTCTCTGAAGAAATATAATACAACTAATATTAGTAAAATAAATGCAGTTATCCCAACTTTCACTGCTGTTTTTACAAAATCAGTACCAAGTGTTGCAGCAACCTCTCTTGATTGGATTTTTGAATTATCATCTAATGATAATTCAGATTGAACAAGAGAATTTATTTGAGATCCGAAGTTATTGCTTGCTAAAAAAAGCTTGTCATTCAATATTGTTTTTACTTCATCTTTGCTTTGTGCTTGATCTATATCAATCAAATCAGATTCAGATAAATATTTCTTTGTAATTAATGCGGTCAATACTTCTTTTGATTGTGTTTTTGTGGAATCTAAAGATAAATTTTCAAAATCAATCTTTTGTTTACTTGCTTTTGCAGCATCTAGTTCTTTTGGTTGTGCAAACTCAATAAGCAATCCATAAGAAGTAATTGCTTTTGTTTCACTAATGTGTACTTCACTTAGACCAAATTGATTAATTAACTTGTCTTCTAGTGATGAGTAAGCCTTTGGAGAATCAAAATTGACTATTATCTGATATCCTCCTTTAAGATCAATGCCTTTTTGAATACCAGGATAAATAAAAACAAGTATTATTATTAAAACAAGCACAATTGCTGGTGCAAATAACAATCTATTATATTTCTTATTATGATCATAAAGTTTTGCCATAGGTCTCATCTTTTTAAGTTTATTTTTATAACTTTTGTAACTAATTAAAAATTAGTAATATATTATATATGATAAGAAATATATATAAATGTTAACTGACTAATAAAATATTCAAATTTTCAATAATTACTTACTCTTTAAATACTATTTCGTACTTTAAATAAATATGAAGTACCCACAATTATTTAAATCACAGGAATTAATTGAAATTATCATTAATCAATTAAAGAAAGATCCAGCAACTAATAACAATATTTTTAAGTATGTTGATGAATTTCAACACAAAATAACAGAAAGATATGAATTGATTGTTGGACAATTACCTGATTATGACAAGATGGAACCATACTACTTAATGATGTCAAAGAACATTGTTACGCAAAGCACAATGGAAAAACACAAAAATCATTATAGAGCAACAATTGGAGTGATTAATCAAATATCCGAGAAATATAAAAAACAAATAAGAGCACAAAAGCAATTATCTATTAAAATTAAGTTACAGAAAGAATATTTAGGTAGAGTTATCTCTGCGATTAAAAAACTAGATAAAACCACGGAAATATTATTTACTTATGCAGATGATTTTAAAAGAATCCCTAATCCAAGAAAACTGTTTACAATTATTCTTATTGGTGCACCAAACACAGGTAAAACAACATTATTAACGAAATTAACTGATGCTGATCCAGAAATAAATAATTATGCATTCACAACTAAATCTCTTAATTTTGGATATTTTAAAAAAAGAGAAGAAATAATACAAGTTGTTGATACTCCTGGATTAATTCATGCAGAATTTAAAGATATGAATGTTATTGAAAAACAAGCAATTGTTGCAATCAAGGCACTAGGGAATATAGTTGTATTTTTATACAATAAAAATCAAAGTTTTGAATATCAAAAAGAAATACTTGATAAGATAATTTCTGAAAATCCTGATAAAAAGATATTTGTTCATCCATCATTTGGTGGAGAGATGAAAGGTTATAAAAATGTTACAGAAAAACAAATTCTTGCAAAAGAATTTTAAATAGCTTTAAAGTTTTATTTCCAAATCCAAAAGTATTAAAACATATATTTTATATATAATATATATGCCACTACTTTTATAACACAACAGTTGTTGAGCAAGAGGTGAATACAAATGGCTAAAAAAAAAGAAATTTGTGACAAACTCATAAAAGAAATAATCACAGAAGTAGAATATCTTCTTGAAGACCACACAATCCCAAAAAACATAACAAATGTGATTAGATCTGTTGAAGAGAGGTTACAAAAAAATCTTAATTCAGTAGAAGTTTCAAGTATAATATACGAGCTGGAAGATTCAGCTAACGGATTGAATGCACCTGAATTCAGATCTGTTGTTTGGGGGCTGATAAGCAAACTTGAAACACTTATGGAGAACTTGAAATAAGATGGACCAAGAAATAGTAAACTATGCAAAAGAAAATGGGATGATACTTACAGAAGAAGCACTAAGACTCTTGAACAATTATAACTATAGGACAGTTATTAATAAACTTAAAGAAAACAATAAAATATTTGTATTACCAAATGATATTAATACAATTTGTAAAAAAGAAGATTGTAAAACTGGACACGAAAACAATTATTATATAATGGATAAATATGATGTGACTGGGAAGAATTATTCTCAAGGAAGAGTAGAAGATTTTTTACTTCTTTTCACAGATAAATACAAAACAATTTCTGAAATTATAAAAGAAAGACAGGACATTGAGATCATTAGTATACGTGATGCAAAACATCTTGCAAAAAATAAACAAGTTGATATTATTGGAATGGTTTATGAAAAAAGAACAAGTAAGAATGGAAATGTAATAATTAATGTGGATGATCCAACAGGTTCTGTAAATCTAGTAATCACAAACAAGAATGAAGAATTATTCAAAGAAGCAAAAGAGATACTTAAAGACAATGTACTCGGATTTAAATGTAATGTTATTGCAGAAAATATGTTTATTGTTAATGAAATAATTTATCCTGATATTCCAATTCAAAATAATAAACCACACATCAATGAAGATATATATGTTGCAATCATTGCAGACATTCATATTGGAAGTAAATTATTTTTAGAAACTGAATTTTCTGAATTTATTGATTGGCTAGCAGGAAAAAATCAAGCAGAGAGAGATATTGCAAAAAAAATAAGATATTTGATTATTGCAGGAGATTGTGTAGATGGAATTGGGGTTTATCCAGCACAATACGAAGAGCTTGCAATTACAAATATTTTTAAGCAATATGAATTATTTGAAGAATATATTCTAAAAATCCCAAAAGAAATTGAAATATTTATTACTCCTGGTAATCATGATGCAGTTAGATTATCTGATCCACAACCAGCAATATCAAAAGAATTTATACCAAGATTGTACGAACAAGATAATATACACCTAATGGGATCTCCATCATGGGTTAATCTAGAAGGTTTTAAAACTTTGATTTATCATGGAGCATCTCTTCATGGAATCTATGCAGAAATAAAAGAAGCAACAATGTCCAAACCAGATATTGCAATGAGAGAAGTGCTTAAAAGAAGAGATCTTATGCCACAGTATGGAGAAAGGCAAACATTTATTCCTATGGAAAAAAATTTAATGACAATAACAGAAATTCCAGATATATTTGTTGGAGCAGATGTACATCATCATGCGTATTCCAAATATAAAAATTGTCATCTAATTAATACATCCTGCTGGCAATCAATAACTGCTTATCAAATAGAAAAGGGGCATCAACCTACACTTTGTAAGGTAATGTTATTTAATTTTAAAGATCAAACAATAAAGATAAAAGATTTTACAAAAACAGATGAAGAAAAAATGCAAATATAAATTAATATGGATGTAAAAAACTTAATAGCAAACGAAGAAGTGAAAAAGTATTTCACAAAACTTGCAGAAAAGATTGACATAGCAGTAAGTGTAGCAAAAAAAGCAAAAAGTACAGAAAGAGACATAACTAATGATATTGAATCTATTCCTGCAGCTGGTATTGCTGAAAAAACAGAAATTCTTGTTGGCCCAAAGGGTGTTGCAAAAATTTACAATGAGTTGTGGGAAAAACACAAAGACAGATTAAAGATTACAATAATAATATTTGATATGATTTTGGATAACCAATTAGGAAACATTGAGGATCCAGAAAAAAGATTAGAACAAGCGATTAGGACAGCGCTTGTTATTCAAACTGATGGGGTTGTTGTTTCTCCAATAACTGGGTTACCACACATAAAAATATCTAAGAACCCAGATGGCACATCTTATCCAGATATTTATTATGCTGGACCAATCAGAGCAGCTGGTGGAAATGCACAAACACTTCCTCTTCTTCTTGCAGATTATGCAAGAAGTAAGCTTCATCTAGATAAATTTAAGCCAAGTGAACAGGAAATAGAAAGATATATTGAAGAAGGAATGATATATCAAAATGATATTGTTGCAAGACAACAAAGAGTTACAGAAAAAGAAATTAAAACAATAATTGAAAATTGCCCAATCTGTATAAATTCAGGTCCTGATTCAGACATAGAAGTAACAGTGCATAGGGACATTGAAAGAATACCAACAAACAGAATAAGAGGAGCAATGTGTTTGGTATTAATTGATGGTTTATATGTTAGAGCAATGAAGATTCAAAAAACTGCTAAAAAAATGGGTTTGAATTGGGATTGGTTAGAAAAATTAATTAAAGTAAATAAAACAGCAGAAGGAGGATTTGTTTTAAAACCAAGCACAAAATATATTGAAGGACTTGCTGCTGGAAGACCTGTTTTTTCATATCCATTCGCTCCTGGCGGGTTTAGATTAAGATATGGAAAGGCAAGAAATACTGGGCTTATGGCAAAAGCAATTAATCCAGCAGGTATGTATGTTCTTGGGGAATTTATTGCTGTTGGAACACACGGTAGACTTGAAAGACCAGGAAAATCGTTACAGTATTTCCCTTGCTCAACAATAGATGGACCAATCGTTAGATTAAGAAATAAAGATGTAATTAAACTTGATACAGTTGCAGATGCAAAAGAATATGTTGATGAAATAGAAAAAATATTATTCATTGGAGATTTATTAATAGATGTAGGAGATTTTAAAAAATCAGGGCACCCACTTATAAAAAGTGGATATGTTGATGAAGAATGGTTATCAGAAATAAAATATCTTGTAAGAACAGGAACCAAAGAAAACAAAGTTCTTGAAATTGCACAAAAATTCTATGAAAACCCAAACCCTTTTGATGCAATAAATCTCTCTATTGAACAAAATCTACCTTTATTTCCAAAATATATTTATTATTATGATTTATTATCATCAGAAGAATTAAAAATAATAATAGATAAATTTAGAGATGCAGAAAAAATGTTCAAAGATAATAAAATTGTTGGAACAAAAATTAAATATAATAACTTAATTAAAATAATTTTAGAAAAAATTGGAATACCACACAGATTTTTAGAAGACGGATATTATATTCTTGTTGAAGAAGATTTTGCTTATCCATTATTAAAAACACTTGGGGCATTAAACCAAATGGACCCAATTGAACAATTTAAAGATGAACTAGAGGATAAAGAGAAAACAATTGCAGAAAAACTTACGTTGATTTCAGGAATAGAGATTAGAGAAAAATCAGGGACTTGGATTGGAGCAAGAATGGGTAGACCAGAAGCTGCTCATGAAAGAGAAATGGCAGGAAAACCAAGTGCATTATTCCCTATAGGGCGAGGTTTTGGAAACAATAGAGATTTAGTTAAAGCAGCAAGAACAAAGAGCAATGAAGGAGATGCAAACACTGCATTTGGGATATCAGATGTTGAGATAAAAGCATATGTTTGCCCAGGGTGTAAAAAAATAGTATTTGGAGCACATTGTTTTGAGTGTAATTTAAAAACCAAAGAAATAAGATTTTGCGAAACCTGCAATAAACAATTATATGATATGGTTTGTCCAATTTGTCAAAGCAAGACAAAACCTAAACTGGATCATAAAATAAACATAGATTCATTGATTGAACAAGCCGCAAAGAATCTAAAGGTTGGAATCCCAGAGCATCTTAAAGGAGTTAAGGGACTTATATCGGAGGAAAAAAATGCAGAACCTCTCGAGAAAGGTATTTTAAGAGCAAAATATGGATTGCAAATATTTCGTGATGGAACAATCAGGTATGAAGCATTAAATGCAACCATCTCTCAGTTTACTTGTAAGGAACTTAGTCTTACAGTTGAAAAAATAAAAGAACTTGGATATAAAACAGACTATCTTGGAAAACCTATAATAAATATTGATCAAAGAATAAGTATATTCCCACAAGATGTAATTATTGATGAAAACTCAGGAGATCATTTTTTAAAAGTAAGTAAATTTATTGATGATGAGCTTGAAAAGTTTTTTGGGCAAGAAAAGTTTTATAATAAAAACACAAAGGAAGAATTAATTGGGGAATTAATTATTGGACTTGCTCCACACACCTCTGCAGGGATTGTTGGAAGGATAATTGGGTATTCTAAATCTCGCCTTTCCTGGGGGCATCCATATTATATTACTGCAAAAAGGAGAAATGTTGATGGGGATCAAGATTCTATGATGCTATTATTAGATCCAATGCTTAATTTTTCTTATAGCTATCTTGCAAACAACAGTGGTGGGAAAATGGATGCACCATTAACCTTTACAACCATCTTAAATCCATATGAAATTGATGATGAGTGTTATGAGATAGAAACAGTAACAGAGTACCCATTTGAATTTTATGAAAACACAAAAATATTTGGAGATCCATACGATAAGAATGTACAATATGTAGCTAAAGTACTTGGAACAGAAGATCAATACAGTTGTATTAAGTTTACACATGATACGAATTGTTTTGATGAAGGACCTAAGCAAAGTGCATATCTACAAATCAAATCAATGGCAGACAAGGTAAATAAACAAGCAAGACTACAAGAAAGAATTTCTGCTGTTGATAATAAAGACGCTCTTGAGCGTCTCTTACATTATCATCTTTTCCCTGACATCATTGGAAACACAAGAGCATTTGCAAGACAACAGTTACGTTGTGTTAAGTGCAACAAGAAGTTTAGAAGAATGCCCCTTTCTGGACAATGTACTTGTGGAGGAAAACTAATACTTACAATTGCAGAAGGCTCAATTAGAAAGTATGTTAACATAGCAAGAGATATAATAATTAAATATCAATTAAAGCCATACCTTCTTCAGAAGATAAACATTGCAGAAGGAGAAATAAATTCCTTATTCTCAAACAAAGAAGAAAAGAATCAAAAAAGTTTATCAGATTTCTTTTGAAGAATAATTAGATTTTGATTTCGTTTAAAAAAATAAGAAAAAGAGATTTAAAGAATAAATTAATTTATTCTTTAAGCTCAATTGACATTTGCACATCAGCTGGAACATCAACCTTTACGACTCTTCGTAAGATCTTGTCATCAGCCTTCACATCAATTATTCTCTTGTGTATTCTGAGTTGCCATTTCTGGTAGGTTTCTGTTCCCCCACCAGCAGTACCACGTCTTGTAGGAACCACTAACTTTTTGGTTTTTAAAGGGATGATTCCTGAATGTTTAACTCCTGACTTTTGTGCAACATCTATTATTTCTTTACAGAAGTCTGTTAACTTTTTGTAATCTGTGCTTGTTACTATTATTCTTGCTGTTTGCATATTATTGTGTCATCCCCAAATTAATTTTTATTTTACTTTCTTTTTAACTTCGATGACAACACCAGCAGCAACAGTCTTACCCATATCTCTTATTGCAAGACGTCCAAGTTGTGGGAAGTCCTTGTAGGTCTCAACACAAAGTGGTTGGTTTGGTCTAATCTTAACAATTGCAGCATCTCCTGTCTTTAGGAACTTTGGATTTTCTTCCTTAACTGCTCCTGTCTTTGGATCAAGTGATCTTACAAGTTCAGTTATTGTACATGAGATTTGAGCTGTGTGCATATGGAAAACTGGAGAATAACCAACAGTAATTGCAGATGGGTGAAATAATACTACTAATTGTGCAGTAAATTCTTCAGCAACTGCTGGTGGATTAGTTGAGTGTCCAATTACAGATCCTCTCTTTATGTCTTTTGGACCAACCTTTCTTAAGTTGAATCCAATGTTATCACCAGGAACTGCTTCTGTTAATTGCTCGTGGTGCATTTCAATAGACTTAACTTCTGTTTCTACGCCTTCTGGCATAATGATTATTTTATCATTAGGTTTCATTATTCCACTTGATATCTTTCCAACAGGAACTGTTCCAACCCCTTTGATATTGTAAACATCTTGGACAGGAAGTCTTAATGGTTTATCTGTTGATGGCACAGGTGCAATAAACATATCTAGTGCCTCAAGTAAACATGGTCCGTTATACCAACCAAGTTTGTCTGATTTCTTAATTATATTGTCTCCTGGATATGAAGCAATAGGTATGATCTTCATATTTTCATCCTTGTATCCAGAACCCTTTAATAATTTAGTAACTTCTTCTTTTATTTCATTGAATCTTTCTTGTTTGTAATCAACTTCATCCATCTTGTTAACTGCAACAATTATTTGCTTGATACCCATAACTTGAGCAAGGAATGCATGCTCTTTGGTTTGAGCTTGAATACCATCCTTTGCAGCAACAACAAGAACAGCAGCATCAGCTTGAGAAGTTCCAGTAACCATGTTTTTTATGTAATCTTGGTGGCCTGGTGCATCGATGACTGTGAAAAAATTCTTTTTTGTTTCAAATTTTTTATAGTTTACATCGATTGTGATACCTCTTTCTCTTTCTTCTTTTAAAGTATCCATCATGTATGCGAAAGCAAAAGTACCTTTTCCTCTTTCTTTTGCTATTGCTTCTAATTTTCTGTAATCTTGTTCAGGTAAAGCACCTGTATCATACATTAAACGACCAACTGTTGTTGATTTACCGTGATCAATGTGCCCAATAAAAATGACATTGATATGTGGCTTTTCATTTGCCATATTAATTCCTCCGTTGTTTATTAAGTTTTCGTTTTTTTAAAATTAAAAATACTTGCAAATAAAATTAGATTTACATCGCAAGATATAATATATATTAAGAAACCAAAGTATTTTTAAATAGAAATGAAAGTAACTCTCTTATTAAATAAATTAATTAAAACAAAATATATATAAACTCTTTAAGTATATATTATTATAAGTAGGTGAATTGAATATTATGGCAATTAATTTCATTCAAATCATAGTTATAATTGTTATAGTTATTATATTTGGAGTAATGATTACATTTTTAAATATGAAAAAGAAAGATAAAACTTCTGCTGGTATTGAACAAAGCACTTGGCAAAATATAGAGATATTAAATACACGCAAGAAAGAACTAACAGATAAGAAAAAGGAATTGTCTTACAAATACACAGCAAAAACAATTAGTGATACAGAATATGCAACAAACATCAAATATCTAAACGATGAAATTGAAAAAGTCAATCAAGAGATTAATGATGAAGTAAATAATTTAACACAAATCCAAGGAAAAACAGATAATGAATCAGATGTTAGGTTTGCAAATATAAAAATAAAAAGCGAACTATCAGAGGTAGAATTAGAAAATAAAAACCTAAAAGAAAAAATCATTGAATTAGATGAATATATTAAAAGCATATCAAAAAACACAAACGTGGAAATAAATAATGAAGATGCCTCTATTAAAAAGTACTATGAAATCATACTAAATAAATATAAGGATGAAATTAACGAAACAGAAAAGAAAACAATATCAGAAATTAAAGAAATGGTTAAACCAACGGATTTAACTGTTAAAAGTCTCGTTTCAAAATACCAACCAATAAGCTACGATTTCAATAAAGATTATCTTAATACATTAAAACAAATTTATAACTATCTTAAATCAGATATAGAAGTTATTCAAAATAATCTAAAGATATTGTTTTGGATTGATTTTTCTAGTGTTATTAAAAACAAAATTGCTGATGAACAAGATATCTCTATTTTGTTTTGCTCATGTATGAAAGCACTGGCTGATGAAGATGCAAAAATTGAAATTGTAATGTTAGATGATGAAAAGATTCATGCATTCGTCAAAACCAAATATAAGAATACATTTTATATATTTGATCTTACACAAAAGATACCATTTGATATGTTTAAAAACACAGATGAAAAACAACTTTATCAAGAATATAATTTTAATACTAGTAAGATTGCAAAAAGAATATACGCATACAATCAATATGAATATATTGATTTTAGAGCTGAGTAAAACCAAAACTATTTATAAAAATTGATGTGAGTTATGGAAAAGATAGATGTAACTAGTACTGTTTTTTATTATGTTGCAAAAAATCTATCTGATGAATTACTTGGTGGATATATTAATAATATCCAAACATTAGATGAGAATACATTTAAAATTAAAGTACATAAACAAAAAACAAAACAACTAATCATAAATAACAACGTCTGTTTTTTATCTGATTATTTATTGCCCACTATTGAAAACAATGGATTTGGGGTTTTCTTAAAAAAGGCATTGGTTAATCAAAGGATACACGAGATTAAACAAGATAAAAATAACAGAGTGATCTATTTTAAACTAGACAAGCATTATTTAATATTTGAATTTTTTTCAAATTCAAACATAATCTTAACAGATATAAATTTCAAGATTATCACATCTAAACAAAAGGAAGAATGGAAAGATAGAATAATCAAGAAGGGAGAGATATATAAATTCCCAATTAATTATAACATAAGAGAATATACAGAGAATGAGATTATAAGTGAAATAGAAAGAACTACTCAAAAAACGTTTGAACAAATAGGAAGAACGGAATTAATAAGTTATTTAGTTAGGATTTATAAACTACCACCAAGCGATATGGAATCAATAATAGATGAACAAAAAATATCAAAAAAAACAATTACAAAAATTAAGAAATTGTACGAATATAAAAAACCAAAACTAGTTTTCGTAGATTGGAAAACAAACAAAACACTTACAGTAATTAATGAAGAGGGATTTATTTATGACGATGTTGAAAAGCATTATTTAGAATCATACAAACGTAATGCAGTAAAATCAGATGTAATTAAACAAAGTAAAAATGAAATTATTTTAAAAGAGCAAATAGAAACAAAGAATGCATTCGAAGAAAAAATAAAAACATTTAACAAAGAGGGGGAGACAATTTATGCATACTTCCCACAGATTGATCAAATAAACCAACAAATAAAACTAGCAACTAGTAAAAAAATAAATGAAACAGAAATAATTAATAAAATCAATGATTATTTGAATAAAAATAATTTAGGAATAAAAATAATTAACATTAATCAAAAAAACAAGACATATATAGCTGAATTTAAATAATTAAAAGCAAATAAAATTATCCAATAATAATTTATCAAGAATGAGAATAAGAAAAGATAAAGAACAATTATTGTTCTTTATTTACTTGTCCTTCATCAACAATGAAAACATCACTTACTGCAAGGATTGCTTTAAATGGAACTTCAATCATATTACCTTGTAAATTTAATTTCTGAATAAAGGTTGATGTTGGATCAACTTCTACGAGAATTGTTTCAATTTCACCAGTAACTTCGTTTACCATTAAATCAATTAAACGACCAATGTTATCTCCTTTATTGGTAATTAATTTCTTTGTTGCAAGTTGTCTTGCTATTGCGTATTTGTACATACCAGATCCTCTCTTTAATTTTTATTTCTATTTTTTATATTTTATATAATTTTAATCTAATTATATGTTATTAAATATATTTATAAAGCAATCTGTTTTGAAAACCATAGTAATGCCATCTAATGGTTGGTATTCCAAACCAAAAAACAAGCAAAAAAATTATTAAAAACCCTAGTTTTCACCTAAAAGATACATTTAATAAGATAATGTAGATAATAAACTATAAAACAATAATTATTTAAAGAGATTTATTAGATTGGATTACCAAGAAGGGGGTATACTATGGAATTTGAGAAAGAATATATAATAATATTGATTGTATGTTTAATCATTGGATTTGTTATTGGAATTTCAATAAATACACATGGGGGAATAATCAAAGGTTCTTGCACTCAAGAAAAACTCGAGATAAACATCTTAACAAAGGAAATAAATAATTGTTTACAAGAATTAACTTCTAATCAAAAACAAGATACAAATATAGAGCAAATAGAAAAATAATTAAATAATTATTCTTCCGTCCCCTAATACAAAATTCTTTTTAGAAATTGCTTTAATGACTTGACTTGTTTTGTCCTTATATCTAATTACTTCCTTTTTTTCATCAACAGAAACAACCTCTCCAACCCACAAACCATATTTTGATTGAACAGGAAGTCCTATCAACAAAGTAGTCACATCTTTTCTAATTGAAAATAGTCTTGTAAATTGATATAATAAAACTAATATGATTATTGCAATAATTATTGAAAACACAAACAATTTCGTGGATATTTCAACCAACAACCATTGAAAGAACAAATCAACTATTGTAAAAAATACAATTATAAAAAACATTGAAAATAAATTTGCACCAAACTTGTACATCTTCTTCAAATAGAATAGATCGATTATTGATCCAACTAACCAAGAGATGGATGCCAGGAAGAAATATAATAATACTGCTCTAAATACATAAACAAATCTATGAAGTAGATCGAAGGTTACATTTACTGTGTAAAAATTTACACCTTTAATTATTCCAAAAATTAAAAAGAAGAAAAAACCTAAATAAAATGGAAGACTTATCCTAGTTAACGAAAACTTATGGAAGAAGCTATGATAGGCTTTGGAAATCTTTGGTTCTAGATTAAAACCCTTAACTAAAAAATAAACTCCAAATAATAAAGCTATTATTTGAAAAGCAAATTGCTTTGCAAAAACAAACAACAACAATATAATTGCAGGAATACCATACACAATTCTTGCAAAGAATGGATCTTGAAGTGCTTTCTTAATAAAATAAAATGTATTTTCAATACTTTTTTCTTGTCTTACTATGATTGTTTCTTTTGAAATTATTGGTAAGAAGTTTTGAATTAATGGCATGACTTGATCATCTTCTGCACCATCACTTACAAAAACAACTGACGTTGCTGAATAAACTTCAAGAACCTGCTTTAATTGCATGGTTATATTTTTATCTGCAAAAAAGAAGTTATCTTTTGAATGCCCTGTTAGTGTTGCAATTTCAACCACATTATTGTCCTTTAATGCATAGTATTGTCGAATAGCTCCAAATATACAATTTGCATCAGATTCTTCAGGATCAGCAATTGCAAGAGCTGATGCTAATTTTTTATTATTATTAATACCAATTATTGGTCCTGAAATTCCTGTTTTTTGACCAACATCATTATCTCTATCGATTGAAAGAATTAGTATTTTTTCTGCACTATCAACTTGTAATTTTAGATCGTCAACGATTTGGGGGTCAAAAGTGTCTTGAGATGGAGTGATCTTTGCTTTTGTTTCTTCTTTTTTCTCTTTTTTTTGTTTTTTAGAAGATTTAGGCATAGATACCCCTGTTTTACTAAAATATATGTAACCATATACTTTTTATATTTATTTAATATATAGAAACATATAAAAACACAACAATCAAAATAATATTTAGTAATTAACCTTAATGGATTAGTAAGTGATAATATATGAATAAACAGAAAATGAAAAATACTTTTTTTACAATAACTTTTATTATATTACTAGTACTTATATTTTCACTCATTTTTTTAACTAAGAATGTTGGGAAGGGAATGATTTGGGCAATTGTTGTTATCCTTTTTATTTTTGCAATATTTAAGTTTAAAATCATATTACAATTAAATGATTATGAGAGAGCAGTAATTTATAGGTATGGAAAGGTTAGGAGAGTTGGGGGACCTGGTTGGACATTTGTGTTTCCTTTCTTTGAAAAACCAGTGATTGTAACACTTAGGGTTGAAACAATTGACATCCCTCCTCAAGAAGTATTAACAAAAGATAATATTCAGCTTGTGATTGATGGGGTTCTATTTATTTCAGTTAAGGAAGAACCAGCAAGTGTTATTAATTCAGTAATAAAGGTTGAGGACTATAGAAAAGCAGCAACTATGTTTGTTATTGCATCATTAAGAGATGTAGTTGGAGAGTTTGATTTAAATGAAGTTATTTCAAGTATAGAAAAAATAAATAATACTTTGTTTGTTAAACTTGCAGAAGTATCTAAAGAATGGGGAATAAAGGTTCATTCTGTTGAAATTAGTCAAGTTAGAATACCAGAAGAAATACTTAATGCAATGCATGAACAGAAAGCAGCTGTTCAAAAAAAGCTTGCAGTTTATGAGCTTGCTGAATCAGAAAAAGCAAAAATCCTTGCAATTAAAGAAGCAACAGATCAATTATCTGAAAAAACAGTTGTTTATTATTATATAAAAGCACTTGAGAAGATGGCTGAAGGGCAATCATCAAAGATTATCTTTCCAATGGAACTTACAAATTTACTTGAAAAGGTTTCAACAAATCTTTTGCACACACATGGAAATAAGATTACCCCAGATGTTGTTGAAAAAGATTTAGATTTAAACAAGATTAAGAAATATCTCCCTTTTATACAATCATACATTACTGCAAAGAAGATAAGAACACCAAAAGCAAATCTAACTTTAAAACATAAGAAAGAAGATAAAAAGAAAGGAAGAAGATAAGCTAAATAATAATTAAATTATGGAGGGGATTATTATGCCAATTAATCCAATTGCAAAAATTCGTTTTATGAGAAAAAGACTAACACACGGAATAACAAGAGGGGGACCTAAGAAAAAAATAGGACTAGCAAAAATAAATAACGATTCAAAAGTAAGTTACCCAATTCAAATTCAAAAACACCAACTACAAAATGTGGGTAAAAACACTGCTCGAATTAAATACCAAAATATGATTACCAAAATATAGAAAGCAGCAAAAGGAAAAGGAGAAGTAGCAGTTAGAGATGCAACAGAAAAAAGCATAAAACTTCAGGCAGAATTTGAAAAAAAATATATGAATAAAGACCAGCAACAACACGAAAGAAACAAAAGACACGCAGAAAGTATTATTGATAAACTAATGAAAATATCTGGAGACGTAAGAAATAAAGAAAAAAAACAGTTATGGCAATGAGAGATTCAAACATAATAATCAACAATTATGTAAATTATCTTAAAAAATACAAAATAAATTACGCAAATATGACAAAAGAGGATGCAACACAGATATTAAGTAATATTTGGAAGGAGATTTCACTATTAAAGTGATTTCATATTTAATAGGAGTTCCAAAATAGGATATTATAAAGAGGATAAGTAATTGAGTATTATACTCAATTCTTTTTAAATTTTTTTAAAAATTCTTTTTCAAATTTATCTAATATCTTATAATTTGCTTCTAATTTCTTATTCCCCCTATCCAAAATAAATTTAAGATAAAAATCATCAACTAATGATCTGTTATTTGTTTTCAGAGGGAGCGCCATATATTGAGTAGATGTTGCTTCAATTATATATTTCCCATCTTTTGAAGTTATTATTCCTGCTTTTTTTAACCCAAATCCAGAACAAAATTTCAAAACATCTTTTGCTTTTTCATAATCTTTTACTCCAAAATGGAATATAAATGGCTCAACCTTAAACCAAATATCCATTTCTTTTGTATCTTCGTCTAATGCGCTTTTTAACTCATTAATGGTGATTGTCCTATGATATCTTTTATGAAAATGAGAGTGCGCCTTATCTTCAAGCTCATCTGTTGAAAGAAGCATAATTCTTCCTGCACACGAAGAAGAAGTAAATATATCTGGTATCTGTGCAATCTCATTTAAAAAAGGAATAAGAATTTCATCAACTTTTTCATCAGAAATTGCTTTTTGTAGGGTTTCTTTATGATATTTTTTTGTCATTGTAAATCTTTGGTTTACTGAATTTTCATTGTTTAATTTCATAAATAATTACCACGCTTGATTAAAACAAATACATTTATAATAAGTTAGATTATATATAATATTAATGGAATAAGCTTTAAAAGTAATGTGTGAAGATATATGAAATATATGAAAAATATTTTGGTTGTACTAATTTTATTAGGAATTATAGTATTGATCCCAAGTGTAAGAGCACTTGCCTTACTTGAACCAATTTCACAAGATTTAACGTATTCAGATGCAGTTGATCTTGGATTTGCTGCACCAGGAGAAGAATTTCTGATTAGTTTTTTATTAGATACAATGGATAATTATGATATTATTGATGTAATTGATTCACAAAGAAAAGATGTAATTATTGAGAATACAAAAAAAACAAACGAAAGCATATTTACGACTATCAGATTAGGGGAAAACCTTTCTGAAAACTATACACTTTATCTTGTTTTAAGTGGAAAAGAAACAAGTAAAACAATTACATTAAACATGAAAGTCACAGATGATGTAATATATACAATCATGCAACCATATGATAGACAAACCAAGTATGGAGAAGAAAAAGAGATAGGGTATAAAATAATAAATAAATCAATTTGTACAAAAACAATATTTGTATCATCAAACTTATCTGATTACTGGTTTGTTAATGGAAACAAAAGATTGGAAACTTTTACCCTTCAACCAAACAGCACAACAGATATTAGTTATAAATTTAATCCCAAAGAAATTGGAAAGAAAGAATTTGAATTGAAATTGTACACGAAATACACAACCGGTAGTATATTTACTGAACAAACATCAAAATACAAATCATATTTAATAAATATAGATGTAATTAAAAATATAAGGGGTGTATATGGATCATTAGATCATGTTTATCCTTTGTTTAATACAAACATCATGCCTGTTTACTTTTTTAATAAATTAATTAAGTGGATAATCTAGATTCTTATTTTCAATTATGGAATTTGGCTATGAATAAAAAAAAAGAAATATATGATTTCTTTAAAGATATAAATCAAAATAAAATCACAAATAAGGAACTACAAACTTTAAAGATTGCTTTTTCTAAAAAAAACAAGCTAAAAGGAATTCCATTAACATCAGATATACTTGCAGCACTTGATATTAAAAAACCCACAAAAGTACTAGTTACAAAGCCACATAGAACAGAATCAGGTGTTACAGTTATTGCAGTAATGACTAGACCAGAGCCTTGTCCTGGTAATTGTATTTATTGCCCAAGTTATTCTAATGCTCCTAAAAGTTACACTGGATTTGAACCAGCCGCAATGCGAGGAAAATTAAATTTTTATGATCCAAAAAAACAAATTAAAGATAGAATTAAACAATTAGAAGCAACTGGTCATCCCACCAATAAACTAGAAGTAATTGTTATGGGGGGAACATTTCCAGCAACGGATATTAAATATCAAGAACAATTTGTTAGAGGGATTTATCAAGAAATAACTGGAAGCAAAGAAGAAGATATTGAAAAACTTAAAAAAACAGCAATGAAATCCAAAAGAAGAATAGTTGGTTTAACTTTTGAAACTAGACCTGATTTTTGTGGAGAGGAAGAAATAAAAAGAATGCTTAACTTTGGAGGAACAAGAGTTGAAATTGGAGTCCAAACAGTGTATGATGATGTTTTTAAGAAAATCAAAAGAGGGCATGGAATTAAAGAAGTTATAGATGCTACAAAAAAGTTAAAAGATGCTGGTCTAAAAGTATTATATCATATGATGATTGGACTACCAGGATCAAATATTAAAAAAGATCTAGACGCGTTTAAAGAAATATTCAAAAACCCAGTATACTGCCCAGACATGATAAAAATTTATCCTTGCCTTGTTACAAAACACACGAAATTAGAAAAAATGTATTATTCTGGAGAACACAAAGTTTATGATGATGAAACATTAATTAAATTAATTGCAGATATTAAAGAGATTGTTCCTTCATGGGTAAGAATTATGAGAATACAAAGAGATATACCAGCAACAAAGATAATTGCTGGAGCAAAAAAAAGTAATCTTCGCGAACTTGTGAAAAAAGAGCTTATGATTCGTGGAAAAAGATGTAATTGCATAAGGTGTAATGAACCAGAGGGAAGAATGGATAATGTAGATGAATATCAAATAAAAAAGATAGAATATAATGCATCTGGAGGAAAAGAATATTTCGTTTCTGCAGAAACAGAAAAGTATCTGTTAGGATTCATAAGACTTAGATTTCCACATAGTCCCTTCATAAAAGAACTTAAGACAAAAACATCAATTGTAAGAGAACTTCATGTTTATGGTAATGCAACTAAATTTGAGGACAAAAATATTCAACACAGAGGAATTGGAAAAAGATTACTAGGCATAGCAGAAAAATTATCTAAAGAAAACAAATTTAATAAGATTGCTGTGATTAGTGGGGTAGGAGTTAGGGAGTACTATAAAAAACAAGGATATAAGCTTATTGGAACATATATGATTAAACAATTATAGGTGAAATAAAATGGAAAACAAAGATAAATTAATCACGTTGGTTGAGGGAGATCCCGATTTATATAAAATAATCAACTCAGAGGACCATTTAAGGGTATTAGAGGCAATTGCAACAGAAACCATTAATTTTGATGATCTTTCTAGAAAAACAGATTTTAAAAAGGTATCTATATTATATAATATATTAGATAATCTTTTAGATAAGAAATACATTCGGAAAATAGAAGTTAATAAAAATCAAGTATATTATATTACAAGTGAAGGGAAAAATATTTACAACCTAGTAAAAAATGCACAAAAGGATTTTAATCTATAGGGTGGTGGAGAAAATGAAGTTGTTTTTAGGAGTACTAAGTACTGGAAAAGGCACATGGGGACAAGTAGCCCATATTGTTGATCAATCAGATTATGATCAAGTATATCTTGTATCTAATGAATGGGCACAAGATAAATTTAGTTGCACAAAAAAGGTTAATTGGATAATTGTTGATCCAAGAAAAGGGTTTTCTGAAATATACGAAGATATTGAAAAGCAATGGCCAAAAGATGTTACAGAGCTTGATTTAAATATACACTCTGGTAGTGGTAAAGAACATAGCGCAATATTAGCATTATTACAACAAAAAAAGATAAAATACAAAATAGTTACAATTAATTCAGAGGGAATAAAAAGGTATTAGAGGGGACAAGTGAATTATAAATTAATAATACTCACTCCAATTATTATACTTTTAATTATACTATCTGGATGTATACATCTACTATCTACTGCGGAGAGAGAGGCTTGTCTTTCTGCAACCCATTTCTCAACCAATTCTATAGATGTATGTGAAACTCAAAGAGAGTGTTATAATAAACAAAGCACTAAATTTGAAATATCTAACGAACTTCCTATTTCTATATACAATAATAACATAATTTATTTAAATAACATTGCGTCTGCAACATACAATTTTAATCAAAGTACAAAATATTTAAAAGAGCTAAATAAATCTTGCGACATAGAAGATGTTAATAAAATTGTAAAGACAAGTAATGATTTATTTGTAAATCTAAGAAATATATTTGAGTATATTGATAGAGCAAATGCAGAAAGCATAATTCTAATAAAGGATTATGCAATTTATTTAGAAAGTGAAGGAATTGAAGAAATACCTGAAGAAGAAATCTATCAAGAATATATTGAATTAAACAATAATCTTAATGAGTTAAAGGTGGATTCTAAAAACGAAAACTATATTCATCTGCTTTTGGAAGAAAGCGCAAGATTAAATGTGATTGCAGAAGATTTTGGATTTAAAAAAAATTATATTTCAAACATAAACTATATTGACTTAACAGCATATTATTTAAAATTGATCGAAGATCCGTCTGGTGAGATCAGAGTTCCTACAATTGTTCCTGGATTGAATTACGTACTAGGGGAATTATCCAAACTTGAACAATTAAAAAATATAACCCTAAATCTACAACGTGCAGACAATTATAATTTTTATATAACGTTGGATAGGTTCATTGGAGAAGATGATTCATTATTTACTGAATTCAAGGAGAGAAATACAAAAATAAACAACGAAATAGATAAAGTCCATACTAAGATTGAAAACCTTGAAACAGAGATTGAAGAAAATTACACCTATCTTTCTCAAGATAGTTACTTTGAATTCCATACTGCAAAAATTAATTTTAGAGAAAAAAAGAATGGGTTTGGAACATACCTTTCATTACTTAAAAAAATAAATAATGAGCTAAATCAAAATAAAATAAATGAACAAGATCAGAATGATGATATCTTTGCAAGATTAAAAGATTGCGAAGAAACAATAAAGATCGCTGAAGAAATAAATAACATATACCTTAATAAGCTAATTAAAAAATACAAAACAGAAACAAATTTAAAAACTAAAGAAAGTATCTGTAATCAAATCATGCTTGAGATTAATAACCCCAGTTGTCTTATTGATTTAGAAAACCTACTTGAGTTAGGCACCATAGAGTTTGAAGAATATAGGGGGATCTATTTAGATAATATAACTCAAAAAGAGTGCATAGATATTGTGAATAATATAAACAACCAACTAGAAAATAATGAAAAAATAAAAATTATTAAACAGATCATACTGGATAATAGATCAAAAATAACAGAAATACAACAAATTAGTGTAATTGACTTTGAAAAGAAAATCATACTTGTTGATATTAATTCAAAGGCAAGTGAGATTGAAGGGGACCCTAACTACAAGTTATATTTTAATATAGACACAAAGATAAAGGAACAACAAAAACTAAACACAAAATTAATAGAGATTGCAAAGGAGATTGAAGAAGAATATTTGCAAAAGGAATATGAAATAAAATTAGTTGATTCAAACACCTATCTCATACTCACAAATATTTTTTCATTTGAACTAAATGACATAGAAATAAAATTAAATGATCAATTATTTAAAATTAATTCATTATCTCCCTATTTAGATATCAGTGGAAACAAGCTTTTAATTGGAAGCTTGTTTTCAAATAAAAATTACTTTCGAATAAGCATAGAAAATGAAAAGGAAATAACAACTCAACTAATTAAACTTGATTTAGAAAACACCCTTTTTGAGACAATAATTAAAAATCAAGTTGTTGGAATTAACGATAAGCTATATATTTATCCAAATCAAAAATTAGTTACTGGTGTTGTTGATGAACAAAATTATTTTAATTACATAACTGAAAAAGAAAACAGGGTACTATTTACACAAGATATACTAAATAATACTATTATATCAAATAAATTTGACAAAATTACAACAGACAAATATACAAACATTATTGAATTAAAAATTAAAAATAATTATGTCTCTTCAATTGTTGGCGAGCTGAAATTAATAGAGGTAGATGAATCAATAGATGAATATGTTATATATGTATTAAAAGTGAATAATCGAGAACAAAAAGCATACTACCAAGAGGGAGGGATATATACAATAATAAATCTAGACAAGGGAGAAGAAAAGATATATCAATTACAAACTATGTATGGATTTGATGAGATAACCTCCATCGCAAAGGAATATTTATTAGAAATGAATAGATTAGAAAATACCTATTTTATAGATCTCAAAAAAGAAGCAATTTCTAATTTTTCAAGTATTGATTCAATTGTAATTGATCAAGACATCACGATTGATAAAATACAATTGATTTTCAATAAAGAAAACAAAATTAATGAATTAACAAATAAGGAAAAAAAATGTGTTGCTGCAGAAAATGCATTCTTTGTATTGTATGCTAAATTATCTCAGTTAGATTTATCAGTTGTGAATAAAACAAAACTTGAAAAAATTAATTCAGAAAAATACACAAACATAATTGATAGCCTTAAAAAGTTACAAACCATTGAAAATAATTACAATAAGGAAAAGGAAAAGCAAACTACAGAAATTGAACAACTAAATTTAGAAAGATTGCAAGAACTTAAAATGAAAGTAAGTGAATATAACATTAATGATGATGAATTAGATAAATTAATCATGAATGCAGATTACATGAATGAAATGGATTTAAATTTGATTGAAGAAAAGATTGAGGGTTGCTTAAAATTACAAACCACACAAATTAATAATATTGTCCTTGAATTAGAAGAAATTGAGCAAAGTTACGAAACAGACACATTAGATAAAATTAAGTGGATGTTTGAAGATTTTAGTTTAGATGAGTTGTATGCACAAGAATATTATCCAGGAATTACTATTGCTGATATAAAAAGATATGAAAAAAAGCAAAGTTTCTTGGACACACAAAAGCTAAAAACAGAGATTACTGAATTTAAACAAAAATTTGCAGAAAAAGAATATGAGGGTGCAAAAAATGCAATATCTAACGAAACATTATCAAGAATTGAAGATATAATTTCTGAAAATGCATTTATTAATGAAGGCTTTTTCAAAATTAAGACGGATGCAAAAGACAAACTAAACGAATATATAGAAAACAACAATAATTCACAAAAAGCAGAAATTAAAGAAAATATAACTCTTGGAAAGGAGTATTATGCAAATGGCAAATACCTTAATGCAATGGTTGTATTAAAAGAAGTTAACCAAAAAGCAATGAAAAGTAACCAAATATTAATAATTGCAACAATATTATTTATCCTACTACTGCTAGGAACATATTATGGACTTGGAAAAAAGAAAAAGAAACAAATGAGCCACCAAGAACGAAAGAGAAGAGTAATTCGCCACAATTAAAATAAAGCAATATTAAAAAAGCTTTGTTCATATTATATATTAATAATAACCATATATGTGATGAATTATGAAAAAAAATATTTTTATTTTTTGCTTATTAATATTTACGATTATTGCAATGCCAATGATAAATGCAGAGAAGTTGTCTGAACAAACATTTTTAGATCTTGGATATAGTGATTTTATTGTAGATAAGTATAATAATGATTGTAAGACATATACATTAACGGGAGTTACAATAAATGATAGTGCAACATATGTGCTTCAATTAAAAATAGGAAACTACATACCACTTAATCAAAAGGATGATGTGAGTCTTAAGGTATATCTAAATAATGCACTTATTAAAGAAATTAAAGATGAAAAAATAAAAGAACGCAATTTAATTGAACTTCTAAACTATAAGAATGATAGCGTATTAAGTGTTTGTGTAGATAATAAGTTCATACCAAGATTCGTTGTGTCAAAATATACTGTTGTTGGTAGTTATTTATTACCAATAATTAAAGAATCAGATTTTTATCAAGTTGTACCAGAAAAGATCTATAAAAACACATTGACCCCAGTAGATATATTTGTAAAAAATAGTGGTGTGAAAGATGTATTTGTAACAATATCTAATGCAAGCAAGGAGTTTTCTATAAATTCAAATCTTGATAATGTTTCTGGAGAAACCACTTTTGAAGGGATATTAAAATCAGGGGAAACTAAAAATCTAAAATATTTTATAAAAACATCAGATGAAATAAATTTTGTGACTCCTAGAGCAACATTAGTATACGTTGATGAATTTGGAGAAACCATCACAATATACACTAAACAAGAAAAAATAAAAGTAGATGATTTACAAACAAAATTAGATATTTCTCTTGAAATAAATAGAGAGATAACAACAAAGGAAGACACCATTGGGAAAATAATTTTAAGAAATGTTTCAGAAGATGATATTGAAAATGTCTATATTGTTCCTAAATTTGATGGTACTATAGAAGTGTACACTCCACAAGTTGCAAGACTAGATAAAAAAGAAGTTATTGAGATCCAATTTAAAATAAGTACACTTGTATCTAAAGAGCACGATCTAAGTTTTAATGTGTATTATGATACTCCAACAGAAAATAACAAGAGCGTTGGTTCGCAAAAAATAATAATTACTTCTGTTCCAGAAGATAACACAAATACACAAATCATCGCAGTACTTATTGCAATCACAATCGTATTGTTTATTTGGATATTTAAATTTTAAACAGCCCTCTTAAACATTTTTTCTATTTCTTTTGTGGAGAAGTAAATCATAGTTGGTCTACCGTGTGCACAAATTGTTTTATCTTTACAATTATCCAAATCCAAAATTAATTTTACTTGCTCTGAATAAGTAAGTGGTTCATTTGCTTTAATAGAATTTTTGCAAGTAAATAATTTAATCAAGTTGTCTTTCAATTTAACAACTGTGTTTTCTTTGTTTTCTAGGTCAGTAAGAGTATTTAAAAAATAATTTATATCCAAATAATTATTTAAAAATTTTGGAATAGTTGTTAAAAAATAATCATCATCCTGTTTATCTACAACAAAACCAAGTGTGGCTAGTTCTTGTTGTTTTGTTAAGATTGTTTCTTCTTGACCACCAGAAAGTTTATCTAATCGTATGCCGGAAATTAATCTTTGTTTATCAAAACTGGATCCATGAGTTAATCTATTTTTCTCTAAATTGATTCTTTCTGCAGCTGCATGCTGATCAATAAACAGCACGCCATTTGTTGTTTCACAAACAATGTAGGTGTTGTGTATTTGACCAATCACCTTTGTAACTTTGTGGTTGTTTAACAAAAGAGAAGTGATTGGTGGTGTTGGAACTGAGGAATATAGATTTGGTTGTATATTTTTAAAATCAGATAATGTGGATTTTGGAGAAATTGGAGTTGAGTAAGTTGGTTCATTAATTGGAACATTACCATTTACTTTGGTTGCTTGTGGAACAGAAAAAGAAAAGGCAGATAATGGTTTTGAGTTGACTAGATTATCTTTTTCTTTATAAAGTTCTTTTTCAATTACTTCTCTTAATAATGAAAGAAAAATTATTTCATTTTGTAATTTTACTATTCTTTTTTTGGGATGAACGTTTACATCTATTGTTTTTGGATCAAATTCAATAAACAAAACGAAAAAGGGTTTCTGTTGAACCATTAAATAATCTCTATAGCAAGAAGTAATTGTTTTTTGTATCTGTGTAGAAAAAACATATCTTTTATTAATAAATAAAAAATTGGTAGGAAAATAAAATTGATTGGTTGGTGCACTTATCAATCCACTTAACTTGAATAGATCAGTATTTAAATTTAGTGAAATGGTTTTATTTTTTATATCTTTTCCAAAAACTTGGATATACCTTTGTTCTTTTGTGGAAATAGGAAAAATTATGTTCTTTTTTTCTGAACTAAAAGAAAAACGAATTTCTGGGTGTTGCAAAACATACGCAAGAAACAAATCATAGATTTGTGTAAATTCTGTTGCTTTTGATTTTAAAAATTTTTTTCTTACTGGGAGCGTGTAAAATAAATCTTTAACAATCATTGTGGTTCCTTTCTGGGAAGTAACTTCTTTTGTGATTTTGTTTTCTAAAGAATAACCTTTTCCAATATTGTTTGTGGAAGAAATGATTACTAATTTAGATACTGCATCAATACTTGCGAGTGCTTCTCCCCTGAAACCAAAGGTGTTTAATGAATATAGATCATCTATTGTTGCTAGCTTACTTGTAGTATGACGCTCAGTACAAATACTTAAATCAGATTTAGATATGCCGGTACCATCATCTTTAACTTCAAGTAAATCAATTCCTGAATTTCTAATAGATACAGAAATACTTGTTGCATCAGCATCTATTGAATTTTCAATAAGTTCCTTTAGTATGTCTGCTGGACTTTCAATTACCTCTCCTGCACTTATTAAATTTATTGTTTCTTCAGTTAATTTTTTTATAGTCATAAAACCACTAACTACTCTTTATAATCTGTGATTTCTTTTTGATGGTTTATTTTTCTAGGGTTACTGAGAGGTTGATTCTTTGAATGGGTATTGGGTGGATTAGATGAGCCTAATTTTAAAAACTCATCTTTCTCTAATGCATCCTGAATTAAAAGTGCGTTTTTAATTACGTTATCAGAAATTCCAGCCATTTTTGCAACTTGGATTCCATAACTCTTATTCATTCCGCCAACCATTAATTTATGATAGAAATGTAACCCAGAACCCTCTTCTTCTGCAGTTACATGATAGTTATTTAACCCACTATACTTTTCTTGCATTCTGTTAAGCAAATGGTAATGGGTTGCAACAAGTGTTTTGCATTTTGTTTCGTTATTTAGTTGCTCAACAATCGCCCACGCTAAACTTAATCCATCATATGTACTTGTTCCTCTTCCTATTTCATCAAGTATAACGAAGGAATTTTTAGTTGCATGATTAAGAATATATGCTACCTCTGACATTTCCACTAAAAATGTACTTTGCCCGTGAAGAATATCATCTGATGCTCCAACCCTTGTGTATACACCATCTACAATCCCTATCTCGGAGTCGCTGGAGGGGATGAATGAGCCCATCTGTCCAAGAATTATTGCAAGACACACACTGCGCATATAACTACTTTTTCCAGCCATATTTGGCCCAGTAATTATCATAGTCCTATTTTCACTTGTTAGATCACAATCGTTTGGTATAAAGTTAACAAGTGTTTCGATTATTGGGTGTCTTAAATCTTTAAAATAAATTCTATCAGATGTAGTTAATTTTGGTTTTGAATAATTATGTAATACTGCGGTTTTTGCGTGTGAAGCGAGTGTATCGAGAGCACCTAATTGTTTTGCAACATACCTAATATCTTCTTGAAATTTTATCACAAATTTACAAACATCTAAAAAAAGATTATATTCTAGTTCAATCCTTTTATCTTCTGAATTAAGATAAATGCCTTCTTTCTCAATTAGTTCTTTTGTAGTAAATCGTTCAGCATTCACTAGTGTTTGTTTTCTTTCAAAGTAATCAGGAATTGTTTTTAGTTGTGCCTTGGGGACCTCAATATAGTAACCATACACTTTATTGTATTTTAATTTTAGTGATTTAATATTTGTTTCATTTCTTAATCTTGCTTCGAACTCAGTGACCCATGAATTAATAAATTTGTGTGTATTTATTAAATCACTTAATTCTTTTGAATAGCTTGGATTAATAAATTTACCTTCTCTCACACCAAATGGAGGTTCTTCAACGATTGCTTCTTCAAGTACTTTTCTTAATTCATCAAGATCTATTAAATTTTCTTTTATTTTTGTAAGATCAATAGAATGAACGCCCGAAAGTGTTGATTTTATTTTTGGAATTATCGCTAAACTTTGACGAAGAGAAACTAAATCCCTTGGAGATGCATTTCCAAAACCAACTTTACTAATCACTCTATCAAGATCATTAATGTATGATAGATCATTACTTATTGTTTCAAGTAAAGAAAAATCAGCAATTAATTCAGAAACTGATTCTTGGATATTTATTGCTTTTGTTTTATCAAGAGGAGGATGTAATATATCAAAATATAATTTTCTATATCCCATTGCAGTTTTTGTTTTGTTAATTAAATTAAATAAAGAATCTTTGTGAGTATTATCTTGTAGGTTTGTGATTAGTTCAAGATTACGAACTGTTTTTTTATCTAATCTCAAATAATTATTGGAATCTAATTGTTTTATTGTATTTATGTATTTTAGCTCAGAAAACTGGGTGTCTTTTAAATATCTTAATGCATTGCAAGCAGAGATTGTGGTCTCTTTAGTGTTTATTCCAAATGAATCAAGTGTTTTTAAATTAAAATGTTTTTTTAATTCATCTTCTGAAAAGGCAAAATCAAGATTATCTGTATAATTTATTATAGTGTGTGGAATTATTTTTTTAATATTATCAATAATAAATTGATATTTTAAGATGTTTTTGGTTAGAACTAATTCTTTTGGTTTTATTAAACTTAATTCATTAAGAAGGTCGTTATTTGTATTAAATAAACCAACCTTAAATTCCCCTGTTGTAATATCAACTAAGGAAAACCCAAAATCATCTTTTATTTGGGAAATTGAACACAAAAAATTATTTTCATAGGATTCTGAGAATAAAGTGCTTGGAGTAATTACTCTTGTAACTGCTCTTTTTACTACTCCTTTTGCGAATCTTGGATCTTCGATTTGTTCGCATATAACTACTTTTTTTCCAGCTTTAATTAACTTGCTTATGTATGGATCTATAGAGTGATATGGAATTCCTGCTAATGGAGCTTCTGTTTCTCCTTTTCCTCTCTTTGTCAAAGTAATATTTAGTATAAGGGATGCGATTTTTGCATCATCATAAAACATTTCATAAAAATCTCCAGCTCTAAATAATAATATACCATCTGGATAATTTTTTTTAACTGCGATGTATTGTTTCATCATTGGAGTTAGTATTTTTCCATCCATAATTAAAACACAAACAAAATTATTTAAAAAGAGATTTATTATGGGCTCGGGGGGATTTGAACCCCCGACACATAGGTCTTCAGCCTATTGCTCTCCCAGGCTGAGCTACGAGCCCAACATCTCCTGGTAATTGATTAAATGTATATGAGCTTGAGGGGATTTGAACCCCTGACACCCGGATTAAAAGTCCGGTGCTCTAGCCAGACTGAGCTACAAGCCCATTATCTATTATTGATAATCATGAGCTCGGGGGGATTCGAACCCCCGACACCTGGATTAAGAGTCCAGTGCTCTAGCCAGACTGAGCTACGAGCCCACAAAACCAAACAATAAATAAATGTACAAATTATTTATTAATTTTAATCTAATAGATAATTCGTTTTATAAATGTATTTTATATAATATATTTATGGGTAAAAAGATTTATAAAGTAAATATATTAAAGCTTGATCACAGACCAGAAAGAGATAAAAGAATCACGACCCATTGTGCTTTGGTTTCTCGTGCACTTGGAGCAAAAGAATTTCATTATTCGGGTATTGAAGATAACAGATTAAATGAAAATATTAAAAAAATTGTTAAAAAATGGGGTGGAGATTTTAAAATTAATTATTGCCCATCTCCCACGAACTACGTAAAAGAATTTAAAAAACAAAAAGACGTGGTTGTAATCCATTTAACTATGTATGGAGAACAAATCGTAAAAGCTATTAAAAAAATAAAGCAAGAGGGCAATATACTATTTATTGTGGGGGGTCCAAAAGTTCCAAGAATATACTATGAACTTTCTGATCTAAATGTATCAGTTACAAACCAACCACATAGTGAAGTTGCTGCACTTGCAATATCTTTGTATCTTCTTTTTCCTGAAAAATTAGATATTGATTCATTTTGTGGGGATATAAAAATAATTCCAAACAAAACAGGAAAAAATGTTATTAACTTAAAATAAGATACTATCATAATTATATATGTAAAATATCAAGGACAATGATAATTATGAATAAATTAAAAAAAGAACTATTGAGTGAAAAAAACACAAATAATTTTTTAGAACAAATTGCAGGACCACTTGCGCCTAGCGTGGTAAAGATATTTAATAATGAAGCATTGTCTTCAGAGGATATATCTAAAAAGCTTAAACAAAAGATTACAACAGTAAGATCTACACTTAACAGTTTACATTATAGAGGGATCGCATGTTATAAGAAACAAAGAAATGAAAACAACATGTATGAATTCCTTTGGGAAATTAAATTTAAAAAAATTATAGAGATATTATTGTTACAAGAAATGAAGAGGTATAAGAAAAACGAAGATAGTATCAATGATAAAGAAGCACACGATTTTTTCTATTGCCCTAATAAATGTATAGAGGTTGCATTCGAAATTGCAGCAGCCTATAATTTTAAATGTCCTACGTGTGGAAAAGGATTAGAAGTAGTAAATACAAAAAATAAGATTACTAACCTTAAAAAACAAAACAAACAAATTGCAGAGAATATTAAAAAACTTGAAGCACTTATTGAGAAAATAAGAGACAATACAAATGGGTATGTTTGTGAATAAAGAAACCTTTTATATATATTTTGGTTACTTAAATTAATAATAAGAATCTTATTTTTAATAACTAACAATTATTAAGATATATTAGCGGGGTGGGGCAGCCTGGAGTGCCCGTCGGGCTCATAACCCGAAGGTCGATGGTTCAAATCCATCCCCCGCTATCTGTTTTCTGCTATATTTGTTGGACACATTTGGTATCCTTTTTGCAATGTATTTAAAGAAAAAATATAACTAATTTTCAATAAAGTAAGAAAAAATAAGCTTTATTTATTAAAAAAAGCAAAAATTAACTTGCAAATTAAGTGTGCCCTTTTTAAAAACCACCTTAAATATCGAATATCACAGTAATTACCAAAAATTCATAGGTAATTACTGAAAATAGCACTAAAAAATAACATAAAAAACACAACATATACATAAACAAGCAAGTTACAAAAATATAAATAATAGAAAAATATAGTTTAAGTTAAAAAACAGAAAATTAGTTATGTAGTAGGTGTGGAAATTACCGTAATTACCCAAATAGCACACTAGTAATTACTGTGATTACAGAAAGCTTTAAAATAATTACGGTAATTACTATAATAGAAGATGATGAACTTAAAACAAATATTCGTTGGATTTGCTAATATATTCAAATCAAAGGAAAAAATAAAAGCTAATAATAATAGTCATTATAATAAAAATCACTATGAACAAAATGACAGAAAAATTGACTACTCAAATAATATAATCACAGATACTTTAGATAAGGAGGAAATAAATTTTGAAAAACTTAAAAAAATATCTGAGCACACTGCAATATATAATGAAAATGAAATAAATGGAATGAATGTAAATAAAGAACTAACACAATCAATAATAACAAACACGTTGTTAGAAAAAACCAAGGAAAAAGAAAATATAAGATCAATAACTATTCACGAATTACAAGAAGAAATAAACACAATTTGGGACGTACTAAAAATTAAAGAAAACACACAAGCAGAACACATAATCAAAGCAACACCAGCAGATAAATGGGTAACAATGGATGAAATAAGAAATAGCATAAAAATGCAGTTCAACATTGAATATGCAAATGAAAAAAGCCTTTATCCATATCTAAAAACACTAGTAGACATTAACCTAATAAAGATGAACAACATAGGAAAAAAAAGAACATGGAAAAAGAATATAATAGTAATAGAGGTAAGAAAAAAGGGGTTATGATATATATTATTATAAACTAAACATTATACTTAACTTTTAGTTTATTATACGTGTCATAAAATTTTTGCAAATCATTAGAATCTTTATAACTTTCAATAAACCAATTTGTGTCTATTATTTTTTTCATAATGGCTATTAAATAATTAATATAGTTAATACTAAGATTTTCTTTTGATAAAATCAAAGAAATTTCATCAAGTAATTTAATAGATTTGTTTTCATTATTTATTATTAAATAATTATTAATGTGTAACTCTATTGCTTTAATTACACTTTCTTTATCTATCTCAATAAAGTCTTTTTTATATTCCGCAGTCCAATTTCCTTTACTCTTCCAATTGTGTGTTGGATTTGTCCCTGTCTCAAAATAGTCAATTAATTCTGTTTCACAACCAACTGGGAGGATTAGTGAGTTCTTCCCTGATTTTATATATGGAAGACAAGAAACCACCCCATTTCTAAAATAATTATATATCTTATTGTTTTTTTTTGTTACATTTTGGGTGTAACCATATATAGATCTAAATACCTTTTGATATAAATAAGATGAATGTGTTGTATTTTCAATAAATAAAAACTTATATTTTATAAATATAGATCTTATTTTCGTCATCTAGGAGACACCCCATACTTCTTGTATTAAATATAATTAATAAATAAGTGGTTGTTATGTATATTTATAATAAGTAAAAAATATAAAAAGAAGATAATAATTTATCTTCTATGTGCTGCTGTAGAGTATTTACTTCTATAACCTATATATTTTTTTCTAATACTTGCATCTCTTGGGTTTTCTTGTTCTTCTTCTGCCTCAGGAGCTGTGATTTTTGGTTTGTTCGTTGTTGGTATATTACCTGCATTAATTAAGATAATGTCATCAACAGATATTACTTTGTTATATGGGATACTGTGATCTGTTATTATTTTTTTTGCTTCAACCTTTGAGTTTACCTTAAGTGGTTGGGTTGTAATTGTTTCAATTACTCCTTGCTCTAGATTAACTATTAGATCATGTACTTTTCCTCTGTAGGTAGCATCTGTTTGATATAAATCCATACCAAATAATTTTGAAATTCTTGTAGTCATTTTTATTCCTCCGATTAAATATTATTTTTTTGTATACTAGTGTTGTGCGACACATTTTTAAATATATTTATTTTGTTTTTAATTATTGTTTGCGTGTAAGGTTTGCTTTTCAAATAAACTCATTTTTTGTGTCTATTTGCCCATACTTTTTTGAATGTTTCTTTTAAATGTTCGTATATCTCTTTGTTTATTTTTCTTTCATCAATTAATTGACGAAGATACATTTCTGTATTTTCTGTTTCTGGTCTTTCTTCCAGTCTTTTAATTTTTTCAGATATTTTTTTAAGCTCTAATTTCTGATATCTAATTAATTTTAATAATTCTTCTTCTTTGCTTTTTAGATCCAATATATTTTTGTTTTTATTGTACCAAATATCATATGTTTCTTCAAACCATTTTTTCGAATTTAGTATAAATTTAAGCTCTGTTTCTAAAGTGTTTTCATGTTGAAGTGTTTGATCAGTTTAATTTGGGTTATTCTCTAGTTTCTTTAGTGCACGGACTGTTTTTTCAATTTCTTGTTTATAAAAATTTATGCTTTTTGTATATGCTGCTCTTTTTGCTACTAAGTCTCTTAATTCCGAGGTTGTTGGTTTTTTTATTTCTATTGGTTTTGCTTTTTCTATTTCCTTTTTTGGTTTAATTTTCCTAATTATATGATTTATTTTTTCCCCCATAACTTAATCACATCCTTATACAGTGTAATAATTAATACTAATAAGAGGGGTGTTATGTTTAAAAAGCTAATTATCATTATGTAGCAAACCACCCCCCATCAAAATTAATTATCTAAATCAATACAGGAATTATGGGGTGCGTCTTATTTTTGCTTCTTTATTGTGTTTAATTTTTGAAACAGTTTTTTAAAACCACTTTTTAGATCCTTTGTTGTAATTAGATCATCTCTTAGATATGACAGAAGATCAATTATTTCAACATCTATTTTTTTAATCTGGTTTTTAATTGCATCCTCTCTTCTCTTAAATTCTATATATTTTTTATATTCTGTTGATTTTCTGATATCTTGATTTGCATCCATTATTTGTTTATTATATTTTTTAGTTATTTTATTTATTTTTTCTTGTATTTCTTTTAATAATTTATACAAGTTTTTTTTATTTTTACTTAATTCCTTTAGGACTTTGTTTATTTTACTACTTTCCTGTATAATCCACGTTCTTCTGCTTTGTATTTCTTTTAATGAAAGTGCACTTTCTTTTCTACATTCTTCATATTTTTTAGTTGTTTTTTCATTTATCTTTTTATTAAATTTATTTGTTCCTAATTTTAATCTATAACTTCCAAGACCCATAGAATCACCCAATATAAGTAATTACATATTATCCAATGGATTTTTAATTTCTTTTAATTTATTTGTATTTACTTTTGTATATATTTGTGTTGTATTTAAATTTGCATGCCCTAGTAATTGTTGTATATATCTTATATTAACATCATTTTCTAATAAAGAGGTCGCAAATGAATGTCTCAATTTATGAGGACTTACTGCTTTATTAATTCCTGCTTTTTTTGCTGATACTTTTAAAAATTTTTGTATTGTATCCGGAGAAAGCCGTTCTCCTTCTTGATTACTGAATAAATACTCTGATTTTTTATTCTGTTCTCTTTCATCTAAATATTTTTTATAATCCCCCACCCAATTTTTGGATAATATTATTATTCTATCTTTATTCCCTTTTCCAGAAATCACTTTTCCTGTATACTCATTTAAATCAAGATCTGTTAATTTCATATTTAAACATTCAGATATCCTTACTCCAGTAGAAAACAAAAATTCAATGATTAGTTTATTTCTTGTATTGTTTGTTGCATTAATTAATTCCTTAATTTCTTTTTGAGTTAATGTTATTGGTATTTTATTTGATTTTTTTGGAAGTTTAATGTTTAATTCAATAGGTGTTTTTAAAAATTCTGAATAAAAATGCTTTAGTACAGAGAGTATTAAGTTTAAGGTAGCTGAACTTACTCCCTTCTTTGATTTAAGGTGGGATAAAAAGTTCACTATATCATCTGATTTTACTTCTTGTAAATCTTTTTTAATGAAGTTTCTAAATATATTTAGGTACATAGAATATGTTTTTATTGTTTGTTCACTAAATCCTTCTATATTTAATTCATTTTTGAACTTATTAATTAACTCTTCATTTTTGTTTGTTTCCATATTTTTCAACAACCTTTTTTGTAGGTGTCCAACAAATATAACCCCTTTGTTTTGTGTAGGTATTTCGGATTCACACATCTTTTCTTACCAGCAAATCTAGTTTTTTTTCTTGTGATTTTTACTGTTTTATTTTTTAATTTATCTATGTTATTAATAATTTCTTTATCTTTAGATTTTTTAATTTTTTTAAGTATATAATCATCAGTTTTAAAAAAATCATTTTCTTTAATTAACTTTAAATTAATTGCTTTTTTTAATATATCTACAAAAACATTATAGTTTGCTACGTGCTTTGTCCCCCCCCAATGGTTTTCAGCAAAATATTTGTATATTTTGTAAAAATCATTCGCGGATTTCTTGTTTTTGAAAATTATCTCATTATTTACTACACAAAGATTGGATGTAAGAAATTTAAGATGTTTTTTATCTTTTTTAAATGAAATATATTCTCTTAATGTATAATCAATTCTATCTGCGCAAAGATCTGGATGGTTCTTCTCAAGTAATTTAAATTGATTAAAATTTGTTATGTCTTTTAGTTCATATCCGTATTTTTTTAATATGCTTTTAATTTCTTTATCTTTATTTAACCATTCAAAAAAAACATCATCTCCATGTGATTCCTTTTGATTATTAATGTAATAATCATATATGTGGGAGAAGGCCATGTGAGATATATCGTGTAATAAACCTGCGATTTTTTCTTTTAATGGTGCCTTAAGTTTATCAAGTAATATCATTACTCCAACACTGTGATCATATCTTGTGAACTCAACACCATAATGCCATTCCTTTGGTAATCCTTGTTGTCTTATTCCTTTTAACCTTTGAACAGCTTTTGTTTTAATTAAATCAATCAATATCTTTTCAATTATTCTATGTTTTCCGTATACTGCATCTTTGACTTCCATTCGGTTCACCACTTACTTGCTCAATAATATTATGCCGAATTAACAATATAAACTTAACGCCTATACATTTATTAGTTTCTTAGGCTGTTTTAATGCATTTACTACAAAAATAAAACTAGTGGGCTAAGATATAAAAAGGCAACTACATATTAATCTATAACCTTTTATTTTTTTGATTAGTTATGTTTATAATATATACAGGTAATGGAAAAGGCAAAACAACTGCTAGTATAGGGCAGCTAATTAGGGGGAAAGGGGCAGGATTAAACTGTTATTTAATAAAATTCTTAAAAAAACAAGAAAGTAGCGAAGATCACATACTTTCTAAATTAGGGATATATAACAAATCATTTGGGTCTAATAATTTTATTATTAAACCTAAAAAGAGTGATGAGGTCCAAGCATTAAAAGCAATCAAATATGTAAGAAAACTAATAGATACAAAAAAAATTGATTTATTAGTGCTTGATGAGATCAACCTCACAATCTACTATAATTTGGTTTCAATTAAAAAAATAAAAAAGATAATTAATGCTTGTAAGAATAAACAAATAGAATTAATATTTACTGGAAGATATGCAAATAAAGAGATAATCAAGCTTGCTGATTTGGTTTCTGAAATAAAAGAAATAAAACACTACTATAAGACAGGAACGCCCGCAAGAAAAGGAATTGAATATTAAAAAAACAAAAAAGTGAATCGCCATGCTAACACAGATAAAAAAGATAACTAAAATAAACAAAAGAACAGGAGAGACTGTTGATTTTAATAAGGATAAAATTAAACTTGCAATTTCTAAAGCCATGCTTGCTACTGATTCCTATAATGAACTAGTTCTTGAATCTGTTGTTGACAAGGTTGTGTTGGTTCTTGAATCAAAATTTATAAATAAAATTCCTTCCGTTGAAGACGCACAAGATGTTATTGAATATGTATTGATTGCAAGTGAATTGTCTACTGTTGCAAAAGCATATATTCTATATCGTGAAGAAAGAAGAAAAGCAAGAGAAAGCCAAGAAAAAATAATTGATTGCGCCTTTGTGAAAACACTAAAGGAGAATGGGGTTGATTTAAGTAAACAAGCTGTAAATGTTTTAAATAATTCAACCCAGTTTATTGACCTAGGTTTAATTATCTTCTTAGATAGATATTCTTTAAAAACAAAGAGAGAAGACATAAAAGAAGGGGATTTAATAATTTGTATAATCAAAGACGATTTTAAATTTCCAAAAAAAGATATAGGCATTGTTAAAAGAATTGTTGATCAAAAGCTTGTTCTTCATATGATAACAGGAATATATGCAGACGTATCAAATAATTTTGAGTTTATTCAAGAAATAAGTAAATGTGAAAAACCATCAGAAGCAGTAAATGATACTTATAGAAGAGTTGCAAAGGCTGTTGCATCTGTTGAAAAAGATGACACAAATAAAGCAAAATGGTTTGATGAATTTTACGCACATCTGAAATACGGGTATATATCTCCAGGTGGAAGAATACTTACTGGAGCAAGTGTTGATGAATTAGGATATACATCAAATTTAACTTTATATAATTGTTTTGTAATACCATCTCCAAAAGATTCTAGAAAATCAATAATTCAAGAAGCAGCTTATCATATGGTTGAAATATTTTCTAGAGGTGGTGGTGTTGGTATGTCACTTTCGACTTTAAGACCAGCTTATGCATATGTAATGGGGGTACATGGAAGATCATCAGGTTCTGTGTCTTGGGGTGGATTATTTTCTTTCATTACTTCTTTAATTGAACAAGGTGGATCAAGAAGAGGAGCACTTATGCTTATGCTTGATGATTGGCATCCAGATATTTATAATTTTATTGATTCAAAAACAAGAACTGGAGTTTTAGAACATGCAAATATATCTGTTAAAATATCCGATGCTTTTATGGATGCAGTAAAAAACGATTTAAACTGGAATTTTGAGTTTCCAGATTATGAAAATCCAGCATATAAAGATATATATAATGAAGAATGGGATGGAGACATTAGAGCTTGGAAAGAAAAAGGCTATCCAGTAAAATTGTATGGGACAGTAAAAGCAAAGGATATGTGGTTAAAAATTATAACTTCTGCTTGGAAGAGCGCAGAACCGGGCGTTGTCTTTATGGAGAGATATAATAAATTAAGTAATAGTTATTATTACAACAAAATAGTTGCAACAAATCCTTGTGGTGAACAAGGACTTCCTTCATGGGGGGTATGTAACCTTGGGCACTTATACTTGGCTGCCTTTATTGATAAAGTAGGAGTAGATGATGTTGGCCCAGTTTATGAACTTAATTGGGATAAACTTAAAAAATCAGCAAGAGTATTAACAAGATTCTTAGATAATGTTATTGATTTAACCCCCTATTTCTTTGAAGAAAATGAAAGATTACAAAAAGCAGAAAGAAGAATCGGAGGAGGCACTTTGGGGCTTGCTGAGTTGTTGATAAGATTAAGAGTAAAATACGGAACACCAGAAAGTCTGAAATTAATTGAAAAGATTTATTCAACAATAACAAGTGAGATGTATTTAACTTCTGCTCTTTTAGCAGAAGAAAAGGGTTTCTTTCCTAAGTTCGATAAAGAAAAATATTTGAATGGAAGATTTGTTAGAGAACTTCCAAAAGAGATTTTAGAAAAAATTAGAGAAAAAGGAATAAGAAATGTTAGTTTAACAACACAAGCACCAACTGGATCGACAGGAACAATGCTTGGGACATCAACAGGGATTGAACCATATTTTGCATTTCAATTTTATAGGCAATCAAGATTAGGTTTCCACAAAGTTAATATCCCATTAGCACGAGATTATGAAAAGAGTGGTGTCCTTCCTGACTTTTTTATATCTGCAATGGATTTGAGTCCAGATGAACACATAAAGGTTCAATCAATTATTCAAAAATGGACTGATTCATCAATAAGTAAGACTGCAAATGTACCAGCAGACTTTACAATTGAGCAAACAGGTGAATTATATATTAAAGCATACGAACTTGGATGTAAGGGTGTTACAATTTATAGAGATTCATCAAGAGATGAGCAAGTACTTTCAACAGATGAAAATCAAGGTAAGAAAAATGAGGAATCTACAAAAAAACAAAGAGATGCAAAAACAAAAAAAATAGATCCACGAAATAAAGAAAAAATACCAAGCGAAAATGTTGTTTATGGAGCCGATGCTGGAAATACTTGCCCAAATTGTAAGGTTGGTATTATGGTAAAACTTGGTGGCTGCACAGAATGTTCCCAAGGGTGCGGATTCAAAGGTTCTTGTGATTTAAAAACATAATTTTATTTGGTGATAGAAAATGATTAGAGTAAAAAGATTAACCCAAACAGCAAGACTTCCAGAAAAAGCACATGAAACAGATGCTGGATTTGATTTGTTCTCTGATATTGATTTAGTAATTCCTCCAAAATCAAGAGGAATTGTTTCAACAGGAATCATAATGATTCTCCCTGAGATTCCATATCCTAGTTTTAATACATATTTGAGAATTGCCCCAAGAAGTGGGTTGTCTGTAAAAAAAGGAATCGATGTTTTTGCAGGAGTTATTGATATTGAATATAGAGGAGAGCTTATTGTGTGTTTGTTCAATTCAAGCGATGAACCATTTGAAATAAAAAAAGGAGACAAGGTTGCTCAAATAATTCCAACAATAATCTTAAATGATAAACTCCAAGAAGTAGAAGAAATAGATGAAACAGAAAGAGGATCCAATGGATTTGGGTCTTCAGGATAAAATGTTTTTTCCTGTTATATTCCTTGGACATTATTTTCGTAATTTATTTAAAAATAGCCCTCTTTTTAAGTTTAATTTAATATATATTATATATAAAACTAAAATCTAATTATGAATTTAAATGAGGTGTATTGGTTATGGAAAGAGTTCCAACAGGTGTAAAAGGTTTCGATGAATTAATACAAGGAGGAATTCCAAAGAGTGCAACTGTTCTTGTATCAGGGGGAACTGGTTCTGGAAAAACAATTTTTGCAACAACCTTTATTTATGAGGGTGCAAGAAAATACGGAGAACCAGGTTTAATAGTTACTGTTGAAGATAATTTAAAAAATTTTGTTTGGAATATGGAAAGTTTTGGATGGGACATTAAGTCTCTTGAAGAAAAGAATCTTATGAAAATATATAGAATGCATATTGATCCAAGAAAACCAGTTGAACCACAAATAGATAAAGAACTAGATATAATTACATCAATGGTTAAAGATCTTGGGGCAGTAAGGTTAGCTGTTGATTCAACAACTGCTTTTGGAGCGTGGATGTCTGATATTGGAAAACTTAGAAATCTGTTATTTAGATTTTCAGATACTCTAAAAGATCTGAATTGTACAACCATACTAACCGCAGAAACTAATGGTCAGGATTTTTCAGCATATGGTGTTGAAGAATTTGTTGCTGATGGAATTTTTATGATGTATTTCATTCCACCAAACAGGTCAATGTTTGTTAGAAAATTAAGAGGAACAAGACATTCATTAACTGTTCATCCTTGTCAAATAACATCATCGGGGATTGAAGTGAATCCAAAAGATGAGATTCTTTGGAGTGCCATAAAGCAATAACTAAATCTTAAGTTAAGCAATTCCCTTTTCTTGGGTCTTGCCTTTTACTTTTTTTTCTTTTTCTATTTCCATAATTTTATTAATTGCACTATTGAAATCTTCTTTCGTTATCCTTATGTCTGCTTTTTCTGTTTTGTTGTCAAGAGTGATTGCTCTTCTTATTGCAATCATTCCTGCTTCTCTTGTTATTGCTTCGATATCAGCACCACTTGTTCCCTCTGTCCTTTTTGCTAGATCTTTAGGTATTATTTTATTTTCTATTTTCATTTCTTTTAAATAAACTTCGAATATTTTTTCTCTAGATTGTAAATCAGGAAGGGGAACAAACATTTTAATATCAAATCTTCCTGATCTTAAGAATGCTTGATCCATAATGTCTATTCTATTTGTTGCACCTATAATAACAATGTCTTTAAGATTTGATATCCCATCCATCTCTGTTAAGATTTGTGCAACTACATTGTTTTGAACGCCACTTGACAGATCATTACTTGTTCTTGTGCTTGTGATTGCATCTATTTCATCAAAAAATATAATTGATGGAGCTAATTGTCTTGCTTTTTTAAATAACTCTCTAATTTTCTTTTCTGATTCTCCAACCCATTTATTAAATATCTCAGGACCTTTTATAGAAATAAAGTTTGCATTTGATTCAGTTGCAACTGCTTTTGCTAAGAGTGTTTTTCCTGTTCCAGGAGGGCCATAAAGAAGAATCCCCTTAGGTGCATCTATTCCTACTTCTTTAAATAGTTCTTTATGTTTTAGTGGCCATTCAATCATTTCTTTTAATTGTTGCTTTTGGTTTTCAAGCCCACCAATATCATTCCAAGAGACAGTTGGTATTTGTACAATCACTTCTCTTATCGCACTTGGTTCAACTACATTCAATGCATCTAAAAAATCCTCATGTGTAATAACAAGTTCATCAAGTAATTCTCTGGATAGGTGTTTACTTGATTCTTTACTTATTTTTGGCATTAATCTTTTGATTGCTTTTAATGCTGCTTCTTTACAAAGTGCGTTTAGATCAGCACCAGAAAAACCATTCGTTAATTCAACGATTTCAATTAAGTTTACTTTTACAAGAGGCATCCCTCTAATATGAACCTGTAATATCTCTGTTCTTCCAATCTTGTCAGGTATACTTATTTCAAGTTCCCTATCAAATCTTCCTGGTCTTCTTAGTGCTGGATCTACTGCTTCTGGTATGTTTGTTGCTCCAATTACAACAACATCACCACGATTACTCATTCCATCCATTAATGTTAGAAGCTGAGCAACAATTCTTTTTTCAGTTTCACCATGTATGTTCTCCCTTCTTGGAGCGATTGCATCAATTTCATCAATAAAAATAATTGCAGGTGCTTTTTCTTCTGCTTCTTTGAAAATGTTTCTTAGATTTTCTTCAGATTTTCCATAAACTCCAGAAACAATCTCTGGTCCATTAATAGTTGTAAAATGCGCATCTGTTTCCCCAGCAACTGCTTTTGCTAATAATGTTTTTCCTGTTCCTGGTGGGCCATAAAGAAGAACACCTTTAGGTGGAGATATTCCAAGCTTCTTAAATATTTCTGGTCTTTTAATAGGGAGTTCAACCATTTCTCTAATTGCTTCTATTTCTTTTTTTAGACCCCCAATATCGTCGTAAGTTATGCTTATCTTGTGAGTTTGTTCCGGTTCTTCTGACACAACGAGCTTGGTATCGTCTGTTATTCTTACTGCACCTTTTGGAATTGTTTTTGTAACAATTAATTGTAGGTCTCTATATCCATCAGCAGTAAGGATTGGTAGCCCTGGTATTTTTATCATATTGTTTTCAATAATGTTTTGATTAATTATTTTATCTTTAATGTATCCAATAATGTCTTGGCTTAATTTTATTTTTTTATCTTTATCAATAACAGGCGCAAGATTAACGGTGTTTGCTCCTGCACAAATGACCTTTTCAATATAAACATCATCATCAATTCCTGCTCCTACATTGTATCTAATAAGCCCATCTATTCTTATTGTGTTAAGTCCAGTATCTTCTACATTTCCTTTTATTGCATATATTATTGCTGATTTTGCTCCGTCTATCTTTAGCGTATCTCCAGCAGATAATTTTAATTTATCAAAGACAACCGGATCAATCTTTGCAATACCTTTTCCAACATCCTTTATGTCTGTTTCCTTAACGGTTAATATTATTTTTTCTGTCATAGTTATCACACATTGTGTCCAAGAAATATAGCAAACTCACAGATGCCTAATTCTTTTCTTATTAATAAATAAAGTTGAATAAGGTTAAAAGGTTTTTGGAGTAAATTTTAAAATTTATGCTTGTTTTTGATGGATGTGTGAGCTTTTGTGTTTTTGTAAACTTTTGATTTATAGAAATAATCATATAGATTTAACTGATTTTTTTCCCTTTACTTTTTTGGTTGCTTGTTTCTTTGTTTTTGCTGCCTCTAATTTATCTTCCTTTTTCTTTGTTCTCTCTTGTTCTTTCCTTTCTTTCACTATTGTTTTTGCTTCCCTAGCAGCTTTTCGTTCTTCTATCTCTTTTCTAAGTGCTTCTTTTGTAACACAGTTTGGATTTAAACACATTTCAAAAGCAAGCCCTTTTCTTCCAACCATCTTTATCATTGGCGCTTTACATTCTTCACACACTTTATCTAATGGAGCAGCTTTCTTATTTTGTGGAAGTGGGTACGTTGTTCTACATTTTGGAAACCCAGAGCACCCAACAAACTGTTTTCCACTTGCTCCTCCGTATCTAATAACAAGGTCCTTGCCACAATTAGGGCACTTACCTAGATATGATGATGTATGTATTCCACCTTTAAGTTCTTTTGCTATATCCTCTTTTTCTTTTAAAAGAATATCAACAATCGTTTTAATAATTTCTCTGGTTTCATTTACTACATCATCTTTTTTTCTTTTACCAGCTGCTACTTCATCCATCTCTACTTCTGTGTTTGCAGTTAGTTCTGGTTTAGTTATCTTTTCACAATGTTTGTTTAAAACAGAACAAACTGCGACTGCAATATCAGTAGGAGATATGCTTTTTGTTCCTTCAATATAATTTCTATCTTTTAGTTTTTGAATAATTGCTGGTCTTGTTGATTTTGTTCCAAGATTTTGTTCTTCCATTAATTTAATTAATCCACCTTCGCTGTATTGTGCTGGTGGGATTGTTTCTTTTTTGTCAAGATGTATTTCATCTATGTTTATCTCTTCTCCTTTAACAAGATTAGGTAAAATAATTTCGTTTAATTTAGAGTAATAATATATTTTCTTCCAACCAGCTTCAATAATTCTTTGACCAGAAACAGAAAACAGTTCTTTTGCAACCTCAATTATTCCTGATATATTTTCTGTAATTGCTTCCTTTGAAAGTGTTGCTAAAAACCTTCTAACAATTAATTCATATATCTTTAACGAATTTCCAGTAAGTTTATCAGAATATCCAACAGGGTGTATTGGTGGATGATCTGTAGTTTCTTTATCTCCTCTTGATGGATGAAGTGGTTTTTTAACAATCTCTGTAATATATTCCTTATAAACTTTATTTGAAGATAATTTATCAAGTATCCCTTTTAAATCAAGACTTGGTGGATAAACTGTATTATCTGTTCTTGGATAACTAATTAGTCCTTCTTGGTATAGATTTTCAGCAAGAGATGATGCTTGGCTAGTCCCTATTCCAAGAGAACTAGCTGCTCTAAGAAAGCTAGTTGTATTAAATGGAGCAGGTTTTGGAATTGTTTTTTCTTGTTTTTCAAGAGATTTAACAATCCCAGTTTTTGCATTTTTAATATTTTCGTAAATTTTATTAGCAAGATTAAGATCAAACATTTTCCCGTTTTTATGTATTCCTTCGAACTTAATTTTGTTTTTTTCAAATATAATTCTAATAACATTGTATTTTTCTGGAACAAACTTTTGCCTTTCAAGTTCTCTCTCAACAATAAAATTCAATAATGGAGTTTGGACCCTACCAGCAGATAAAAACATCTTTCCCTTCCTATTTCCAACAACTGAAAGATACCTTGTTAATATTGCCCCCCACAATAAATCAATTTCTTGTCTTGTGAAAACAGAGTATGCAAAATTGAAATCAAGTTTTCTTAAATTTGAAAATGCGTTTTCTACTTCTTTTTCTGTTAGTGCACTAAAATAAGCTCTAGATAATTTACTGTTTTTGTTTTTTTTAATTAAATATTCATATGCTTCAAGTCCAATAGCTTCCCCTTCTCTATCAGCATCTGTAGCAATTATAATTTCATCAAGATCTTTTCTTTCTTTTCCAAGTTCTGTAATTATTTGCTTTTCTGATCCAATATATGCAAATTTTTTATCAGCAAGCGCCTTTAATGTATATATATTCCAATATCTGTCTTCATCAATAAAATCAACTGCGTTTATGTGCCCTTTTAAAGGAATTAATAAGTATTCCTTTCCAGCTGTTTTCCACTTGAAACAAGAAAGTCCCTTTTCTTGCGTTGTTTCAAAATTGTTTTTTGATAATATTGCTGCAATCCTTTTTCCTGCGATTGGTTTTTCAGAAATAATTACTTTCATCTTAATTTATCCATATATTTTATTTACAACCAATTAGAAACAGAAACTAATTAGAAGGTTGTTTGTAAAATTTTACTTGGTAGATTTTTACTTGATTTGTATTCTTTTATATATGTAAGGGTATTCACACTCGTGATTCCATCAATTGAATAAATATTATCTAATATTTTTTTAAGATTACTTTTATCTGTTGCAATTATTTCTGCAACAAAATTGTATTGCCCAGTGACTCCTTGAAGTGCAATTATATCTTCTATTTCCTTTAGTTTCTTAATAATTTCATTTTGTTTTGGTGGGTCTATTGAAATAAGCATTTCTATGTGTTCAGAAAAACCAATAATTGTGTAATCAATTTCTGCAAATATGGATTTGATTATTCCTTTTTGCTTAAGTCTTTCCAAGCGTTTCTTAATTGCAACATCTGTGAGATTTATTTCCTTAGCAATATTTGCAAAAGATATTCTTCCATCTATTATTAATTTTTCAATAATGTGCTTATCTATTTTATCTATTATTTGCATAATTACACCTTCTAATTATAATTGATTTCTTGGTTTTAATAATCTGTATTTATTTAGATATACTTCTGTTTTTAATATTTCAACATATGGGATTATAAATATTACAAATATAAATGTTGAAATAATTGGACCAATTACGCTCCCAAATGCAATATCAATAACATAGGTAATGAACATTAAAAGAAACGCAGCAACAAATAGGCTAATCATGAAAAACCAATTTCTTTTCCAATATTTTGCACTAATTATAATGGATGCTCCAATAGGTTCTTTTTCCATAATTATGACTTGTGGAACAAACCAAAGTAACAATGTGATAATCAACATAATTAAAGATATTAATAAATTGTTTAATAAAAATAAGCTATATAATACAACAGATAACCCATATAATAATAAAAAGAAAATCCAATTGAATTTTGTTAATTTAATAAAATGTGATTTTATATCCCTTGCTTGTACTCTATCACTTATCTTATAATCTGAACCAATTCTATAAATTAAAACAGTTTGTATTAGGCTATATACAAAGATAATTATGAGGCAAGATATTATTGTTAATATAATGTCTCCTGGTGCTTGATCAAGAATATTATAAGATATATTTAGATTACCACCAAACACACTAAATATTGGATTTATAAGAAACAACAAGAATAGAAATAAAACACTCAATGATAATATTATCTTATAGTTTTCAAAATATCTTCTAAAAGTAATTCCAATATCCATATCTTCTCATCTTCATTTAATATATAATATAATTCGTTTTCTATATAATTGATCTATCAAATAATTTATATACTTAACATTTTTGGCAAATATTATTTAGTTTCCTTTCTTGAGCGTTTTTTCTTAATTTTTGTTCCAAGAAGGTAGTACTCCTTAAACCCATTTATTTTCGTAATTATTATTTTTCCAATTATCTTTTTTTTGGATTTAACTACTATTGGTAGGTATTCCTCTGTTTTTCCTCTATATTCGCTTTTATTTAATCCTTGTTCATTTATTAAAACTTGTTTTTCTAACCCCACAAATTTAGATGAATTTTGTTTTGCGATTTCTTTTGCAACTCTTGATAATATTCTTGATCTTTCCTTTTTTATTCTCCCATGAAGGTCCTTGAACTTGTTTGCTTCTATTCCCTTACGTTTTCCAAATCTAGAAATATTAATTAAGGATGGTTTGATTTCTTTAATAAAATTTATAGTGTTTTCGAATTCTTTTTCTGTTTCTTCTGGAAATCCAACAATTATATCTGTTGCGATCGTGATTGTTGGGTGTATTTTTCTAAAATAGGTTATTATTTCTTTGATTTCTTTAATGTTATAATGCCTATTCATTCGTTTAAGGGTAGTATCATCCCCCGCTTGAATCGGTATATGCAGAAATTTATATATTTTTTCACTTTTGTATATTTCTGCTAATCTTTTATAATGAGCAATTAGATGTTGTGGATTTGCCATACCTAATCTAACTTTAAAATCCCCTGGGATTAAAACAACCTTTTTAAGTAATTCAACTATGTTTGTTTTATTGTCTTGCCCATAACATCCAGTATCTTGTGCAGTGAGTAATATTTCTTTTGCTCCATTTTCGAATGCACGCTTAATCTCATTAATTATTTCGGTTATTGGTTTACTTTTTAATCTTCCTCTAGCAAACTTAACTGCACAGTACGCACACGACCCAAGACAACCATTTGCAATAATTATTGCTTGTGTTATTTTTTTCTTTGTTTTTATTTTTTGTTTCGAAGAAATTAATTTTTCAAGTTGATGTTTATCTTTCAATCCAATGAATATTGCTTTTGGGCAAGCGCTTCTAAGTCCTGATGAATCAATATCCACTAAACACCCAAATAATATGATTTTGTTTTCTTTAATTCCTTTCTTTTTGAGTTCGTGTAGATACTTAATTATTTTTGATTCTGTTTGTTCTTTAACTCCACACGTGTTTATAAAAATCAGATCTGCAAAATCAATATTTTCTGTGATCTTTGTGGTTTCGGTTAATTCTTCGCTTGTTCTTTGATTTAATGTGCATCCAAATGTTTTAACAAATACGTTTTTCATAATTACACCAGTTAATCAAAGACACATAAATGAGGTGGTTGAATTATTTTTCTGAAAAAATAATTCCAAATACACCTGATATTATAAATTCTAAGAATGCAGAATCTAACAGCATTTTAAAAAATTGTAATTGCATTGGCCAGGTAGGATTTAATAATTTAATCTGCCAACCATAGAATAAAATTGCAATAAAAAAAGCAAAAATTCCCGCAACAGCAAAAATTGTTGCAATCCAATATTTGTTTTTGTAACTTGTGTATTTTTCAATTATTGGAGTTAAATAATATAATCCAATAAATCCAATTAATGGAAGAAAAATGTACATTGGAGTTGTGAAAAAATTGCTATTTGTTAAAATATAAATCAATCCTTGTGAAATCACAAATGATATAATTAACCATATAACAAACTTAATTATTTTAGTTCTTCTTTCTTTTATCATAACTTTTCCTTAATTACTCATTAATATATATAGAACAATAAAAAGTGTTATAAATATATTGGGTTATTATTTTAAGTGTAATATAGATATAATATATTAAATAAATTTACTGATTGTGATATTTATGACTCAAAAGAATGAAAGTACTTTCCCCTGGACTGAAAAGTACAGACCAAAAAAATTAGTGGATGTTGTTGGTCAAAAACACATAATTGGGAGATTGCAAAAATATGTTGAAAAAAAATCAATTCCAAATATGTTATTTTCTGGACCACCAGGAATAGGAAAAACTTGTTGTGCTGTTGCTCTTGCAAGAGAACTTTTTGGACCAACTTTTAATCAAGATTTCTTAGAATTGAATGCATCAGATGAACGTGGAATTAATGTGGTGAGAGGAGAAATAAAAGAATTTGCAATGACCATCCCTCTTGGCGCAGACTTCAAAATAATTTTTTTAGATGAGGCTGACGCACTCACTGTTGATGCACAACAAGCATTAAGAAGAACCATGGAAAAATACACAGGAACTGTTAGATTTATTTTGAATGCAAACTATTCATCAAAATTAATTTCCCCAATTCAAAGCAGATGCTCTTTATTCAAATTCAAACCTTTGTCCAGAAATGAGGTTGCTGACAGGATTACCTTTGTGACAGAACAAGAAAAAATAAAAATAGATGTTGATGCAATAGATGCAATCTATGACATTTGCGAAGGAGATATGAGGCTTGCATTGAATTATCTACAAAGTTCAGCATCAACTACTGATCATATTAAAAAAGAAACAATATATAGTGTATCAAATGCAGCTCAACCAAAAGACATTTTAAATCTTATTGATTCTTGCCTTTCAGGTAATTTTTTAGATGCTAGAAAGCACCTAGAAACCCTTCTATTTGATCAAGGGTTATCAGGAGAAGATATCATAAGTCAACTTTATAAAAAGATTGTTTCCTATCCTGATGAGAAATTAAATCCACATCAAAAGATTAAAATTATTGATAAAATTGCAGAAATAAATTTCAGATTAGTCGAAGGTGCAAATGATAGAATACAATTAGAAGCACTTTTAGCACAAATAATGTTGATTAATCACACAAATAAGGATAATTAAACACAGGTGAATTAACTTGCCAACATATTTAGATGAATTAGTTTCAAAATATAATAAAAAAGACGATAATACTTCAAAAGAAGCAACTATAACTACCTCTTCTTTGAAAAAAGATTCTATTGATTTTAATGAAAAAGCAAACAGCGTGAATTTTATTTCAGAAAATAAACCATTTCCTACTATCCCAAACACAAGTACATCAGAAACTAAAATTAATGAAAATAAAGATCTTAATCAACTAACATCTATTAAGGATATTGTTTCAAAAAACGATACCGATGAGAAAATAAAAAAATTAGATGAAGCATCTAATTTTGAAGATTATTTATCTGGTAAAAAATCAACTTTAATTACAAAGTATGATCAAATTGAAATATACAGAATTGAAGGAGAACAATCATTACATTATAAAATACCAATCCCAAAACCTAATCCTTCCCAAAAATTAATTATTAATACATTAAAAGAAGCAACCACAAGATTAATCTCAACAGATCCCTACAAAATAAGAGATCCAATACAAAGAAGAAATATATACTATCAAAAAATAATCGATATTTTAGAAAATGCATCAGAAATAAATATTCCAAAGCACATGTTTGATTTTTATGCTGATGCTGTTGTTAAAGAAATGACTGGATATGGAATAATAGAACCATTACTCCAAGATGATAAACTAGAAGAAGTAATGATTGTGGGTCCAAAAAAATCAGTTTATGTTTATCATTCTGATTATGGTATGCTTAATACAAATATTGCATTTAATAGTGATGAAGAAATTGAAGAAATAATAGATAAGATCGCAAGAACATTAGGTAGACAAGTAGATATATCCAATCCAATCTTAGATGCAAGATTGCCAGATGGTTCTCGTGTTAATGCAACGATTCCTCCTGCATCTATTGATGGAGCAACAGTTACAATCAGAAAGTTCAGAGCAGATCCATACACGATTGTTGATATAGTCAATAAAAAAACAGTTAACATAGAAGTTGCTGCTTTTCTTTGGTCTGTTGTTGAGGGATTTGGTGCAAAACCAGCAAATGTGTTGATATCAGGAGGAACAGGTTCTGGAAAAACAACCTTGCTAAACGTACTTGCAAATTTTATTCCAGAAAAAGATAGAATCTTAACAATTGAAGACACTGCTGAATTACAATTACCATTAAAGCATTTAATTAGATTTGAAGGAAGACCACCAGGAGTAGAAGGTAAGGGTGAATTAAGTCTTGATATATTAACTAAAAATACATTAAGAATGAGGCCTGATAGGATAATTGTTGGTGAAATTCGTCACAAAGAAGCGAATGCTTTGTTTACTGCAATGAATACTGGACACGATGGATGTATGGGTACAATCCACGCAAACTCAGCAAGAGAAACGCTTGTAAGAATAACCTCTCCACCAATGAATGTTCCAATACTTATGCTTGCTGGATTAGATTTCATAATTATTCAAAAAAGGCTTGCAACCCCACGTGGGCAAGTAAGAAGAATAACTGCGATCGCAGAGGTAACAGGCGTTTTAGATAATGATCCAAAAGCAAACATTATATTTCAATGGAACCCACAAACAGATGAACTTGAAAGAACAGAATTGCCTATTCGCTATTTTGATACAATAAAAACCTACACTAGTCTATCTGATTTGGACATAAAACAAAAAATTGAATCAAGGATAAAGATTTTAAATGAGATGGTTAATAATAAAGTAAGAGAACTAAATGATGTCTCAAAGATTATTCAAGAAAGTTATGCAAAAATAAATTATGATTAAATTTTTGAATTATTATGGACGATAAAAAATTAATTAGGTTAAAGGAAGATACTGTAAAAAGTACAACCAGAAAAAGTAGTGTTGATTTAGATGTAGTTCAAAACATCGTTACTAAGATGAAAAAAAAATCAGATGCACAAGGCACAAGTGGAAATATATCTGAAACACACCTAAAGGAATTAAGGGACATAATCTCTGAGGGAAAGTTGTCTAACTTAGATGTGAACACTGAATCTAAGTTGGTTGCTGGCTCTGATTCTTCATTAGACAAAATACTTGTGAAGTTTTACAAACCATTTAAAACGTTTATTAATTATATTGTAATGCTTATTGCAAAAAATTCAATTGGTAAAAAAATATCTTTCTATCTAACGTCTGCAAATATTAAAAAAACCCTGATTCAGCATCTCATCTTTTCAATATTATTTTCTATGTTAATTTCTGGGTTTTTATCTTTATTATTAATTATTCTATTAACCTATTACAATCCAATATTCCTTGTTACAGTTCCATTTTTGTTTATTGGATTCTTTGCAATATTTATTTTGATTTTTGCTTATCTTTTGCCTATGCAGAAAGCAAAAACAAGAGGGGTGTTAATCGATGTGGAGTTACCATATGCTCTTCGTCACATTGCAACAGAGCTTCAAGCTGGAATTGGATTATATAAAGTTTTACAATCTGTTGCAAAGAATGATTATGGAGTATTGTCAGAAGAAATGGGAAGAACAATACTTGAAATTGAAAATGGAACAGATACAAAAACAGCATTAAGGCACGCAGCACTTAGAAGTCAATCAAAAAATTATAATATTGCTTTATTCCATATTGTAAGAACATTAAATACAGGTGGTAATCTTGCAGAAACAATTAATGGTGTTGCTGATTCCGTATCGTTTGATTTAATGGAATCCGCAAAAGTGTTTGGAGAAAAAATGAATTTTTTTGGAATTATTTTTATTTTCATGGCTATTGTTTTGCCTGTGTTTGCATCTATCCTTGGTGCAATTGCAAACTCTCCGCTCGGTCAAGATGGTTCGTTATTCCTACCGGGAGTAATGACTCCAACAACATTAAGTTTAATTTATTTAGTTGCATTACCAATTATATTTATATTTTTAATATTGTATATTAAAATGATAGAACCAAAGATGTGATTATATGAAATTTTTAGAAAGATATCAAGTATATCTTTATAATAGAAAAATAAAGATACCAGCATTATATTGGTTAGTCATGATTTTTTTATTCTCACTTCTATTTGGAGTGGGTGGTTATTTCATAGATACAAAACTTGGATTTTTATTATTTGTAATAATATTAGATTTAGGAGTAGGAATTCCAATATACCTTTATGATAGGCATATTAAACAAATAGAAAAATATTGGCCAGAAGCGCTTAAATTAATTGCAGACACTATGAAAGCAGGTTCTTCATTTGATTATGCATTAAGAGAAGTTTGTGTTGCTGATTTTGGGCCATTATCTTTTGAAATAAATGAAGTAATTAGAAGAATAGAGATGGGAGACACAACCATTAAGGCATTAGATTTCTTATCCTATAGAGTTGAATCAAAAGTAGTAAGAAGAACAGTTACTTTGATTCAAGAATCGTTAAGAACTGGTGCCCCACTCGCTGATGTTCTTGAAGAAATTGCAAATGATACTAAGTACATTTACAGAATCAAGAAAGAAAGACAAACAAAAACAATGCTTCAAACAATATTCATTGTTGCGGCTGGTTCAGTTGTTGCTCCTTTCATCTTTGGATTAACAAGAGTAATAACTGAATTTTTAACAAACGTAGCAAAAGATACTGGAATCGCGTCTGCTACTTCGTTAGTGGTTGCAACAACAACTCAGAATACAATATTTTTGTTATTGGATATATATATAATATTAGAGGTTCTTGCTGCTTCTGCAATGATTAGTATGATGAGAGAAGGAAAGCTTAGTCCAATGTACGTTTTCTTTCCAGTAATGATTGCAATTGCATATTCTGTATATCTTGTTGCTCAGGTTGTTTTAAGAGGAATGTTAGCTGGTATGATATGATGGTTGGATGATTATTTATGGAAAAAAAAATAAATAAGATTATAAAAGAAGAAAAAGCACAAGTTTCTTTAGAGTTTTTGATAATACTTGGAATTGTTGCTCTTGCTGCAATTGCTGTTGGTTTTTATTTAAAACAGGTTTCTGCAAAAAACGTTAAAAATGCAACAAATGTACAATCTAGTGCTATGGAGTAGATAATCTGAGTTTGCCTTCCTAAATAGAAATATATATAAATATGATGTTCTTATATATTGTAAATAATTATTATATCTTCAAGGAAAGATTATAATAAAAATATTTAAAAAAATAAAAAGAAACAAAATAAATAGGTGAAATAAAATGATGAGAAAAATTAAAGGACAAGGTGCACTTGAATACCTTTTGTTAATTGGTGGTGCTGTTCTTATTGCTGTTATAGTTATTGCTCTTCTTGTTGGAATGGGTGGACAGTCAAGAGAAGCAGCTCAAGATCAAGCAACTAAGGCTCAGCAATCATTAGATCAGCCACAAGCTGCAACAATTATTAGTATTGTTCCTATAGATAATTGTACCACTAGTGATGGAAACGTAATTGTAAATTGGAGCAAGGTTGGAGAAGGCGGAGTTTATACATTAAGGGTATTTGATTATTCCGGAACACAAATTGGTCAGGAATATGATATATCAGATAAGACCGCATCATTTACAATTAATGTCAACCACACAGGTAAGAATTGCCAAGATTCATACTGGGGACAAATCATAACTACAAAGAATGACCAGAACGTAAGTTCAGCAAGAATGAAGTGGAATTGGCCATAAATAGAAAATCAAAAGGAAATGGAGTTATTTCCATTTCTTTAATTTATTTTTTTATATTTTATAGTTAACTATATTTTAAATAAAGGAAATATTATGTTTATCAAAAACAAGAATGCACAGGGTGCAATAGAATATCTTCTAATTATTGGAGGAGCATTGTTAATTGCAGTGATTGCTCTTGCAATCATTGTTGGAGTTGGTAGCGGTAATAGAAAAAATGTAGAAGATAGCCAACAAGGATATCAAGAACTTGTTGATAACCAAGTGGTTTCTCCAATAATAAATGATGTTGAATGTTCAACAAGCATAATTACAATTTATACTGCTGGATCTCCCACAAAGGGTGTTTCAAATTACAAGATAAGTTTAGATGGAAACGCATATGAATTAGTAACAACAATTGATTTAGATAATAGAGTTATTACTTATAACAAAGTAAGTGTTCCTGGTACAAAATACACAGTTAGATTAGTCTCAATAAAGAACAATCTAAGATCAACACCAACACTTCCTTTTGATTGTATTGTTAAATAATAAAAAGATGATGAGGGTTATGAGTATTTTTTTGAAATTATTAAATGATAAAAAAGCACAACTCTCTGTTGAATACCTTATCATGATTGTTTTTGGAATGATGCTTGTTATTACTACTGGTATTGTGATTATTAATCTGAGCAGTCTTGTTAGTGTTGCAAAAGCAAAGATATTAACTTATAGAGATAACATACTTTCTACATTTTCATAAATATTAATATCACTCATTGGTTGGAGTAAATGTATGTTTAATTTTGTATTCTTTTCATTTTTAGTTACTGTTTTGTTTTTACTTATTTTTTGTATATTTGATATAAAATACAGAGAAGTTCCAAACTATCTTGTTTTCCTATTTTTTGGTATTGGATTGTTAGCAAATTTAATAATTAGCTTTTGGTTATGGGAATTTTCATATATATTTAATTCTTTATTGTCTTTTGGGATTACTTTTGTTCTTACCTTTGTGCTTTGGGAACTTGGCTTGTTTGCTGGTGGAGACCTAAAGATTTTTGTTGCACTTGCTGTTCTTAACCCACTTAACCTAAATTTTTTTAGATCCACCTTAAGTTTTGGAATAATTAAGCAACCAATATTTGGAATAACTATGGTTATTGCAAGTGTGTTCTCTGTGCTTCCTTATGTTCTCTTGTTTACAACATATAAAATAATTACAAAAAATTATTTTAAAACAATATTTTCCGCATATTTTTCAAAATCAAATCTAATAACTATTCTTAACTCAATAGTAGTTCTTTTCCTTATTACTTCTTTTATGAATGTTTTTTCATTGAAAACACCACTGATATTGTTATTATTATTATCTTTAGTTTTAGTTTTCTTGTTTTCTAATGTTCACACATATAGCAAAAAATTGTTTTATTATTCGATTATATTTTTATATCTAGTTTTATTTGTGTCTACTTCTTTTATCTGGTCAACACAAACTCCATTTCTAATCTCGAATCTATTTTCGATAATTTTGTCTATTCTTATTATCTATCTTTTTATCTTATTTTACAGAGTAACTAAGGATAAGGTGCTTGTTCAAGAAAAAGAAATTCATGATCTAAAAGAGGGAGATGTTTCTCTTTTTAATTATTATTTAATAAATAAAAAGATAGTATCTAAAAAAAGTACATTCTTATCAGCAATAAAAGAAATGTTACTTGGAAAATATTATGATAATTTAATGATCGATTCAAGAAAAGCGGGTGGGCTAACCAAAAAAGAAGTTACCTTTTTAAATGAATCCTATGATAATAGATTAGTAGGAAACACACTAAAAGTAAAGGTTACCATTCCATTTACCCCTGCTGTATTAATTGCATATATCTTGCTTAATATTTTTGGGGATGTGATTTGGTTAATATTGTAAAGTGAGATGTTATGAAGCAAACAAGAAAAGGGCAGATTGCAATCGAATATATAATTTTTATTGCTATATTTTTATTATTTTTTCAAGCAGTAATTAAACCATCTATTGATTTTGCTGAAAATGTAATGACTGACGTTCAATCAATTGCAACCACACAAGAGAATGTAACAAGACTTGCAGACAATATTAATTCATTAGCTTCTTCAATGGGCACAGGAAAAGTTACAATGAATTTATACCTTCCAAAAAATGCAATAATTACTGAGTGTAGTTCTAGTTCTATAAATTACAGTATATCTATTTCCAATACCAATCCAAAACCAGCAGCTTGTAATTATACAAGTCTCTGTGAATTAACAAAAGCCATATTTATTGGTGGGCACGATATTACTTGTGAGCAAATTGGTCCAGGATTTGTTGGTGACATAATTATCGAAAAAGAAAGCACAGGAGATTTTAATGTTTCAATCAAATAAAGCACAAACCAGTATAGAGTTTATTATTTTAATTGCTATTCTGTTGTTGATCGGGTTCTATTTTAGTGGATCTATTTACAAAACATTTGATAGTAATTATGTTATTCATGTAATTAAAAACCAGACGTTACAGACTTTATCAGAAAATGATTGTAGGGATGTTTTAGTTAAAGTAAACTATGAATTAGATGATTCCCATATTGTTCTTACATTGGATCTAAAACGCACTAACACCTCTGATTTTGTTTTAACACCAGATAATTATATCTCCACAATCGAAGACATAAAAAATAGAACGAGCTTTACTGAAGTAAGTATTAACTTCAATTACATAACATAAATGTGATTTAAATGATAGATAAAAATATACTATACATTGAAATAATTTTCTTGTTAGGAGTTTTATTAACTGTATTTGTTCATAAAAATGTTTTTTTAAAAATTTTAATAATAATCATACTATTCTTATTTGTTATAAAAGAAGCTGACTCATATAAATATATAAAAAACAAATATCTATATGTTGGATATGGATTTGTTTCTCTATTGATCTTGTTTGTAATTAATGAATATATGGTTAATATTTATTTTGTAGCTGCGCTTATTTGTTTAGTGATAATCTATTTGTATTTGTTCAAGGTTTTGTTTAACACCACCAGCGGAATAGTAACAAAGGTAATTAGAAAAAAAATTAGTATTCAATTAAACGATCCGTTTTATAAACCAAAAAAAGAAATACAATTAAGTTATTCAGGGAAAGTGAAGAAAAACGATGTTGCTATCATTTCATTAACAAAATTCCCTGTAAATAAAAAAATTGTGAAAATAATTAAGATAATTCCAGAACAAAAAGAAAATAAATATGTGAAAAAAAAGAAATGAATGAACTCCTATTCAAAAGAATAGTTATTTTATTTTCAATAGTTGGATTGCTTTTGCTTCTTACCCACTCTTTCTTTTTTACTCCTAAAAACCAATCAATTTCTAGCCTGTACCAACTAAAAGAAGGAACTGTTTTATCAACAAGAGGAGTTATAAAAGAATTGTCTCAAGAAGACAATTTTACTAAATTTAATATTTGTGAATATTCTGTTTGTGTTCCTGCAATTCTTTTTAACCCAAGTAATAATCAAACAAATTTATTAAATGATTATAGTCTTAACAAGAAACAAATCAAATTAACAGGGCAATATAAAACATATATGGATAACCCTGAAATTATTGTGTACAAGATAGAAAGGTATGATTCTAATTGAAATAATTGTTGGTGTGTTGTTTGGATTCCTGATAGGATTAATCCCTGGCATCCATTTAAACACAGTATCTTACTTTTTTTTATTTATTGGTGCATACAATTTATTTAGCAATAATTCTTATTTTTTTATTTCGTTTGCTGTGTCTCAATTAATAACTAGCTACATCTCTATTTCTGTTTTTGGAATCCCCGGGGATTCTAATATTATGCATCTGTTTCCTTTACAGAGATTAGCAAAAGAAGGAAGATTAAAAACAGGAGTGTTTTTTTGTTTAATTGGTTCTTTTTTTGGAGGAGTGTTTGCATTATTGCTTTTTCCAATCCTTTTTTTATTATTTAATGCGTTGTTTAATTTCAATTTGTTTATATATGGTTTGATTATTTTAATCCTTGTGATGTTTATTGCTTTTGAAAAAAGCTTTAAAAAAAGAATTGCTGTATTTGCAATAATAATTATTGTGGGATCACTTGGAATTTTTACTCTCAAATACAACTATTTCCTTCCTGATCCATTAATGGTGTGTGTGTGCGGATTATTTGCTTTTCCGTATCTGTTAGAGAACATTTTTTCAAAAAAACAGTTTATTAAACAAAAAGAAGAGGATGAAGAAATAAATATGAAGAAAGCAAACATATCTTCTTTCCTTGGGACCATTGCGGCATTATTTATGATCATTGTTCCTTCATTTAGTTCATCTCAAGCATCTTTATTGATTGCAAAAATAAAGCGAAAGATAACATCGAAAGAATACTTGTTGATTTTTTCAAGTGTTGCAATAAGCTCGTTATTTTTTTCTTTTTTTCTTGCAATAAACTTTTTTAAACCAAGGCTAGGGTATATTGCAATTATTCTATCTGATAATATTATTGGAAAAAGTTTGTCTAATTTTGATCTTGCTGTAACTTTGTTTTTATCCTTATGCTTCTCTATATTGCTTCTTTCTTTGACTTATAAGCAAATAGTTGATTATGTGTGTAAATTCAATTTGAAATTAATTAGTGTGTTCTTGATTATCTTCATCGTTATTTTAGTGGTTATATTATTTGGAATAATGTCTTTGCCACTATTGGTTTTATCAACAATAATTGGATTTCTCCCAATTGTATTTGGTGTTGATCGAGTAATATTGATGAGCTACATCATGTTGCCAACAATATTATTTTATATTTGATTTTCTTGCAGCAAGATTAAACATCCAATTTATGATCCAGAAACTTAATACCCACACAATGAATTTATTTTGGAAGCCTGCTATGTATGTACCACTCCCTCTCTCAACTCTTCTAATAGATCTCTCAACTACTTTATTCACCCTCATCCAAAATATTCTTGGAACATAACTTGCATCATAATCCTTTAGAAAGTTTGTTTTAACAAAACCAGGGCAAAGAGTTTGTATGTGCACGTTATAATTGTTTGCATCCATTTCATCTATTAACGTTTCTGTGAAAACCCTAATATATGCTTTTGTTGAATTGTATATTGCATTGCTTTTGCTTGTTGTGAGATAAGATGCTATGGATGAAACGTTAATGATGTTGCCTTTGTTTTGTTTAATCATTATTGGTAATATTGCACCGGTTAACTGTGTTGTTGCTAGTACATGAACAAAGATCTCATCTTTTGCAATTTTGGGATCCATTTTGTGAAAATATGTTGGATATCCGAATCCAGCACAATTAATTAAGTAGTCTATATTTTTTAGTTTTATTAATTCATTTGTTGCTCTTTTAATTTCTTCTTCAATAGATAGATCACATGGGAAAACAATACAATCAACTTTATATTTTTTTTTAATATTTGTGGCTATCTTATCAAGCTCTGCTTTTCTCCTGGATATTAACACAAAATTGTATTTCTTTTTTGCAAGTTGATTTACAAATTCAAGCCCAATTCCACTTGATGCACCGGTTATTATTGCATATCCTTTTGGCATATCGATTCACCCATAACAATTCTAATTATCAAACAGTTTAATAATTATTTTGTTTTCTATATTTATGGTCATGGATAAACAATTTTTAAAATGGAGCATATATATTGATGTTTTAAAATCAATAATGGAATTTTCAAAGAATTTCTATCCATTGGAGTTTTCTGGAATTCTTTATTGTGATATTGAAAGGAAAATAATAAAGGATATTTATATATTACCAGGAACACAAAGTGGAAGAACTAGTGCAGTATTACGAATGGATCTTGCTCCAATGACTTTTAATTTAGCTGGTTCAGTACATTCTCATCCATCTGGACAGGGAGAGGCGTCTTTTGCTGATCTTAATTTTTTCTCAAGCAAGCAAATAAACATAATTGCATATCCTCCCTTTTCCTTAGATTCCTATAAAGCATATAATAAACAAGGCAAAACAATTGAGCTTACAGTAATTTCAAGATAAAATACTTGATTTTTAAGAAAGTTTTATAAATGTTTCCGGAAAAGGTTTTATTTCTTTTGGAATCTATATTAATTTAGCTATAAAATCAAGATTTATTTTTTATTTAATTAATTTTGATTTATTTTAAGTTTATTAAGTAATAGCTATAAGTGGGTATTATGAGTGAAATAAATAATCAAACAAATAAAGAAAACACAAATATAGAAGAGAACAATGAACAATCAATTGATCTTAAAAACAAAGAGATTAATTCATTACAAAAACAATTAGATGACTACTTGGATCAGTTGAAAAGAGCACAAGCTGAGTTTATTAATTATAAAGCAAGAGTGCTAAAAGACACACAAGATCTTGTATTCTTGCAAACCAAAGAAATTGCTCTTGAGTTGATTTCATTTAAGGAATTATTGTTATTGTCAACAAAAAACGAAGAGCATGAAGAAGCGAGAAGAGTACTTAATTTACTACTTGATAAATTAGATAATTCATTATCAAGATTAAATATTAAAAAGATTGAACTTAATGATTCAATACCTGATTACAATCTTTGTGAATGTGTTGGAACAGTTAAAACAACAATCTCAGAAGAAGATAATATGATTAAAGAAATACTAGAGGCTGGTTACCTCTATAATGATAAATTAATTAAACCTGTAAAAATTATTATTAATAAATTGGAGGAATAATCTATGTCAAACAAAATAATTGGAATTGATTTAGGAACAACAAACTCTGCAGTTGCTATTGTTGAGGCAGGAAAACCAGATATTTTAATAAATTCAGAGGGAGGGAGAACAACTCCATCAGTTGTATCTAAAGTAAATGATCAATTTTTGGTTGGTGCTCTTGCAAAAAGGCAAGCAGTAGCAAATCCAAGCAATACAATCTATTCAATCAAAAGAAAGATGGGGACTACACAAAAAGTAAGTATGGGTGGTAAGGAATACACTCCTGAAGAGATATCAGCAATGATTCTTCAAAAGCTTAAAAAGGATGCAGAAAATCAACTTGGAGAAGCAATTACAAAAGCAGTTATTACTGTTCCTGCATATTTTTCTGATTCTCAAAGAAAAGCAACAAGAGATGCAGGAAAGATTGCTGGTCTTGAGGTTTTAAGAATCATAAATGAACCAACTGCAGCTGCATTAGCTTATGGGCTTGATAAGAAAAACGCACACACAGTTCTTGTTTTTGATTTGGGAGGAGGTACCTTTGATGTATCGGTTCTTGAGTTAGATAATGGAGTCTTTGAAGTAAAAGCAACAGCAGGGGATAATATTCTTGGTGGGGATGATTTTGATCAAAAGATAATTGATTATTTAATAAGTGAATTCAAAAAAACAGACGGGATTGATTTGAAATCAGATAAGATGGCAATGCAGAGATTAAAGGATGAAGCAGAAAAAGCAAAAATTGAATTATCACAAACAATGAAAGCAACAATTAATATTCCTTACATTACTGCAACACCAAGTGGACCAAAGCATTTGAATGTAGAGCTTACAAGAGCAAAGTTTGAAGAACTTTGTTCTGACTTGTTTAAACGCTTAGAGTCACCTCTTAAACAAGCAATATCTGATTCAAAGCTTGCATTATCTGCAATTGATGAGGTGCTATTGGTTGGTGGAGCAACCAGAACCCCAAGGGTTGTTGAGATTGTTGAAAAGCTAACTAATAAAAAAGCAAACAAATCAATTAATCCTGATGAAGTTGTTGCAATGGGTGCAGCAATACAGGGTGCAGTTCTTGGGGGGGATATAAAAGACGTTTTATTACTTGATGTGACCCCATTATCGCTTGGGATTGAAACACTTGGAGGCGTTTCTACAAAATTAATTGATAGAAACACAACAATTCCAACTAAGAAATCACAAATATTTTCAACAGCAGCAGATAATCAAACTGCAGTTGATATACATGTTCTTCAAGGAGAGAGAGCTCTTGCAAAAGACAACAAAACACTTGGTAGATTCCAATTAGTTGGTATTCTTCCTGCCCCAAGAGGAATTCCTCAAATTGAAGTTACGTTTGATATAGATGCTAATGGGATTATTTCTGTTTCTGCAAAGGATCTAGGAACTGGTAAGTCTCAAAACATAAAGATCACTGCATCATCAAACTTAAGTGATGAAGATGTTGAAAGAATGAAGAAGGAAGCAGAAAATCATGCTGAAGAAGATAAAAAAATAAAAGATGCAATCGAAAACAAGAACAAAGCAGAGACTTTAATCTATAGTGTTGATTCCATTCTTAAAGAAGGAAAAGATAAGCTTAGTGATACAGATAAAAAAGAATTAGAGGATCATAAATCAGCTTTACAAAAAGCAATAGATGATGATGCACAAGACATCTCTGAAAAAACAGAAGCTCTTCAAAAGAAGCTTTATGAGATATCCACAAAAATGTATCAACAAGCTTCTTCTGCTCAAGCTGATACTTCTGCGGGAGAAGGCCCAAAAGAGGATGATGGGAAAACCGTTGATGTGGATCATGAAGTTGAAAAAGATGAAAAGAAGAAGTAACTTCTTCTTTTATTTTTTAATTTTTTTATACTAAATCTGAAAACTGTATGACTGAAAAAAAAGATTATTATAAGCTTCTTGGTATTTCAAGGAACGCAAGCACTGATGAAATTAAAAAAGCATATAAAGAGCTTGCAAAAAAGTATCACCCAGATATAGCTGGACCAACTGCTGATGCAGAAAAATTCAAAGAAATTAGTAACGCGTATTCTGTTTTATCTGATGATCAAAAAAGAAAGCAATATGATACATTTGGAGATGATATTGGTTATGGTCCTGGTAATCAAGGTCAAGGATATTATGGTAGCCAGGGATTTGGAAGTGGATTCTCACAAGGTTTTTCTGGATTTGATTTTAGAGATATTTTTTCTCAGTTCATGGAAGAAGAGGAAGGAGAAGATGAGGATGAAGGTAGTTTCTTTAGTAGATTTTCTAGTAATCAAAGAAGCAGAAGATCAAGGTCCAGAAATTCTCAAAATTTAAATCTAGTTTATAAAATTGAAATTGATTTTAAAACAACATATACTGGTGGAAAAGAAAAACTTGATATTCACAAAGATTGTATATGTGAATCTTGTTCTGGAAGTGGTTCTATTTCTGGTAAGAAAGTTGTTTGTGATACTTGTCATGGAAAAGGAAGAGTTGTAACTTCAAGAAGAACCCCTTTTGGAATGTTTTCTGTTCAAACAACTTGTCCAAAATGTAAGGGAGAGGGAGAAACAATTTCTGATCCTTGTAAGAGATGCTCTGGAAGAGGTTATGAAAAAATAAAAAGAACAATATCTGTTGATATTCCTGCTGGAATAAGTGAAAACGACGTTATTAGGGTAAGAGGAGAAGGAAATGAGAGAGAGCAAGAAAAAGGAGATTTATACTTAAAGATAAGCGTTAAGGAAAATGATTTCTTTAAGCGTGAAGGCAAGGATCTTTATTGTGATGTGCCTGTAACCTTTACAGACCTGATTCTTGGAACAAGCTTTAAATTAAATTTATTTGGTAATTATGTTAAGATTAAGATTCCTGATCACACAAAAGCAAACACAATAATAAAAGTTAGGGGAGAAGGTTTTCCAGATGTTAAGGGTGGAGGAAATGCAGGTAATTTATTTGTAAAAGTAATTCCAGAGGTTCCAGAGAAGATGAGTAGTGAATATAAGGATCTTATTAAGTCTCTTTCTAGAATAGAAGAAGCAACACTAAAGAAAGAAATAAAAAAGAAGTTTGGAGAATATTTAGTTGAAGATTAAGTTTAAAGAGCCCGCTGGAGCTTTTTCAATCAACACCCTTTTTATTATTTTCTAATATAATATATGTATGTCTAATTATAAGCAAGATTCTTCTGGTTCTTTCTTTATTAAAAGAACTAATGATAAAGAAATTAAGATTCTTGCTAGCAAAAAAATATTTTCTAAAATTCCTTCTTCTGCGCTTGAACAACTTGAATCTATTTCTTTGATTTCAGAGGTTGAGTCTCCAATTATTGCACAGCCTGATATTCATCCTGGCTTTTCAGTTCCTATTGGAACTGTTTTTTCAAGTTCAAGTAAGACTGGAATTATTTCTCCCTCCGCAATAGGTTATGATATTAATTGTGGGGTTAGATTAATTAAAACAAATTTATTTTTAAAAGATATTTCAAAAGAAAAGCTTCTTCTGATTCAAAAAGAGTTATCAAGACTTCCTCTTGGATTATCAAAAAAAGGAATGAAGATCACTAAAAAGGATTTAGATTTAATTTTAAATAATGGAATTAATTGGTGCATTTCAAAAAGAATATGTTCTATAGAACAAGCAAGAAATATAGAAAATAATGGTTGTTATAGAGATGCAGATTCTTCTTTTGTTTCAAAAAAAGCAAAAGAAATAGGAGTGCTTGAGCTTGGAACGCTTGGAGAAGGGAATCATTTTATTGATGTACTTGTTGTGTCTGATGTGTTTGATAAATCTCTTGCAAGTAAATATAAATTGAAGAAAGATCAGGTTGTGATTTTAATACATACTGGTTCTCGTGGGCTTGGACACAAGGTTGCTGAAGATTACAATAAGCTTTGTGAAAACAAAATCCCATTTACATATACAAAATTTAATTCTAAGATTGGTAAAAATTATTTTAAAGCAATGAGTGCAGCTGGTAATTTTGCATTTGTTAATCGTGAGATTCTTTCAAAAAGAATAGAAAATATATTTTATGTTATATTTGTTGGACAACCCAAACCTAAATTTGATTTTGTTTATGATCTTTGCCACAACATAGCTACTCTTGAAACAATTAAGGGAAAAGAGTATGTTGTTCATAGAAAGGGTGCAACTCTTGCAAATAAAAACAAACCAATCATCTTGCCAGGCTCAATGCTTGATTATTCTTATTTACTTTATCCTTCAAAAGGAAAAGAAAAAACATTAAATACCTTCCCTCATGGAATGGGTAGGCTTCTTTCAAGAAAAATAGCAAAAGAAGAAATTAATGTAAATGATTTAAAAAAGTTCATGCTTGATAAAGGAATTCTTCTTAGTGGAAGAAGTGAAAACGTAATGAGAGAAGAACAACCAAATGCATACAAGTCGTCAAAAGATATTATTTCAATAATAGAAAAAGAGGGTATTGCAAAAAGAATAGTTTCATTTAAACCAATAATTGTTTTAACCGGGTAAAAACAAACAAAAGGAAAGTGATTAATTATGGCGTATGGAGTTGGAATAAGTTTAATGGCTACATCTTCTGGAAAATATTTTGCGGATTTAATTTTACCACACTTAAATGAAAACCTAATGATAAATGGAATGAAACCAATTAAACTAACAGAAACTATTGAAACTAGATTTGAAAACACAGAAATCAAATCAAACATTATGGAATCAATAAGAGGACACGATGTGTATATTGTGTGCGATGTTTCAAACAGATCAAGTGGGCTTTCAATTAATGATAATGTGGTTGCATTAAAAACATTAATTGCTTCTGCAAAGATTGCAGATGCATCAAGAATAAATTTAATCCTTCCAGCATTCCCATATGCAAGACAAGACAAAGCATGGGGTAGAGAAGGAATAACTGCAAAAATGTTTGCTCGTGAGCTTGAGCTTTGTGGAGCAAATACAATAATTACTCTTGATATTCATAATCCAGCAATTGTTGGTTTTTTTGATAAATGTGTTGTTGAAAACCTAAAAGGTTTTAGGGACTTATATAAATACATTCTAGAAAACATAGATTCTCCAAATCTTGTTATTTCAAGCCCTGATGTTGGAGGTATAAAAAGAGCTACTCTTTTTGCAACTGAGCTTAAAAGAAACTTAATTACAATCTATAAAGAAAGAAGTTATGAAAAGATTGATTGCATTGATAAGATGGAAGTTATTGGAGATGTTAGAGGAAAGGATGTTCTACTTGTTGATGATATGATAGACACTGGTGGAACCGTTTACAATTCAGTTAAGATTTTAAAAGAAAAGGGCGCAAACAAAATTTACTTTGCCTGTTCTCTTCCTTTCTTTAATGGTAAGGCATTAGCAAGAATGGACGAGCTTTACAATAACAAATCTCTTGAAAAAATAATAGGAACAGATGCTGTTTATCATGAGCCAAGCTTTGCAGAAACACATCCTTGGTATGTTTCAGTTTCTGTTGATGATTATTTTGCAAAAGTTATTTTTAATATGCACACATCAAAATCAATTAGCAAGCTTTTAACAGATATTAGAAAGAAAGATTGTAATTCAAAATAATCTAAAAATAAGTTGCGTAACACAAAATATACCTTTGTGTTACATTTATATTTATTTCTGTTTATTATATATTTATGAAATTAATTGTTGGAGATGCATCTTCTTTAATACTTCTTGCAAAAGCAAATATCCTTGGTGATCTATTAGAATTAACAGATATAATAATTCCAACTATTGTGCACCAAGAAATTATGAAAGGCAAAGAAAAAAACAAACAAGATGCATATATAATAGAAAAATATTTAAATCAAAATAAAATAAAAATAGAAGAACCAAGTGAAATGAATGTATCCAAAATTAAATTCATATATAGATTAGATGCTGGAGAATTATATGCAATCACTCTTGCAAAAGAAAAAAGTATTGATCTCCTGATTGATGATAGAGATGGGATTATCGTGTGTCATAAATTAAACATTAAGATACACACTGCTTTAATGATTTTAGAAGAATTGATTATTGGAAAATTTATTTCTATTGATAAGGCGAAATTCGCATTAACTTTGTTAATGGCGAATGGTAGATATAGATCTGATGATATAAAAAATATAAATGAGGGCGTGGGTTTATGAAAAATACACATTTAACAATTAGAATAGATGATGAACTTTTAGAAAATATAGATAAGATAGTAAAGTATAGATACTTAGACAAATCAGCTGTTGTTAGGCAAGTATTGAGAATTGGAATTGAGCAAGAACTAAAAGAACTTGCAATAAAGTTATATGCTGATGGAGAGCTAACAACTTCTGGAGGAGCAAAATTTTGTGATATGTATATAGGAGATTTTATGGATCTTCTAGCAAAAAGAGGGGTTCCTAATGATATTCCAGAAGAAATATTAAAGCATATGCGTGAGAATCATTTTCTTTTACCAAATAAGCAAATTCTTGCGTCTCCTAAGCAAAAAATTAAGTATTCTGCAGAGGCTTCAAAGCAAAAGAAAAAGATAGGATCAAAATAAGGTTTTTTGTTCAAACTTTATTATTGTTTCTTCATCTATTTCTTTCTGTTTTTTTAATTTTTCTGCTTCAGTAAAGCAAATGTATGGAGCACCATAGAAACCAGCTCCACCAGGCTTGAATACAACAAGATTTTTTCTAAATGCAAGAATGTACTTTGTAATATCTTTGTCAATTTCATTTAATTTGTCTTCAGAAAGACTTAGCATAACTTCAATTTCAGTGTGCTTATTTATAAACAACTCATATTTTTCAATAACGTTTTTAGAATCAATATTTTTCTCTTTTAATGCAAGCTGAATAACTTGCGCTAGGGGAATTAAGTACTTGTATTCTGGTCTTTTATCTATATCTTTAAGTTCTTTGTTTCCTTGCACCTTTGCAACTTCAATAACTCTATCTCCAACCCCTTTTTTTAAAATCCCTTTACACTTAATGCATCTCCAATTATTTTTTTCTGCTTGTTCTAGCGTGTGTGTTTGTCCGCAAGCCCTGCAAGCAGTTCTGTTGTATTTGCCTTCATTTGGATTGAACCCAACATTGTACTCTATCTTGTTATTTCCTTTCTTAGTTAGTAGTTTAAGAAAAGAATCAAAGTTTGGTTTTTCAAGATTCATTGAAACATATTCTCTCCCAATACGATAGCTCATTGGTGAATGAGAATCAGAGAAAGAAAAAAAGCTAATTCCTAAAAGATCAGGTATTTTATTTGCAATATTACTATCTGCTGATAATCCAAGTTCAATAAACTTAATCTCTTTCCAGTTTTTACCATATGCGTCTTTTAATGTATCAAAGTGAGAATAAACTCCAAAATAAGGGGTAAAAGCGTGAGCTGGGCCAATAGGCACATTAAGATCCTTACAAATATCTATTAATTGTGTGGCAGTAATTGGTATTCTTGGTCTCCCATCTCCGTACTTTTCGGGCCCGAGTTTGTATTTATTAAATTCTTTTTTAAATAGATCAACATGTTCAAAATCCTTAAAATAAAGAAGATGGTGAACACGCATAACTGTTTCAACTTCACAACCTAATAAAAAATATGTTCTTTTATTTTCAGGAAGGCCCTTATCTTCTTTAAAATAGAATGATCCGTTTTCATCTTTACTTAGGTTTTCTTTAACGTGCTCATACCACTGAGAATGAAGAATGTCCGCACTTGTTAAAAGATTAAGTCCTTTCTTTTTTGCTTCTCTTGCAAGAACAGGAATAGTAATTGTTTTAGCACATGCAGCCGCATAAGGAGAATGATAATGTAGATCACAATTATATATACCCATATTCATTTTCCTTCTAGATTATTCCAAAGAATTTTAAGATTAGGACTGTTCCAAGCCCAGCAAGACCAAATACAGCAGTAATAATTAATGTTATAACAAATGGAAGTTTAATTCCAATTAAGGTCAAAATAAATAATCCAATAACCCCGATAATACTATTAATTATGAACTTTTTTAAAAAATACATGATAAGTAAAGTAACTCCGATTAAGATAACTCCAAGAATTAGAATTTTAGGATTATGAACTAAATTGATTACCTTGTCTGTTCCTTGAGCAATAATGTTTGTGTCCATATTAATATTATGTCCTGTTCCTTTTATAAATATTAGATTTTTCCTTATCTTTATATACTTAACTAATATTAATATATATATTAATTATGAAAATAAGATAATTATGACTCAAGAAGTAAATATTGAAGAACCAATTTCATTTAAGGATGATGAGCTTAAAAAGAATATTTCAGTTATGGATCTTAGAAATCTAATAGCAAAGCACCTTTCAACTGGAGACAAAACTGAAGAAGAACTAAAAAAGCTAATTCCTGGAGCCACTTATGAGGAATTAGTTCTTGCTTTAAGAAATATGCTAACTTTAAAGCTTATTAAAAAAGATGGATTTCCAATAAAGTATTCATTATCTTCTGATATTAAAGAGAAGCTTGCTAGAAGAAAGGAAATATCAAATACAGATCAAAACCCTATAAAAGTATCTATAATGATTGAATCAATGGCAAATGATAAGGGTGCCTTGAGAAATGCAATGGAACAAATACTTGAAAGATTAAAAGCAGATATTACTTATAAAGTATATGAATCAAGCTTAGCTGAAGTTATTGTTCAAGAAACAACAGGCTTATTTTCAACATATATTGAAGCTGAGGTATCCTGTGCTGATTTTCAATCACTTCTAAAACTAATCTATTATTATGGTGTAACTTCAATTGATGTTAATAAACCTGAGAAGCTAACTATTCCTATTTCTGACTTGCAAGAGGGATTATTTGCAATAGTTGATATGACTCATGGTTATGCAGATATGATATACAAGCTAAAGCAAGAGATAGGGCACTTAAAGAAATAATTTGATTTGCATATGCAAAAGCCAAATCCACTAAAAACTAAATTATACGATAGAAAGAACTTTTCTATTCAATTAACAGAAGAGGGAAAGAAACATATTCTTGATCAAAAGCTAATTAAAGAGCTTAAGAATTGTGAATACTCGTGCCTACCAGAAGCAAGTGGGGAGTTTGTTATTTTTAATAACAAAAAAACATTTATTAAAAAAACAAGTGCTCTTCAAGAAGCTCATCAATTAAAGGATTATATTGAGCAATCGAAGTTAATTAATAATATTCCTAAAATTTATGGATATGCAAAAATACATAATCAACAAAAACTGTATGTTGCATCTGAATTGATTTCTGATGCGCTTCCCTTAATTGAAGTTTTTAAATATAAAGATAAGATTCTTAATCAAAGACTAAGAACTGAGATTGAAAATATTGGTAATAAACTAATTGAGAAAAACAAACTTCCTTGGGATTTTAAAATTAGGCAATTTTTTATATCTAAACATAGCAAAAACCTTTATTTTTCAGATAATACAATAAATATGAGTGTGCCAATCAAGTTAGTTGAGCTTTATAAGGCTTGTAAACTCAAGGTTCCATTTAAGCTAAAACTACTTGAAACTGCATTTAATGCACATCCTGTTGCACTCATAAGGAAAATAACAAGAAAGGCACTAAAGGTAGATAACGGAGTTCCTATTGACAACGTAATTTCAAATAAATCCAGATTTCTACCATTAAAAGCAAGATTGATTGCAAGACATCTTAAAGACATGAACTTAATATTAATAGAGACAAGTAAATTTTATGAGGGGTTGCCTTCGAGCACTAAAACAAAGCTTCAAAGGAAAATACTTGATAATTGCTTGAAAAGCTTTGATAGCCTCTCTAATAATATATAATATATAATATATATCTAAATTAGGTTATATTTTAATGTACATTTTCATTTCTTATTCCTTTAAAAACCTATTGTTTCCTTTCCGAAAGAGTAAGGTTTTTAAACAAAACTCCTCCTTAATTATCTTACTAGGATCTGCTTTAGAGGTTAGAACTCTTTATTTTTTTTGTTCTACTATAAATATCATAACAAATATCTAGCAGATTCAATCTTAATATCAAACAAAAAAACCTGTCTAGAAAGAAAAGCATTAATTCTTTTTAGGCAAAAACAAAAAACAAAACACATGAGGTGTAAAAAAAATGAAAAACATAAATGTAAGAAAGGTAGTAGCTGGAGTAGCTGCACTTGGTATCTCAGCAATGTTTGCTGGTGCTGTAGTAGCTGCTAATGTTACAGACGCTACATGGACAGCTCCAAATGCTTTAACAAAAGCTGACCTTTTCACAAACGGAGTTCCTGCATATAATATCGTACTTGGATCAATGGCAATGCCAGTTGATGTAGTATGGGCAGGTAACATCGCTGCAGCTATAGGAAAGAAAGCATACACAACAACTTCTGCAGGAGGTTCTGCAACTTTAGGAGATGTTGTAGTTGAGCTTGGAACATCAGGAGACACAACAATATCTGGTGACGGTTATTTAGCTGATAACTATGTAATCAATGCAGCAGTATCAACTAAGACATTAGATGATCAAGATTATTCTCTTTTATATAAGAAGGATATATCAGCTGATTCAGATCACGCAGGTGCATCAACTTTAACAACATACGATGAACTTGCAGTAACCGGAAACGTTTACTTCAATACAGACAAAGACGTTAAAGATTTAGT
>Ga0172375_10000220_pt1 | contig 89940 bp, 90 predicted proteins | sample LakKiv1m_FD_114537 | JGI IMG/M metagenome (GOLD analysis project Ga0172375, IMG submission 114537) | Freshwater microbial communities from Kabuno Bay, South-Kivu, Congo - kab_092012_11.1m | ecosystem: Environmental > Aquatic > Freshwater > Lake | place: Democratic Republic of the Congo... | reverse complement strand
TTTCAGAACCCCGATAATTTGCTCTTCCGTGTACTTTTTGAACGCCATAGAAGTCTCCTTTTCCTGGGTTTTACACCCCGGAAACTCTAAAGGCAAGTGGCTTTAATTTTAGGGGGGAGGTCACAAATCAAGAAGATACAGGATTGTCGGTTTTACATTTTAGTGTTATACTTCATTATAACAGAACCGATAAATAACAAAGGAAAGTAAAGGTTGTTCTTGTTATAAAGGAGATAGCGAAAATGACAAATCAAACATTCGGCGATTATGTTCGCAAGGAACGATTAGATCGCAATATGAGCCTTCGACAGTTTGCCAAAGATTGCGGGTTTCAACCTTCCAATTATTGCCACGTTGAAAATGGGACTCTAAACCCCACACCTGTTCAAGTAGAAAAAATTGCTACTGTTTTTGGATTTGAAGAAGGTAGCGATAGCTATCGAAAACTACTTGATTTGGCAGCGAAAGCTCGGAAAGGTGTTGCTTCCGACTTACAGAAGCTTATTGAAAGCGATAAGCTCATTCCCGCATTACTCAGGACTGTGGAGGACGAAAATGTCAGCCCGGAAGATTTGCGTAAAATTATTGAGGGTATAAAAAGCGGCCGATATAAGGAGTCTTCCAATTAAGATTCGTGAGTTTTCGCTTGATATGCTTGAGAGGATCTTTTTGCAATACCGCGAGAAATTGCTTCCATTTATCAAAGAGTACCGCGTAGACATCCATCTCTTTATTGAAAAGGAAATGGGATTTCAGATAGAGACATACACCAACCTGAAAAGAAACTATTCGTGTTATGCATTTACCGTTGTGGGGGAAAAATATATATTCGTAGATGACATGTTGTATGACGAAGATGCCATGGGGAAGAAATTGAGATTTACGTTAGCTGAAGAGCTGGCGCACAATATTATTCATCAAGATTTATTTGCTGCTTGCAATTCGGTCGAAGAAAGAATCTTGATAGATTCCTCATTGACGGAAATGGAAAAAGATCGAATTGAGCTAAATGCGAAAGCCTTAGCTGGCATGTTTCTTATGCCGAGGGAATTAATAGAAAAGATAATTGGGGAATTGATAAAGAGAGATATTTTGGTGGAAGGCTCACCGTTATGTGACCAGATAGCAGGAAGTATTTGCCATGATTTTGACGTTAACTTCAAATGTGCAAGAATGCGATTGCGAAATTTGCGATATCACCACCGCACTTTGCAACAGCTAAGAAATGAATACTCCGAAGTGGACTAGATTTGGCCTAATTTTTGTCCCCGATCGAACAATCCTTCGGTGAATTCCAAGGACACGACACTTATTTTTGAATTTATTTGGCGAGAAAAGGCCGGGGATTATTGGCAAGGCTGAAAACAATGCCTCTTGACAAACAGCCTACTCCTGAATAGTCTACTCATGAGTAGACTAAGCCCTGTCGGGGCGGGAGGCCGCGATGAAACTCATTAACCGCGTTGAAGAAATAGCGGGACTTGAATCCTGCTGGAAGAAACCGTCTGCCCAACTTGTGGTCATCTACGGCAAGCGGCGGATTGGCAAAACATCCCTCATCCAGGCTTTTGGCGAACGCCATCATCACATCTTCTTTCTGGCTGACAAGACGACAGAGCCCGAGAATCTGAAGGCCCTCGGCAGGGCTGTCGGAAAGCATTTTGAGGATTCGCTTCTTGTTAAGAACGGCTTCAGGGATTGGTACGACTTCTTTGAGTATCTGAAGCAGCGGGTAAAGACGAAGACTATTATTGCCATTGATGAATTCCCGTATCTGGCAGAAGGCAATAAAGCCATCTCCTCGGTATTTCAGAAGGGATGGGATGAGACGCTGAAAAAGCTGCCCATCTTCCTTATCCTGTGCGGTTCCAGTATCGGCATGATGGAAAGCGAAACACTCGCTTACAAAGCCCCGCTTTATGGCCGCAGATCAGCCCAGATGCTTGTCAGACCGTTTTCTTTTCTGGATGCCTGGAATTTCTATCCCAAACACGATTTCGGGAAGTTCCTGGAGATCTACTCGGTGACCGGCGGGAATCCCGCTTACCTGTTGAAGCTCAGGGATGCCAGGAGCCTCAGGGACGCGCTCCGTCGGTTCGTCCTCAAGCCTGTCGAGCTCCTTTTCGAGGAAGTCGAGTTTATCCTCAAAGAGGAATTGCGGGAGCCCAGGCAGTACATGAGCATCCTGCGGGCGATTTCCTTCGGGTGCCGTAAGTTCGGAGAGATTGTCAATGAAACGGGTATCGAGAAGAGCTCCCTGCACAAGTATCTTTTTACGCTCGAAGACCTCTACCTGATCGAAAAGGAAGTCCCTGTCACCGAAAAGAATCCCGAAAAGTCGAGGCGGGGGCTTTATCAGATCTCCGACCAGTTTGTGAAATTCTGGTTCAATTATGTTTACCCGTTTAAGGGCGAGCTTGAAATCGGGAATACGCTCTCCGCATTGGCGCAGTGGGAGAAAAGCTTCGCTCAAATCGTTGCCTGGAATTATGAGCTAGCAGCCCGTGAGATCATGCGAAAACACCAGTTGAAGCTTTTTGCGTTTTCCAGAGTGGGCAGATGGTGGGAAGGAAATGAGGAGATTGATCTGGTGGCCGTCAACGAAAACACCCGCGAGATTCTTTTTGGTGAAGTGAAGTGGTCGAACAAACAGGTCGGAACGAATATCTATGAAGACCTCAAACGCAAGGCTTCAAAAGTGACTTGGGGAAAAAAGGGGCGGAAAGAACACTTCGTACTCTTCAGTAAAAGTGGATTTACGTCTGACATGCGGAAACTTGCGCGGAAGGAAGGCGTTCTTTTGTTCCAAAGGGACAAAAGAACATACTAAAATGTGTTGCAAGTCCGGAAAACCGAAAACCGCGTAACCCGGGCGCTGTCTCCGCCACAGAATATCGACGCCTGCCCAATTGGCCGGCCGGCCGGACAATTGGCCTGGAGCCACTACCAGGCTTTACTGAGCATCAATGACTCGGAAAAACGCGACGCACTCGGGAGTTCCGAGTTCGGGGGCACTTAATTATTCGAGGGATCGGGGTGTTTTCCTCGAAGGATCTCATTCAGAAGACCCTTCGATTCCGCCCTATACAGCAAGGCTTCACTCAGGGTGAGTGGGTCGGGAAAACTCACCGACCCCTCAATTATTCGTACCCGCGGAATCCATGCCTGGAATCCAGCCGAAAGTGGATCTGAACTTATCCCTTGATGTTATTGCTTCCGGGATTATTGCTGCGCGGGTCCCTGCACGACTTCATAGTAGACGCCGCTTGAGCCGAAATAGGGCTTGTACCAGGTTGATCCGCACGTGTAGAAGAGCATGCCGTTGATGGTCTGGCTCTGCGCTCCGGCCGGAAGCGTTACGGTTTGCGATCCGATCACGGGAGCTGCAGACGACGCGGGCTGCTGATTATTGACCACGACAACCGGCGCGGGTTCTACAACGACCGTGGACGGGGAAGACTGTTGTTGCTGCTGAGAGGCGCTTCTTGCGACCATGCCGAGAGTTGTGGCGAACATCATTCCGGCAAGCGCTTCGTCCGCGGCGCCGTAGCCGTCCCAGTCACCGTCGGTGGTGACGTTGTAGGTGTTTCCGGTATTGATATCATTGGTGTTGTCGTGCCGCCGGTTGATGATCCGGTTGTCGGGAGGGTTAGGGCGCAAATGATCGGGGCGCACATTATCGCCTCTGTGAAATTCTCCCTGACGGCCGGGAGTGGCTCCTCCCCAGTTTCTGCCTCCGCCGCTCCAGCCTCCGCCGCCGCGAATACCGCCTCCTCCCCCCGCGCCGTGGAAGCCGCCGCCTCCTCCACCGTGGAATCCTTCTCCGACTTTGGCCATTGCATCACCCAAACTGAATAAAATAGCCGTTGCAACCGCTACAATGATGACCGATATTTTTCGCTGATACATGGATCGCGCTCCTCTCATGACTTTGCCGTCTGTAACGATTGAGGACCCTGTTGCCCGGCATTCTTCGCGGGCGACGCGTTCGGTATCTTGAACTCGACTTTCGCCGCGTTTGAAGTATTTTTGAAGACAAAAGTTTCCGGAGGAACCGGCTCATTGATTTTCCAGTCGGTGAATTCAACCGTATAACTCGGTTCTTTTGAATGAGTGAGGTACGTCGCGTTGACCACCCGGGGCAAATTGTCGTCGGCGCCGATCCAGATCTGCCAGTCCACGCCCGGATTTGAGAAGGCGAGGTGATTGGTCTTTGTGCCGGCGAGGGTCGACTGCCCGACAAAAAGAGCGCTTTCCAGGCCGGTTGTCAGAAGCTTGTAGGGATTGGAGATGAGGATATCGGCATAGGGAAACACCTTTCCTTCCTCGCGGGAAATGCGCTCGATCAGATCGTCGATTGTCCCGGGAGCGTCTTTTTCCGCGTAAATATTCTTGCCCGGAGCGAAGGCCGTGATCTTGTTTCCGTCGTAATAGAAATCGTAGGGAAAGAAATCCCCCCGCGTTTCATCGTAGAGTTTGGACTGTCCTTCCCGGATGACCCGGGAACTTCCCAGGAGACTGATCCATATTCCGCCGGGGCCTCTCCGGGGAACCAGACTGCGGGCTTTAAAGCTCAGCGTCCTGGATTGGTCAAGCGTGTCGCTCATTTTCTTCAACAGGTCGAGCGCGCGCGGATCTATGACCGGCATTGCTTCGGGGGCCTGATTTTCCACGCGCGGAAAATCCGGTTTCTGTCTTTCATCTTGCGCGTATCCAATTCCCGCGGCGGCGATCAGGCAGGCGGCCAGCAGGATTGATGTGAACCGTGTCTTTAAAACAGTGGATTTCATAGAGCTCTCCTATTTCCGCGTTTTTTGATGGCAACTGTTTTGGTATTTGGGCGTTTATAATCATCCGCTTCGAGCGTATCAGGACCGGCAGTATAACATTGCCGGTTTATGAACGGTAACGATTTTGAAGGTTCGGGCCTCCCGGTATTATTTCCAAGTGTGCCGGATTTATTTTGTCCCTGATAGCTCCAATGCCAGTAGACCGGTCTCCGACGCGGTCACGCCGAACCGGGTAGCCCGGACGCGTGAATTTGCGCGGGTTTTATTTTTTTGTTTCATCCAGCTTTGACACTTCCGCGTTGAGGTTAAACATCAATCCCCGCTGGTCCATCACGAAAGTCATGATCGGTTTATTGCTTTCCAGCGTGTTGATGAAATCCTCAATGCCCGCTTTTAAAAACACCCCTGAAGCGTTCACCCCGCCGACCCATCCTGAAGCCGACCGGAATTTTGAAAGGACCGCTTCGTCCATGAAAAGATACAGGACTCTGCGGGTTTGTCCGCCGAGTTGCATTCCAAAGGAACCGCCCACCGAGCTGTAATATTCGACGCTTTTACCGCCGATTTGAAGCGCCCCTTCTCCGTATTCTCCGCCGAGCCCGAAGCCGACTTTTATGAGATCGGGGAAGACGAGCACGCCCTTTGCCTTTTGCAATAAGTTGTCCGCGTCCGCGACATTGGCTCTGAAACTGTCCAGGGTCGAAGCCGCGCCCGCGTCAATTTCCTTCGCGGTTTTCGCGAAAGCCGGCGCGGAGACCGACAGGAGTCCCGCGACGAGGAAAAACAAGACGACCCACTTCACGTATTTATTCATGGCTTTCTCCTTTGCTCTTTGGAGCGTTAATCTTCCCCTTTATTATAGTCAATAGAGGCACGGTAAGTTAGGGAAAATAACCGGGCTTATTTCTCGGATAGCGATCACCGCAAGATACATCAGAAGCTCTGCCCCGGATGCGGTATAATAAACCGGCATTTTTTAATCCAGCGATTTTAGAGGAAAGGGGAAGTTTATCGTGAGGCCGATCGATCCATTGATGGAAGAACATCGCGTTATCGAACGCATGATCAAGCTGATGGAGATTCATCTCGAACGCTTGAAACAGGGCAAGGAACCGGATCTGGACTTTCTTGATTCGGCCGTGGATTTTATGAAAACTTACGCGGACCGGTGCCACCACGGCAAGGAAGAAGAGATTCTTTTCAGAGACCTGGCGGGGAAATCGCTTTCGGGTGAGCATGACAAGATCATGAAAGAATTGATTCATGAACATGTCCTGGGACGGAAAAACACCCTGGCGCTGGTGGCCGCCGGGGCCCAATACGCGCAAGGCGATGTCAGCGCGTTGGCCGGGATGATTGAGAGCATGGAGAAGCTGGTTAAATTTTATCCGATCCATATTGAGAAGGAAGACAAACGCTTTTTTGTCCCGTGCATGGAGTACTTTGACGATGCGGAGAAAGGGCGGATGCTGGAGGCGTTTTGGGCTTTCGATCAGGGATTGATCCACGAAAAATATGCAAGCCTCGTGGAAACGCTGGAAAAAAGGTGAGAATTTAATCAAATGATTTTTCCGGTCTCCGCGAATATGAACGAACGCCTTGCCCGCGCGATGGAACGGCTTGGGATTCAGGAGTCAGACCTGGAAGAATCCTTTATCCGCTCCGGCGGACCCGGCGGGCAAAACGTCAACAAGGTGTCGACTTGCGTGATTCTCAAACACCTCCCCTCCGGTTTTGTGGTGAAATGCCAGCAGGACCGTTCGCAGGCCATGAACCGGTACCGGGCCAGGCGGATCCTTGTCGAGCGGATGGAATCGCGGATTCTCGGACGGCAGAGTGAAGAAGCCCGGCGTATCGCGAAGATCAAACGTCAAAAGCGCAAGCGCTCAAAACGGGCTAGGGATAAAATTCTTCAATCCAAGCACGCGCGCGGCGAGAAAAAAGAGCTCCGCAAACGAGTGGAGCCCGAGTTTGATCATTCGGGCAAATTTTCGGAAGATTGAGGGGAGATTCTGATGACCACGCAGCATTCGAAAGATCCGCTTCACGGCGTCACGCTTGAGATGATTCTCAACCGCCTGGTCAAGCGTTACGGCTGGGAGACGATGGGGAGGATTATTGAAATCAATTGCTTTAAATATACTCCGAGCGTCAAATCGAGTCTGACCTTTCTCAGGAAAACGCCGTGGGCGAGAAAAAAAGTCGAAGAGCTGTATGTGAGGATGGAGCGGGAATGAAAAGGTTGAAGGGGAAGCGCGCGCGGCGGGCGAAATCCGTAAACCTGAGCGCGCAGGTTTACAGCAACACCTCCGACGCGTTGCCGGCTGATTTTGACTTGAACGCCGAATTTCTCGCGGCGTTTGACCGGATCGAACGCACGCGAGGACATTTCTTTTTGACCGGGGAAGCGGGGACCGGGAAAACGACTTTTTTGAAATACTTCCGGAAAAATACAAAGAAGAAATACATTGTCCTCGCGCCGACCGGGATCGCCGCGATCAATATCGGAGGGCAGACCATTCACTCTTTTTTCAGTTTTCCTCCGAAACTGATCCGTTCCGATGACATCCGGGCGCTCAAGCGCCATCAACGGCTGTTTTCGGTCCTGGAGCTTGTGATTATCGACGAGGCGTCGATGATGCGGGCGGATCTGTTCGATTCGATTGATCAGGCCCTCCGCCTGAATAAAGGAAATATGCTGATGCCGTTCGGCGGGGTGCAGATGGTTTTGATCGGGGACATGCATCAATTGCCGCCGGTGGTTTCCAAGGAGCTGGCGGACCATTATCCGAAGATGTACGCTTCGCGTTATTTTTTCAGTTCCAGGGCGTTCCGGGCCGTGGATTTTGAGCGTTTTACCTTTACCAGGATTTACCGGCAAAAAGACAGCGCGTTTACGGCACTTCTCAACCGGATCCGGATGAATGAGATCGATGAGCGGGACCTCGCGGCGCTGAACAGCCGCGTCAGCGAATGCGGCGACGGGTTTGAAGACTGTATCACTCTGACGCCCACAAACGCGCGGGCCAATGCTATTAATGAAGCGCGTTTGAATAGGCTCGTTTCTCCGCTGTTTGAATATTCCGCGAGGATTGAGGGCGAGTTTGACGCGCAATCCTACCCGAACGAAGTCAAGCTCCAGCTGAAAGTCGGCGCGCAGGTTTTGATGATCAAGAATGACTCGGAGAAAAGATGGGTGAACGGCAGTATCGGGGAAGTGGTTGAGCTGGCGGAGGATTGCGTGAAGATCCGGATCGGTCAGGAGGTCCACGAGGTAAAGCCCGTGGTGTGGGAGAAAGTCAAATACACCTATGACGGGACCCATAACACGATCACGGAAGCGGTGACCGGGCGTTACGAGCAGTATCCGATGAAATTGGCGTGGGCGATTACGATTCATAAAAGCCAGGGGCTGACGTTCGACCGGTTGATGATTGATATGGGCTGGGGCGCTTTTGAATCGGGTCAGACGTATGTCGCTTTGAGCCGCTGCCGGGATTTCGCCCAGCTTTATCTGAAACGGCCGATTGCTTTCCGGGATGTCAGGCTTGACGCGAAAATAAAGCGATTCAGCGCGGGCATTCCGGAGGACACGCTTCCTTCCCGCGAAGACCTCGTCCTTGATTATGACGAGGGGTAGGCCTGCCGTGAACTTGAGTCTTTAGGGGAATAGGAAATTCAAAGGGGTTGATTGTTGTTTTGAGGGATAACCGTTATGGATAAATTCTGCCGACCAGGAAAGGATTAAAAGGAGTTTTATGATCAAAGTCAAAAGCGAGGGTGTCATTCTTGAAAGTTCAGAAAACGGATTTGATAATCAGGCGGTTTTGAATCCGGCCTGCATTGAAATCGGCGGCGTCACACACATGTTTTACCGGGCCGTGAGGTGCGGGGATATGGTTTCGTCCATCGGTTACTGCCAGCTGAAGGGAAACAAGGTTATCAGCAGATCGGACAAGCCCGTTCTTTTTCCTGAATATGATTACGAGAAAATGGGGGTCGAAGATCCGAGAGTCGTCTTTTTGGACGGGATCTATTATCTTTTTTACACGGTTTATGACGGAAAAAACGCGTTATTTGCGTATGCGACAAGCCCCGACCTGGTCCATTTTGTCAAACAGGGGGTGATTTCACCCCGCATTTCCTATCGTAAAGCTGCCCAACTCTTCGGGCACTCAAAAATGAAGTTAAGGGAAAAATATTTTCTTTTCGACTCCTATATCAGGGACAGAAACGGCGAGGATATCCTGCTTTGGGAAAAAGACGCTTTTATCTTTCCTAAAAAAATCAAGGGACAATTCGTGCTGGTTCACCGGATTCTGCCCGGAATTCAGATCCTCACTTTCAAGGAGTTCAAAGACCTCACTGAGGATTATTGGAAAGAACATCTCGGGAATTTGGGCAGCCATATTTTGCTGGATCCCAAGTATTGGTTTGAAAGCAGAAACATCGGGGGCGGATGCCCGCCGATTGAAACGGAAGACGGCTGGCTTTTAATTTATCATGGAGTCGAAGACGCTCTTCAGGGAAGAATTTATCACGCTGGCGCGGCGCTTCTTGATCTTGACAATCCCGCGAAAGTGATCGGGCGGCTGAAAGAGCCTTTGTTTTCTCCCGTCGAACCGTGGGAAAAACGGGGGGATGTCAGCAACGTGGTTTTCCCCACGGGCACCGTGCTGAAAGGCGGCAGGCTTTTTATCTACTACGGCGCCGCCGACAAAATAATTGCGGCGAAATCCCTCGACATCAAAAAGCTTTTAAAGGAATTGAAAAAATAATCCGGAGATACCCGCCGTCTCATGAAAGAAACTTTGAAGATAGTTTATTTGTCCAGTTTTCCGCCCCGGGAATGCGGTATCGCGACTTTTACCGCGGACCTTACGGGCGCGCTCGATAACTTACTTGAGCCGGCCATTGATTCCCGGATTGCCGCGATGAACACCGATGCGGTGTCGCGTTACCATTACTCTCCGAAAGTGGTTTTTCAGCTCGATCCGTATTCGGAACAGGATTTTATCGGCACGGCTGAGAAGATAAATAAAAAAGCGGACATCAAACTTGTCAATATTCAGCATGAATTCGGTCTTTTCGGGGGGGCGTACGGTTCCTACATCCTTTCCTTCCTGGACGCGCTTAAAAAGCCGTCGATTGTGACTTTTCACAGCACCCTTCCTTCGCCGAACCCCGAACTTCGCGAGGTCGTGCGTTTGATCGCTGAAAAATCCGGCGGTCTGGTCGCGATGACGAACCACGCCAAAGAAATCCTCATCAAAGATTATGAGATTGACGAGAAAAAAGTTTTTGTCATTTTGCACGGCATTCATTCCGTCCCCTATAGCCCGAGCTCGAAGACGAAGTCTGTTTTGGGCTTTTCAAACAAAACCATTCTCTTGACTTTCGGGCTTCTCAGCCGGGGGAAGGGGATCGAATATGTGATTGAAGCGCTGCCTCAAGTGGTTCAAGTTTATCCTAATCTTATGTATATCGTTTTGGGAGTGACTCATCCGAACGTTCTAAAGGAAGAAGGCGAAAGCTACCGGAACTTTCTCATTCAAAAGGTTCGCGAACTCAAGCTTTCCTCCCATGTGAGCTTCTATAATGAGTACGTTACGCTGGATAAACTCCTTCAATTCCTGAGGGCCTCGGATATTTACATCTCACCTTCGCTTGACCCCAATCAGGCTGTTTCCGGAACGCTCTCCTACGCGCTAGGGTCCGGACGGCCGGTCATTTCCACGCCTTTCGCGCAAGCCACCGAAATTATTACCCCGCAATCCGGGCGCCTGGTTCATTTCAGGGACCCCGCCTCCTATACCGAAGCCCTCCTGGATCTTTTAAAAGATCCCCTTCGCAGGGAACAGCTGGGAAAGAACGCTTATTTTAGGACCCGCAATATGACCTGGGAAAACGTTGCTCTTGAGTATTCGAAATTGTTTTCGAAATATTCCGGCGAAATTTCCGAGGTTAGTAAACATAAAAAAATTCCGCGCGTGAATTTACGCCATCTGTTTCATCTGACCGACGATTTTGGGATTATCCAATTTGCCCGGCTTTCTTCACCGGACCTTTTGTCGGGTTATACGGTGGATGACAACGCGCGCGCGCTGATTGTGGCGTGTTCCTACTATGACGGACTCGGCAAAGCGTTCAAGAGCTCCTCCCCGGATAAAAGGAGAAAAGAACTGCTTGAATATATCGGAATTTATCTGCATTTCATCGAGTTTGTCCTGGGCGGCGGCGGGCTTTTTTATAATTACGTCAAGCCTGACCGGACGATCGATCATGCATTCAACCAAAAAGAAAATCTGGAAGACGCGAACGGCCGGACACTGTGGGCCCTGGGGGTGGCGGCCTCGACAGATTCCCTGCCGGAAAACATCAAAGAAAAGGCACTTTTTCTCTTAAGGAAAAGAATGGAATCTTCCCAAGTGTTGGAGTCCCCCCGGGCGAGCGCTTTTTATATCAAGGGACTTTGCCTGCTGCATAAAGCCCGTGAAGAATTCCGGGAGAACGTGATCCGTCACTGTGATCGCCTCATGTCTCTTTACCGGGGTGTTGCGACGGAAGAGTGGCCGTGGTTTGAAACTTATTTGACTTACTCGAACGCTGTCTTTCCCGAAGCTCTTCTTTTAGGGCACGAACAAACCGGAAACAGCGAATATCTGGAGATGGGCGTCAAGTCTTTGGATTTTTTGATTCGTCAGACTTTTTTGGAAGGGATCTACGCGCCTATCGGTCAGGATGGCTGGCATCATAAAACCGGGGAGCGCCGTTATTTTGACCAGCAGCCCGAGGACACCTCCGCCATGACTTGCGCGCTCCGGACCGCTTATGCCTTAACCGGGAAAGAGATTTATCACAAACTCATGCATGAAGCTTTTAACTGGTTTTTGGGTGACAACAGCCTGAAGCAGGTGGTTTATGACAGGACGACGGGCGGATGCTATGACGGCTTGGGAGAAGGCCAAATCAATCTCAACCAGGGAGCTGAATCCACCACCTCGTACCTTCTGGCGAGACTTGCGGTCCAACATTTTTGATTCGGGATCAAAAACTCAAATTACAAAATCGGCTGGCCAGAAGCGATTTAGGCAAATATAATGACCTTTCGTGCGGCCACGGTTTGAAGCCGAGAATGGGCTTGCCGGAAAATATTTGACGAATGTAATCAAACTTGGGAGGGCTTATGGATTCTTTTCCGATCGGTGTGACCACTTTCATTTGTGCTTTCGGAGGAGCTTTGATCGGTCTTTTCCTGGCCTCGATATTGCCCGAGCATCATCTGAGCAAAGAATCAAAAGACGCCATAAAAATGGGAGCGGGGTTTATCGCGACATTGACCGCGCTGGTCCTCGGACTGCTGATCACCTCGGCAAAGGACTCTTTTGACGCGATAAACAATTCGATGGCCCAGGGCGGATCCCGGATCATTTTGCTGGATCGCGTCCTGGCAAACTATGGACCGGAAACACAAGCCATTCGGGAAAAGCTTCGCGGTTCCGTTGCCGCCGGGATCGAGACGATCTGGTTCAAAGGGAAAGAACGGGCCGCGAAGTTGCATGCTTTTGAAGCGACTGCCGGAATGGAGGCGATTCAAAGCGAACTGCGCAAGCTGGCGCCTCAAAATGATGTTCAACGTTCATTTCAGTCTCAGGCGATTGACCTCAGCAATGAATTGCTTCAAATGCGCTGGCTGACCATTGAGCAGGCCCAAATCTCCCTCCCGATGCCTTTTTTTACGGTGCTCTTATTCTGGCTTGCGGTGCTTTTCGCGTCCATCGGTATGCTGGCGTCCCGTAACACCACGGTTCTTGTGGTTTTGTTTGTCTGCGCGATCTCCATATCCGGCGCGGTTTTTTTGATCTATGAAATGAACCAGCCGCTTGAGGGGATGATCCGGGTTTCGAAAAATCCGCTTCTGAAGGCCATCGAATATCTCGGGAAATAGTCCGGGCGAAAAAATCGTCGCCGCTATTCGTGTTCGTGATGAAGAGATACTGATTTTAATCCGCGTAGGATCCAATAAAGGGCGGGGCTTTTATGAAAATTATCAGAGAATTTGTCGCTTTGGCGGAACTGAAACAAATGGCGTCTGCCACATTCGGGGAAATGGTCAAGGCGGTCGTGGATGCCGAGCGGAAGCTTATCGCGGTGGATGCTGAACTTCACGCTGATCTGGAAGCGCTTCTTTTGCAAGAAGGTTCACGGCAGAAGGATCTTTGGGGGATTAATTTTTATCCGGATCTCGCGGGCGACGATTTTGTTGAATTTGATTCAATGATTAATCTACGGCCTTCGCAGGGTAATAAGAGCCGGGGAGTTGACGATGCGGATACGCGGGGAAAAATTTTTGAGATTGTGCGCGGGATGGTCCGGCGATGATCTATCAGCATAAGGACCTGGCGGCCGGGCGTTGGGGACAACTGTTATTTGCGGAACAGATGGCCAATGTCGGAAGCGAGGTCATGCGGGCGTTAAATTGGCGGAGCAAGAAAAACGACGCGTATTGCCGGCAGGCGATCGATCGCGCGCTTGAACTCATGGATTTGACATTGGGAAGCGTTAAAGGATTTCCGCGTTTAAAGGAGCTTGCCCGGCTGCGGGAAGCTATAGTGGATTATTTTGTTGGTGAAAATGAGTTCGGCTCCACGGAAGAATCGTGGAAACGGTATTTCCTTCCATTTAACTACGCCGCGCGAAAGAATTATCAATAGGCTTTCCCGGGATTTTCCCCTGAATCGGCGCGGGGCAATTTTTGCCTGGACGCCTAAGCGTCGGGAAAGGGTTTGTGTTTCTTCCAGCGCTTTTCCATCCGCGCGTTCATTTCTTCGAATTTTTCCTGCTGATCCGGCGTCAGAAGGTTCCGGATTTCCGTCTGTGTCGCGTTTCGAAGCGCCTCGAATTTTGGCCGCATTTCGGCGTGCAACGCCATCATTTCGGGATGTTTGGCTGCGAAAATCGCCGAAATGTTCCGTTTCTGTTCCTGGGACAGGTGAAGTTTCTTGTCGAGGCGGTTCAGGAGATGCTGTTGCATGCCGCCTTCTTTCCAGGGCGGGCGGAAGTTCTCTTTTGCGTGCCATTGGCCGAAAGCGGTTCCCAAAGCGAATCCGATCAAAAGTGAAACGGCGATTTGATGCCAGCCGATTTTCCAGGGCATTTTCATGATTTCTCCTTTATGGAAATTAGATTGCTGATTTTTGGAGATTCTGAAACAAAGCTCCATTGGGCGCTTTCCGGCACATCGGCCAGCAGAACGGTTTCCGTATTGAAAACGGGTTCCTGGTGAAGAATCGCGATGAAGATCAGGAATACGGCAAAAGCGTATCCGGCGGCCGGAACGAGCCATCTTAAAAAAGGAAAAAACCAGGGCTCCGGTTCCGATGCGGCGTCCCCGAGATGGGCGATGCCGTTCATGACTCCGCGGACGAAAGCTTCCGAAGATTCGGGCATCGCGGCCTGCGAGAATCCCGCTTGAATGCCTTCCCAGTGTTTCAACCGGTTTTGACAATCCCGGCATGATTTCAGATGAGCGGCAATTTCAAGACGGTCCGGTTCGGGAAGTTCCGGGTCATGAAAGCTTAATAATTTTTCTCGTATCTCCTCATGCTTCATGGTGTGCCTCCGTCTCTTTAGACGATTTGGGCGCCGGAAAAGTGTCCAGATTTTTTTGTATCTCCTGACGGGCGCGTTTGAGTCTCGCTTTCACGGCATCGAGGGAGCATTCCAGTGTTTCGGCAAGTTCCTGATAGCTCAACCCGTGGATTTCTCTCAGGATCAGCATCGTCCGCGATTTCTCGCTAAGGCAGGCGAGCAGTTTTGTGATCAGGTCCTGCTGTTCGAGCGAGTTTCCGGTTTTCGGGGAAGAGCCTAGCAAGACCTCGATTTTTTCACCCTCTTTCTCCAAAAGGGCTTCCCAGGATTCGGTTTTGTGCCGGGAAGTTTTTCTTAGGATATCCAAACAATGATTGGCGCTGATACGGTAAAGCCAGGTTGAGAAGGCGGACTCGGCGCGGTATTGATCAAGCTTCTGATAGGCTTTAATGAAAATTTCCTGTGCTGCGTCATCTGCCTGCGCCGGATCGGACAGCATGGTCAAGCAGTATCCCCGGACGCGTCCCTCGTATTTGCGGACGATTTCCGCGTACGCGTTGCGGTCCCCTCCCAGGATGCTGAGAATGATTCCGTAGTCTTCGTTGGAAACAGCCTTATGATGATTCAAATTTCCCCTTTGAGGTTATCAGACTGCCGGTATTCTACCCTTTAGACGCCGCCGGACGCTAAAAAGTGTCATGTTGAAGAACTCTACGGCTAAAATCACCGGATCATTATACAAAAAAGAGAAGCCGGAGTGTTCCGGCTTCTCTTGGGCCGCCTTTTGAGCCGCGGCCGGTTTGAGGAAGGAGGGGAAATCAGCCTTTTTTGGATTTTCCGAAGCAATGTTTTCCGGAGAAGCGCTGTTTCATTTTTGCTTCGCAGAGGGTTTTCAGTTTTTCATTCTGTTCTTTGGTCAAGACCCCGCTCAGTTTGGCGAGCGCATCGGCCAGTATTTTGGCTTTCGCTTTTTTCAATTCGTATTTCTGGTCAATGAGGGTATTGACTGTTTTGGCGTCGGCCGGATCATGGATCAGTTTGGCTTTCAGATCGAGGTCCGTGATTTCGATTTCCGCCTTTTGCTTGATCATCGCTTTTTTGGTTTCCAGCATGAGATTCCTGACCGCTTCGACTTTTTCATCCGGAAGACCCAATTCCGCGCGGTTTTCCAGAATCATATGGGCTTTTCCGAAAAGCATTCCGCCAAAGTCTTTTCCCCCGCGAAATTCACGCGGGCCATGGCCCGCGTAGGCCACGGAAGACAACACAGTTATCGCGAGGGCGAGGGCACCCGCGCTTTTGAACCACAATTTCTTTTTCATGGCAAATCTCCTTTTTATTCAGATCGATTTGGATGTTTTTAATCTCTGTTCGAAATAAACTTTCATTTATTGCGCGTTTTTGGAATTGCTCTCTTCCTCCTTTTGGCCTTTTATATATCGTTCCTTGAGCTGGTCTACCGTCGGGTGGTCGGGATAAAATTCACCTTGCGGGCCCAGGAAACCGGTTCCGGTCTTTTTAAGCGTGATCAACGTGAAAGAGCCGTCTCCGTTTGGAATATGAATTTCGAAAGTGTCGATTCTGGTTTCATCAATTCCGGCCGGAACAGTCTGCGCGCTTGCCGGAGCGGGCTGGGGAGAAGCCTGCGCGTACGGTGCCGGAGTTGCGGTTTGAACGGTCGCGGCCGGCTGGGGAATCGCGGGTACGGTGGGCGGGGCCGCGACGACATAGCCGTTTGGAGCCGGTGTGTAGTAAGTGTATCCGTACTCGTAATAGGGAGTGTTATTGACGAAAACGGTTGTGTAGCCTGGGGGTAAGGCCGGGACAATCGCTCCCGCGGGGGGCGTGACAACCACATAACCTGCGGGAGTGTAGCGATAAAACAGCCCCTCGCAGAAAAGATAGGTTAATCCTCCTGCCAAAAGCGAGACATATCCTGGAGGCAAGCGGTGAGCGACGAAGTTTCGATGAGGGGGACTGCGAAATCCGCCCCGCTCTCCGTGTTGGGCAAAAGCCGGAACGGATTGGGCTAAGAAAAAGAAGAGCAGGACGGCGGTCATTTTCTTTCGGAACATTTTTTCTCCTTGATCCGGTGTTTTTCCTGACGGATCCGTGTTTTCCAAAACCCTGTTAAGTTGAATTTTCAAGCCGTATCACGAAGGGCCGTTCAAGGTCCTTTCGCGCGCTTTCCTTGCCATTTAGACGTTTTGAGGGGGCCAGAAGTGTCATCCCCGGAATTGAAACTTCCCGGGAAGAGAGACTGGATAATTCCACGAGATCGGGTTAGTATTAAACCGTTTGTGAAGCAGCCGCGGGTTTCGCTTTTTTCAAGAACCGGAAGTATGAGATGGAATCCTGGGAGGATTTTCTATTTTGAAAAATTTCACGGGGGAGAACGGCCGGGAAGGAAGCCGCGCGGCGGGGTTTGGCGCGATGTTATTGGTCCTTCTGACGTTTGGATTTTCGCCGGCTCTTTCCGCTTTTCAGATTTCTCCCGAAGACAAGAAAACAATCGCGGATTACACTTTCGCTCTTTTGCGCGGAGAGGAGAGCGCTCTCGGAGAATTGAAAAGTACGGAAGGCCCTTACCGTAAACTTTTTATTTCGGTTTACAAGGGCGGGAAGACCAAATTTTGTCAAAGCGGTTTGATGAAGAGCGAAAATCTTCATGAGCGTCTTGAAAAGGAAATCGCAATGGCTGTTCAGAGAGGATTTCAGGACAGCCGGTTCGGGCCGCCGTTGACTCCCGATGAGGTTCGAGGGGGAGTGGACGTTGTGTTTGATTTTCTTTACAACCGGAAGGCCATCGGGAATTCTCCGGATGATATCCGGCGCAAGTTCACTCCGGGGATTCACGCGCTTCAGCTTGTCTGTGACGGGAAATCGGCTTTTTACAAAAGCTCTGTGCCGGTCACGCACCGGTACGGCCTTAAGCAGATGTTTCGAAGATTGTGCCGGAAAGCCGGGATGACGGATCGGTGTTATGAAAATCCTTCCTGCGCGGTGTTGCGGTACGATTCATTGACTTTTAAATCGGACGCGCGGGGAGATATCGTCGATCTTTGCCGCTACAATGTCGTTTTGCGGGAAGGCGAGATCACCCCGGAGAAAATAAAGGCCTCTCTGTTGCTTGCCGCGCATTGGTATCAAAACAGCGTGAATCCCGGGACGGGGCTTTTGCATTACGCGTATTATCCCTCCCGCGACGTTTATTCGGATTCGAACAGTTACACAAGGCAGGTCGCGGTGCTTTGGGCGATGGCGCGGTTGAATGAATTTTTCGGGAATGATTTGCTCCGGCCGGTACTCCAAAAATCCCTGGATTATTATTTGGGATTCCAACAGGCGGCAAAAACCGGGATTTATCTCAATATCGGCTCCCGGCCGAATATCGCCTTCAACGCTTTCGCGATTCTCGCTTTGCTGCATTTTCCGGAATATCCGGATTCGGACGGCTGGATTCGCCGGCTCGCGGACGGAATTCTGGGCGAGCAGAAAGAGGACGGGTCGTTTATTCTCGATTTCAAGTCGGACAGCGCGGGCGGCATTGATTATTACCCGGGCGAGACCCTGCTGGCATTGACGCGGGTTTATGAAAAAACACGGGAGAAGCGTTACCTCGCGGCTGCGGAAAAAGCTTTCCCTTATTACCGCGACTATTGGCGGGGCAAAAAAAATACCGCGTTTGTTCCGTGGCATTCTCAGGCCGATTATCATCTTTATCTGGCAACCGGCCGGGAAGACGTGGCGCGATTCGTTTTCGAGATGAGCGACTGGATTCTGGATCAGCAGAACCTCAGCCCGTGGCCCGATGAAAAAGGAGGGTTCCGGCGACCTCCCGGGAATTCGACGTCAAGTTATCTCGAAGGGCTGAATGACGCTTTCGAAACCGCGAGGCTGGCCGGGGATACGGCCCGGATGGAGCGGTACGGCGTCGCGATCCGCCAGGGAATACGGTTCGCGATGCAGACGCAGTACACGTGGAGCCACGCTTTCTTTCTTGCCAATCCCGACCGTGCCGTCGGCGGATTCCGGCAGTCTTTGGCGAATAACGAACAGCGGATTGATTATACCCAGCACGCGGTGTTTGCGTTGATGAAGGCTTTGGAAACGGTATTCAAGACCACAGACGACAGACCACAGACCACAGACCGAAGACCACAGACCACAGACCAAAGACCACAGACCGAAGACTACAGACTACAGACTAAAAACTCCTAAAAGATGGGCAAATGGATTTAAACGATATGTCATTGGCGAAATTGATTGCCGGAAGGAAAAGCGTGCGAAAATATTCGGGACAGGCCATTCCGAAAGAAGATGTCCTGAAATGTCTTGAGGCCGCGCGGCTTGCCCCGTCGGCGTGCAACAGCCAGCCGTGGAAATTTATCGTGATTGATAAGCCGGAACTCAAGGACCGGATCTGCGGGAAGATTTTTTCGGGGATTTATTCCATCAATAAATTCGCTTCGGAAGCGCCCGTGCTCATCGCGGTGGTTTCCGAACGGGGAACGTTTTTGAGCGCGGTCGGGGGGCAAATCCGGGACACGCGGTATTATTTAATCGATATTGGAATCGCCTGCGAGCATTTGATCCTTCAGGCGGAGGAACTCGGAATCGGAAGCTGCTGGATCGGCTGGTTTGACGAGAAGCCTTTGAAGGAAATCCTCAGGATTCCAAAAGACAAGAAAATCGATATTGTGATTTCATTGGGCTATTCCCGGGATCCCGGGCCCGCCGCGAAAATCCGAAAGCCGATGGAGCGAATCAGCGCGTTTAACGGTTACGGTTGAGCTTGCGGGGAGGTGTTTTCGGGAGGCGGCCTTAAGCCGTCAAGATCTTCGAACAGGGATTGAAAAACCGGCTTGCTCACGAAAAAGCCCTTCTTGTTTTCTTCGTTCACGCAGAAAGACACTTCTTTCTCTTCTCCCTCAAGACTGCCGCAGGATAGCTTCACGGAAGGGTTCCCGTCTTGCTTCACTTCGATTTGATATTCCCGTTTTTTCTGTTTGTCGCGGTCTGAAAATTTTGTTTTTGAAACGCGAAAGGATTTCAGGGCGGAGATATAATTCTCAAGCCCCGGCCAGCTTTTCTCTTTCGGGGACAGGGAATATTTCGCCTGGGGGGTCTTGACGGAAAGGCCGGTTATGCCGGAAATTTCTCCGATCGCCAGAGGGTTGGACCGGATGAAACGGGATTCTTCCGGTTTGATTTGTTTGAGCGTTTGTTCCGGGACGCGGAAAATGGAATTAGAACCGGAGACCCGGACGTAGCGTTCCGCGCTTTTTCCATTCGCCGGATTTCCGGCGGAGAGGATTTTCTCCGAACCGTCCGCGGCGGTTAGCCGTAATTCCCAGGCCGGGGTTTCGAACCCGTAGCCCGCGCCGTTCGGGTCCGCGACGGAAGCCGCTTTAACGGTTAAAAGTTCGCGGTAATATTTTTTGATTTTTCCGGGGTCTTTTTCGAACGGGAGATCGGACCCCGGCTCCAGCCATTCCGGACCGGTTTCCTTGAATCCGGCTTTTGTGATTTCGTCCGGATCGAACGAAAATAACCCAAGATCGGCCCACGCGTTCGGATCGATTTTGCTAATTTGCGTCTTCTGATAAATTCCAAGATTGAGCAACAGATCACTCGAGGAGACGTAAATCCGGTCTTCTCCCGCGCGCCGCAGGAAAATTTCGCGCCAACGGTTGGTTTTGGTCCCGAGGAGGAAATGCCGTCCGGCGGTTTCGCTTCCTTTTAAAACAAGGTGCAGCGCCTCTCCGTCCCCGACGCCGAAATCGGAGAAGAGAGCCGTTCCGTTCGCGCGCTCTTCCCCCTCGAGTTTTGAAACGGATTCCAGAAGGTCCGTGATTTTCTTTTGATCGGCTTTTGCGTTCCAGAGGGACGCGACCTGCCAGAGCGTGTCGTTTTTTACCAGCTTGATTTCATCCGGTGATTTTTGAATCAGAATTTCCCGGATTTCCGGCGGTGCAAAGTCCGGGGCAAGTAAAACCGTCTCTTGGGCGACGTTCTCGGGACGGGGATGTTTCTCCCTGAGGAAGATTCCGGCGAGAAGCGCGGCCAGGACAAGGACCAGAATGAGGATTTGTTTCGCGTTCATGATTCCGGACGAAGCTGCTCGAGATAAACTCTTTTTGCCCGGGCCCGGGAGAAAATTCTGAATCCGCCCCCCAGCGCGATGAGAACGGGCGCCAGGAGAATAGTGAGAAAGCGCCAGACGACTTTTTCCGGAGTCGAAACGCTCCGGATGGCCCGGTCGACGGGTCTTTTCGCGCGGATGCGGATCAGGTCTTCGCCGAGGCTCAGCGCGTCGATGGAGTTCAGGAAAAAGTTCAAATGCCCGCCTTCCCGGAAAAACGTTTCCTGGAAAGGAAGCGCGCCTCCGATCAAAATGAGTTTTCCGGACGGGAGTGAAGCCCCGGTGTCCCGAGAAACGGTTTCCGGAATCCCGGCGCCTGTGCCGGGGAAATGGCCTTCGATCAGCACGGCCGCGGGAAAAGGCCCTTTGCTTTTGGGCGGAGTCGCGGTCAGGATTTCGGGAAAAAACGGTTCGGTCTGCGCCGGGATGGTCCAGGATTTTCGGCCCGAAGAGAGGAGTGGAATGGCTTTCAGCCCGAGTGCTCCGATTTTTTCCTCATCAACCGTGAGCGCGGATCCCCAGAGATATAAAATGGGTTCCAGGCGGGAGGTGATGGAGACGTCCGGATTCATTTCCTTTGAATCGATTCGCATGTGAAAGGGAAGTTTCACCGGCACGGAAAATGAAAACGGTCCGAGCCGCACTCCTCCGGCGATATTGAGCACTTCCTGCTTTTGATCCAGCAGGAAATCGTCATTGACGCCGAGTCCCCAGGGGTTCAAAAGGGGATTGACGCCGGGATTTTTCGGGATCGGCGCGATGGTGAGGCCTTCCTGCCGCGAAGGATTGTATTCAAAAAGCTGATTTTGGACCGCGAGAAAAACGCCTCCTCCCCCGGAAAGAAACCGGGCGATTTCCGCGCGCTGTCCTTCGCTGAGATTTTCCGGTTCGAGAACCGCAAGCGTGTTCGTCCCGGGCGGGATCGGGTCTTCTTCCGTGAGATGAATTCTTTTTGTTTGATAACCTTCCTGTTGAAGGATGAGCGGGATCAGGCGGTAATCGTCGCGGACTTGGTCGGGCATCGCTTGGCCGAGCTGGGCGAGCAGGGCGGCCATGGCCGGGTCCGTCCGGGGCTGTTGATACGGAGCGAAGATGGCGATCTCCGGATTTTTGGGAAGTGTCATGCGGTAAATTTTTGAGATCAGAAGATATTCGAGTTCGTCCAGATTTTCGGGAATGATTCTCGGGAGAATTTCTTCCGGTTTCTCCAGATAGGCGATCGCGGCGGAAGAATAAACCAGGCGGACTCCCAATTCATCCGCTTCGATGGATTGGACCTGAAACGGCTGGATCCCTTTCCGCTCCAGAGAGGCTTCCAGCGATTCTTTCCGGCCCGGTTTCTCGGGGCGGACGATATTGGCGGCCTCCATGTGAAACACCTTGTATTGTAATTTTCCTCGGGAGGCGATTTTTAATTCGTCGAGTTTGTCGATGATAGCCTGCTCCAGCGTTTTGAGGCCGGTCGGCATTTTTTCCTGCGGAGAGACGTAATATTTGACCGTGACGGGGGCCTTCAGCCCGGCAAGGATTTTTTGGGAGACGGGGGAGACGGTGTAAAGGTTCCCTTCGGTCAGATCGAACCGCCCGAGATTGAATCCCGCGAGAAACCAGTTTGCCGAAATGAAGATTGCGATCAGAACGGCCGAGGCGGAGGCGAAGATTTTATTTTGATTGGGCCGCATCCTGCCTTCGATCCAGAATCCGTTCAGGATCAGAAAAACCGCGGTCCCGGCCGCGAAATACAAAACGTCCCGGACGTCGATGACGCCCTTTTGAAAACTTGAAAAATGAGGCGTGATTCCGAGAAATTTTCTGAGAAAGGAGCCGATGCCGGGAATCCAGCCGTCGAGGGATGAGGCGATGAATTCGGTCCCCGCGAGAAACAGGAGGAAACAGCCGAGCAGGGTGACGATGAAAGCGATGATCTGATCCTGGAAAAGGCCCGAGATGAAGATGCCGAGCGCGAGGAAAAAGGCCCCCGTGAGCAGAGTGCCCAGGTAGCCGCCGAGAATGGGGCCGAGGTCCGGTTTCCCCAGAATGGCAATCATCACGGGGATCGGCAGGGTGAGAAGGAGCGAAAAAGCGAAGAAGATCAGGCTTGCCAGGAATTTTCCGGTGACGAGCGCCCGGGGTTTCATCGGGAAGGTCAGCAGCAATTCGTACGTGTTGCCTTTCTTTTCTTCCGCCCAGAGTCTCATGGTCACCGCCGGAAGAAATACGCAGAGAATGACGGGGATGAATTGAAAAAAGGCCCGCATGTCGGCCACGGAGACCAGGAAAAACTGGCTCATGAAAAGGCTTCCGGTCAAAAGGGTGAACACGATGGCGAAGATGTAGGCGATCGGCGAGTTGAAGTAACCGGAGAGTTCCCGTCGCAGAATGGTCAGGCTGCCGGCTCTAGGCATGAGCGGCCTCCGCTTTTTCCGGCGCGAGAAGCCGGATGAAGACTTCTTCAAGACTGACGCTTTCTTCGGCGAGTTCCCCCAGTGTCCAGTTTCTTGATTTAACGAGCGCGTCGATTGCGGGGAGCAGGGGCTGACCCGGTTTGCTCCGGATCAGGAATCGCCGGTGGCCGGTTTCCGAAACTCCGAGAAACTGGATTGTGTCGCAGATTTTTAATCCGCGCAGGGCTTCTTTTACGGTTTCTTCTTCTCCGGTGACCGCGAGCCGGACCCGCTGGATGTCGGAGACTTTTTTTCTGAGTTCCCGTTCCGTTCCGTTCGCGACGATCTTGCCGTCATTGATGATGACGATCCGGTCGGCGAGCGTTTCGACTTCCTGCAAAATGTGAGTGGAAAAAATAACGGTTTTTTTCTTCGCGAGATCCCGGATGAGCCGGCGGATTCCGATGATTTGCAGAGGGTCCAGTCCCGAAGTCGGCTCGTCGAGAATCAGGACTTCCGGGTCGTGGAGGAGGGCTTGGGCCAGGCCGGTCCGCTGGCGGTAGCCTTTGGAGAGTTCCGTCAGGCGGTGCTTCCAGACGGGTTTCAATCCGCATTCGGTTTTAACCCATTCAAGCCGGTTTGCGAGGGTGTCCCGGTCGAGATTTCTTGCTTGTCCCGCGAAGGTCAAATACTCCTCCACCTGCATTTCAGGATAAATCGGGACATTTTCGGGTAGATAACCGGTTTTGCTTCTCGCTCCGATCGCGTCTTTAAGGATATCCGATCCCGCGATTCCGGCGGTTCCGGAAAACGGATAAAGATAAGTTGTCAGAATCCGCATCAGGGTCGTTTTCCCGGCGCCGTTCGGTCCCAGAAGCCCGAGAATTTCCCCCGGTTTGACTTCAAAGGAAACCCGGTCGAGGGCCGTGAAGGTCCCGTACCGCATGGTTAACGATTGAATAGAGATCATAACGCGGAATTCTATCCTACCGGCTCTCTTTGTCAAGATTGCGCTAGGAGAGTTCGAAAGTTTCTTGAGATTTCAAGCGATAAAGTTCGGCAAATCTGCTTCCGCGATCGGCGACGCGACTTGTTTCGCTAGGAGCTAGTGCCGGGTGAAAACCTTTTTTCACCACCTGCGCCCGACAACAAGGTCGGCGCAATGAAAAAGGTTTTCGGCCGGTTCGTCCGCTCCGGCGCCGACTCACATTAAAATTAACATAAGTGATCTTTCATGGAAGTCGGTGCAGCCCTCAACTTCGATCGAAATTTTTTAAATAAAGTGGTTGAGGGCGGCGGCGGACGACCGCCTGCGCTCTCACCGTTTGGACTGACGCTTCGCGCCAGACCAAGCTCCAAACGGTTGCGAGAGCTCGCTTCAGTCAGATTTGCCGGGCAGAAAGAACACTATCCTAAGCATACAAAAACTTTTGCCCAGTTACTTAGGAGAGTTCGGGGGACGGTGAAAATCTTTGACAAATTAGGGGAATCTATTTAATCTCTTGAGGAAATTCACCATGGGGCGAAGGAGCGAAACAAAATGATTGTTGTTACGGGGGGCGCGGGATTTATCGGAAGCTGTCTCGCGGGAAAGCTGAACGAGCTGGGCAGGGCGGATCTTCTGCTGGTGGACAACCGCGGGACGGAGTGTCCGAAGGCGTCGAATCTCAAGAAACGGAAATTCACGGATTATTTCGAGAAGAAGGATTTCCTGAAGGAGCTTGCGAAAGGACGCCTCAATAAGGAAATCGAGGTCATCTTCCATATGGGGGCGTGCACGGACACGACCGAGACGAATAAGGAATATTTGTGGGAAACGAATTATTTGTACTCAAAGGAACTTGCCGAATGGGCTCTCCGCGAGGGAAAACGCCTGATTTACGCTTCGAGCGCGGCGACTTACGGAGCCGGGGAGCAGGGGTATTCCGATGATGAAGCGGCGATCCCGAAGTTGAAACCGCTGAATCTTTACGGCCTTTCGAAACAGGTGTTTGATCTCTGGGTCCTCGAAAACAAACTGCAGAAGAAACTGACCGGCTTCAAGTTTTTCAATGTGTACGGTCCGAATGAATATCACAAAGACGAAATGCGGAGCATGGTCCATAAAGGGTATCAGCAGATCAAACAAACGGGAAAGATACGGCTTTTTAAATCGTACAAACCCGAGTTTGCGGACGGAGAACAGAAGCGGGATTTTATTTACGTGAAGGACGCGGTGGAAGTGATGCTGTGGGCCTGGAATCATCCCGGGACGACGGGGATTTTTAATCTGGGGACCGGGAACGCTCAAACATGGAACGAACTGGCTTTGGCCATTTTCGAGGCCCTGGACGGCAATCCGGAGATCGAGTATTTCGATATGCCGGACTCTTTGAGGAATCAATACCAGTACCGGACGCAGGCGGATCTTTCGAACCTTCGCAAGGCCGGCTGTCAGCATTCTTTTTCCGTGCTTCGCGACGGAGTGAAAGATTATGTCGCGAATTATCTCGAGAAAAGCGATCCTTATCTTTAATTCACGGATGGAACGGCGGAAGGATTAGCGCGAATTTATGGATGACATGGTTTTTAGAATCAAAGCGGATTTTCTGAAGGGCCTCGCGCATCCGGTCCGTCTTTCAGTCATTGAATACCTGAAAGACGGTGAGGCGAGCGTGGGGAAACTGGTCCAGGTGCTGGGAGTTGAGCAGTCGAATTTGTCGCGGCACCTGGCGGTTTTGAGGGAATTGGGGGTTCTGGAGGCCCGGCAGGAGAAAACAACCGTCTATTACAGCATTCATGACCATGATGTGTTTAAGGTCTTGAGGCCTATTTCCATCGTGTTGAAAAAGAAACTCAGGCGGAGCGAAAAACTTCTGGAAAGCCTGGGAAAAGAGTAGGAAGGTTTGCGTTGAGCTGTCGGAATTACCCGTTGACAGCTCTTATTTTTTGCTGTATATATGAGTTGTTTCTCATATTGTCATAGATGCATTGTTGCGTTACGGGAAGAGTTTTTTTCGCCCTCTTTTGTAGCCTAAAAGCCGCGGCAAATGATTGTTTCGAATGGAAATCCAGGCGGGTTCGAGGTGAGTTTCTATGATTCAGGAAAAAATCGCTTTTGAAGCGGGAGACAAGCTTTATCATTCCCGGCATGGTCTCTGTCTGATCAAGGAGATTACGCGTCAAAACATGCTGGGACGGGATGACTTGTGTTACTGTCTTGAGCCGCTCAAGGAGCAGTACGCGAAACCCCGTTTTTTTGTCTCGGTGGATCGCGTTCAGGAAGCCGGGTTCCATACGCCCATTTCAAAAGCTGAGGCGATGGAAATCCTCGCGTTTTTGAAAAAGGGAGATGAGGCGGGCCGGACGCAAAAGGAAGAGCGTGCCGCGCAAATCCGTCATTTGGCGAAGGAAAATACGCCGGGAGCGCTCGCGAAAGTTCTGTTGATCCTTTCCGAGGTCGCCGGGAGCGACGTTTCTTATGAGGAACGGAAAATCCTTCGTCGCGCCGCGGAAGGATTGAGCCAGGAGTTTTCGTTTATTTTAAAGATTTCTTCCAGGCAGGCTTCCTCTTTGCTGCGAAAGAGTTTGCGGTATTCGCAAAGAAACTTGTGGGTCAAAGAGGTCTTTGAGCGTATCGGGCAAAATGAAGAGAATTGATGAGGAAGCTCAAAGCAAGAGAGTTGTCGCTCTTGTGCCTGAAAAAGGGTCGTTCACCGGTTTCTTGCTGGCCGCCATGCGATTCGCCGAGGCTTTGCAGGTTTCTCTGAGCGTTTTTCTGCCTCAGAAATTCTTTCTGGAAAGACCGCAAAAGGAAATTTTTTACAAATCATTTTTGGAAAGGGAATCTGCCGGCAGCAAGGTCCCCTGGGAGATGGTGGCTTGTGAACGTTCATGGGCCGGGACTCTCGAAAGACTTTCCCCCGGCGAGGATTTTCTCGCGGTTTTAATGGAAGACGGCTTTTCTTCAATAGAAGATTTCCTGCTTGAAAGCCGGTGCCCCGTATTGGCGATACCGGAAAATTTCAACCGGGAATTCAGGCGTGTCCTTTACGCTTCCGTGAGCGGAAGATTGAATGATCAAGCCCTTGGAATCGCCGCGACTTTGGGGAAGCGCCGCCGGTGCCGGTTGAAAGTGCTGACCGCGGGAGTTTCTTCATCCCCTTCTCTGCGCATGGCGCACGCGCGGGCCGAGTATTTTTTAAACGCCTGTAAAGTGAAGGCGGAATGTCAGGTGTCGTTAGGGCGGGTCAAAGAAGCGATCTTGAAATGCTGTGAATCGGAAGAAATGGATTTGCTGGTTTTGGGGGCCAACGAAACGGAAGAGTGGAAAGATCACCGGTTCCGTTCGTTTTCAAAAGCGATCGCCGGGCAAATTGAATGCCCCGTTTTGATCGTGAAATAAAATACGGAAAAGAGTCGCGGAAATAATCCTGCGGCGGCAGCGGAAGGGAGGGCCGTGCGATTAAACCGGAATTGAGTTTTGAAAGCATGGAAGGATTTATTCAGAGATATCATGCGCTGGGGGAGCGATGCTTTATGTGCGAGCGCGTTGTGAAGAAGATTGAACAGAAACAACCGCTGGCGGACGGAGATTTCTATCATATGCGCGTTTGCCTGCCGGCCCTGGAAAAAGCGGGAAAAAGAAAAATCCATCCAGCCAGCACGGGAAAAGGAAAATAAATGAAAATCGAAGAATTGCTTTCTGAATCGGGAATTGTTCTGGATTTCGAAGGGAAAGATAAACGGCAGGCTCTTCAGCTGCTGGCCAGGAAATTTTCAACTTCTTGTCCCAAGATCAGCCAGAAATCTTTGCTTTCAGCGCTTCTCAAACGGGAGGCGTTGGGCTCGACGGCCATCGGAAACGGTGTCGCGATTCCGCACGCGAGAATCAACGCGATTACGGCGTCCAAAGGTTTTCTTGCGATCTCAAGAAAAGGGATTGAGTTCAGTGCGCTGGACGGAAATCCCGTGCACATTTTGTTTGCGATCGCTTATCCCGAGAAATCCGTCGGGGAACATTTGAAGGTGCTCTCGATCGTCGCGAAGCTTCTGAGGGATAAGTTTATCAGGGATTTGATCCTCGCGGCGAATTCTCCCGAACAAGTTTTGAAAGTCCTTGTTGAGGAAGAAGCGCGGGAAAATACCTTGTCGTTTTCGGAAACGGGGAAATGAAAAACGGGTGGCGGCCTCGGGCGGTCGCCCGCCTGAACGGTTTTTGAAATAACACGGAGGAGGAAAATATGTTTTCGCAAAAAGAAAAAACAAATTACGGCGCGTTGAACACGTCATCGAAACCGAAAGGGAGCCAAACGATTGTGAAAGAAGACCGGCTGGTTGAATTCCGGCTCTCAAACACGCGCGCGCAAAGCGTCAGCGTCGGGGGGACCTTTAACCAGTGGAATTCCCTTTCGTTCAGATTGACAAGGGACGGGCAGTGGAATTGGAGAGGCTCTTTGCGCCTGAAACCCGGCCGCTATCAATACCGGTTTTTTGTCGATGGGAAATGGGCGGATGATCCGAACGCCAAAGAAACAGTCGCGAATGAATTCGGCTCGAAGAACGCCGTCCTGGAGATAAAATAAGGGCGTGCGGGAAATCTCGCGGGATGAAAACGTAAATAAAGTTGACTTCGTTTTTTTTCCCGCTATGATGGGCGCCGGTAAATGAGGTCGCTCTTTTTTTGTTGAATCCATTTCGGTGAAGGGAAGATGGTGCGAAACCATCACGGTCCCGCCGCTGTAACTAGGGACGAATTCCGCATAAACCACTGGGGAGCCGGCAACGGCAACCCGGGAAGGAGCGGGAGGAGGATGATCTAGGAGTCAGAAGACCTGCCGAAGAAGGATAGATTTGCCTCCGTGGACAGAGGGAGAGAATCAGGAAATTTTTGAGGATAACAACGGGTAGATCCTTAGCGGATTTTTCGCTAAGGATTTTTTTTTGACTTCGAAAGTTTTCTGAACCGTCTGCCGGGGAGGGGCCGGATTTCGTATTTCCGGCTTTAACCGTCCAACTTTACGCAAGATAAAGGAGGAAGAAATGGCAAGACGGGTCCAAAAATTTCTAAGCGCGTGTTTGATCGCTTCCCTCGTTGTGCTGCCCGGTTCTCAAAACGGGTTTGCCGGCGCCGAAAATCCCCTTCCGCAATCGCAGGAGGGATCTTCTGAAAATTCCAAGAATAAGGAAAATTCCAATAACCGGTGGCCTGCCCGACTCAAAGGTTTTCTGAAAGGGCCTTCGAATGACGAAGCCGAGATTTCAAGTTCCGACGAAATCACCGTGATCGCGTCGCGGCTTTCGAGTTTTAACCCCCGCCTTGAGGATGTCGCTTCCAATGTAACACTTAAATCAAAAGAGGATCTTCAAAGGGGTTCCTATCGTACATTCCAAGATGCTGTACGCGATATCGAAGGAGCCGTTTTTTATGATGAAGTTGGGAATGGTGTCGACTCTGTTTTTTCTCTTCGCGGGTTTAATAACCCGAGCGCTGTCATTTTTTTGGTAGATGGCGTGCGTGTTAATGATGTCGATAACAATACCGCAAAATTGCCTTTAATTCCCATGAGAGATGTTCAATCTCTTCAGGTCGAGCGGGGTTCCTCGTCTTCTGTTTATGGGAGCAATGCGTTTGCTGGTGTTGTTAACGTTACTACGGGGCAACCGAGTCTTAAACCCATCAGTATTTTTGGTGGATTAGAATGGACCAGCTTTCATGGTCTCCGCTTTAATCAAGGGGTTAGTGGAACCATCTGTGATCGTGTTACGCCTCTCGGTGGCAAGCTGAGTTATTATTTTAATGGCCAACGCGACAACGATAACGGCTTCCGAAATCACAGCGCTGTAAGATTTACTTCTTTTGATATTAAGACCGCATACGAGCTCCCCGATGATCAGGGCAAACTGTCCTTTGGAGTGAAACATATGGTTGATGCAATCAATCTTCCGGGGGAAATTACATTGCAACAGTTTCAAGCCGGAAATTTGAGAAGTTGCAATAAACCGCTAGATGGATGGAAATTTAATAATACGGTTGTCCAGCTCGGTGCGGATAAAAAGTTTTGGGATAACCGATTGATGGCTTCGATTATGGCTAGTGAACGGTTAATTAGTCGGAAAACGTTTTCAACCTATGGAACCTGGGCGCCTTTTTTTACCGCACCGTATAATTTTGATCCCGTTACGGATTTTATTCATATGCACCAACGGGACAGGGATCTGACTTGGCAGGTAAAGTATCAGGATCAGTGGAGAGAAATACGCAATGAGTCATTGATTGGTATGGAGTATAGGAGAGGAAACCACATGTCTGTCGAGCAGTACGGGTTTGGAGGGCATGTGCAGGAATTACTGCCTCCTGTAACGGACCATAACGCTCGCTATAGCAATGTGGGCCTTTTTTGGCGTGAAACGCTTGAATTGTGGGAACGCGTGATCCCATATTTTGGGATGCGGCATGACGCTCATTGGATGAATACGAATGATATGTTGACGCCAACGAACAACGTGAGTCAACGCTGGAATAAATCGACGTTATCGACAGGAGTAACTGTTAAACCGTTTAAGTGGGCCGATATTTTTGGAAATTATTCCCAAGGATTTCGTGTCCCTACAATGGATGAAGTGACTCCTTATGCGGGTGCTAATCAGGTTAATCTGCAGTCTGAAGAATCCGACAGTTATGAGGTTGGAACTCGGTTGCGGTATAAAAATCTAGCAGCATATAAATTCAGCTACTTCTTGATCGACGTTAACGATGAGATTCGCTGGGATAGCCTGATGAGCCAATATTTTAATGTGGCCCAAACGCGGCGATACGGGCTAGAACAACGCATCGATGTGAATCCTGTCCAAGAAGTTAAGTTTTACGGCAGCTATACTTGGACTGTAGCATATGTCCATAGTAATGGGGGCTCTAGCGATTTTATGCAAGGGCGTGCTTTGGGACAAATTCCTGCAAATCGGGTTACCCTCGGAGTTGACGTGTGTCCCTTAAAAAGATTAGGTGATCCATATGATGGGTTGAAAATGGGGTTGAATGGAGTGTTTACCGGGAAACAACATCCAGCTGAATACGAAAAATCAAGCCAGGCTGTTTTAGATGCGACGGGAAAAGAGGGACATTGGATCCCAAGCTATTCGGTGTGGGATTTTACGACGTCGTATCTTTGGAGGGGGAAAGAAATCTATTTCAAAATCAACAATCTCTTTGACGAAAGATATTATTCGCGTTCCTACAGTGGAACTTCTTCGGGAAGTGTGATATATCCGGCAGGTACTTATACTTGGGTGACTCCCGGGGCAGGGCGTGAATTTGTGCTGGGGATGAAGTGGGAATTTTAAGTGCGGCCAGAACTTACGCGACCGGAGGGAGCGTCAAGTTCCCCGGCCGCACTTATCCCAGGAGGCCCCGGCCTAGGGGCCGACGTGGGATTACGATAGTATGAACTTAGGCCAGAGGGCGGAGGGAGCGCCAAGTTTTCCGTCCGAATTTACAGCAAAGCAGCCCTTGGCCGCAACATTCTTTGTTGCGGCACTTCGGCTCAACCCCGATGATTGAGCCTGCGCGATTCATATTACAAGGGTCCCAGGCCGCGAATCCTTAATTCGCGGCACTTCGCTCGAGCCCGATGCTCTTCGCTTCGAGGCCCCGGCCATAGCGTAATGGGGCGGACTCTGATTTCGGATTTCTATTTTGCTTGTCTCGGATTGCGATTCGCACTATACTGATTCGCAATCAAACGGAAAAATTTCCGCTGCGAACCCTGCGGTTTTGGGTGGCAGGGGAGTGTTTTAACATAAGACAAAGATTACTTTCAATGGAGGGTAGATCATGTTCCTGACCTTTTTTCCTTTAGTTCCGTTGGCGTTGGCGGGGGCGATTCTTTTTCGAAACAGAATACTGGCCTACGGTTTTCCGGTGGCGATGATTCTGCTGAAATCGCTCTTTACTGATTTTTCAATCATTCACCTGTTCACCCTGCTTCCGCTTTTTGCCGCTGTTTTTGCTGTCCGGAAAGCGATGTCGCTGAAGAAAATGTCGATCGGGAATCTCGCGGTTTATGCTTTCTCGGCAATTTTCGTTTATGAGCTTTTCGCGAGTTTTGGTGTGTGGATGATGGGGAATTGCCTTGCGGGTTATTCCTCCCTTTATCCTCATACTTTGAAGGGACTCGCGGATTGTTACGGCGCGTCACTGCCTTTTATGGCTATTCATTTCCTCCGGGACATTCCGCTTGGGGTCCTCATGATGCTTGGGGCTCTTATTTTCGCGAAAAAATACTCCTTCGGAACTTCCGTGAGATGTTCCGTGAATCAGGGGTCTTGACGGTGAAAAGCATTTCCGGGGTCATTCCGGCTCTTTTCCTGCTCGCTGCTTTTATGCCGGCCCCCGTTTTTGCGGCCGATATCGACGCGAAGGCCGGAGTGGTTCAGCAGCTTAAAGACCTTCAGCAGAGAATAACCGAAATGCAAGGCCAGCAGAAGGAAATCCTTTCGAATCAGCAAAAGATTCTGGCAGAGTTGCAAATACTGAAAGTCCATATTCGAAGAAGAAGCTAAGAAATCCCGTGTCTTCCCAATTCATTTCTTCCAAAAATCACCTGGCGGGTGTCATTTCGCCTCCTCCGGACAAATCCATTTCGCATCGCGCGGTGATGCTGGCGTCTTTGGCCGAAGGGGAAAGCCGGATCCATAATTTTCTTGAAGGGGAGGACTGTCACGCGACGATGCGGGCTTTCTCTCAAATGGGAATCCGGATCGAACGGACGGCGCCCGGAGAGCTTTTGGTTTGCGGAAAAGGACTGGAGGGCTTGACCCAGCCCGTGAAAGAATTGTATCTGGCGAATTCAGGGACGACGATGCGGCTTCTTCTCGGAATTCTGGCCGGCCAGCCTTTTATTTCGACGCTTGCGGGCGACGAATCACTTTCCAAACGGCCGATGAAACGGGTGACGGAGCCTCTTCGGAAAATGGGAGCTAAAATCCAGGGACCGGAAGACGCCAATTTTTCCCCGCTGACGATTCGGGGAGGGAAGCTGAAGGGGATTCAATTTTCGAGCGAAGTTGCCAGCGCGCAGGTGAAATCCGCTATTCTTCTGGCGGGGCTTTTCGCGAAAGGCCTGACTCAGGTGAAGGAGTTTTTACCGTCCCGGGACCATACCGAAAGAATGCTGAATTTTTTCGGAGCGAATTTCCGGAAGGAAGGGAATGTTTCAATCATTCAGAAGACGGACCGGCTGAATCCGCAAGAGATTTCAATCCCCGGAGATATTTCGTCCGCCGCTTTTTTTATTGTGGCGGCTTGCCTGGTCCCCGACTCGGAAGTGATGATCAAAGGGGTCGGATTGAATCCGACGAGAACCGGGATCCTGGAAGTTTTGAAGGAAATGGGGGCGGAGATTACCATTGAAAATGCACGGGAGGATTGGGAGCCTGTCGGGGATTTGAGGGCGCGGACTTCCGGACTGAAGTCCGTCAAATTAAACAAAGAGAAAATTCCTTTTTTGATTGATGAACTTCCCGTTTTGATGGTTGCCTGCGCCCTGGCTCAGGGAAAGTCCGAAATTCGGGGGGCTGAGGAGCTTCGCGTAAAAGAATCGGATCGAATCCGGGCGATGTGCGAGAATCTCGGGAAACTTGGAGTTGAAGTCAAAGAACTTCCGGACGGGTGCGTGATTCAGGGAGGGGGAAGCTTTAAAGGGGGGAAAGTTTCCGGTTTTGGAGATCACCGGATTGCCATGTCGATGGCCGTGGCGGCTTTGAAGACCCCGGACGGCATTGAAATCTCGGGGAGCGATTGCGTCAACATCTCCTATCCCTCTTTTTTCAAGGACTTAGGGGGGCTTTGAACGTTCCTTACTCTATTGACACCCCCTAGATTGTTCGGTATACTTCCCGCATTGAATTTTTTTAAAAAAGTTTGAGAGACGAAAAATGATTAAAGCGCTTGCCCAGTGGATCGATAAAGCTTTCGGGTTCCTTTCAACGGATATCGGGATTGACCTCGGCACGGCCAACACCCTTTGCTATGTCAAAGGCCAGGGGGTGGTTTTGTGTGAACCTTCCGTCGTGGCGATTGAACGCGGGACCAACCACGTCGTTGCGGTCGGGGAGGCCGCCAAGCGGATGTTGGGAAGGACTCCCGGAAACATTATCGCGATCCGGCCGATGAAAGACGGGGTGATTGCCGATTTTGATATCACGGAGGCCATGCTTCGCTATTTTATCCGGAAAGTTCACAAGAAAAGGACTTTGATCAGTCCCCGCGTTTTGATCGCGGTTCCGAGCGGAATCACCGAGGTGGAGAAACGCGCGGTCAAGGATTCCGCGGAAAGAGCGGGGGCGCGCAGTCCGGTTTTTCTCGTGGAAGAACCGATCGCGGCGGCGATCGGAGTGGGGCTTCCGGTTCAGGAACCTTCCGGAAGCATGATTGTGGATATCGGAGGAGGAACGACCGAGATGGCCGTTATTTCGCTTTCGGGGATCGTTTTTTCCAAAAGCATCCGGATCGGCGGAGATGAATTTGATGATGCGATCATCAATCACATCAAGAAAAGCTATAATTTAATGATTGGTGAAAGGACGGCGGAAGACATCAAGATCCGGATCGGTTCCGCGGCGGCTTTGGAACCGGAGATGACCATGGAAGTGCGGGGGAGAGATATTTTGGCCGGGCTTCCCAAGACGATCACGATCACAAGCCAGGAGATTCGCGACGCGCTTTCCGAACCTCTTTCATCCATTCTCGAAGCCATTCGCATCACTCTGGAGAGGACTCCTCCCGAACTTTCGGCGGATTTGATCGACCGAGGGGTTGTTCTTGCCGGAGGCGGCGCTTTATTGCGCGGATTGGATCGGCTGGTCAGCGAGGAAACCGGCCTTCCGGTGCATATTGCGGAAGATCCTCTGACCGCGATCGCGCTTGGAACCGGAAGGTACCTGAGCGATATTAACCTCCTGAAAAAGCTCCAAGTCAATACCGGCACTTCCCCCCAGAAATACGAACGTTAAATCCGGGCCCGCCCGCTCGTCCTTTAGAACCGTCTGAGAGAGAAATCTTTTTGCCGCCGAAGGCCGGGCCGTCGAAAACGTTTTTGGTTTTAACCCGCGGGGTTTTGAAATTCAGTGGAAAGAAAAAGACCTTTTTTGGTTATTGCCGTTGTTCTCATCCCTCTGCTTTTAGCCGGCCATTACACTCCTTTCGGTGAAGTTTTCAGGTCTTTTTTCTTTTCCATGACCAAACCGGTTCTTTCCGTGGGAGGAATTCTCCGGCAGAATTTGACGGCGGTGTCCGATGGAGTGCGCGATGTTGCCTCCCTGTTCAGTGAAACCCGGGAGCTCCGGAACCGGGTCGCCGCTTTGGAGAGCGAGAATGCCGCGCTCCGGGACCAGGAGTATGAAAACAACCGTCTCCGCACGGCTTTGGATTTAAAGAAAAGGATTTCCTACAAAACAGTGGCTTGCCGTGTCCTGGCGCGGGACGTGACGCATTTGAGCCACTGGGCGCTTTTAAACAAGGGAAGCCGCCAGGGGATTAAAAAGGAAATGCCCGTTGTCAATGAGGCCGGGCTGGCGGGAAAAGTGGTGGAAGTCGGGGCTCAGACATCCCGGATGATTCTTTTAAGGGACATGGAGGCCCGGGTCAGCGCCTTGATCGAGAGAACAAGAGATGCCGGGCTTGTGATGGGGAACGGGGGTTCTCTGCTTGAGATGAAGTTTATCGATCTGGAGTCCGACGTGAAAGTCGGAGATGTGGTGATCACCGCGGGTTTGGGAGACGTCTATCCCCAGGGGATTTTGATCGGGAAAGTGGAATCCCTCGCCCGGGATAAAAAACAAATGCATCTCGTCGCCCAGGTGAGGCCCGCCGTGTCTTTTTCGAGGCTTGAAGAGGTCCTATGCTTAAACTTGCCCCCCCGAGAATAATTTTTATCGTGCTTTTAACGTCGCTCGCGTCTCTTTATCTTTTCCCTCTCTTTGCGATCTGCGGGATTAAACCGGATTTTCTCCTTCTGTTTCTGATTTTTTATTCTTTCCGCGTGAGTTGGAAGCAGGCTCCCGTTTTGGCTTTTCTGATCGGCGCGATCAAAGACATCCTTTCGGTGCGGGTCTTCGGGATGGAGACCTTTGCCCTGGTTTCCGCGGGATTTCTCGCGAGATACTTGATGGGGAAAATTGAGCGGGAAGATTTCCTGATTCTGGTTTCGGGAGGATTTGTGTATTCGATGTTTTACGAGTTTGTCTGTGCTGCGGAATATGCTTTTTTTGAAAGGTCCTTTACCGTTTTTTCATCCCAAATGGTTCGCGGATTCTGGAGTTCTCTTTATACGGTCTGCTTCCTTCCGGCCGCGTTTGTTTTCTTTGAGAAATTTTCCGGCGATCGAGCTTCCATTTTCGCGGGAAGGGAAATCCGCTGACCATGCGGGAATTTGGATTTCGTCTCGGGATTTTCCGTTTCTTTGTTTTTGGAGCGCTGTTTTGTCTTGGCCTGGCGCTCTTCGATATCCAGGTCCGTTGCGGTGGAGAATACCGTGATCTCGCGAACCGAAACCGGATCCGGCTGCTTCGTCTGGAAGCTCCCCGGGGAGATATTTATGACCGCAACGGCGCGGTTTTGGCCACCAGCCGTCCTTCTTTTGATGTGTTTGTCATTCCCGAAGATTTTGATAAAAAGAACGCCGGATTTTTATCCGAAGTGCTGGGACTTGCGAAAGAAAAAATCCTGGCAAAAGTGACCCGCCTGAAAGACGCGCCGTTTGTTCCCGTGCTGCTGAAGCGGGACGTAAAGAAGAATATTGTTTTCAAACTGGAGGAACGGAAACCGGAGCTGGAAGGGGTTTCCGTTGAGATCCGGCCGATCCGGTTTTATCCTCAGGGGACTTGCGCCGCGCATGTGCTCGGGTATCTGGGGAAAATCTCGAAGCGCGAATACGAAAACCAGCCGGAGGAGGATCTCTACCGGTTTGATGACTGGATCGGGCGAAGCGGCGTGGAGAAGATTTTCGAAAGAGTTCTGAAAGGCGAGGATGGCGGCAAGCAGATTGAGGTGAACTCCCGGGGACGAATGATCCGGATTCTCGGCGAAAAGGATCCGGAAGCGGGTTCCGATATTTTTCTCACGATTGATTCCAAGTTGCAGGAAAAAGTGGCCCGGATTTTCGGGGAACGCACGGGATCGGCCGTTATTCTGGATCTGGAAACGGGGGATATCCTGGCGCTGGTCAGCAAGCCTGATTTCGATCCGAATGTTTTTGTTTCGCCGCGTGAGGCTTCGGAACGCGCGAAAGTGTTTAAAAATCCTTCTTCGCCGCTTCTCAATCGCGGGATTTCGACGGGATATCCGCCGGGTTCCGTTTTTAAACTGGTGACCGCGATTTCGGCTTTGGAGACGGGAACGGTTCCGCCGGCGAAGCGATTTTACTGCAAGGGATCCTTCAGGCTCAGTCCCCGGTCGAGGGCGTTTCAATGCTGGCGGGCCGAAGGACACGGGGCCGTCAATTTATTTGAGGCGATTGAGCAATCCTGTAACGTTTATTTCTATAATCTCGGAAGCCGCGCGGGGCCGGATTCCCTGAGCCGGTACGCGCATGAGCTTGGACTCGGGGAGCCGGTGGAGATAGAACTTCCGAACGTTTCTCCGGGGGTGATTCCAAGCCGGGAGTGGAAGAAAAAAATATATCATGATTCCTGGTATGAAGGGGAAACACTCAATTTTGCGATCGGACAGGGCTATGTGCTGACCACTCCGCTTCAGATCCTGCGGCTGGTCGGTTTTCTTGCGACAGAAGGAAACCTTCCGGAAATCCATATCGAAAAAACCGGGAAGAAATCCGGAAAGATGAAAAAGCCGGCAATCCGCCCCGGGAATATCCGGCTGTTGATCAAAGCGATGAATCGGGTGATTCAGACGGACCGTGGAACCGGGCAGTTGGCCCGGGTGGATTTTATGGAAATGGCCGGGAAAACGGGGACGGCGCAATCGCCGCCCAAGGAACCGCATTCGTGGTTCGCGGGGTTTTTCCCGTATCAAAACCCGAAGTATGCTTTGGTGGTATTGATTGAGCACGGAGGTTCCGGCGGGTTTTATGCCGCCAAACTCAGCAAAGAAATCATTCTGGGAATGAAGGAATTGGGGACTTTCGATCCGGTCCCCGGAACGGGCGGTGCCAATGTTTAGCGTTGCGTATTGGAGAGAAAAAGTTTTCAGGGGGTTTTACTGGCCTCTTTTTTATACGGCGGTCATGATTTCTCTCGTGGGAATTATGGCCATTTTCAGCGCGTCTCATGAACTTCCGGGAGACTATGCGATGAAACAGCTGGCTTGGCTCGGAATTTCGGTGCTGGCTTTGTTTGCCGTCGTGCGGATCGGATACCGGACACTGCTTGGCTATTCGTACGCTTTTTACGTCATTTCGATCGTGCTTCTTCTGGCGGTCATTGCCATGGGGGACATGCGTTTGGGGGCGCAACGGTGGATTGAGCTGGGCCCTTTTGTTCTTCAGCCTTCCGAGTTTGCCAAGATTGCGGTCATTCTGACTCTCGCCCAATATTTGGGTGAACGGGCCCGGAATCGTTACCAAACAAAGCGGTTTCTGATCGCATTTTTTCTGGTGGCGTTTCCGATGGTGTTTATTCTGAAACAGCCGGATTTGGGGACCACGTTGATTTTTATTCCGATTCTGTTCTGCGTCCTTTTTCTCTGGGGGGTCCGGCTGAGGTATTTGATTGTCACGTCCCTGTGCGCTTTGGCAAGTTTTCCCGTTTTTTGGGTTCTGCTGAAGGGGTACCAGAAAAGAAGACTGCTTGTGTTCCTGAATCCCGACGTCGACCCTCTGGGCGCGGGATATACCGCGATTCAATCTAAAATTGCCGTCGGCGCGGGGCAATTTTTCGGGAAGGGGTTTCTTCAGGGCACGCAAAACCGGCTTCGCTTTCTTCCGGAACACCACACGGATTTTATTTTTTGCGTGATTGCCGAAGAATGGGGGTTTGTCGGGGGATGCCTCATTCTGATGCTGTTTGCTCTTCTTTTTGTCAGAATGATCCGCGTGATTGAGCGGACGAGCGACACCCGCGCCCGATTGATTACGGCCGGCGTGGTTTCCATGATCTTTTTTCAGGTGGTGATCAATATCGGAATGACGATGGGCTTGATGCCGATTACCGGTCTCCCGCTTCCTTTTGTGAGCTACGGGGGATCTTCGCTGGTTACGATGTTTATTGCCGTGGGCCTTCTGATTTCCATTTATAAGGACCGCTCGATTTTCTGATTTCCGAAGACCTGAAATTCCGCCGTGAAACAGCGGAAATTCCGGAAGATCCGGCCAAAGTACAGAATGTCCGGAAACGGCCGAAAATTATTAAGAATCTCCCGTGAGCTTACGTTTCAATGGGGAGAGAATGGATGAAAATGAGAACAGTGGGGAAGCTTTTTTTCTTGATCGTTGTCGTGCTGGCTGTTTTGCTTGCGGGGTTTGGAGTTTATCAGCTGGCGAGACGGATCGGAGAGGCTTCGGTTTTGAGGAAAGTGATCGAGCGTCTTTCCGCGGATTCGCGGATTGCCGAGGTTCTTGTGACTCAAAGCCGGCTCAATGAAGAAACCGGCAGGATCGAGACCACGATTAAATTTTTGGAGTATGACGCGAAAGGGAACCCTCTGCCGCCGCGATATTTCACGTTTCAGGGGAATATTATTCAATTCCAATCGCTTGTCATCCGGTTTCAGGATAAACTGGTGCGGCGCGGGAGCGGGATGCAGGGGAAAAGCGCGTATCTTTTTCTCCGGGCGTTTGCGTTGGACGGAAAGAACACCCAGGTGTTTGAAATTACCGAAGTGGATGAAATCCCCGCCGGTTATAAAATTTCCGGTCTGCGAAACGAATATGAGAAGCAATTGTGGCAGGATTTTTGGCGGTACGCTTTGGATCCGTCGATGCGAAGTAAAATCGGAATTAAAAACGCGCAGATTGAAGCTCCCGGCTCCCTGTTTTTGCCGGGGACGATTTACACGATCCGGATCGAGCATGACGGAGGCATCCGGATTGACGCGGAACCGGTTCCCGAGATTCTGAAAGGCGAGAAAATTCAGCCGGATTGAGATGCGGGTTTCGAACGGGTGGAACGAACGGAAGGGTTAATACGGGAAAGAGGATGGAATCATGAATAGAAAAGTTTATTTGCTGGCGTTTTTTCTGGTCGCGCTGGCGGCCGCGTTGATCGGCATCAAAGTGATTCACGGCGGGCAGGTGGTTTCGTACACGCCCGCGCAGCATTTGTGGCGCGTGAGCATGATTCTGAATATTGCCGGACAAGGAGCCCGCGCCAAGGTGCGGATGACTTTGCCCAAGAAGACGCCGAGACAGATTATTTATAACGAGCATTTCGAAGACGCTCAGATGAGTTTTTCGATCAGTGACCGGACGGTGACCGGGAACCGGATGGGTTATTGGCGCTCGGAACTTCTCGACGATTCAAGATCGATTCAATATTCTTTCTCCACACAATTGAAGAGCGAATCCTTTTTGATCCCGGAGAATCTCGAACTGCCGGAAGATCCGGTCGCGGCTTACCCTCAGGAGCTTCAGCCCTGGCTGAACGCGTCGGAATTGATTCAATCCACGGATCCCAAGATGAAGAAACTGCTCAAAAAGATCATAGGAAAGGATAAGAGGACCCATCTTGTCCTGCGGCGTATTTTTAATTTTGTCGTGTGTGAGGTCAAATACCAATCCGAGATCGGAAGCAAGGACGCGAAGGAAACGCTTGAGAAATTAGTCGCGGATTGCGGAGGGCAGACAAGGCTTTTCGTCGCGCTAAGCCGCGCCGCGGGAATCCCTTCCCGCATGGTGGGCGGATTGATTATGAATGACAGCGTGAAAAATATCACGCACGTGTGGGCCGAGAATTACATCAGCGGAACCTGGGTTCCTTTTGACACGACCAACGATTATTTCGCCTATCTTCCCAACCATTATCTGGAGCTTTACCGGGGCGATACGGCGCTGATCCGCCATCTCGGGCTTTCCAAGATCGAGTATTTTTTCAGTATCCGGAAAGAGAAAATGCCGCCGGTGGACAATCCGTGGTCTCTTTATGTCTTGCCGATCCACTTTCAGTCTTCCGTTAAATTTCTTCTGCTGATTCCGATCGGGGCTTTGGTCGTGACTTTTTTCAGAACGGTTTTCGGAGTCGCGACTTTCGGGACGTTCGCGCCCATCCTTTTGGCGCTCGCGTTCCGGCAAATTTCCCTGGGCATCGGGCTGTTGTGCCTCGGGATCGTGATCTTTTTCGGCTGGATTTTGCGAAAGATCCTGGATTCACTGAAAATTCTGGTGATCCCGAGACTTTCCATCATAGTCACCATGGTGATTATTTTCATTATGGCGATGAATGTCGTGGCGTTTAATCTCGGGCATCAGAATATTCTTTACATCACTTTGTTCCCCATGATTATTATCACCTGGACGATTGAGCGCCTTTCGGTGATTCAGATTGAAGACGGGACCAAGGCGGCGTTTAAAGCGGGGGCCGGGACGATTCTGGTTTCGGTCGCGGCCTACTACATTATGGAAATACGGGAATTGCACGCTTATCTTTTCGCGTTTCCCGAACTGCTGCTGGTGGTGATGGCCCTCCTCCTGCTTTTGGGGCGCTATACGGGTTTCCGCGTTCTTGAACTGTGGAGATTTCGCGAGTTTAAAAAGGCGCGTCGCAGGGATATTTTATGATCGGATTTAAAACGGTAAGAGAGCTCGGATTGCTGGGGATGAACCGGCGGAATGCCGAGTATCTTCTTCCGAAGAATGAGCGAAGACTGTACCCTTTGGTGGATGACAAGCTCAAGACCAAAGATCTTCTTTACGCCCACCAGCTTCCGTCTCCGGAACTTTATTTCGTCATCCGCCACAATTTTGAGGTGAAATATCTCCGGGAAATAAAATTCCTCAAGGAATTTGTGATTAAACCGGCCCGGGGCGCGGAGGGGCGGGGGATTTTGGTGATTCAGGGGAAGACCGGGGATCAATGGCGGAAGGCGAGCGGGGCTTCGCTGTCCATGGGAGATATCGAATATCACGTTTCGAATATCTTGGCGGGCCTTTATTCGCTTGGAGGCGTGACTGACATTGCGTTTATTGAATACTGCGTCCGCAGTCATATTATTTTCCGGCCCGTTGCGTTTCAGGGGGTTCCGGACATGCGGGTGATTTTGTACCGGGGAATCCCCATGATGTCGATGCTGCGTCTGCCGACCAGGGAGTCGGACGGAAAAGCCAACCTTCATCAAGGGGCTGTGGGGGCGGGCATTGATATTTTGAGCGGTGTGACGCTGGGCGGCGTTCATCGCAATTACTTGATCGACCATCATCCGGACACGAATGTTCCGGTTGCCGGGTTGCGCATCCCTTTCTGGGACGAGATCCTCGAAACCTCGGCCAAGGTTTATGAGGTTTTCAGGCTCGGATATTTTGGGATCGATTTCGTGATCGATCATCTGCTGGGACCTTTGATTCTGGAACTCAACGCGAGGCCCGGTCTTAACATCCAACTCGCGAACCGGGAAGGACTGTTGCCGAGGCTCAGGGAGATTGATGCTCTCGGGCCCGGGGTTGAAGATCTGAAATGGGAGCGGCGGCTTGAAATTTCCCGGAAGATTGCCGGGAAGACAAGGGGCCGGTTCTGATCGCCGGCTGAATTTCAAAGCCGGTTCATGATATAATCAAACGCTGAAAACCCGGAAAACCGCATTTCGGGAGAATATGAGGGGAGTCATGACACGATCAAAACTCATTTCCATGTTTTTCATCGGGTTGCTTGTTTTTATTGTGCTTCAAGTCTTCATGATCTTTTCTCCTTTTGTGAAGGTGATTTTCGGGGCGGCGATCCTTACTTTTTGCTTTTATCCCCTTTACGTCAGATTGAGACGGCTGTTGAAAAAACATGACGCGCTGGCGGCTATTTTAATGACTGTTTTTATTTTTCTTGTGGTCATTCCGCCGGTGATCGGAATTATCGTGAGCTTGACCGGACAGGTGATTGAACTCGGGCAATTCGTGTCGGATTACATCCGGAAGGGGGAATTGGGCCGTTTGATTGATTCCGTGAGAAATTCCCCTGCCATGCAGAGTGTCGAAGCCCGTCTCGGTGCCTGGGAGCCTTTAAAACAAAACATCGCACAATGGGTCCTGGGATCGGTGAAGTCTCTTGGGAATTTCATGACGGCCCAGGCCGGGGTCATTACCCGGAATGTCCTGCTATCGGTCGTGAATGTCTTCTTCACCTTTTTTCTTGTTTTCGTTTTTCTTAAGGACAGCGATAAAATTTACAATTTTTTCTACCAGCTGGCTCCTCTGGAAGAAAGGAACAAGCGGGCGATTTTCAACGAAATCAACGGAACTTTTTCGGCCGTTATCCGCGGCCAGCTTTTGACCAGCCTGGTCCAGTCGGTTATGATGGGGGCGGTGTTCGCGATTTTGGGGCTTCCGCTTCCCATCTTCTTTGCCGGAGTCACCTTTATCGCGTCATTGATTCCGATTGTCGGGGCATCGTCTGTCTGGGTCCCTTTTGTGATTTATCTTGCCGTGATTCATGAATACGGGCGCGCGCTGGCGCTGTTTCTGCTGGGGGCTCTCTTGATCAGTTTTATCGACAACCTGCTGAAGCCGGCTTTGATCGGGGAAAAGACCAAGCTGCCTTATTTTCTTCTGTTTTTCGGGATATTGGGGGGGCTCAAATTGTACGGTTTTCTCGGAATTTTTCTCGCGCCGGCCGTGCTGTCCCTCTTTTTCGCGCTCGCGAAAATTTTCAAGGAAGAATATTTGCTCCGCTAAATTCTCCTCTCAAAAGACTCCTTCCGATCTCCCGCCGGGCCCTGCGTTGCAGGGAGGAATTTTCTCTTGAGGGGTAAAGGCTGCTCGCGGAGGGATCGAGGGGATTACTTTTCCTCTTTCAATTCCGACATGTCGATTCCGCCGTCAGGGAGAGGAATGTCAATGGAGGGGATCGGAGCCGTGAGCATGTGCGCGGCGCCTCCCAGGGTGTCTCCGAGTCCGTTCCAAAGTCCGTAGGGGAGTCCCATCACCATGTCGTAGACGCTTCCGCTTTGAATGGAATCAAAAGGCCTTGAGAGAATTTCCGTCCATCCGAATCCGAGATTGGAAAGCCCGTATTTGAATTTTGACCAGGTCTTGCTGCCATAGGTTGTTTCTTTTGTCCACGGGCTGGGATCGGCGGCGTGCGCGACGGAAATGAAGAATACTAAAAAAACAAGGATCAGAGATGTTTTCTTCGGCATTTCTAGAACTCCTTTTGATTGAAAAAGAAAAATGGTTTGTCGAAAGCGTTCGGGAGGAGATCAAAGATCGTCATTGTGGGTCCCCGGAGCTCCGTGATAAGCCGGGATGGGTGAAGTGATGACGTCCCAGGCGCCCCGGATGATTTTTTCACTCGCGCGATAGAGCCCGACGAAGATTCCCTTGAAAAAACCAAGGCCGCACATCGGATTTTCAAATGTTTCATCGTAACCGTGATAAGCGAGTTCGACCGGAGATTGAAGGATCCCCGCGAGTCCTCTTAAAAGCATCCCTCCGGTTTTCCCCGGATAGTCCTGCGCGTTCGCTTTTTCATTCAGCCATTGATTCATCGGGTCCAGACGGGCCCATCCCGCGAACCACAACATGGCGAGAACCAGCATGAAGGATATTGTTTTGTCCCGCTTCATTTTATTTCCTCCAAAGCTTTGATTTTCCGCCAATATACATGCTAAGCCTCGATCAATTCAAGATAAAACTGTGTAAATTTTGGGGGATACGGAAAAGGCGTGGACAAACCGGTTTGGGCGCGAATCCGCGACCGTCCGGGGAGGAATCGATCAGGCTTCTTTTCTGAGAAAAGGCTTCAGAGTCGCAAGCATTTCCCGGTGAATGAACCCATTGGTGGCCAGGATCTGAGGATCATAGATCGAATAAGGGTTTCCCCGGAAATCGCTTAATTTTCCGCCGGCTTCACGGACAATCAAACTTGCCGCGGCGGTGTCCCACGGGCTGAGTTTCATTTCCCAAAAGCCGTCGAAACGTCCCGAGGCAATGTAGCAGAGATCCAGCGCGGCACTCCCGGTTCTCCGGATGCCGTGACAGCGGGTCATGAAGGCTCCGTAGATTTTCAGGTAATAGCTCGCGTGAATTTTCCGGTCATACGGGAAACCGGTGACGAGCAGGGATTTCGAAAGAGATCTTGCCTTTGAAATTTTAACCGGTTTTCCGTTCAGAAACGCGCCTTTTCCTTTTTCCGCGAAGAAAAACTCATTCCGGAACGGGTCCAAAACGCCTCCGAAGCGGATTCGCCCGTTCTTTTCACAGGCAATGGAAACACAGGCGGTCGGGAATGTGTGGGCGTAATTGGTCGTTCCGTCAATCGGATCAATAATCCATTTATAGGGAGACCGGCCTTGAGGCTCCGATTCCTCGGCGAGAATGGCATGGTCCGGGAATTCCTTCTTGATCGTCCGGATGATATCGGCCTCCGACTGCTTGTCCACTTCCGTGACCAGCGAGAGACCGTCGTCACTTTTGATGTCAATTCTCTGAATCCGGTGGATCGAACGTCGGAGAAGTTTCCCCGCGTTTGTAATAGCTTTGATCAGAACTTTTTTTAAACGGCTATCGAGATTTTCCATCTTTATCTATTCCGCTGCTTCCGTGCATTGCTGAAAACCGATTGAAAAGGGCGGGCTGTTTTGCTACTATAGGCCTGCTTTTTTGCTGAAGTTAAGCCAATTCACCGGGTTGCGGCTTTTCAAACCCGGGAAAAATTGAGGCTTAATTTACGTTAATTCATCTGTTTTGTCAAAAGGAAGTTTTTAACCTTAGAGCGTCTAGCAATTGGACTGTGAGTTTTCATAGCGACCTTTATTTTGTTAGACACTCTTGGAAGGAATCCAAATGCCTTACACGATCACGCTGATTCCCGGTGACGGAATCGGCCCCGAAATTTCCGAAGTAGCGAAGGAATGCATTGAAGCAACCGGTGTCGAAATCATCTGGGAAGAAAAAACGGCCGGTGAAGCGGCGATCGAAAAATACGGAACGCCGCTTCCGGAGGAAGTCATTGAGTCCGTGAGAAAGAACAAAATTGCCTTGAAGGGGCCGATCACCACGCCTATCGGAACGGGGTTCCGCTCGGTGAATGTCGCTTTACGGCATGCCCTGGATCTTTACGCCTGTCTGAGGCCTTGTAAGTCTTACGCGGGAGTCTCCTCGCCGTTTAAAGGAGTGGATCTGGTTGTGGTTCGCGAAAACACGGAGGATCTTTACGCCGGGATTGAATTCAGGCGGGGAGAGCCGGTGACTGCCGAACTCATTGATTACATCGCGAAGAAAAGCCAGCGGAAGATTCGTGAGGATTCCGGAATCAGTATCAAACCGATTTCGATCTCGGGGACGCAGAAAATTGTCCGGTTTGCTTTTGAATATGCCAAAGCCAATAAACGGAAGAAAGTAACGGCGGTTCATAAAGCCAACATCATGAAGTACACCGACGGTCTTTTTCTGGAAGTCGCGCGTCAGGTCGCCCAGGAATATTCCGGAATCCAGTTCGAAGACAGAATTGTGGATAACTTGTCCATGCAGCTTGTGATGCGACCGCATGAGTACGATGTGCTGGTCCTTCCGAATCTTTACGGGGATATTCTCTCCGATCTTTGCGCGGGGCTTGTCGGAGGGTTGGGAGTGGCTCCGGGCGGGAATATCGGGGAAACCGGCGCGGTGTTTGAGGCTACTCACGGTTCCGCGCCGAAATACAAGGGGATGAACAAGGTGAATCCTACCGCGTTGATCCTTTCCGGCGTGATGATGCTGCGGTATTTGGGAGAAAAAGAGGCCGCGGACCGTCTGGACCAAGCGGTTGCGGAAGTCCTTCGCGAAGGCCGGGAAGTGACGTATGACTTGAAACCGGCGCGGAACGATCCTTCGGCCGTCGGAACCCGCGAAATGGGACAGGCGATTATTCGAAAAATTAAAGCCGTCTAAGTAACCGTACATGAGTTTTTTAACATTTGAAGGCAAAACACGAAATCCGAATATCGAAGCACGGAACAAACTCAAATGCCTAAATTCGAATTTTCAAAACTCTTCCGTTCAAACTTTTGGAACCTTCGAATTTGTTTCGCTTTTCGAATTTCGCGCTTCGGATTTCCCGGTCTTTTGAGTTATCCGAATCGATTTAAAATCCGCAATGACTTATGCATGCTTACTTAGTAGTGCGGCAACAATATATTTGTCGTTTTCGATTCAGGGCGACTACCGTGCCGCGAACCCGTAAAAATAGAATTGACGCGATAGGAGCTTCTGCCCTGCGCTCTAATATTTACAGCTGTACGAAAGGAATTTAAAAATGAAACGATCTAAGGTGACGGTAGTTGGAGCGGGATTTGTCGGAGCGACAACGGCTCAGCGAATCGTTGAAAAAGATCTTGCCGATGTGGTTCTGATTGACGTCGTGGAGGGGTTGGCTCAGGGGAAGGCTTTGGACATTCAGCAGTCCGCTTCCACGGAAGGGTTTGACGCCCGTATCACCGGATCTCATGATTATTCATCGACCGAAGGTTCGGATGTGACGGTGATTACGGCGGGATTGGCCCGCAAGCCGGGAATGAGCCGCGAAGATCTTCTTTTCAAGAATGCCGAAATTGTTTCTCAAATCACGGAAAAGAGCGCAAAACTTTCTCCCGAGGGTCTGATTGTGATGGTGACGAATCCCCTGGATGTGATGACGCACCTGGCCTGGAGACGATCGGGATTTGAAAGCCGGAGGGTCTTTGGGATGGCCGGAGTCCTGGATTCCGCCCGCTACAGCTATTTTATCGCGAAGGAACTCGGCATTTCCATGAAAGACATTCGCGCGATGGTGCTCGGAGGACATGGGGATTCAATGGTTCCGCTTCCCAGATATTCGACGGTGGACGGAATTCCGCTTGAAGAACTTGCTTCGGAAGGGACGATTTAGGCGATCAATCAAAAAACCCGGAACGGAGGCGCGGAAATCGTTAATTTGCTGAAAACAGGCAGCGCTTTTTATGCGCCGTCTTCTTCGGCTTGTGCGATGGTGGAGGCGATTTTGCGTGATTCAGGGAGAATCCTTCCTTGTTCGGTTTATCTTGAAGGACAATACGGCGTTCGGGGGGTGTACTGCGGCGTGCCCGCGAAATTGGGCCGGGCAGGGGTCCTGAAAATTGTCGAACTTTCGCTGAATAACGCGGAATCGGAAGCGCTCGGAAAATCCTCCGGGGAAGTTGTCCGGAGCGTGGAAAAACTGACCGGAGCCGGTTTGCTGAGTTGAGAGTGTTCCGGCGTCAGCGTTTTTTGTGGCGAATTCCCGTATTCCGGATAGAATAAGCCCGCAACCGGGCAGGCCGGAAGAAGAATTGAAATTCTAGAGACAAAGACAGGGAAAGGGCATGGCGGGGAAAGAAACAAAAGGGCGTACGCCGAAAGAGCCGGCGAATTTTTCAAAAGGTCTTGAAGGAATTGTTGCTGCCCGAACGGCGCTTAGTTTCGTGAACGGCAGGGAAGGGCGCCTCTATTACCGCGGGATTGAAGTCAGTGGCCTGGTGAAGCACTCGACTTTTGAAGAAGTGATTTATCTTCTTTTTTTCGGGGAGCTTCCGAAGGAAGACGAATTGGAACAATTTTCGAATGATTTGAGCCGCGCCCGTTCTCTGCCGCCTGACATTGAGCCGATTATTCAACTGATTCCGACGCATGTCCATCCGATGTCCATGCTGAGGACTGTGGTCTCGGCGCTTGCGCTCTACGATCCCGACGCGGATGACAATTCAAGGGAGGCGAATTTAAGGAAAGGATTGAAGCTGGTGGCGCGTGTTCCTACGATTCTGGCGGCTTTTGACAGGATCCGGAAGGGGAAAATCCCCATCGCGCCGAGGCGGGATCTTAACCATGCGGCGAATTTTCTGTATATGCTGACGGGAGAAGTTCCCGAGCCTCTTCACGCGAAAGCGCTGGACGCTTATTTGATCTTGCTCGCGGATCATGGTTTGAATGCGTCAACCTTCGCCGCGAGAGTCACGATATCAACCCTGTCGGATCTTTATTCGGCACTGACCGCCGCGATCGGAACTCTGAAGGGGGATCTGCACGGTTCGGCCAATCAGCGGACGATGGAAATGTTTCTTGAGATCGGTGATTTGAGTCGCGTCGAACCTTACTTGAAAACGCTGCTTTCCCAGAAAAAGAAAGTGATGGGGTTTGGACACCGGATTTACAAGAGTCAGGATCCGAGAGCGGTCGAGTTTAAAAAGATCGCCCGGGAAGTTTGCAGGGGGACTTCTTTTGAAGTGCTGTACCGCATTTCCGAAAAACTCGAGAAAATCATGTGGAAGGAAAAGAAAATTCCCTGCAATGTGGATTTCTATTCCGCGTCCGTTTTGTACGTGATGGGGATTCCGATCGATCTTTTTACGACCGTTTTTGCCGCGAGCCGTGTGGCGGGCTGGACCGCTCAGGTTCTGGAACAATTGGCGGATAACCGTTTGATCCGGCCCGAAGCGGATTATGTCGGACCGATCGATCAGCCTTATATGCCAATCGGTAAAAGATGAAGCGCCTTCCTGAAGGGGAAGCGGCGGTTGCGGAAAATTTTGAAAGCGGTCATGATCGTTTTTAACAAAAGCCAAGTCAAAACAACCAAGAGCCGGGGGATTTTGCTTTTTGCGCGAGATCGCGGGTTCAGAGCGTAAGAGCAGAAGCCGGCAAGGAGAGAATCGTATGAAGCGTTTAGCAATCAGCATTTTATGTGTCCTTTTCTTTGCGTCCGCGGCGCATGCCGCGAAAGGAGAACTCCTGGTGGCGGATTTTAACCGGGGGGAGCCGCCCAGCAATATCGGGGGGGATTACGGGACCTGGAATTCCGCTCCGAAAGATCCTTCGCAAGGATGCTATATGTTCGCGGAACCGGACGATTTCAGGGATTCCAAAGAAGGCTATTGTCTCCGTCTCGATTATGACGTTCAGTCCCAAAGCCCCGCGTTCAATGGTTTCTGGATGAAACTCAAAGGTGTGGATCTTTCCGGTTATGACATCCTGTCGTTTTGGGTCAAGGGAACTCCGGACAGCAAGTTTACCCAGCGTTTCAAAATGGAACTCAAGGATGCGGACGGGAAGCGGGCCGTGTATCCGGTGGAGGGAATTACTTCAAACTGGAAAGAGATCCAAATCAATTTCAAGAACACCACTTCTCCGGTCAATTGGAAAAACATGTCCGAACTGGTTCTTATTTTCGACGATATTCTCGCGACCTATAAAGAGGGAGCGATTTTCATCGATCAAGTGACTTTTAAAAAGAAATGAGGCGAGAATGAAACTCTTTAAGATTTTACCGCTTTTTTTGGTTTTGCTCGGAGTGTTTTCGTTCAATTTCGCGGGAGCGCAGGAGCCGGCGGCGGCCTCCGCTCAGGGGAAGAAGACGCTTGTCGTGGATGATTTTGACCGGCAGGTGTCCGATAACAACCTGAAGGGGCTGACGCAGGGGGACGAGGAATATCCGGGGGGATGCATTCCCTCGTTTGTCGCCGATTCCCAATCCGCTTTCGGCGGCCGGGGCGCTTCTCTGAAGCTTGAGTATGATGTGACGCCGCCTAATTCTTTTTCCTACTATTGGTCCAAGCTTGGGCCTTCAGGGGAAGAGATCGGCACTTCCATGCCGGTGGATTTAAAAGGGTACGATCTGGCGTCTTTCTGGATCAAGACGAGTGTGGACGAACCCGCTTTTGTTTTTGAAATTCATGAAGACACCAACAAGGACGGACGGTTTACTTTGGGGATTGACTCCGTTGCCAGAGTGTCCCCGTATCGTTATCTGACCAGCAAAGATACGAAGCAATGGAGGAAAATCACGGTTCCGTTGAGTGATTTCAAGAAAATCGAGAATTGGGATCGAGTCCTTGAAGTGGTTTTTGTCTTTGAGAATAAGAAGCTCAAAGAGAAAAAAGGTTTCGTCTATATTGATGATATTGTCTTCGCGGTAGAGGATTCCAACGCTCCCAGCAAGGGATTTAAGGCTTCCGGAAATCAGACGAGTCAAAACTGAAGTTCGGGACGGAGATTCCGTTAATAGGGACGGAAGTCCTCTTCCGCGGAAGGGGAAGGGCCCGGTGATAGGAGAAATGCTTGCAATTTGTGTTTCCCTGAGTCCCAGGGAGGGAGAGCCCGGATGAAAGAACTTTTGACGCGGAATCTGGATCCCGCGTATGATCAATATCTGATCGGCCGTGAGCGGGATGCCGTGAAGGCCATTCAGGAATTTCAGGCAAGAACGGAAAAAAGCCTTCTGAAATTCGGACGATTTACCATCCCTGCTTTTCTCAAGCCCCACTTGATTTCCCCTTCGCAGGAAAAATCGGTTCGATTGGTTTCCGAACATCTGATCGGGATATTAAACAAAGTCATCGACCTTTTCTTTCGAGACCCTTCTTTTAAAGATCTTTACCCTTTATCCGGAGAGGCCCGGGAATTGATGAACCTGGATCCCGGTTATTCGAAGAATCTTGTGACCGCGAGACTGGACTGCCTGCTGGAAGGGGAGCGCTTGAAAATTATCGAGGTGAACACGGGGGCTCCCGCCGGGATGGGGTACGCGGACCTGCTGGAGCAGATGTTTTTCGAAACTCCGGAACTTTATGAGTTTTTTGAGCTGCATCATATCAAACGCGAGTCTCGCGCCGAAAAACTTCTGGAAGCGCTTTTGGAGACGTACGGAGAATTCGGGGGCGGGTACGAAACTCCGAATATTGCGATCGTGGACTGGAGAACGGTCCGCACCCGGCCGGAATTTGAGGCCCTCCGGGAAGTTTTCGAGCGGAAGGGATTTAAAACGGAGATTGCCGACCCCCGGGACCTCCGTTACAAAGGGAAAAAACTTTATTATGACAATTTCCGCATCGATATTCTTTACCGGCGGGTGGTCTTCAGCGAATTGGCGGAACGGCTGGATGACGTTTCCGAAATGATCCGGGCTTGCAAAGACCGCACGGTGTGCATGGTCAATCCCTTCCGCTCGGCGCTGGCGGGGACGAAGGGGGTCCTGTCGGTTTTGACCAATCCGGCGTATGAATCGCTTTTTACCGACGAAGAGAATAAAGTGAAGAGAAATTATTTTCCCTGGACCCGGCGCATGCGGGACGCCGAAAATTTTTACGGGGAACGGAAAATTTATCTCATTGATTTTCTCAAGGACGAAAAAGACACGCTGGTGTTGAAGCCGTCGGAAGGTTACGGCGGCAAGGATGTGTGGATCGGGGCCGAAACGAGGGGGGAAGATTGGAATGCGGTGATTGACCGGGCGTTAAAAGGCGATTGGGTTGTGCAGGATTTTGTTCCGGTGCCGGTGGTCACGATGCCCGTTCTGGTCAATGACCGCCTTGATTTTTTGTATAAGAAGATTACGTTCAGTTCCTTTGTGTTTGGAGAAAAAACGGTTCAGGGGTTTTCCAGAGTGGGGGATGATTCGGTGATTGCCGTGGCCCGGAACGGAGGGTTGATCCCCTGCATGGGAGCCGAAGAGATTACCCACCGCTGAAAAGAGATTCCTCCCTTCCGCTCTCCCGGTTTTTGGGGCTATTTTTTTTAAAAAACCCTTTCAAGTTAAAAGTGACTGTACTAAAATAAAACCGCGTGAATGTCGTCGAAGGGTTTCATGGAGAATTTTTTGCTAAAAAAGAATCGGAAAGAAGAAATCCTGGACCTAAAATGAATCCCAGAGTTTTTACCCTGCAGGAAGCAAGCACGTTGATCCCCAATCTGGAGCAAATGCTGGATCAGCTTCTGGATAAGAAAAAGCAAATGCAGAAAATGCACGATCAGCTACTGGTTCTGGATCTCATCACGGGCGGCGGGGTCCCGGACTATCAGTCCCCGGACGGGAAAGAATATGTTGAAAAATCCGCCGAACTCGAATCATTGATCCTTTCTTTTGAAGAGGATATTTTAAAAATTAATCAGCAGGGTTGTTTCCTCCGAGATCTTGAGCGAGGGATCGTTGATTTTTTTTATGTGCACAACCGGGAACTGGTTTATCTCTGCTGGAAACGCGGGGAAAAGAAGATCCGCTATTATCATGACCTGGACGACGGAGACCGGAACCGGAAACCCCTGTAGCGGTGGCGGAGCCGGACCGGCCTCGCGGATTTTCCGACCGGAAGAGCGAAACGGTGAACGTTTGGGATGAAGGAGGAGGAAACGAATGCTGCTTGCCAAGAAAGCCTTTCTGACGAAAGGGGTTGGAGTTCACAAGCATAAGCTGACCAGCCTTGAGCTTGCGTTGCGCGATGCGAAAATTGCTTCGTACAATATTGTCCGCGTCTCCAGTATTTTCCCGCCGCACTGCAAATTGGTCTCCAAAGAAGCGGGGCTTAAATATCTGATGCCGGGGCAGATCCTTCATGTGGTGGTGAGCGAAAGTTCGACGGATGAACCCAACCGTCTGGTTGCGGCTTCCGTCGGGGTGGCGATCCCCAAAAATCCGGCTAATTACGGGTACCTTTCCGAGCATCATTCCTACGGGGAAACCGAGGAAAAAGCCGGCGATTACGCCGAGGATATGGCGGCGAGCATGCTGGCGACGATTCTGGGCGTCCGGTTCGATCCGGAAGCCAGTTATGACGCGAAGAAAGAACTTTGGAAGATCAGTACGGAGATTGTGAAAACGGCCAATATCACGCAGTCCGCCATCGGCGAAAAGAACGGGAACTGGACAACTGTTGTCGCGGCCTGCGTCCTCATTATGTAAACTTTCGGTGAGAGATCCCCTGCTTCAGGATGTAATCAATCCTGGAGTTTCTCGATTTTAAAACCCGCCGGCTCGGAAAAGACAAAAAGTTCATCCGGAACCGAAGCGTTGATTCGCCAGTCTTTGACGCTGAGACGGATTTCCCTCCCCAACGTTTGCTTCGTCACGATGATTTGCGTGGGGAATTCTCTTCCTTCCTTGTTTCTTCCGGGCTCACTCCAGACGATTTCCAGATAAGGGGTCCCGCTGACGGAATAGCGGACATCTTTTTCGATGCGCAGCGAGCGGCGTTCGATCCAAAGCTCCCTTTCTTTGAAAAAAGTCTGTCCCGCCGGGGCGTAGCAGGAAAGGATCCAATGAGGCGGGGAGTCCGCGATTTCGAATTTTTTATTCTCCTGTCTTACGGGTTCCGGGAAAAGGATTTTTTGAAAATCCTGCGGAGAAATTTTTAATTCAAAATCTTCCTGAGCGATGGAATGTTCCGGACCGGTGAAAATAGTTTTCAGGCGCGGGATCCTGAGCCAGAACAATCCGTGATCCGCCAGCAGAGTCAGATGCTGGGGATTCAGAGGACTGAAGGCCTTGAGATAAAATCGCCAGGGACTTTTTTGCGCCGCGAGCTGGGCGGACACCTGAGACGGGGATTTTGAACGGAAATCCGTAACGGTGAGGGTGAGATAAGCTTTGAGTGTCCGGGTTTCTTCCAGCTGTCGATCCACCCGATCCGGCAGTGTTTGCCGGGACGGGGAAGCGGTCGCGCGCAAAGTCTGACTTGGGAAAAAAATCACCGGGATCAGATAGACAATCGCGAACAGGAACCTAACCTTGGCCGGAAGCATTGGCTTGGTTAAGGGATTAACGCTCAATATCTCCCCGGATAAATTTCTGGACGAGATTGCGCGCTTCCGCGTCCGAATACTGTTTCGGCGGATGCTTCATGGTGTAAGCCGCAATGGAGGTCAGGGGACCTCCGATTTTCCGGGTCCTGGCGATTTTGACGCAGCGAATCGCGTCAATCGCGCAACCGGCGCTGTTCGGAGAATCTTCAACCTGAAGGCGGACCTCCACGCTGACGGGAAATCCGGAAAATCCTTTTCCTTCGATCCTGAGGTAGCAGACTTTCGCGTCGTTGAGCCAGGGCACATAATCGGACGGGCCGATATGGATATTGTCTTCCGGGAGAGGAGTTTCGAACTGACTTTGTACGGCTTCTGTTTTTGAAATCTTTTTCGAACGGAGTCTTTCGCGGTTGAGCATGTTTAGAAAATCGGTGTTTCCTCCCACGTTCAGCTGATACGTCCGTTCGATGGTTACGCCACGGTCTTCGAATAATTTAGCCAGAGTCCTGTGCAGAATCGTTGCCCCAACCTGGGCTTTGATATCGTCTCCGACCGCGGGGATTTTTTTCTCTTCAAACCGGCGGGCCCAGATAGGATTGGAAACAATAAACACCGGCATGCAGTTGATGAAACTGACTCCCGTCCTGAGACAGGCTTCCGCATAGAATTGAGTGGCTTTCTCCGAACCGACCGGCAAATAATTGAGAAGGACTTCCGCGCCGGATTCTTTCAGCGTTTTTACGACATCCGCGGGTTTTTCATTTGCAACGACAAAAGTGCGTTCCGGCGGATATTGGGCCATGTGCTCGGAAACGCCGTCCAGAAGGGTCCCCATTTTTACCGATATCTTGCTTTTCGAAAAACCGTGTCCGTTAAGCAAGGGAAGCGTGCAATTGGGGGCTTCCTTCAGGGCCAGGTCGAACCTTTTCCCGACTTTCCGTTTGTCGATGTCAAAAGCCGCCACGACTTCAATGTCGGTGGGCTTAAATCCTCCGATATCGTAATTCATGATGCCGGTAATTTTTTCAGCGGTGACCTTGCCGTTGTGCTTGTAATACTCGACGCCTTCAATCAGGGAGGAGCAACAGTTGCCGACTCCCGCAATCGCGATTTTAATCTTATCCATAATTTTCCATGTCTTGTTTTTGGGAACGATCGTTGAAAACCCGATAGGTGGGGTAGCCCCGATCAAATCCTTTTTTCGAAACCGTTGAATAGCGGAAAAGACTGAAAATTCCCTAAACCGGACGTTAAGTCCTTTTATTTTCTAAAGATAAGTCAGGATTATATCCGTTTCCTGCCTTTGAATCAAGTTAAAGCGAGAAGTTTTCCGGAAATCCAGGCAGGGACCGTTTTTATTGCGGATATTCTTTGAAATGAATTGCTTCTATGCTAAAATCAGCCGCAATTGAAAGCGAGGGATTATGGTATCAATCGAAGATTTTAGAAAGCTGGAATTCCGTGTCGCGGAAATTCTGGAGGTAAAGGATCATCCTAACGCGGACCGGCTGTATGTCCTTGAAATTCTTGTGGGAAACGATAAAAAACAGATCGTCGCGGGTGTTAAGAAGAATTATACGGCTGAAGAACTCAAGGGGAAAAAAGTCGTTATCATCAATAACTTGGAACCGGCGGTCATCCGGGGCGTGGAATCGCAAGGGATGCTGCTGGCGGCTCAGGACGAGAACCTTCTCAGTGTCGTTGTTCCTGAGCGAAATGTCGCTTCAGGGGCTTCCATCAGCTAAGACCCCGGCGGTTCAGAGTCTATCCGTGAAAATCCAGAAAAACAGTTCTTTTGAACAATCCGGCACATTGAAAGGATCCCGACGATGGCAATGATCAAACCGTTTCAGGCGCTTCGATTCAATACCTCAAAAGTGGCTCTTGAGGATGTGATGGCGCCTCCTTACGACGTGATTTCTCCTCTTGAACAGGAAACTTTATATTCACGTAGCGATTTCAACACGGTGCGCCTGATTCTGGGACGGCAGAACGCTTCCGACCATGAATCGGAGAACCGCTATACCCGCGCGAGAGATTTTCTGAAAGATTGGACCGGAAAGGGAATTCTTGCGGAAGAGAATCGGCCCGCCTTTTATTTGTATGAGCAAATTTTCGGATACCCGTCAAGACCCGCTGAGAAAAAAATCCGGAGGGCGTTATTCGCGCGGATCCGGCTCGAAGAATTTTCGGAAGGGAATATTCTCCCCCACGAGAGAACGTATTCCAAACCGAAAGAGGACCGGCTGAAGCTTTTAAATGCGACGGAGACGAGCCTTTCCCCCGTTTTCGGCCTTTATGAGGATTCCGGAGGGGAGTTGGAAAAACTTTTTTCGACCTTCCGGGGAAACGCTCCCCTGTGCAAGGTTGAAAATGTGCTGGACGCGGAGCACCGGCTCTGGAAAATAACGGATCCGGCCGCGGTTGAGAAGATTTCCGGCTTGTTTGCGGCGAAAAAGATCGTTATCGCGGACGGTCACCACCGCTATGAAACGGCCGTGAACCACCGGAATGAAAAAGGCGTGGACCCGCGGGCCGAGAATTTCTGCAATTACACACTGATCGCTTTGGTGGAGGCGGAGGATCCGGGCCTCCTGGTCCTCCCGACGCATCGCGTGATTAAAAAGATTAAAAATTTTTCTCCGGAAAAGTTTCTTCAGGCGTTGGGCCCGTATTTTGAAGTCCGTGAAATCCGGCGGGAAGAGCTCCTTCATTTCACGGAGACCTGCGGGACGGCCCGGAAAGAATTCGGGTTTTGTTTTGAAAACGGGAAGTGTTTTCTGGCCGGGCTGAAAGCTTTTTCTCCGGTGGAGCCGTTGATGCCTGAAGGGAGGTCCCGGGCCTGGTGCGAGCTTGAAGTGAGTCTGGTGACGCACGCCGTTATTGAAAAACTTTTAGGTCTTGAAGAATCCTCCTGGCATGACGGAATTGTGTATTCTCATAGCGCGGACGAAGTGTTTCAAAAAATGGGGAGCGGAGAATTCTCTTTGTCGGTTTTTCTCCGGTCGATTCCCGTTTCCGGAATCTTCGAAGTGTGCAAGATGAAGGAGTTGTTGCCGCACAAATCGACTTATTTCTATCCCAAACTTCCTTCAGGTCTTGTGTTTTATCCGCATTGGACAACTGGCAGTTAGCGTAAAGGAGACTTTCCATGGAAATCAATGTACCGGGAGGGAATATGTCCCGCTTTCGGAATCCCCAGCCGGCGGTATTTATCTTGATCGGATTGATTGCGCTGGTTTTCGCTTCTTTGGGGACCCTGATCTACACGATCGAACCCGATGAAGTCGGAGTGATTCAATGCTTCGGGAAATACACCCGGACGACTCAGCCGGGACTTCATTTCAAATTGCCGTTTGGGATCGAGACGGTAAAACACATCAAGGTGACTCATGTGTTTAAGGAAGAATTCGGATTCCGGACTTTAGGCCCCGGGATTCGGACCACTTATATGAGGGACGATGCGGCTCCCCGGGGAAAAACCAGTCAATCCGCCCTTTTGGATCCTGAATCCCTTATGTTGACGGGGGACTTGAATGTGGCGGAAGTGGAATGGATTGTGCAATACCGCGTCAAAGATCCGGTCCTTTACGCCTTCAAAGTCAGAAATGTTCGTGAGACTCTGAGGAATATGTCGGAAGCCATTATGCGGCTCGTCGTGGGGGACCATACGATCAACGAGGTTTTAACGGTGGGCCGGGACGCCATCAGTCAAATGGTTCATCAGAAACTTCAAGAGGTCCTGGATGGTTACCAGACCGGGATTTTGATCACCAACGTGGTGTTACAGGATGTGACGCCTCCGGATCCGGTGAAGCCTTCCTTCAATGAAGTGAATGAAGCCAAGCAGGAAATGGAAAAGACCATCAATCAGGCGTGGGAAGAATATAACCGCGTTATTCCTAAAGCGCACGGTCAGGCGGAGCAAGTAATACGCGGCGCGGAAGGATATGCCCTGGATCGCGTGAACCGGGCCCACGGGGATGCGGAGAATTTTCTTAAAGTGTGGGAAGCTTATAAGGATTCCAAGGAAATCACCCGCACGCGGCTTTATCTGGAAACGATGAAGCAACTGTGGCCTCAGATAAAAGGAAAATACGTCATTGATCAGGATGTGAAGGGGGTCTTGCCTTTCCTGAATTTGGCGGATCAAAAGCAGGAAGGGGGGAGCCAGTCATGAAATCCATAATGAATCTAGCCGGTTTTCTTGCGTTCTTTTTGGCGTTGCTTGTTTTTAACAGTGCTTTTGTGGTCGATGAAACCAAACAGGTGGTGATCACTCAATTCGGGCAGACGGTGGGCCAGCCGATCAAAGAGGCGGGGTTGCATTTCAAGATCCCTTTCATCCAGAAGGCGAACTATTTCGAAAAACGGATTCTGGAATGGAACGGATATCCGAATGAAGTCCCCACCAAGGATAAAAAATTCATCTGGTTGGACACAACGGCCCGTTGGAAAATTGTGGATCCTTTGCTTTTTCTGCAATCGATGGGGACGGAATCTCATGCCCAGTCAAGGCTGGATGATATCATAGACGGAATGACGCGGGATTTGATTACGAGTCAGAACATCAATGATATTGTGAGGAATACCAATCGGATTATGAACGTTGCAAAAGAGGAAGAAGACGTTACGGGAGAAGACCAGATTGAGCAGATTGCGGTCGGCCGGGATAAGATCACCCGGGCTATTCTGGAGAAGGCGAAAGCGATTGTTTCGGAATACGGGATTGAACTGGTGGATGTGCGGATCAAGCGCCTCAACTATATTGCCCGCGTGCAGCAGAAGGTTTTCGAGAGAATGATTTCGGAAAGAAAACGGGCCGCCGAGAAACTCCGTTCCGAGGGGCAGGGAATCAACGCCGAAGTCGAAGGACAAAAGGAAAGAGAGTTGAAAAGGATCCAGTCGGAAGCTTACCGCAAGTCTCAGGAGATTAAGGGACAGGCGGACGGAGAAGCGGTTAGAATTTACGCGGAGGCGTATTCGAAGGATCCCGAGTTTTATAATTTTCAAAAAACCTTAGAGCTCTATCCCGAGACTCTTAAAAATAGCGCTTTCGTTATCTCAACGGATGCCGAATATCTTCGGTACCTGAAAGGGAAAAATGAAAGTCTGGAAAACGCTTCGTGACTTCTTGCGTTAAAAAAGATTGACACCGTTCGGGGCCCGGTTTTTCGCGGTCAGGGCAGAATGGGATCCTCTTGAGCTACGGGACGGAGCTTTCAGATACTTCCGCAAAGGGACTTTTGAAAGCTGTTTTTGAAGAAAAAAAGGTGATTTTTCCGGCCGGTGGGATGTCTCTTTACCGGAAGGGAATCATTGTTCCGCTGGCGATCCCTCTTCCTTTTCGAGATCCTTTTGAGGTTTATCAGAAAGTTTCCGGAAAAGGGCCCACCGTTTTTTTAGACAGCACGCGGTTCCATCCGGAGACCGCCACATATTCTTACATCGGTTTGCGTCCGTTCTCGCATTTTGAATTCCGGACCGGAAAAAATCCCATCGAACAACTTCGGAGGTTTTGCGGCGGCTGGAAGGGGCGGGCGTGGCCCGAGTTCCCTCATTTCACCGGAGGGGGCGTCGGGTTCTTAAGTTACGAGCTTTCCCGTGATCTTGAAAAGGTCCGTTGGAGCGGCCGCGAGACATTTTTGGGTTCTAAAATCCATCTTTTATTTTTTCGGGATCTTTTTGTGTTTGATTTTCACGGGGAAAGAATGCTGGTCCTGACGAATCTTCTGCCGGATCGCGACGGTTCTCCTGAAAACGCGCTGAAAGCCGCGCGAGAGAGAATCCGGGACCTGAAAGAGCTTTTTGCTCGCGATTCTTTGACTTCTCCCGGCAAGGGAATATCGGCGGGGAATTTTCGAAGCTGCTGCAACAGCCGCGAGTTTGAGTGCATGGTGAGGAAAGCCAAGGAATATATCCGGCAGGGGGATATCTATCAGGTGAATTTATCCCGGCGTTTTTCCTTTGATTTCAAAGGAGATCCGTTGAAGCTCTACGGGCGCTTGCGGGATCTGAATCCGTCGCCTTTTTCCTCGTTTCTCGATTTCGGAAAGGTTAAAATTATCAGCGCCTCTCCGGAGCGCTTGATCCGGCTGGAGGGAGATCATTGTGAGACCCGGCCCATTGCGGGGACTTACCGGAGAGGAAAGACTTTGGCCGAATCCCGGAAACTCTCAAGGGCGCTTCTCAGGGATTCCAAGGAGCGGGCCGAACATCTGATGCTGGTGGATCTTGAACGGAACGATTTGGGGAGAGTTTGCGATTATCGTACGGTCCGCGTTGAGAAAATGATGATGCTCGAGAAATATTCGCACGTGATTCACATTGTGTCCAGGATCTCCGGAAAACTGGCAAAGGGAAAAGACCGGTTTGATTTGTTGAAGGCGATGTTTCCGGGAGGGACCATCACCGGTTGTCCGAAAATACGGAGCATGGAAATTATCGATGAACTGGAATCTTCTCCCCGGGGGCTTTACACGGGGTCGGTCGGATATCTGGATTTTGGCGGCAATATGGACTGGAATATTGTGATCCGGACAATTCTCCTTCAGGGACGACGGGGGTTTGTCCAGACGGGGGCCGGGATTGTTCACGACTCAAAGCCGGCGAAGGAATACCGGGAAACCCTTCACAAGGCAAAAGCGCTTTTCTTGGCGCTCGATCGCGCGGAGGAATAAGCAAGTTTTTTTTGATCCTTTACGGATGGAATTTTCAGGAGATTCATTCGGATGATTTTGCTGGTGCTTCGAAAAGCGGGGTTGCGAGATCCGGAACGGTTCTTGATCGAATCGCTTCAAGCGGAGACGATATTCGTTTTTGAAAGTCTCCGCGCCTATCGGGGGATCGTCTTCAAACCGGCAGAACATCTGAACCGGCTTTTCGCCTCCGCTCAGACGGCAGGATTGAAAATTCCCGTTTCGCGGGATGATCTGCGAAAATTTCTGAACAGGGCCGCAGCCGGGGCGGACGGAGGCGATTGCTTTCTGCGCCTGACCGTTTCAGAGGACAATGTTTTTATCTTAATCACCCGTCGCGTTTGGCCGCCCGAGATCTACCGGAAAGGGATTTGCCTCCAAACCACTGCCTCAAAGAGAAGTCTCTCTCACGCCGTCCCTCCCGAGACAAAAACTTCCTGCTATGGACCGGAAGTCCTGGCGAGCCTGGGGATGAAGCCCGAATATTTTGAAACGTTGTTTCTGAGTCCGGAAGGTTTTGTCCGGGAAACAAGGAACAGTAATCTTTTTATGGTGAAAAAAGGGTCTTGTCACACGCCTCCTTCCGTCGGGATTCTGACGGGAGTGACAAGAAATTTTGTGATGGAATTCGCGGGGGAAGAAGGCCTGGACGTTCGGGAAACTCTCATGACCCGTCACGAGCTCTTTAATGCCGATGAAGTTTTCCTGACGAATACTTCCGGGGAGATTATTCCCGTAAGAGAGATTGATTCCAGAAAGATCGGGAGGGAGATCCCGGGATCGCGGACCCGGCGGCTGATGAAAATATTCCGGCGGAAGGTTTTTGAAACGATAGGTCTTCCGACCGGCAAGAGGAGGGATCGATGAGCGGCGGGCTTATCGAAAACGGTGTGCTGCGGAAGAAAACGGGGCCGGATATCTGCGAAACCGTGCCGTATACAATGCGGTTTCTTGAAGCGGAAGATCTCCCGCGAATTATGAAACTGCAGGGGATTGTCGCCCGGAACCTTCCGGATCACGAGATGTTCCGCATTGATTCGGAGGAGTATTTTAAAAGGCATTTTTCCGGCGCGCATAACGTGATTGGAGTGATTGCGGAAGAAGAGCTTTCGGCCTATTGCGTGATTTCTTTTCCGGGTCTGGAAGGGGATAACTTCGGAAGGGATATCGGACTGAAACCCGAAGAGCTTTCAAAAGTGGCGCACATGGAGACCGTGGCTGTGCACCCCGCTTATCGGGGGAATTCTCTGCAAAGAAGGATCGGCAGGATTCACCTGGATCTTCTCAGGACGATGGATTGCGAACATATCTTGTGTACGGTGTCTCCCAAGAATTATCCAAGCCTGAGAAATTTATTCTTTTTCGATTTTACGATTCGCGCACTGAAGGTTAAATACGGCTGGATGCTCAGAGGCATTTTGTATAAAAATATCAGGAATCCTTCGAGATTTGTTCCAACAGAACGGGTGTTGGTGGATCATTCGGATGCCGAAGCCCAGCAGAAACTGATCGAGAAAGGATATATCGGCTTTGAAGCGGTCAGGGGCGGGGGAGGATTCCGGATCGCTTACGGAAGATGAGAAACGGTTTTGACATAGACCTGCCGTTCCCTCGGGCCGTCGAATTCGCAGAAATAAATGCCTTGCCAGGTTCCAAGCGCCAGCCGGCCGTTTTCCACGAGAATTTGCTCGGAACAGCCTACAAGGGATGATTTGATGTGACTCGGGGAATTTCCTTCACCGTGCTGATACCCCGTTTCCGGGACGATCCGGCGCAGCCCGTACAGCAAGTCTCTGACGACACTCGGGTCCGCGTTTTCATTAATGGTAATTGCCGCGGTGGTGTGGGGCGTGAATACGACGCAGAGACCGTCACGGCATTTCAGCCGTTCGACCGCTTTCTGAACGTCCGCGGTAATATCCATCAATACTTCTTTTAGCGCGCTGCGCAGTTGAATCCGCTCAAGCATCCCCGGGCTTCTCCGAAACAGTTTGCCGGTTCGAATTCGGGAGATCCTTTGATTCCGGCTGTTTTAAAATTCAGAAATAGACCTTTATTTGAAAGGGCTGTTGGTATTATGATATTCGAAATTCAAAGCGGGGGAAAGCCTTTCGCGGGATTATTTTTTATAACGGAATTTGGGGCGGAATCAAAGATAAGGAGAGGAAAAGAATGTTGAAAGTCAAACGAGCGGTCATCAGCGTTTCCGACAAGACAGGAATTGTTGATTTTGCCAGGGGGCTTACGGAATTGGGAGTTGAGATTCTTTCTACGGGAGGAACTCTCGCAACTTTTGAAAAAAACGGCATCAAGGCTTCTTCGATTTCATCTTTCACGGGTTTCCCGGAAATTCTCGACGGACGCGTCAAAACGCTTCATCCCAAGATTTTCGGAGGGCTCCTTTTCCTGCGGCAGGAGAAGAAACACGTCGATCAGGCGGCGGAACACGGAATGGTCCCGATCGATATGACGGTCGTCAATCTTTATCCTTTTGAGCAGACGATCCGGAAAGAAGGAGTGACTTTCGAGGAGGCCATTGAGCAAATTGATATCGGCGGGCCCAGCCTTCTTCGGGCTTCCGCCAAGAATTTTCATTCCGTCGCCGTGCTTTGCGATCCCGCCGATTATGAATGGGTTCTTAAAGGATTGAAAGGGGAAGGCCTTTCGGAGGGTGATTTGACCCGGCTCGCGACGAAGGTTTTTCAGCGAACCAGCGCTTATGATCGCGCGATCGCCGCCTATTTTGAGGGGGGTGAGAAAAAAGAGTTTTTCCCCGGGCGTTTGAATTTTTCATTTAAAAAAGGGGCGGCGCTGCGTTACGGAGAAAATCCTCATCAGAAGGCCGCGGTTTACCAGGCCGACGGGGAAAAAGAGGCATTGTCCATTCGTTCGCTTCACGGGAAGGAACTTTCTTACAACAATCTGGTGGATCTGGAATCCGCATGGGACGGAGTTCAGGAGTTTGAAGAGCCGGCCGCTTGTGTGATCAAACACAATACGCCTTGCGGAATGGCCGCGGCCCAAAACCCCGAAGAAGCGGTCGCCAGCGCGATTGACTGCGATCCGGATTCGGCATTTGGGGGAATTGTCGGCCTGAATCGTGCCTGCGGACTGAAAACGGCGGAGATGATTCTCTCCAAGCTGGGTTTCCTGGAAGCGGTGATTTGCCCGGAATTTGAAAAGGACGCGTTGGAGAAGCTTTCGGCACGGAAAAACCTCAGGCTGGTTGAAGCGGTTCAGACGAGAGATTTTCCCTTGAGCTATCGGTACTCGAAATTGGGGCTTCTGGTTCAGGAGTCGGATCCCTCGTTGAAGAAGGGATGGAAAGAGTTTCGGGAAAAAGCGAACTGTATCACCCGGAACAAACCTTCGGAGGAGGATTTGGAGGAACTCTTTTTCGCGTGGCGCTGCGTCAAGGTCGTGAAATCCAATGCGATTGTTTTATCGAAGGGAAGAAAAACGGTTGGAATTGGCGGGGGGCAAGTCAGCCGTATTGATGCGGTCAAGATTGCCTGTGAAAAAGCGGGAGAAAAAACGCGCGGAAGTTATCTGGCGAGCGATGCTTTTTTCCCAATGTTCGACAGTATTGAGAAAGCCGCTCAATCGGGAATCCGGGCGATCGTGCAGCCGGGAGGTTCCATTCGCGATGCGGAAGTCATTCAGGCCGCGGATCGGGTGGGTCTGATCATGATTTTCACGGGCGCGCGTCACTTCCGGCATTGATCCTTTTTGCGGGGAGAGCCCCTTTTTTATGAATTACAATGATTCCCTACGGTATTTGTATTCCTTTCTCAATTTTGAAATAAAAACGGACTACGCCTACCGGAAAGATTTTCACCTCAAGAGAGTCCGATGGCTGCTCAATGCTTTCGGAGATCCGCAGAAGAAACTTCGTTTTGTTCTTGTGGGAGGGACGAAGGGGAAAGGGGCAACGGCCTGTATTTTGGCTTCCATCCTTTCATCGGCCGGATATCGAACCGGTCTTTACACGTCTCCCCATCTGAAAGAGGTCCGCGAAAGGATACGGATCGGCGGCGAACCGGTTTCGAAAACGGATTTTGCGGAAGTGCTGCGGAGGATTAAAAACCGTCTGAAGCGCGGGGTCCCTGCCGTGTTTGGAGATTTTACGTTTTTTGAGATTTTGACCGTTGCCGCGATATTGCATTTTTCGAAAAAAAAGGTCCGTCTCGCAGTTCTTGAAGTAGGCCTCGGAGGCCGCCTGGACGCGACCAACGCGGTTCATCCGCTGGTTTCGGTATTGACTCCCATCAGCTACGATCATATGGACAAGCTCGGGAATTCCCTGACGGCGATTGCGGGGGAAAAAAAATCGATTGTCCAAACAAACGGTTTTCTGGTTTGCGCCGAACAGCCGGCATCGGTCCGGAGCCTGCTGGAAAAATGGGCGCGGAAACAAAACGCAAAAGCTTTTTTCCTGCGAAGGGATTTCCGTTTCCGGAAGGATTGCCTGACCGAATTGGGATCTTCGTTTGAAATGTCCTGCGGTCCAAAACGGCTGAAACATCTTTTTTTGTTTTTGCCGGGAGAATTTCAGATTGAAAATGCCGCGTGCGCGATTCAAGCAGCCGAAATTCTCGCGGTGCATTGGGGATTCCGGATCGAAACGGCCGCGTTCCGGAAAGGACTTCTGAACGTTTCTTGGGAAGGCCGGTTTCAGGTGCTCAGCCGGAATCCTCTTGTGATCGCGGACGGAGCCCATAACGGAGCTTCGATGCGGGCGCTGAGGAAGAGCTTGAAAGCGATTTTCCCGGGCCGGAGCATTATCGTTATTCTCGGGATTTCAAATGACAAGGATTTTGGACGGATTTTCCGTGAATTGGCTTTGCTCAGTCCGGAGCGTGTCGTGGTGACTCAGGCCGGCAATGTTCGCGCCATGCCTGTCCGGAATCTGGCAGAAAGAGCGTCAGGGGTGTTCCCGGAAATTCAATCCGCCTTTAGCCTTAAAGAGGCCTTGAATACGGTGCTGCGGAGCGGACATTCAGAGAATCTTTTCCTGATTACAGGGTCGCTTTTTCTGGTGGGGGAAGCCTTGACCTACTGGAACGCAAGATCGGAATGTTTTGAAATGACGGAGCGATAGAGTATGCCAAAGCAGGGTCTTGAAGACACGATTTGCGCCGTCGCGACTCCCCCCGGAGAAGGAGCTTTGGGGATCATCCGGCTGAGCGGGAAAAAATCAATTTTGACCGCGGGGAAATTTTTTCGAAGTTCGTCCGGAAAAGCTTTTTCCGATTTTAGGCCCGGCAGGCTTCATCACGGCCATCTCATTGATTGTGACGGAAAAATGGTCGATGAAGTGATGATGGCCCTGTTTCGGAGCCCTCATTCCTACACGGCCGAAGACATGGTGGAGATCAGTACCCATGGGGGCGTGAAAGTGCTGCGGACGGCGATGGAACTTTTACTGAGGCAAGGAGTCCGGCAGGCAGAACCGGGTGAATTCACGAAGCGCGCGTTTTTAAACGGAAAGATGGATTTGACCCAGGCGGAAGCGGTTTTGGACCTGATCAAGGCAAAAACGGAATCCGCGCACCGGCAGGCGATTTTGCAGCTTCAGGGTGAATTTTCTCAAGCAATCCGGCAATTCCGGGAGAGGCTCTTGCGTCTGTGCGCTGTGGCGGAGGCTTCGATTGATTTTCCGGAAGAAGAACTGGAGATGGATCCCTCCGCAGAGGTGATGGGAAATCTAAAGCCGGTTATTTCTGAAATCGACCGGCTGATTCAGGGTTTTCAGCGGGGCTCTATTCTCAGAGAGGGAGTTCTGGTCGTGATCGCGGGGAAACCCAATGTCGGGAAATCCTCGCTTCTTAACGCTCTTTTGGCGAGGGATCGCGCGATTGTTTCTCATGTGCCGGGGACGACGCGGGATGTTTTAGAGGAGGAACTTGAAATCGGAGGCCTTTTAATAAGGATTGTCGATACGGCGGGAATTCATTCCAATCCGGATTTTGTGGAAAAAATCGGCATCGAGCGGGCAAAAAATTATCTCGATCAAGCGCAGCTCGTTTTGATGGTGCTTGATGGAACCCGGCCGGCGGACGGGGAAGATATGAAAATTTTCGAGAGCCTTCGGGATAAAAAGCACATTCTGGTTATCAATAAAAGCGATCTTTTTACGAAAGCGGAATCCGGAACACTCGAAGGCTTTGAAACCCATTCTCGCGCCATTTTCGTGTCCGCCAAGACTTCGGAGGGGATACAGGATCTGGAGAAGAGAATTCGGGAAACGGTTTGGGAGGACGGTCTTTCCATGGAAAGTCCGTGGCTGACGCGGCTTAGGCATAAAGAGGCTTTGGAACAGGCACGGGACTCTTTTGGGAAGGCGGAAGCGGGGATGCGGCAGGGGCTTTCGATGGAGTTTATTGCGTTTGATTTGAGGCAAGGGGTGGATTGCCTGGGGGAGATTATCGGGGAGGTTTACAGCGATGAGGTCCTGGATCGCATATTTCAGGAGTTTTGCATCGGAAAATAATTTTTGAGTCGATCCGGGTTTTGATTCTGACGGGAACGGGACGGGGGGGGCTTAAAGCCTCGGGAAGAGGAAATGAGGATACGGAAAAAAACCGAATCTTTTCTTGAGGGCTTTGTTGATCGAGACTATAATGTAGCCCGCAAGAATTTTGCAACTGAAATTATAAGGAAGGAGAATGGAATGAAAGTTGAAAAAACTGCGCCGTTTTTTTTGCTTGTACTGTGTTTTTTCTTAACGACGGGCTTTGGCTTTTGGGGACAGCAGGATAAGGGGAAAAAAGACGAAAAGAAATCGTCCGCGGTTCAGAAAAAAGAGGAGCCTGCTAAAAAGGAAACTTCGGTTTCTCGGGAGGAGGGGGCCGAAGCGGAAGAGGGGGGAGACATTGAGCAGCAGGTCCTGGAAACGCTCAGGCCGGTCAATAGCGCAAAAGCCGCTTTGAATTCCATTCCCAAAATTCCTTCGTCTCCCGGCGCCGTGGTGAATGTCCCCGGGACCCGGGCGATGACCGCTCTTCCCGCGATACCCAAAATCCCATCGACTTCAACGGGCATTCCGAAAATTCCGGCAGCAGGTACAAACGTTTCGGGGACCGGTGGAATTCCGAAGCTCCCTTCCGTCCCTTCGGCCGCTTCCTTTGCCAATTTGCCGAAAATACCGAATGCGAATTCCGGGGCGAAAATTTCTTCCCTTCCTGAAATTCCGACGGGAGCGGTGAATGTTCCGGGGCTTGCCAATAATGGCGGCGGATTGGGGAATTTGCAGAGTTCCCTCCGGGAAATCAGAGAACGGCAGGAAAAAATCCGGAAAGAGCAGGAGAGAATTCGCGAGGAGAGACTTGCCCTCGAAAAACAATTGACGGAGCAAAAGAAAGAAACGGGCAAGGAAGAGGCGAAAGCGAAACAGGAAAAAGGGGAAAAGAAATAAAAAATCAAGCGATAAAAAATTTTTTTTAGGAAAATTTTTCGAAGAATTTTTTTTGTAGTAAAAAAATAAAAAATTTGTTTGACTTCGGAAAATAGTGCGAATAAAATTCACTTCACGGAATCGCGAATCGATCTTTAGAAAATAAAAAGCGGGAAATTGGGAACCGAAACATCAAGTTTTTATCTCATTTTTGTTTTTTAAAAATACCAACCCAATTTTCAAATTCCCGCGGTCAAAAAAGGCAAACAACTCTTTCCAAAAAAGGATTTCTTTTTTGAACTCAAGAGAAATCAAATGGGGACGTATTTGTATCTTGAGGCCCAATATGTGGGGCTTGGATGTAAGAGCTGCTACAAGATGTGCTATAATGATAAGAGAATGAGCGCAAGCGGATCATGAAACCAATAATGCTTTTTTATGGAAAAAAGGCCTCAATGCGAAGGAGAAATATATGTCCGTGAAGACCCATCAGCCTGAAACAATACAGCATCAGAATGGACAGCAATCGGCGGAGGAACGGGATGGGGTCGGGGGGCTTACAATTTCCAGAAGATTTACCCGGGAAGGAAAGAATCCCTTTGAGGCCGTGGAGTACGAAATCTGCTCTTCATCTATCACCAATCCCGACGGTTCCATTATTTTTCGAATGGATCAACTCGAAATTCCGAAATCATGGTCCCAACTTGCGACGGATATCGTTGCGTCTAAATATTTCAGAAAGGCCGGTGTTCCCGGTTTAGGACATGAAACCAGCGTTAAGCAGCTCATTCACAGAGTTTCTCATACGATTCGCAAGGGGGGTGAAGACCTGGGAGGGTATTTTGCTTCCGAGAAGGATGCCGCGAGCTTTGAAGATGAGTTGACGTACCTTTTATTATCCCAGAGGGGAGCGTTTAATTCTCCCGTTTGGTTCAATTGCGGGCTTTATCAGGAGTATAAAATCGAAGGAAGCGGGGGAAACTGGTATTGGAACCCGAAGAGCGGAGAGATCGAGAAGACAAGAGATTCCTATTCTCACCCGCAGTGTTCCGCGTGTTTTATCCAATCGGTTGAAGATGATTTGATGTCTATCTTCGAATTGATTAAAAATGAGGCTCGTCTTTTTAAATACGGTTCCGGAACCGGAACGAATTTTTCAAAAATTCGCGGAAAACAGGAAAAACTTTCGGGGGGAGGAACCTCTTCCGGCTTGATGTCATTTCTTGAGGTCTTGGACAAAGGAGCGGGCGCGACAAAGTCCGGCGGGACAACCCGGCGGGCCGCCAAAATGGTTTGTCTGGATATGGATCATCCCGAGATTGCGGACTTCATTAATTGGAAGGTTCGCGAAGAAAAAAAAGCAAGGGCTTTGATTGCCGCGGGTTATGCTTCCGATTTTAACGGAGAAGCTTATCGAACGGTTGGGGGGCAGAATTCCAATAATTCGTTGAGAATCAGCGATGAATTTATGCAGGCGTGTCTTAAGGGAGGGAAATGGAACACAAAGTTCAGAACGACCGGAGAGGTTTGCGAGACATTTGACGCGAAGGATTTAATGCGGCAAATTGCTTATGCGACGTGGATGTGCGCGGATCCGGGGGTCCAGTTTGATACGATTATCAATGACTGGAACACCTGTTCGAACACGGACCGTATTTATGCTTCGAATCCCTGTTCGGAGTTTATGTTTTTGAATGATTCGGCTTGCAATCTGGCCTCAATCAATCTGATTAAATTTCTTAATGAAGACGGTTCTTTCGATGTGGAAGGATTGCGTCACGCGGTAAGGATTTTCACTCTTGCGCAAGAGATTCTTGTCGATTTTTCCTCGTATCCCACCAAAGTGATTACTCAAACCAGCCATGATTACCGGCCGTTAGGGTTGGGGTACGCGAATTTGGGGACGCTTTTTATGGTTAGCGGGATTCCCTATGACAGTGACGAAGCTCGCGCCATGTGCAGCGCGATTACCTCAATTATGACCGGCCATGCTTATATGGTTTCTTCGGAAATCGCCAAGTCAAAGTCTCCGTTCCCCGGATATGAGAAAAATAGAGACAGTTTTTTACGCGTTTTGAATAAACATCGCGCGGCCTCATACCGGATTGACGAAAGGTTTTGCTCTCAGGAGTTGTTAAAAGCGTCTCAAATGGATTGGGATGAGGCCTTGGCGATGGCCGAGCTTTACGGTTGCCGGAATGCTCAAACCACCGTGATTGCGCCTACGGGAACGATCGGGCTTTTGATGGATTGCGATACGACCGGAATTGAACCTGACTTTGCTTTGGTGAAATTCAAGAAACTGGCAGGAGGGGGAGTCTTCAAGATTGTCAATCAATCGGTTCCTCTTGCGCTAAAAAGACTCGGATATAATCCCGATCAGATTCTTGAGATTATCACTTACGTTTTAGGGACCGGGACGTTGAAGAACGCGCCGTGGATTAATGAAGCGACACTCTCTGAGCGGGGATTGACGAAAGAAGAGCTGGAAAGAATCAATGGGATTCTTCCGAGCGTCTTTGACCTTTCGGGTGCGTTCGCGGTTGTGCTCGGCGAAGAAACCTTTTCAAGATTGGGGTTCAAGGCCGAGCAGTATAAAGATCCCCGGTTTGATTTTTTGAAAGCTTTGGGTTTTACCGGAGAGCAGGTGGAAGAGGCCAATCGGGTGATTTGCGGACAGATGACGGTAGAGGGAGCGCCTCATCTGCAGGAAGATCATGTTCCCGTGTTTGATTGCGCCAACAAATGCGAAAAATACGGGAAGCGTTTCATTGCTCCCATGGCGCATATCCGGATGATGGCGGCTGCGCAGCCTTTTATTTCGGGATCCATTTCCAAGACCGTGAACCTTCCCAATGAAATCACGGTGGAGGAAATCGAGAGAATTTATCTGGAGGCCTGGAGACTGGGGCTTAAATGCGTTGCCCTTTACCGGGATGGCTGCAAGGCCTCTCAACCTCTGAATACCACAGCGGGGGACAGCTCGGGCCAGAAAGAAGGGGAGGCTTCTTCCCCGGCGTCTTTGGCGCCCGCGCTGACGAGGAAACGTCTTCCGAAGAAAAGAGTCGGGTGGACTCTGGAAGCAAAAGTCGGCGGGCATAAGGTCTATCTGCGCACCGGTGAATATGACGATGCGAGTTTGGGAGAAATTTTTATCGATATGCACAAGGAAGGGGCGGCTTTCAGAAGTATGATGAATTGTTTTGCGATTGCCGTTTCTCTGGGACTTCAATATGGAGTGCCGCTGAAGGAATTTGTGGATGTCTTCACCTTTACGCGTTTTGAGCCTCAGGGAATGGTGGATCATCCGAACATCAAGCAGGCCACTTCGGTGGTTGATTATATTTTCCGGGTTTTAGGCATGGAATATTTAGGCCGCACCGATTTTGTGCATAAGCCGATTGATGGCGGAGACCTGTCCTCGCATGGAGATGCGGCGAGGAAATCCAAATGCTGCAAGGAAAAGAAGCCTGAAAGCGGCAGTCAGGCGATTCAAAGCACTCCTTCAAAGCCTTCCCAGGAAGAAAAATCGGAGGTTTCCAAGGATTCCGAGAAAACATCCGAGAAATCCCAGGGGGGAACGTCTGCTTTGGATGAGCAGATGGGGCAAATGATGGGAGATGCGCCTTTTTGTAACATTTGCGGGCATATTACCCTCCGGAACGGCGCCTGCTACAAATGTTTAAACTGCGGAAATTCTATCGGCTGTTCTTGAGAACTTCTGAAGCAAAGCCCGCGGTACCTTAAGCGGGATGTTCGGGTTGAGAGATCTGGCCTCCGTATTTTAAAGCAAGATCGAGAAAGGTACGCGCTTCCTCCGAGCGGTTCCTTTTGAGGCATCCGTTCCCGTAAATCCGGCATTTTTCCCCGAGTTCTCTAAGGCAGGCGTCCTTCTGGCTTGACGTGAGACGGTCATGCGTCAGAGTCTTCTCGATGGCGCGAATCCGGAAACGATCCATTCCCCAGTAGCGTTTTGAAAGCTGGTCCGCATGTCCTCCGGTTTTTACGGTCAGCGCTTTGTCCAAAAGTCCAACCTCGAAATAAAGAGTGACCCGGAGCCAGAGTTCGTAGTCTTCGCAAACGGTAAATTGTTCATCAAAGACACCTGTTTTCTTGAAAACATTCCGGTGAAGCATGACACAGGAAGGGCTGATGATGCATAAAGGGAGGGAGGCTTCAAAAAGGGGGCCTTCCGGTTTTTTGTGTTTATTCCTGGCATTGACCCGTTTTCCTCCCCGGATCCATATTTCCTGTGTTTGGGAAATCCTGAACCGTGGATTTTCCGCGTGGAACCGGAGTTGGGCTTCCAGTTTCCGGGGCAGCCAGTAATCATCCGAATCCAGAAAAGCAATCCATTCTCCCCGCGCGTTTTCAATCCCGAGATTCCTGGCGGAGGAGACACCCCGGTTTTCCTGAAACAAATAACGGAGTTTTGAATCCCGTGTTTTAAATTCGAAGGTTCCGTCATTTGAACCGTCATCCACGAGAATAATTTCGAAATTCCGGTAAGTCTGTGCCAGGACGGACTGGACGGCTTTTTCCGTGAAATCCTTCCGGTTATGAGTCGGGATAATGACGCTAACATCAGGTTGCATCGGAGGTTGCTCTTTCGTTCATTGTTTGAGGATTGACTGTGTTTCGAATTGTCACTCCTTGAAATATCTGTTAAGATAATCGCACATTTCACAAGGTGTTCGAGCAAGAATCAAAAGAGTTCCAAGAGCTCCTTGTGCTTTCCGGAAATATTAGCATACTGGGTTTGTAAAAAGCCGTAAATATTTTTATCGTTTTCTCTTTTATGCATTAGACCGTACTTCAGCACAAAGAGGTTTCCTATGCTGACCGGATGGCATCTTGCAATTCTGTCTTCTATCCTGCTTCTGGGGATTTCTGCCGGAGGCATCGTCTTCGTTTTAAATCGATGGGTTCGGGCTAAAAAAACTTCCAAAGCTTCCTTCAACGGCGAAATGGCTTATGAAGCGATTCTTCGGACGGCAATGGACGGATTTTGCATGGTGGATGAAGAAGGGCGCTTCCGGGACGTGAATGAAGCATATTGCCGCATGATCGGATATCCCTATGAAGAACTGACCGGAATGTCTCTTGAAGACGTGGAAGCGTTCAAGAACCCGAGTGAAATTGCCCGTCATCTGCAGAGCATTGCGAGAACCGGGTATGACCGGTTTCTTACCCGTCATCGGCGCAAAGACGGCGAAATCGTTGACCTGGAGGTTAGCGTTAATTATCTCAAGCGGAAAAAACAATTCTTTTCCTTTGTCCGGGACGTGACGGAACGGAAGCGGATGGAATTTGCGTTAAAGGAAAATGAAGAAAAATTCCGGAAAATCGCGTCTTCGGCCCAGAACGCGATCATTATGATTGATCATTGCGGGAAGATCTCGTTTTGGAATGAATCTGCCGAGAGGATATTTGGATTTTCCCGGGATGAGGTTTTGGGGAAGGAGCTTCACAGCTTTCTTGCGCCGGAACGGTATCGGGAAGCTTACGGAAAAGCCTTCGGGAAATTTGCGGAAACAGGCGAAGGGGTGGTGCTGGGGAAAACGCTTGCCCTTGAGGCGCTGCGAAAGGATGGGACGCAATTTCCCATCGAACTTTCTGTCTCTTCCGTGAAAATCGCTGACCGCTGGAACGCCATCGGAATCGTGAGAAACATCACGGAACGGAAACGGGTGTCGGAAGAAATGATCCGATTGAACCGCGAATTGGCGGACAGGGTCCAGAATTTTCGAACACTGGTCGCGAATCTTCCGGGAGCGGTTTACCGTTGCGCCTTGGATCCCGACTGGACGATGGATTTCCTGAGTGATGTCATTCTTGAGATTTCCGGATACCCCGCGACGGATTTTATCGAGAATCGCGTCCGGAGTTATGCCAGTATTATTCATCCCGAGGACCGGGCTTTGGTGAAAAAAGCCATTCTGGAGGGGACGAAACAGGGAAAACCCTATGTGATCGAATACCGGATTGTTCACGCCGAGGGTTCCGTCCGGTGGGTTTATGAGCGGGGACAGGGATTTTTCGCGGAAGACGGGAAAGTGCTGTTTCTGGACGGGGTGATTTTTGATATCAGCGAAAATAAGCGGATTGAAGAAGGGTTGTCGAGATTAAACCAGTGTTTTCTGAGCTTTGGTCCCGATCCGAATGAGAACATTAAACGGCTTGTGACGTTTTTTGGAGAGATCGCGGGCGCGGATTGCGCTCTTTATAACCGCCTGGACGGGGAAATGCTCTGTACTCGCGCCGAATGGAATGCCCCTGCCGATTTGCTTCGCAAAGATATTGCCAAGGGGCATATTTGCCATGATGTGATCCTGTACGGCGCGAAGGATCAAAGTTATTTGATCCGGAATCTGCCCGAAACTGCTTATGCGAAAACAGACCCGAATGTCGTTCGCTATGGCCTGAAGACGTATTTTGGAAAAGTGGTTGAATTTCATGGAAAGCCGATGGGGGCTTTGTGCGCGGTCTTTCAGAGGGATTTTTCTCCCGAGAAAAATCTTGAGAAACTGATGGGAATCGTGGCCCAGGCCATTGGAGTGGAAGAGGCCCGTAAACAGAGTGAAGAAGAAGTCAGAATCTTGATGCAGAGAATGGAGTTTATCCTTGGCGCCGCGAAGACAGGATTGGACATCATTGATTCCGAATACAATCTCATTTATGTCGATCCGGAATGGGCCCAAACTTACGGATCTCCTAAAGGAAAGAAGTGCTATGAGTACTTCATGGATCGGCAGGCGGTTTGCCCGAATTGCGGGATTCCCGAGGCTTTGGAAACGAAGAAAGTTACTGTAACGGAAGAAGTCCTTGTCCGGGAAGGAAACCGTCCCATACAGGTGACGACCATCCCCTTTCAGGATGCCCGGGGAAACTGGCTGGTCGCTGAAGTCAATGTCGACATCAGTGAGCGCAAACGGGCGGAAGCGGCTTTGAAACAAAGCGAGACGAAATATCGCGAGCTGGTGGAAAATGCCAACTCGATTATCCTCCGGATGAATCCCGAAGGTGAAATCACTTTTTTTAATGAATTTGCCCAGAAATTTTTCGGATATCGGGAAAACGAGGTGCTCGGAAAACACGTGGTGGGAACCATTGTCCCCGGCGCGGATGCTTCCGGCCGGGATTTGGGCGAGATGATCCGTGATCTTCTGAAGCGTCCGTCCAGTTATGAAACGAATGAGAATGAAAATATGCTGCGCAACGGCGAACGGGTATGGGTTTACTGGACCAATAAACCGATTTACAATCCTGATGGGCAACTGAAGGAAATTCTTTGCGTGGGGAACGACATTACGGAACTGAAAGCCACTGAGGAGAAATTGAAGGAAGCTCACCGGTTTCTTGATTCTGTGGTTGAGAATATCCCCAACATGATTTTTGTGAAAGACGCGAAGGAGTTGAGGTTTGTTCGCTTTAACCGGGCGGGAGAAGAACTTCTCGGGCATTCCCGGGAAGAGCTGATCGGCAAAAATGATTATGATTTTTTTGAGAAAAAGGAAGCGGATTTTTTCACGGAAAAAGACCGGAAAACCCTCTCCGACGGGAAGCTTCTGGATATCCCCGAAGAGCCCATTGATACCCGGTACAAGGGGCGGAGGTATCTGCACACGAAGAAAATACCGATTCCGGACGAGTGGGGGGAAACGCTTTATCTTCTGGGGATTTCCGAGGATATTACCGAGAAAAAAATCGCGGAAGAAAAACTCCGGAGGAGTGAAGAGCATTTCCGGTCTCTGATTGAGAATGCTTTGGACATTATTCTGCTTCTGGACCGGCAAGGGGGGGTGAAGTATGCCAGTCCCTCGATTGAAAAAATCCTGGGGTACTCCCCCGATGAACTGGCGGGGAAAAATGTTTTTGATTATGTCCATCCCGATGATTTGGAGCGAGTTTCGAATTTGTTTAAAAAAGGGATACAGCTCTCCGGGCGTGTGGATTCGGCCGAATTGCGTTTCCGTGCAAAAAACGGGACATGGCGTATTTGCGAGAGTATCGGCGAGAACCTGCTTCAGGATCCGGCGGTTTCCGGGATTGTTATCAATTCCCGTGATGTGACGGAGCGCAAGCAGCAGCAGGAGATTTTACTGGAGAAAACCGCGGAATTGATCAAGGCCAACGCGGAGAAAGAGCAGCTGGAGCTTTTTGCGGTACTGGCCTCCCATGATTTGCGGGAGCCGCTTCAGAAGATTATGGGGCTCGTGGATCTTCTGAAGGATCACGTGGAAGCCAGCATGGATCATACCGGCAAGAATTATCTTGAGAGGGTTGAAAACGCGGCAACGCGTTTGAATCACCTGATCGGAGATCTCCTCCAGTTTTCCAAAGTGACGATTGGGACTAAACCGCTGGAGGAAGTGGATTTAAACAAGGTGTTGCGTGACGTGCTTGCGGATTTGGAGCTTCGAATCGGCGAAGGGGGAGGTCGGGTGGAGGTCGGGGAACTTCCGAAGATTAGGGCGGATAAACTTCAGATGCGACAGTTGTTTCAGAATTTAATTTCCAACGGGCTTAAATTCCGCAGAAAAGAGGTCCCGCCTCTTGTAAAAATAAAAAGCCGTCTATTGGATGACGGAATGTCGGAAATCACGATCGAAGACAACGGGATCGGGTTTGATGAAAAGTTCGCGGAACGGATTTTCAAGCCTTTTGAGAGGCTCCATTCCAGAAGCGAGTATGAGGGGAGCGGTCTGGGGCTTCCGATTTGCCATAAAATTGTTTTACGCCACCGGGGAACGATCACGGCAAAAAGCGTTCCGGGAAAAGGATCGATGTTTATTGTCATACTTCCCGTTGGTAAATGACCGGAAAAAAAGGTAACATAAGAGCGTGAGAAGCTTGAAAACCGGATGTACTGAAACCGTGGGGCTTTGCTTGACCACAGGAAATCTTCTATCGGAGTAAAAGCATGGGAAAGAAAATTCTGATTATTGATGACGATATTGAAATGGCGGAAATTATGGGCGAGATGCTCAAGAAGAGAAACCACGAGGTGATTCTTGCGCATGACGGCCTCCGGGCGATTGAGAAATCAAATCAGGAGAAAATTGACCTTATTTTGCTGGACATCCGCATGCCTTTTTTCTCCGGTTTTTGGTTTTGCGACGCTTTTAAACAGAGGCCTCAAACGAAGAATATTCCGGTTGTCGTGGTCTCGGCGCTGACGGAGCGGGAAGATATCGAAAAGGCCTATAGCGTTGGCGCTTCCGCGTATCTTAAAAAACCTTTCCAGGCGAAAGAACTTCTGGAAGTTGTCGACAAGCTGATTGCCCGGGGACCTTCCGAGTAAGATTCAGGGGTTTTCGTTTCCGGTTTCCAGAAGTTTCAATACAGCTTTGGCCGCCCTGCTTACGGCACCCGGAGCTCCAAGCGATTTCCTTACTTTCTCCAGATCCCGGATGATTTTGGATCGAGCCCCTTCATTTTGGATCAAGTGAAGTGCCGTGTCCGCAATTTTCGAGGGGTCCGCGTCTTTTTGAATGAATTCAGGGATGATCTTCTCTCCGGCAATAACGTTGGCCAATCCGAGATAGGGAAGACGGACAAGGTTTTTCCCAAGGAAATAAGTCAGCGGGTCTGCTTTGTAAAGCAGAACGAAAGGGGTCAGGCTGATGGCGGTTTCCAAAGTCGCGGTTCCCGAAGTCACCAGCGCGAAATCCGAGACGGACAGCAGATTATAAGTTTCGTCCCTGAGCCGTTGAATGGGAACGGGGGAGGTTTTTAGAATTTCCGTATACAATTCGGGGGAAAGCGTGCGGGATTCCGCCAGGAGAAAGATCGCGTCTGGAAAGGTTTGAGCGATGCGACCGCAGGCCTGAAGCATTACGGGCAGGATGCGATGGACTTCGTGATGCCGGGATCCCGGCAGGAGACTGATGACTTTCTTTCCGTGAAGACGCCAGAGATCCTTCAGTTCCCGCGGGGATTTGGAAGGTTTGACAAGATCAATCAACGGATGTCCGACGAATTCGCAGGGCATTCCCGATCCTTCATAAACGGCCGCTTCGAAAGGAAGAAAAACAAGCATTTTGCTGACATGTTTTGCGATGGTTTTGATTCGCCGCTTTCCCCACGCCCAGACTTGAGGGGAGATGTAGTAGAGGATGGGGATGCGCTGCTTGATTTTTTTTGCGAAACGAATATTGAACCCGGGGTAATCAATCAGGATAATCAGATCGGGTTTGATTTTCCCAAAAACGGCGTCAAGCGCGTTGTGGAAAATTTTCCGGAAAAGAAAATATTGCCGTAAAACATCTCCAAGCCCCAACGCTGCGACGGAAGGCAGATCAAAGAGGGTTTGAACGCCCTCTCCCTCCATGGCTTTACCGCCGAGTCCGTAAAAGCGCAAATCCGGGTTGATTTTTTTAAGTTCTCTGACCAGCAAAGCTCCGTGAAGATCTCCGGAAAGTTCTCCTGCGATCAGGAAGATTTTTTTCTTTTCCATAATGCCCGATAGTATAAGTCACAATGCCTGAGACTTCAACAGCGGGACATTTTTGCCGGCGCTAATTCGGGGATTCTTTTCTTCCGGATTATTCTGAGTTTTTGGAGACGGGAAGGGTAAAGGATTTTTTGTGTTTACTTTTGACACACTTGATTTTATTTCTTAACTTCAATTTTTTAAATAGGTTCTGAATTTAAAAATTAAAAACGAAATTCTATCATGTTGATTTGTAAAAGGTTAAGTTATGTGCTATGTTTATAATGATTAAAGTTAGTCATGGTTTTTGACGTTTATTTGACTGTAAAGAAGCCCATAATAGTAAAGAGGGAATTTCCGGATCGATCATCGAGGATTCGGGGAAGTTATACGCAAGGCAGGTCAATTGGTTTGATGTCAAGGAACACTAGCGCTGAGAAGGAAGCTGCCATGGATGAGATGGTCATCAGACTCAAGGATAAAAAAGATCCAGGCGAGGTTCAGAGCGAGATTAAAAGAAAACAGGATGAATTTCTTGATCTCTACTCTTTATACCGGAAAACAGGGCTGCAGTGGATTAAGGAAGAATTGATTACGAAAGCTTACGAACTGCACGTTCTTGATAAAAATTTTTCGGTGGAACTTTGATTGCTCCGGATAAGATTTTGACGGATTTTTCCTTCCTTCATTGCTTCTGGAGAGTCTATCCAGCGATTTTTGTGAAGTCTGATTTCTTGACAATAAAATGTCCGGCTTGCTATAATTCCACACTTTCGTAACGCTTTCACATGTAACCACTTGAAGCAGTTTCGCTGGAAAGTTTCACCCGTTTACTCTCTTGTGTTCTCACCGCGGACGGGACAGCACAAATCAGGGGGAAATAGAAACGGCTTCTTACCGGAAGGATTTTAAAATGCCCAATACCGCGAGGTTTGTGATGTCGGAACGCCTTGAAAAACTGCCGCCGTATCTATTCGCTGAAATTGACCGTCTTAAGCGAGAAGCCGTTGCCAGAGGGCGGGATATCATTGACATGGGGGTGGGCGATCCGGACATTCCGACGCCGTCGTTTATCATTGAAGCTTTGAACCGCGCCAGCCGGGATGCGAAAAATCATCGTTATGCTTTGGATGCCGGTATGCCTCAGCTCAGAAAAACCATTGCCGAATGGTATGAAGAACGGTATGGAGTGATATTGAACCCTGATTTGGAAATTTTGCCTTTGATCGGGTCCAAAGAAGGAATCGGTCATATGCCGCTGGCAATTTTAAATCCGGGAGAAGTTGCGCTGATCCCGGATCCCGGCTATCCGCCTTACCGGTCGGGAACGGTTTTCGCGGGAGGCATTCCCTGCCTGATGCCTTTGCTTGCGGAAAATTATTTTCTGCCCGATTTTGGGGAGATCGATGAGACGCATTTGAAGCGCGCGAAAATGATGTTTCTCAACTATCCCAACAATCCTACGACCGCTTGCGCTCCGAGAGGATTTATGGAGGATGCGCTTCGCTTCGGAAAGAAACACGGGCTGGCGGTTTGTTATGACGCGGCTTATGCGGAGATGGGATTTGAAGGGTATGAGGCTCCGAGCTTTTTGCAGATCGAGGGAGCGAAAGAACGATGCATCGAATTTCACTCTCTTTCAAAAACATTCAACATGACCGGATGGAGAATCGGCTTTGCGGTCGGGAACGCGGATCTGATCCGCTTTCTGGGGAGAGTTAAATCGAATGTCGATTCCGGAATTTTCCAGGCCATTCAATGGGCGGGGGTCGCTGCGCTTCAGGACGGTGCTGAGGAAGCGAAGAAAATCATGAAAGTTTATGAAGAGCGCCGAAATGTTTTAATCACGGGGCTGAGGAAATTGGGATGGGAAAATATTGAAATGCCGGCCGCGACTTTCTATGTGTGGATTCCGGTGCCTCCGGGGTATACCTCCCAGGAGATCGCTTTGAAATTTCTTAAAGAGGCCGACATGGTAGTCACTCCCGGAAACGGTTTTGGCGCCAACGGGGAAGGGTATTTTCGCATCGCGCTCACGGTTCCCAAAGAGAGGATTGAAGAGGCTCTGGGGAGAATCGGAAAAATCAAAGCCGGCAAAGCGAAGCATTCATGACGATCGCGTATGTGGCGTTGGGTTCCAACCTGGGGGACCGGGAGGGAACTTTCCGGAAAGCGCTTCGGTATTTAGGGGGCCTCGGAGATATTTCAGTCCTGAAGGTTTCCGCTTTTTATAACACGGAACCCGTCGGTTATCCGGATCAGCCTGATTTTCTGAATGCGGTTTGCGAGATCGATGCGAAAAACTCGGCAACAGAGCTGCTGGGGAAACTGAGGAAAACGGAAGATTATTTCGGAAGAAGACGGGAGATTGAAAACGGTCCCCGGACTCTTGATTTGGATCTGCTTGCTTTCGGAGATCTTGTCGTCCGGGAAGAAGGATTGGTCCTCCCGCATCCCCGGCTTCACGAGCGATATTTTGTTTTGAGGCCGTTTCTCGATGTGAATCCGGAATGGAGGCATCCTCTGTTCGGCTGTTCCGTCCGGGTTTTATTTGAAAAGCTTGCCGCAACCGGAGTTTAATCTTTTGAAAAAAATCCATTCTCCTCAAAAGCTCCAATCGCTTTGCCGGTCTTTGAAACGCAAAGGACGAAGCATCGGCTTTGTTCCGACTATGGGGTTTTTGCATGAAGGGCATTTGTCTCTTTTTCGGAAAGCCCGCAGGGAAAACGATATTGTGATCGGAAGTATCTTTGTCAATCCGGCTCAATTCGGTCCGCATGAAGATTTCAGCCGCTATCCCAGAAATCTTAAGCGGGATTGCGCGCTTTTGGCGAAAGAGAAGGCGGATTGGCTTTTTGTTCCGGGCCCGAAAGCTCTCTACCCCGGAAATTATCAGACCTTTGTCGATCCCGGCGCATTGGCGCGGGGGCTTTGCGGACGCAGCCGCCCCGGGCATTTTCGGGGGGTTGCGACGGTGGTGGCGAAACTTCTGAATCTTGCGCTTCCCGATCGGGCATATTTCGGGCAGAAGGATTATCAGCAGGCCCTTGTGATCAAAAAAATGATCCAAGACCTTCATCTGCCGGTAAAAATGAAAATTTGCCCCATTGTCCGGGACCGGGACGGTTTGGCCTTGAGTTCCCGAAACAGTTATTTGACGCCGGAAGAACGCGAGCGGGCGTTATGCCTTGCCCGGAGCCTTAACGTCGCGAAACGTCTGATCATGAAAGGCATTCGTGAGAAGCGGGCGATCCGGACCGCGATAAGAAAAATTCTTGTGCCGGAGCTTTCGCGTATTGATTACGTTGAGATCCTCGATGCCCGCGACCTTTCGCCGGTCAAACGCATTTCTGGTACAATACTGATTGCGTTGGCCGGGTTTGTGGGGAAAGTCCGCTTGATTGATAATTGCCTTTTGAATATCCCGGAATGACGAAACGGGAAAACGTTAGAACGGTTTTTGGGTTTCTTTAAGGAAAGGAAACGAAGAGCTATGTTTCGACAGATGTTGAAATCGAAAATCCATCGCGCGTTTGTTACGGATGCCAATATCGATTACGAAGGCAGTATTTCAATCGACCGTGATTTGCTGGAAGCTGCGGATATCATGTCTGGAGAAAAAGTGCTGATCGTCAATCTTGACAACGGAGCCAGAATCGAAAGCTATGCGATTCCCGCGGACCGGGGATCCGGCGGGATTTGCTTGAACGGAGGAGCCGCGAAGCATGGTAAAAAAGGAGATTGCGTTATTATTATCAGTTTTTGCACGCTGGACGAGAATGAAGTCAAGACTTACATTCCCAGAATTGTTAAAGTGAACGCGAAAAACAAAATGATCAAATCCTGAAATTTTTTTCGGTCAGAGACTTGATACCGGGAGCCTAAAGATGAAGGGAAGAATCAAGGTCGGGATTGTCGGTTGCGGAGCGATTGGGACACAGCTGGCTCATGAGATCGAGAAAAAGTTTTCGACGCGCTGTAAACTCGTTTGTCTGAACGACTTTCTTCCCGAAAAAGCGTATTTGCTCCGTTCTATTTTAGAATCCCAGCCTTCCGTGGTGAGTCAGGAGAAATTGATCCGGGAGTGTGATTTTATCATCGAATCCGCTTCGGCCCGGGTGGTGATTCCCCTTTTGAAAAAAGGACTTCCCCTGGAAAAGTCTATTTTAGTGATGAGCGTGGGGGCTCTGCTGGTTGAAGACCGGGCGGTCCGTAAACTGGTCGAGAAAGGAAAAGGAACCATCTTTCTTCCCTCAGGAGCGATTGCCGGACTGGACGGCCTTCTCGCCGCAAAAGCGGGCGGCATTCAATGGGTCCGATTGACCACCCGAAAACCTCCCCGAGCTTTGGAAGGAGCCCCTTTTGTCCAAAAACACGGCTTCAAACTCGGGAAACTTCGCCGCGAGAAACTGATTTTTCAGGGAACCGCACGGGAAGCCGTGGGCGCATTTCCCGAGAATATCAACGTCGCGGCCCTGGTCAGTCTTGCCGGAATCGGTCCGCAACGGACTCAAGTGAAGATTTACGCGGTTCCGGGGCTCAAACGAAACGTCCATGAAATTGAAATTGTCGGCAGTTTTGGCCGGCTAAAAGTCATCACGGAAAATGTTCCTTCTCCCCGGAATCCCAAGACAAGCTATCTTGCGATGCTGGCGCCCGGGGCGCTTCTTGAGAAAATCTTCGGAATGATCAAAATCGGAACCTGACCGGGGCCTTCCCATGGAAACGGAAATTGTTATCCGGGGCGCCCGCGAACATAATCTCAAAAATATCAGCCTTCAAATCCCGCGGAATTCTTTTGTCGTGATTACCGGCCTTTCAGGATCCGGAAAATCCTCTCTCGCGTTTGACACGATCTACGCGGAAGGGCAGCGGCGGTATGTGGATTGCCTTTCTTCTTACGCCCGGCAGTTTCTTGAAAAATTAAAAAAACCCGAAGTGGATTACATCTCCGGGCTGTCTCCCGCGATTTCGATCGATCAAAAACATTTTTCCCGTAATCCGCGCTCGACGGTTGCGACGGCCACGGAACTCTACGACTATTTAAGGCTTCTTTACGCGAAACTCGGACGGGCGCATTGCTATCAGTGCGGGATGATTCTGGGGCAGCAGGATGTTGAAGAAATGCTCGAGCAGATTTTTCTGCTTCCGTCCGGGAGGGAATTCTCCGTTCTGGCGCCTTTGGTCCGGGGACGGAAAGGGGAATACCGGAAATTTTTTGAAGATCTGGCCAAAAAAGGTTTCAGCAAAGTCCTGGTCGACGGAAAAGAAATTTCGCTCAATCCTGCGCCCAAACTCAGGAAAACGAGCCGCCATGACATTGATCTTGTCATTGATTATCTGAGAGTCGAACGGCGCTATGAAGACCGGATCCGCGAATCTCTCCGGACGGCGTTGAAATTTACGGGTTCAAGCTGCAGGGTCCGGAGCGGCAAGAAGGAAATTACGTTTTCCGAAACCCTTCACTGCCCCCGCTGCGATATCGGATTGGGAGAGCTCGCGCCCAATATGTTTTCTTTTAACAGCCCTTACGGAGCCTGCCCAACCTGCCGCGGATTGGGCAGAAGCTGGCGCGTGATGGCACGTTCCCTGATCCGGGACGCCTCCAGGCCGATTCTGCGCGGCGCGATCAATGAAGAGGTCTATTTTTCATTCAATCGTTACGTGATTGAAGACCTTGTTTATAAACTCAAAGACCGGTTTGCGTTCGACCTCAAGACCCCTTACCGGAATCTTCCGGAAGAGGTGAAGGACGGCTTTCTCTACGGCGCGGAAGATATTCCGGGGCTAATTGAAGAACTGCAGGAACTTTTTTATGAAACCACTTCGGAAGAAATTAAAAGCAAAGTCAGAAAATTCCTGGAGGAGGATATTTGTCCGGATTGCGGCGGCGGGAGATTGCGCAAAGAAGTCCGGGGGGTGAGAATCGGGGGGAAGAATATTTCCGAGCTTGTTTCCCTGCCGGTGGAGAAGACGGAAGAATTTTTCCGGGCGCTTGCCTATGAGGGCAGGGCGGAGAAGATCGCCAGGCCGATTCTCAAGGAAATCAGAGAACGGCTTAATTTTCTTCTTGAGGTCGGGCTCGGGTATTTAACGCTTGACCGTCCTGTTAATACGCTGGCCGGAGGAGAACTTCAGCGGATCCGTCTTGCGAGACAGGTCAGCGTGGGATTGACGGGAGTTCTTTATGTGCTGGATGAACCCAGCATCGGACTGCATCCGCGGGACAACGGAAGGCTTCTTGGGACCTTGAGGCGCCTTTGTGAAATGAAAAATACGGTGGTGGTGGTCGAACACGATGAGGAGACCATGCGGCATGCGGATTTTATCGTTGACCTCGGTCCCGGCGCCGGCAATGAAGGAGGATCTGTCGTTGCGGCAGGAGGATTGGAAACGATTCTCCATGCCGGGGATTCGTTGACCGGGCGTTATCTGAACCGCAGCCTTCGGATTGAAATTCCCGAAACCCGGAAGAGCTACCGGGGAGAACCCTCGCTGGTTGTGAAAAGGGCGGAGGAGCATAATCTGAAAAAAATCAATGCAATCTTTCCGTTGGGATTGTTGATTTGCGTGACCGGGGTTTCGGGGTCGGGGAAGAGCACGTTGGTGCATGATATTTTATTTAAAGCGGTTCATAACAGAGTTTGGCAGACGAACTACCGGGTCGGAAAACATAAAAGTATTCAGGGCCTGGACGCCGTGGATAAAGCGATTGAGATTACTCAAGCCCCGATCGGGAGAACTCCCCGCTCGAATCCCGCGACTTATACGGATTTGTTTGCGCTGATCCGAAAGCTTTTTGCGCAGACCTACGAGGCGAAACTGCGAAATTATGGCCCGGCCCGCTTCAGTTTCAATCTGAAAGGAGGCCGGTGCGAGACCTGCCGGGGAGAGGGAATGCAAACGCTTTCCATGAGTTTTCTTCCGGACCTTTACGTGATTTGTGAAACCTGTCAGGGGAGGCGGTATAATCCCGAAACCCTGGAAGTTCAATACCGGGACAAGACGATCTCCGATGTTTTGGAGATGTCGGTCCGGGAAGCGCTTGAGTTCTTTCGAGCCGTTCCTCAGATCCGGGAAAAACTTTTTGTCCTGGATCGGATCGGATTGGGATATGTAAAATTGGGGCAGTCTTCAACCACTTTGTCCGGAGGAGAGGCGCAGAGAATCAAGCTTGCGAGTGAATTGGGGAAGCGCGCGACGGGGCGTACGCTTTACATTCTGGACGAGCCGACAACCGGACTTCACTTCGCGGATATCCACAATCTTTTAAAGGCCCTTTTTTCTCTTCGGGACGGAGGCAATACCGTGATTGTGATTGAACATCATCTGGATGTGATCAAAGTCGCCGATTACGTGATTGATCTTGGCCCCGAAGGCGGCGACCGGGGCGGAAGAATTGTGGCCGCGGGATCTCCGGAAGAAATCGCGCGCGAGGAAAAGTCTTTTACGGGGCAATATCTGAGGAAATGTTTCGATCGCTGAAACCGGAAACGGTTTTCGGGAATTCCGCGAAGAGGTTTTTCAGGAAGGCGATTCCCATAGAATTTCCCGGAGCGAAATAAAACAACCCGCCAGAATGATCAGTGCCGCTCCAAGGGTATTCCAGAAGGTGAAAGGATCTTTCCAGAGAAAAGCTCCGGCAATAAAAACAAAAGTCGGGGTCAGATAAGAAAAAGGGCTGACCAGGGCCGCGGGTGCTTTACGATAAGCGAGCGTCATCCACAACTGTCCGAAAAAAGCCCCCACGGAGACCCCGAAAATACCGATCCAGTTTTCGGGTGTCGGCCACACAAAATCTTTCCAAATGAAGAAGACGGAACCCGCCGTGGAAATTGCCGTGAAGTAAAAAATAATGGTCAGCGGGGAATCACGGTCCCCGACGGTGCGAATTGCGACGTAGGCAATGGCGGCGAAAAACCCCGAAACCAGTCCCAGGAGGATATATAAATCCATTGTCTGGAATTTGGCGCCCGTCAGAAGGAAAATCCCAGAAAAAGAAAGGAACACCATGCCCCAGAGAAAGAGATCGGGGTGTTCGTTGAGAAAGAATACGGCCAGAATGACCGCGAAAATCGGAGCGGTGTAATTTAAAACCACCGCAATGCCCAGCGGAAGTTTTGCGATCGTTAGGAAATGAAGACTTAGCGCGATGAAGCCGCTTAAGCCTCGCAAGAGAAGCATCGGACGGTCATGCCCCCGGAAAGAAATCTTTTGATGCAGCATGATGGGAATAAACATGAGGGTCGAAATGGCGCTGCGAAAGAATACGATTTCCGTTGAAGGGATGTCTTTACTGATCCACTTGACGCAGATGGCCATCAACGAGAAGCCGAAAGACGCCGCGATGATGTAGGAAATCCCCAAAAGATTTCCGTGCGGGGAGGCTCTTCGTGTTTTCAAGCTAATTTTTTGCATGTCCTGGATTGTATTATGACTCTGCTTTATTCTCATCCGTTGGCGGCCGCATTTTATTGGAAAATGGATTATAGCATAATTTAAAATTTTCTATTGCTTAGTCTTGGTCCAGAATTACGCATAAAACCGAACAACCAGGAAACGTTACCCTAACTCATTGCCAATCCGTCGGTTGCCCTCTCGTTTTTAAATTAACTTTAACAAGCATTTTTATTGTTAAAACATGGTAAGTGATATATAATTTAATTCAACGGTAATAAAAAATCCTAGGAGGGCTAACAAATGATAACAGAAATCGGAATTACAGCAGGAGATATTTGGCATTATCTGGATCAACATAAGGAAGCGACTGTTGACGAAATGACCAAAGGAATTGGAAAAAGCCGGGATTTAGTTTTGATGAGCCTGGGTTGGTTGGCACGGGAAGGGCATGTCAGCGTGATGGAGGAGTCAGGGGTTTATCGCACCTGGTTGAATGCCGCAAAATAGTCTCGAATGAGTTCTTTTGTCGTTTTTTCTACAGTTCCCTCCGCGAAAGAAGCGAACCGCATCGCAAAACTTCTTGTTCAGAATCATCTGGCGGCCTGCGTCAATCTTGTTCCCGGGATTCGGTCCTATTTCTGGTGGAATGGGAAAGTGGACCAAGGCCGGGAAGTGCTTCTGGTGATTAAGACACGGAAGCAGAAATTCAGAATGCTGGAAAAATGGCTGAAGAAAAATCATCCGTACCAGATTCCTGAAATTATAGCGCTTCCGATCGAACGGGGATGCCGGAAATATCTCGCCTGGATCGGCCGTTCTTTAGAAGGCCTCTGAAGAATTACTTGAAAAAAGAGGCGATTTCCCGCCCTGAAAATTTACTCTCCGGAAATTCATCAAAGAGAAGGCGGAGAGACCGCATAAAGGATTTTTGCTTTTTTCCCGGTTGAGTTGATGAATTGATGCGGAAGAGACCCTTCGAAGTAAAGCGTATCCCCCTCTTTGAGAGTAAAATCTTTTTTTTCAATGCGGGCCGTGATTTCTCCTTCGAGGACATAAAAGAATTTTTCAATGCCGGCTTCCAGTTTTTCCGTTTCGGTTTCCGACCCCGGCTCTAGCGTTAAAAGGAAGGGCGTGATTTTCTTCTTTTCCGCCTGCTGAGTGAGGATTTCCCGCCGGATTTTGCCGCTATAAATTGTGACGGAGGGCCTTTCCGCTTTTGGCTGATACGCGACCGTTTGAAGTCTTTCATCAATTCCGGAGTAAAGTTCCGCCAGGCTGAGTCCCAATGCTTTTGCGACACGTTGATGACTGTCGACGGTGCCGGTCATGACACCGGTCTCAATTCGTGACAGGGTTGCCTGGGCGACTCCGGTAAGGTTGGATAACTCCACAAGAGTAATTTTCTTTGCTTTTCTGGCTTCCCGTATTCTCTTGCCGATTTCCATTTTCTCTCCGATCTGTTACCTGGTTTCGATTACCGTATTGGCTTTTCGAAAATAACTTCCGAATAATTCTAACCTTGATTATGATGAATTGGCAATATTTTATTTCCAAGGAGTGATTGTTTAAATCCTGAAGATTTCAGTGAGTTTTATGGCTTGAGGAAGAATTTTTGGCGGAATGGTTTTTTATCATATTTTTATTGACAAAAAAGGAATTCAATTGTAAGCTTTATGCAAATTCTTAAGGAAAGGAGGTGAATTGTGGTGACTAAAAAGCGAAAAGCGTTTATTGGGCTGTCTTTGCTTCTTGTGATGGCTTTTCTGTTCTCTTCAACCCATTTGGGGTTTTGCCAGCCGCTTCAGGGGAAAATTGCCGGTCATGCAGAACTGAAAATGAGCGTTAACCAGGCAACGTTGGAGCAATTGCAGGGATTGAAAGGTGTCGGGCCGGTGATCGCGCAGCGTATCGTGGATTACCGTGGCCAGAATGGATCTTTTAAATCACTGGATGAGTTGACGGAAGTGAAGGGAATCGGGAAGGCGAAATTCGAGAGAATCAAAGATCAACTGACGCTCTAAGCGGTGAGCGGAAGGAAAGCTTAAATGCAGGCAAACAGGGCGGGAGAGAAATTTCCCGCCCTGTTGCATTCAGCAATTTGTAGTATCGGTGCCCGGAAAGACAGGGTTGTATAAATCCGGTATTTTTTACCAGTGGCAATATAGCGTTTCCCTCGGGAATTCGCTTTTTTTGCGAATTCCTAAGGACGAAGCTATATTGCTATGCCTTTGTTTCCTGTCTTTTTGCCTTTGTTTTTCTGCTTAATCTTGCCAAATGAGCATAATGGAGAACGAATTAGATTCGCGTTTCTTGCGAATCTCTGCTTCAGAAGGGTGGCTTTCTCGATTCTGGTTTTTTATGACAAACTAGAAGCGGTTTCATAAGTTGTTGCAAGTGATTAAAGCACAAGCGATATGGAGAAAAGCTTGATACATTTTGTCGTTTCTTTCCCAACGTGTCACAAGACGCCTGTAATTCCCAAACCAGG